>Ga0172373_10003839_pt1 | contig 21568 bp, 18 predicted proteins | sample Lak10m_2_FD_114546 | JGI IMG/M metagenome (GOLD analysis project Ga0172373, IMG submission 114546) | Freshwater microbial communities from Kabuno Bay, South-Kivu, Congo - kab_092012_10m | ecosystem: Environmental > Aquatic > Freshwater > Lake | place: Democratic Republic of the Congo...
CGAGACGAGCGCGCCGTCCCGCGGCCAGAGATAGGAGTATGTGTCGCCCGCAAAGCGAGTGATGTCGTAGTCGTTGGCTGCGATGATCGCGCCACCCTTGTCTATCTGTGTGCGAATGATGAGTTCGCTGCGGATGAAGAGATCGCGAACGGTCGTCGGCAGGGGAGAGAAGTCGATTCCCTCCTTGGTCGCCCACAGACGCCAGTAAGCCTCGGTGCGCAGCATCATGCGCTGCGGCGTCTTTGCGCGCACCTTGTCGTCGAGCGCTTTGACCTGCGCGTAGTCGTGGCCCGCACAGATCCAGTACGTCACGAGCGCACTGCCGCGCGACGCAACACCGAGCGTGAATCCGACCGTCGAGTCGACCGATCCCTGTGCGATGGAGTTTCGGCTGAGCACGCCATCCTCCGCATCGCGCCATGTGCCTTCTGCATCTCGGATGCGTTTCTGCCCCGTCGACCATGTGTCGACGCCAGTCGCCCGCGCGCCGTAACCGTTGAACAGAAAGTAGGTGTCGTCCTTGAAATGCACGAGACCGCCGGTCTGGGGGTCGTAGTGCACTGTGTCGCCGACGGCGCTCTCGCCAATCGAGAGATCTTGATGGAAGAAGAGCCGGACGTCGCGCGAATGATCATGCAGATTGTGGACCCGAACCTCGCGGAAGTAGACGGGACTCCAGAAGTCGACCGCATCACGGCAGTGCAGTCGCAGACCGAGGCGGTCATTTCGCAGGTGAACTTCCGTGACGAGCGAATCGCGCGTGTAGGTCAACTCTCTTGTCCATCCAGGAGCATCCACCCAGGCGAACTGCCCATCGACCCACACACCGAACCGCTGCAGATGTCCGCACGTGTGATTCGGCATGCCGACCCGCGGCCAATACAGGTCGCGAATACGGTAGAAGTCGTCGAATGCAACGAGCATCTCGCCGTTGCCGACAGGAATGTTGCGTGGCATCTGGGATCAGGCCCGCAGCGTTCCGAAGACAAGTGTGGTGTTGTGGCCGCCGAACCCGAAAGAGTTGTTGAGGGCAATGCGGAGGGTGCGTTGCTGCGCGGTGTTGGCGACAAAGTTCAGATCGAAGCCCTCATCGGGCTGATCAAGGTTGATCGTCGGCGGGAGCGTTCCCGTCTGCAGCGCTTTGATTGTGGCGATGCTCTCCACGCCGCCCGCAGCACCGAGCGCATGCCCCATCACGGACTTGGTGGAACTCATCGCCAACACATGCGCATGGCTGCCGAAGAGCCGCTTGACAGCGCTCACTTCAGCTGCGTCGCCCAGCGGCGTGCTCGTACCGTGTGCGTTGATGTATCCGACATCGGAGGCGTTCACTTGGGCATCAGCCAGAGCATTCTGCATCGAGCGGAACGCGCCCGCACCGTGTTCTTCAGGAGCGGCAATGTGGAACGCATCGCCCGAACAGCCGTAGCCGAGCAGTTCCGCGTAGATCTTCGCACCACGCTTTCGTGCGTGCTCGAGTTCCTCAAGCACGAGCACCGCGGCGCCCTCGCTGAGCACGAACCCGTCGCGGTCCTTGTCGAACGGACGGCTCGCCAGCGTGGGTGCGTCATTCCGCGTCGAGAGCGCCTTCATCGAGGCGAATGCCCCGATGCAGAGTGGCGTCACCGCAGCTTCCGCGCCACCTGCCAGCATCACATCTGCGTCGCCGCGCTGAATGGTATGGAATGCAGATCCAATCGCATGCGACCCTGTGGCACAGGCGGTCGCCGTCGCGATGTTGCTGCCGCGCAGGTTGAATCGAATAGACACCTGCCCGGCACCCGCGTTGACCATGAGGCGCGGCACGGTGAATGGATTGATCTTTCGGCTGTTCGTTGTGACCATCCCACGGACGCCCGTCTCAATCGTCCCGATCCCTCCGATCCCGGATCCGATGGCAACGCCGTGGCGGTAAGGGTCGCCCGTTTGAAAATCGATGCCGCAGTCGCGGACCGCCTCATGCGCGGCGCCAAGAGCAAAGATCGCGAAACGATCGACTCGGCGCTGTTCGCGAACATCCAAGAAAGCCGACGGATCGAAGTTGCGAACTTCGCCTGCGAAGCGGACTCCCCAATCTTCGTTCGCATCGAACTGCGTGATGCCTGCGATGCCAGAACGCCCGTGGATGAAACTATCCCAAGTTTCATCAGCAGTCTGACCAACAGGCGTGATAGCACCGAGCCCGGTCACAACCACGCGTCGGAGTGTGATGGTCCTCACAGCAGGAATGCGCTGCACCAGCGCGTTTCAGCCAGTCTTTGCTGCGCCGCCCTTGCCGCTGCCAAAGTTGGTCTTGATGTAGTCGATCGCAGAACCGACGGTCTGGATCTTGTCGCCCTGATCATCGGGGATCGAAGTTCCAAACTGGTCCTCAAACTCCATCACCAGTTCAACGATGTCAAGGCTGTCTGCGTTGAGGTCGTTGGTGAAGCTCGTTTCGCGCTTGATCTCAGCCTTGTCCACCCCCATCTGCTCTGCAACGATGGCGATGACCTTCTCTTCGATCTCTTTTTCAGTCACTGGAGGGCTCCTCTAGAGGTGTTGGAAGTTGCTGTTGATCCGTCGAACGACCAAGAACATCGGCTTTTTGTGCCGCGTCAGAGTATAACCGCGGAGCAGTGTTCTGTGCAGGCGCGGCAATGGTGGTCCGTCCAAGCGGATGGCTATGATCGCCGCCCTGCAAGGAGGCAACCATCGAAAAGCGTGTCGCCATTGTTACTGGAGCAAGCCGCGGGATAGGTCGGGCCATTGCTCTTCGACTTGCCGCAGATGGCAAGCATGTGGTGGGAGTGGCGCGCAATGCCGAGCATTTGGCCGCGCTTCAGGTTGAAATCACCGCGGCAGGCGGGAGTTGTGAGGTGGCGGCGTGCGATGTGGGCGACGGGACCGCGCTCGCTGCGCTCATCGATGGCGTCGCGGAACGCCTTGGGCGGCTCGACATCATGGTGAACAATGCGGGCATCACCAAAGATGGGTTAGTCCTTCGCATGAGCGATGAGGACTTTGATGATGTGATCCGTATCAACCTTCGCAGCGCGTTTGTGGCATGCCGATCCGCAGCTCGGCCGATGATGCGTGCGCGTTTTGGGCGAATCATCAACATGGGTTCGGTGGCTGGCGTTATGGGAAACCCAGGGCAAGCGAACTACGCCGCTGCGAAGGCAGGATTGATCGGCATGACCAAGTCGATCGCGAAGGAACTCGGTGGGAAGGGGATCACCGCGAATGTCATCGCGCCAGGATTTATTGATACGGATATGACTGGCGCGCTCGGTGCGACCATCAAAGAAGCAGTGCTTCCGCACATTCCCCTGAAGCGCTTCGGGCAGGTGGACGACATCGCCGCAGCGGTGTCATATGTGGCCTCCGACGGCGGTGGTTACCTGACAGGGCATGTGCTGTCGGTAGACGGTGGTCTCGCTATGTGAGAGATGTTGTCGCCGCTTGATCGCGGCGGTCATCGCCCCGTCGCATCCGCGTCGCATCCGTATCGCATCCGTATCGCGGGGGGGGACGGAAGGTCGAGCAAATCGCCCCGCGAAAAGCCTCGAAAGACCACTCAGTCAGGAATCGGCGCGCGCTTCTGCTTTTTCAGTGCGCCGCCGCCTGTGCCGCTTGGAGGCGTGGGCGTGTTGCTACCACCACCACTGCCGCCATCGCTCGACTCTTCGCTCTCTTCCATCTTGGACTGTGGAATCTCGACTTCTTCGTCGGGGAGATTGGCGTACTTCTCGAACATGTCGTTCACATACTTCTTCCACGCGGCGATCGAGTCGGTGCCCGAAAGGTGATCGAGAATGTCGGGAGGACCAGGGAAAGATGTGAAGACGAACTTGCCATCCTCTTCCATCGCGTCCCACAGGAGAGCTCGGTCAGGCAGATCGCTCGCGATGATCGCGAAGGTCGCAAAGCCGTTCGAGTCGTTCTTGCACTGCACTTCGATGGACTTGATGCCTACCGTCGACTTCGCCCAACCACCACCATCGACCAACTTTTTCAGAACCGTTGCATCGCGATCCGACATCATCCCGCGAGCCGCAGCCTCGTCCCCCTTGGCAAAGGCGTTCCAGAAGAGCAGCACGGCCTTGCGCTCCTCGGTGGTCTTTGGCGCGAGATCCTCCGGCAGGCTGATGCGCTCATCGATGGAGAGCGACTTCATCAGTGACGCGATGTCCTCCACCGTCGGCTCGGGCGGCGGGGGTGGCGGCGGCGGAGGGGCTTGAACAATAGGCGCAGCTTGCTGCGCTTCTTCTTCGCTGCACGCTCCGAGCATGGTGATCGCAGCAGCGCACACGCACCACGCCGCACAGCGCACCATCAGCATTGCGTCAGACTTTCGATGCATCGGCAGTTTCAGGCTTGTCATGAGTAGTGACCTCGCTAGTTCGGTCGATACGCCGCATCAGCCCCCTGAGCACCATGCCAGGAGCCAATTCGTGCAAACTTGGCCGCGCTTCACCCGAAGGCAGCCCTGCCAAGAGAGCGGTCATGCTCTGACTCCACTGTACAGGGCGGACGATCTGGTCCACAAGCAGCGTGCGAAGAAGTGCAGCGTTCCCAGAATCATGCGGACGGGCGGTGACATTGCTCCATACAGGCAACTTCAACGGTTGCAGAGCGACGCGATCGAGAACGGCGGCCATTGCCTCGGCGGCGGGTGCCATCAGAGGCGAATGGAACGCACCCGCCACCTGCAACTTGGTGGCGCGGCAGCCGACTGTTGCAGCTGCCTCGAGCGCGCGGTCGCACGCGGACGCGTGTCCGGAAAGCACGATCTGTCCTGGCGCATTGAAGTTTGCGCAGACGAGCACCTCGCCCTGCGCGGCGGCATCGCACACCGCCTGCGCCTGCGCTTCGTCCGCACCGATCAGTGCGACCATCCCACCCTTGCTCGCTTGTGCAGCAGCCTGCATCTGCCGTCCACGCTCGGCAACGAGTTGCAATCCATCCTCGAATGAGAACGCTCCCGCGATATGCAGCGCGGTGTACTCGCCGAGCGAAAGTCCTGCCGCACTGCAGATATTCGTGCAGGCGCCGCGCTCCTGCAGTGCGTGCAACGATGCGATGGCGCATGTGTACAGCGCAGGCTGGCTGACATCGGTTCGGTGAATCGTTTCGGGCGCTCCTTCGAATGCGATCTTGGAGAGCGGTTCGCCACCGATACGAACAATCGCGTCGGCGCGCTGAAAGATCGTCGCAGCAGCGGCGCTCGACTCGAGCCACGCCCGACCCATGCCGGGCGCTTGCGCACCTTGACCGGGGCACAGAATGATTTGCTGATGTGTCATGGGAAATGAGGTATCGACATGAGGTATCGACGATGCGGGTGAAACCGATTACTTCATCGGAAGTTGTACCGCACGGCGGCACTTCAGAGGAATGCTCAAACTCGCCACACGGAACTTGCCCAGGTGAGTCCGCCGCCGAAAGCAACCATCACGAAAGGTCGATCGCGTTCGATCTTGCCGGCTCGCGACAGTTCATCGAGGCAAAGTCCCACGCTTCCCGCCGAAGTATTGCCATACTTGTCGATGTTGATGAAGACCTTTTCCTGTGGCAGACCGAGACGCTCGCGCGCGGCCTCGATGATCCGCAAGTTGGACTGATGGCATATCACCTGTCCGACGGACTCCGCCGTCAGATTGGTCTGCTGCATTGCGTCTTCGAGTACCTCGCGAAACTTGGTGACAGCGAAGCGAAAGACCTCCTTGCCGTTCATGCGGATGTTGCCGAGGCGAATTGGATTGTCCATGTCGGCGGCGGGGACATCGCGCTCCTTTCTTGGCAAATAGAGCGAATGCCATCCCGTACCGTCCGCCCCCATCGTCTGATAGAGGCATCCGATGCGAGGGTCGGGATCGCGCTGCAGGATCGCGGCGCCCGCCGCATCGCCAAAGAGGATCGACACCGAACGATCCGAGTAGTCCACGATGCTGCTCATGTTCTCCGCGCCGATCACGCCGATCGTGCGGAACATGCCCGCGCGGATCAAGCCTTGCGCAACATTGATTCCATAGACGAAGCCGCAACATGCTGCGGAGACATCAAACGCAGCGGCAGGCGCCGCACCCACAGCAGCGCCAACACGCGCAGCCACCGAGGGGCATGTCATTTCGGGCGTGACGGTGCCGACGATAACGAGGTCGAGTTCGGAGCCCTTCATTTGGGCGCGCTCGAGCGCGCGCTCGAGCGCGATTCGCGCCATATCAAAGGTGCTCTCTCGCGTGGGATCGCAGATGCGCCGTTCCCGCACGCCCGTTCGCTGAACAATCCATTCGTCACTGGTATCGAGGATCTTCTCGAAGTCCGCGTTGGTCATGCGGCGTTCAGGCACATACGACCCAGTCCCGCAGATGCGGACTCCGCACGCGGGCAGGGCGCTGCTCATGCGATGAGGTGCTGTGCCGCTGCGAGCCGTTCAACGATCTCATCGTTGACGCCAAGGTCGAGGAAACTCCGAGCTCGGCGAACGGCGCTCGTGATTGTTCTTGCCACGCTCGAGCCGTGGGAGATCAGGCACACGCCGTTGACGCCCATCAGCGGTGCGCCGCCGTGCTCGTGGTAGTCGTACTTCGCGTAAAGGCTCTTGACCACAGGTTCGAGGCGTGAGGCGAGCGTCGGGTCGATTGCAAAGACCTCCTTTGCGAGTGCCTTGAAGATGCCCGACGAGAGGCCTTCTGCCATCTTCAGCATGACATTGCCGACGATGCCGTCCGTGATCACAACATCCGCCTCGCCGTCGAAGACGCCACGGCCTTCGACGAAGCCGCTGAACTGCAGCCCATCCGTCATGCGCAGCAGATCGCGCGCATCGCGCATCTCCTGTGTTCCCTTCTGCTCCTCGCCGCCCACATTCATCAGTGCAACGCGTGGGTTGGCGATGCCGAGGACTCGACGCGCATAGATGTCGCCCATGACTCCGTACTGCGCGAGATGGTGTGCCTTCGGTTCGATGTTCGCGCCGACATCAATCAGCACGATCGGACCCGCAAAGGTTGGCACGGTCACAGCAATGCCGGGGCGGATCACGCCCTCGAGGCGACGCATGTGCAGCTGCGCGGCAGCCACACAAGCCCCAGTGTTCCCGGCGGAAATCACGGCATCGAGATGGTTGGGCTGCTTGGGTGATGCCATACGGCCCATCACCACGATCGAGGAGTCTTTCTTCGCGCGAACGGCGTCGACCGGTGGCTCGTCCATGCCGATGACTTCGGTGGTCGGAACGACCTCGATCATCGAGCGGTCGACACCGCGCTCGCTGATCGCCTCATCGATCATTGGACCGTCACCAATGAGAACCAACTGATCTCCCGCGACCATCTTGGGGATGGCAGCGAAGCAGCCTTTCAGGATCTCATCGGGGGCGTTGTCGCCTCCCATCACATCGACGCCGATGCGCATCAGGAGGTCGTCAGGCGCTCGCCTGGAAGCCCTTCAACTGCAGCCCCGGGCGGACATAGCCGCAAGAGTTGCACGCATGATGGGGGCGCTTGGCTGCGCCGCAGTTCGGACAAGTGACCGCATGGGCCGCGCGAAGCGCCTGGTGGTTTCGGCGTCGGCGAGTTCGTCCTGGGCTGGTTCGAAAGACGGGATTCATGGGGGATTGTGCCTCGCTAGCCCCGAAGCGGGGCGGACCGCAGAGTCTATAGGAATGGCCCGCTCTGTCAAGATTGTGCAAGCCAATGGGTTGCCGCCGCGGGCGCGTTCCTGTACCCTACTTGGCTCCCCAAACGGGAAGCACTTATGCCGACCATCAACCAGCTCGTTCGTAAGCCACGCCGCGATCCCGCCACCAAGAGCAAGGTCACGGATCTGGCAGCGTGCCCGCAGCGCCGAGGCGTGTGCCTGCAGGTGAAGACGGTCACCCCGAAGAAGCCAAACTCCGCGCTTCGCAAGGTGGCGCGTGTGCGCCTTTCCAACGGGCGCGAGGTGACGGCATACATCGGTGGCGAGGGGCACAACCTGCAGGAGCACTCGATCGTGCTTGTGCGCGGAGGTCGTGTGCGCGATCTTCCTGGTGTGCGTTACCACGTCGTGCGTGGCACGCTCGATTGCCTCGGTGTGGATGGCCGCAAGAAGGGCCGTTCGCTGTACGGCGTCAAGCGTAAGGCTGCCGCTGCGGCGAAGAAGAAATGAACGCGTCCCGCCGCGCAGCCGCTTGACGGCAGCCGGCGGTCCGCATCAGGTGCGCCGATCACTTTCCTCGGCTGCGGGACGGACGGTCCGCTCGCAAGGCAGTAATCGGGTCGCCCCGCTCCGGAGATGCCCAACCTCCAGCGGCCCGGTGAACACCGCGTGCCTTTCGGCACGCAAGCCCCGAAGGAGAGTGTCATGCCAAAGCAGTTCACAGCCAGCGAATCTCAACTCAAGCCCGACCCGCGTTATCAGGATCTGACGGTCGCCAAGTTCATCAATTGCATGATGCGTGGCGGCAAGAAGGCGACTGCGCAGCGCGTGGTGTACGGCGCTTTTGATGCCTTGCAGGTGCGCCTGGACAAGGAAAAGAGTGACGCGCTGCCGAAGACATCAATCGAGTTGTTCCACAAGGCGATCGAGAATGTTCGGCCAAGTGTGGAAGTTCGCTCGAAGCGAGTGGGCGGTGCCAACTATCAGGTCCCGATGCAGCTGAATCGTCGCCGCGCGCAGAGTCTGACCTTCCGTTGGATCATCGAAGCTGTCCGCGACGAGAAGGGAAAGCCTGTGGCGATCCGTCTCGCCAAAGAACTCTTTGATGCGGCAAAGAATGAAGGCAAGGCTGTGACCACGCGCGAGAACACGCATCGAATGGCGGATGCCAACAAGGCGTTCGCGCACTTCGCGTGGTGATGTCCAGGTGAGTTCGCCGTGATCCGCCGCGGTTCACCTCCGAAGGTGATGCTGCGGCAGTGGTCGCGCACGGGCTGCCGTTGTGGCGGCTGCTGTAGCCTGTGCTCATGAACCTTGGTAGCGCCATCGCACCTTCGCTTCGGATGACGATCGGTTACGCCGAGGAGATCGTTCGCACCATCCCTGCCGATCGCTTTTCGCACATGCCCTTTGCGGACATGAACAGCCCGGCGTTTTGCATCGGGCATCTGGCGATCTATGCGTCACGTGCGGGCGAAGCGATGGGCGTGAAGATCGCGCCTGCCCCGAGCGCTTGGATGGACCTGTTCAAGAATGGCGCGCCGTGTGTTGACAAGGCTGGTCACTACCCGGCAAAGGACATCCTGATGGCGGAGTTCATGCGTGGATGGAGCGAAGTGGCGGATGGACTGCCGGCGGTTCCCGATGCGACCTTCGCCGCTCCGAACCCCGTGGCGTCTCTCGCACAACGATTGCCGACGACGGGTGCGCTGCTCACGTTTCTGTGCCTTTCGCACAACATGGTGCACTTGGGGCAGGTCAGTGCGTGGCGCCGTGTGGTGGGGCTAGGGTCCGCGATGTGAGGGGGCGTGCGGCCGAGCGAGGTCGCATGCTGCGCGCGGTTTCGCGCGTTTCCCTCTGTCTGTGGTGCATCTGTTTGATGACTGCACTCGGCTGGCAGTCGTTGCCGCCGCGTTGGTTTGGCGATTCGATCTCGCTGGGTGATCTCATCACGCTGCTTGAGCGCGCAGGAGCCGGCGAGGTTGCTCGCACCGCGGCTGTCGATGCAGCGCATGCGCAGTATGAGCAGGCATGGCGGACTCTGCGAAGCGGAATCGTCGGACGATTTGAGTTGGCGAATGCGGATGTGTCCCGCAGCATGGTCGGCGTGGATGTGGAGCGACTTCGTTCGATCGTGCCTCAGTGGGAGGCGATTTGTACGAGCCGAGACCGCATTGAGTCCGCACTGTTTGACGCGGTACAGCGTGCTGCCAATGCGGGAGAGCGCGATGCTGTGGCGTCTGCGCGTGCTGCACGGCGTCGAGTGGTCCTGGGTGCGGATGTGCAGATTGATCCGCCGACGCTGACGCGACTGGTGGACTTCCATGAGATTCTGTGGACGCTTCCGACGCTGAACTGGGGCGCACAAGACTCGGCTGTACGTCAGGCGTGCAGGGCGGAGATTCACAAGAGTGAAGGGAAACTCGGGTGGTTCGAGGGTCGGTCGAGGGCGTTTGGCGAGGGAGTGCTTCAGTACGCGGGTGATCCGAGGAACAAGCCGTTACCCGATGACGCGAGGGAAGACGAGGCACGAGTCCGCGAGTGGATGAACGGTCGACGCGCCGCGTTCGAGGAAGCCTTTGATGGAGTCAGCCGACAGGAAGCCAAGATCCTGCAAGACAGCAGCAGGCTGCTCGCGGCGGTGGAGGTTGCCATCAAGTCGCTGCCGATCTCGGTGCAGATTGGCATGCGAGATGGCTATCTGCAGGTCGCGCATCCCGCGGTGCGAACGGCTCACTCCCTTGGTGTGCAGGGCTGCGCGGCCCGTGCGATTCGCGCGAAGTCGCTCTCCGACTCGTCGCGTGCAAACATTCGTCGACTGCTCGTGGATTGGTTTGTGCAGGACCGTCGCCTGATGGATGCGCTCATGACGATGGACATTTCGCTTCAAACGCCCGCGCGGTATGTGCTCATTCCCGATGGCTCTCGTCTGCAGCCAGAGATGGATCCACGGTGGCAGGCGCTTGAGGATCGGCGCACAACGGCAGCGCAGATCGTCACGAACCAGATGCAAGGAATGCTGAGTAATGCGGAGCGTGGAGCATTCGATGTCGCCTTGGCCCCCGAGCAGGATGTGTTCTTCCTCTCTCCGGATGTCGTTTCTCTTGATGCGGCTGCTGACAAAGCTTCGGAGGCGGTCGCGAAGGCAGCTACGCGCCCGACCATGCCGGAACCAGAAGGGCGGGATGTGGCGCGAGTACCGATTGCGCGCCCGATGGGTTCCGAGTGGATTTCGTGCATTGCTGCAGCGCTGCAAGCGGATGCCGCTTCTTCGGAGGTGCTTGAAACGCTCCACCGCGACTATGTCGGGGAGTGGGAGCATCGCCTGAAGGAGCGCGTGAGGACGCTCGAGGACGCGACTCGAGCGGAAGTGATGCGATCCGAGGAGGAGGTAGAGCAGCGCATGGAGGATGCACGGTTGCTCGCGCTTGAGCAACGTGCCCTCGATGAGGGCTTGCTCACGGACGCGTCCGTGACGCTGTTGAAGCGCGGTGATGAGCCGATTGTGGAGCTGATGCGGATTGCGCGACTCTGTGGCGAGCCGCAGTGGGGAATCGATGCCGTGTTCGATCGGCAATCGGGTGGCGAGGAGAACTGCAATGTGCCACTGATCGTGCTGTCGGTGGGGCTCGATCATGATGTGCTGCTCCGCGCGGCGCACGTGATCGAATCGGAGCGTGTCGCGCTCGAGACCTCTGCTGCAAAGTTCGCCGCGGTGCAGGAGCGATACTGGATTTGGAGGATGCAGGCACCGATCTTGTGGCAGCGAGGGTCGCAACTCACTGACCCTGGTCGTTGGGGGGCGATGCAGCGGCAGCTGAATGCTCGGGAAGAGCAGTTGATGGCCGAGGGAAGGGCTGCGGCCAAGGCGAAGGCCGCGGCACAGCGCCACGCTCTCGAGTCGGTGCTGTTGGTGATTCCTGTGGCTGCGCGCCCAGTTGTCGAGGCGAGGTTCCTGCGATCCGCCTATCCGAGCGCGTTCTCGACCACGGAAGCGGCGGCGATTGCGATCCGAAAGGCGCTGCAGTTGGATGGCTTGACGGAGGGGCAGCGCGTCGCTCTTGCGGTGGCACGAGACACCTTCGAGGAGCAGCGCGCGAGTTTGACCGCACGGCTGTTGGCGCTCCTGAGTGAGGAGAGTGTGATCAAGGCGGAAGGAATGGATGCGGGCTCAGTTGCAGCTGCACTTCAGGAACGCGTGCTGGCGATCGAGCAAGTCACTGTCAAGCGAGATAACGCCTGTATGCAAGCGTTGGATGCCGTATGCAAGGCGCTCAGTGCGGCACAATTGCAGCAGATTGACATGAAGTGTGCAGCGCGGCCGCAGGAGTGATCCGACGCCATGAGCCAGCTCATTCTTGCGATGGATCAAGGCACCAGCAGTTGTCGAAGCGTGATCATCGACGCGGCGGGCGATATCCGATCGCGTGCACAGCAAGAGTTGACGATCCGGTTTCCGAAGCCTGGTTGGGTGGAACACGATGCGCAGGAGATTTGGTCGCTGCAACTGTCGACGGCACGAGCGGCGCTGCAGCTGTGCGGGGCTGATGGAAAGGACGTAGCCGCAATCGGCATCACGAATCAGCGCGAGACTGTGGTGGTGTGGGATCGGCGGACTGGCGTTCCCATCCATGCCGCCTTGGTGTGGCAGGATCGCCGTACGACGGATGTGATGCAGCAGCTCGCAGCCGACGGCCAGACTGACTTCGTGCAGCAGCGGAGCGGACTCGTGTTGGATCCGTACTTCAGCGCATCGAAACTGGCGTGGGTGCTGGACCATGTCCCGCAGGCGCGCGCGCGTGCGGAGCGCGGGGAGTTGGCTGCGGGCACGATCGATGCGTGGCTCGTGTGGCAGTTGACCGGCGGGCGCGTCCATGTGACGGATGTGTCGAATGCTTCGCGCACGATGCTGATGAGTCTGCGGACGCTCGATTGGGATGATGAGTTGCTCGATCTGCTGCGAGTTCCTCGCGCAGTGCTGCCACGCATCGTGGATTCGAGTGGTGTCTGTGGCGAGAGCGACGCAGCGCTGTTCGGCGCGTCCATCCCGATCGCGGGTATCTGTGGTGATCAGCAGAGTGCGCTCTTCGGGCAGGGATGCACGGAGCGTGGGCAAGCCAAGATCACCTATGGAACCGGGTGTTTCCTGCTGGTGGGCACTGGGTCGGAAGTCGTGATGAGTCGAAGCCGATTGCTGACGACGGTCGCGTGGCGGCTTCGCGAACAGCCCGCGACATTCGCGCTCGAGGGCAGCGTGTTCATGGGTGGCGCAGCGGTGCAGTGGCTGCGCGATGGGCTGAGGATCATCCGCACGGCATCGGAGGTGAACGAACTCGCCGCTCAAGTGGCGGACTGCGCAGGGGTGATGATGGTGCCGGCATTCACGGGGCTTGGTGCGCCTCACTGGGATCCGACGGCGCGCGCGTGCGTGCTGGGCATGACGCGCGGAACGAGCGCGGCGCATCTCGCGCGTGCCACGCTTGAGGGCATCGCGCTGCAGGTGTGTGATGTGGTGGAGGCGATGGAAACAGACCTCGGCTCACGCCTTCGCATGCTGCGTGTCGACGGCGGCGCGTGCGCGAGTGATCTGCTGATGCAGTCGCAGTCGAACTTTCTGGATGCGGTGGTGGAACGCCCTCGGCAACTGGAGACGACCGTCATGGGAGCGGCGTTTCTCGCGGGGCTTGGTGTGGGTGTGTGGAAGCGCGTTTCGGATGTGACAGCGCTGCGGTCCGTTGATCAGACATTCACGCCATTGCTCGATCGGACGATCCGTGTCACCATGCGCCACCAATGGCGACGAGCAGTGGAATGCGCGAAGGGTTGGCAGGCGTGAGGAACGACTCAGCGTTTTCCCGTGGCGAGATGATTGCCCGATGTAATGGCGCATCCTTCGACGTGCTCGTGGTCGGTGGCGGAGCGTCGGGTCTTGGCATCGCGGTGGATGCGGCACAGCGGGGCTACAGCACCTGCCTGCTTGAGGCGGAGGACTTTGCCAAGGGCACATCGAGCCGCAGCACGAAGTTGGTGCACGGCGGCGTTCGCTATCTCGAACAGATGGACATTGCGCTCGTGATCGAGGCGCTTCGAGAGCGTGGACTGATGCACGACAACGCGCCGCACCTTGTGCACGATCTTGCTTTCATCGTTCCGCGCTACAGCTGGTGGGAGGCGCCGTTCTATGGGATCGGTCTGAAGCTGTACGACCTGCTCGCGGGGAAGCGCAATCTGTCCTCGAGTCGGGTCCTGTCCCGTGAGGACACGCTCGCGGCGATCCCCAACGTTTCAGTGGAGGGCCTGCTCGGCGGCATCGAGTATCACGATGGGCAGTTCGATGATGCGCGCATGGCGATCTCGCTGGCCCGTACGGCCGCGTCGCTGGGTGCTGTGCTGGTCAATCACTGTCGTGTGATGGCGCTCACGCGGGGTCCGGATGGGGCGGTGCATGGTGCTCGCGCGATCGACGCCGAGTCGGGGGGCGCGTTTGATCTTCGTGCGAAGGTCATCGTGAATGCGTGCGGCATCTTTGCGGATTCGGTGCGAGCGATGGCGGATGCGACCGTGCAACCGATGGTCGAACCAGCGCAGGGTGTTCATCTGGTGCTCGACCGCTCGTTCCAACCGAGCGACCGTGCGATCATGGTTCCTCACACCGATGATGGGCGTGTGCTGTTCGTGATTCCGTGGCATGGTCGGATCGTGGTGGGCACGACGGATACGCCGATGGAGAACGCGCTCATCGAGCCACGGGCGCTGCCGGAGGAGATCGATTTCATTCTTCGCAACGCAGGTCGCTACCTCGAGCGGCAGCCGAAGCGCAGCGATGTCCGCGCAGTCTTTGCGGGGATGCGACCGCTCGTTCATGAGGGTGGACGTGGTGGTCCGACCAAGTCCATCTCACGGTCACACAAGGTGCTCGTCGATCCGAGTGGGTTGGTGTCGATCCTCGGCGGGAAGTGGACGACCTACCGCAAGATGGCGGAAGACACGCTCGACCGCGCGATCGATGTCGGAGGGTTGGATCGACGCCCATGCGCCACCGAGTCGCTGCGCGTTCATGGTTGGATGGCGCGCAACGATCCTGCGCTTCCCTCGGAGGATTGGTTGCGCGTCTTCGGTGCTGATGCGGCACAGGTGCGCGCCGTCTGCGCGGAGCGATCCGAGTGGAAGGCGCCGCTGCATGCGAGCCTGCCGATTCCTCTTGGAGTGGCCGCGTACGCAGTGCGTCACGAGATGGCGCGGACCGTGGATGATGTGCTCGCGCGTCGGACGCGCTGCCTGTTGCTCGATGCGCGCGCGGCGCGTTCCTGCGCAGGAGCGGTCGCGCAAGTGATGGCACAGGAACTCGGGCGGGACTCCGCGTGGGTGGACCGTGAGCGTGCGTCGTTCGAGGCGCTTGCGGATGGCTACATACTGAACGGATGAACGCCTTTCGTATCCTCACGACATGAGGCTGAACGGCGATCGTGTGTTGGTACGAAGCGTGTTGATCGTCTGCGTAGTCGCCGTCATTGCCACCGTGCATGCGCGGGGGCAAGCGACGCAAGTGCAGGGTCAGCAGGTTCCGATGCCATGGCCGATGAAGATCGGGCTGCAGTCCGTTCAAGTGTCGATGCGGTTGCCCGTCGTTGATCAGGTGGTGCTTGTGCCTGATGCGGCGACCTACCTCGATGAGATCGGTCGGTGGGATCTCCGTGGTCGTTGGCCTGTGCTGATCGAGGACGCGAAGTATGCGCCCATGTTCGTTCGCGCGTTCAAGCCAGCGCGCGTTGTACGCCGCGCATCGGTTGGAAGCCTGCCTGCAGGTCGCGCCGAGCGCGAGGCGTTGGCTCAGCAGGCGATCATGCACTCCTGGACGGTGCCTGGAAAGGACACTGCGCCGAAGACGCCCGCCGAGGCGTACGCAGCCGTTGGATTCCAGCCATTTGGTGCCGTTTTCGCAAGCATGGACGATCCCGCATGGACCGCTGCCGTTGCGCTGACCGCAGGGAGAGGGCAGGCGCCGTTCTGGGTGGGTGGGTCGCTCGGGCAGCCGAGCGACACGCTTGGTGCGGAGCAGTTTCGCACTCTTGCGCAGCAGGTGGAGGATGCGGTGCGTTCCACTGGACTTCCCTCGATGCAACTCGGCGACGCGATCGATGCGGTCACGATCTGCTTGTCGATGCCGCTCAAGGCGGATCCTCCGCGCGGGAGCCGTGCGCAGGCCGTACCGCAGGGACTTCCATCGAAGCCAGGCGAACCCGTGGCGACGATCGACGGACTATGCCGAAACGATGATGGCAGCCGATGGGCTGTTGCCTCGAACATCTTCGGGGACGAAGGACGAAGCGCGTACGTGGCGATGAGCAGCCTGTTTTTGGCGCCGCGTTCTGCATGGCTGATCAACACCTACGCATCGGATGGTGACTGGGCGAAGTATGGGCTGACGAACGCTGCATCGCTGCTTCGCACGGCGCAGTTCGATGTGTTCGAACTGTCGGGTGCGAAGGCATCGGTGGTCGGTTGGCTGAACATGCTGATGAGCGGGTGCAAGGCGGAAGTGATGTTCATGAACTCGATGGGCAACATGGACTTCTTCAAGATGTGGCAGGAAGTCGAGTGTTGGCCGGAGGATGTTCCCGTGCTGCACCATCCGCTTGCGCTGCACTTCATTCATTCGTGGAGCATGACCAGTGCGCAGGTGCGCGAGACGGTCGGCGGTCGATGGTTGGAGAGCGGTACCTATGCGTATGCAGGGAGCGTGTATGAGCCGTACCTCGTCGCGTTCGTGCCGCCCGAACTCGTCGCCGCGCGTGCGGCGGATCTCATGCCGTTCTTGGTGGCGAGTCGCTGGTTGGAGGGGCCGATCGATGCGACATGGCGAGTGACGCTCTTCGGTGATCCGCTGATGGTGCTGCCACCGCCCTCGCAGCCTCGACAGCCGCGTGTGCCGCCGCCTGAACTCGATGCGGCGAAGGGAGAGGTGGATCTTCGCGCTGCGGCGCGCGCTGCGCTCGTCGCGGCGAAGGGAACCGGCGCAGCGGCGGACTATGCCGCCGCAATGTCCGATGTCGTGCGCGGTGGCGACGATGCACTCGCGGTTCAGCTGTGGACACTTGCGTCGAGCAAGGGCGATGATGTTCGCGCCGCCTGCGCTTCATCGGCGCTCGGTCCGCTCTTCCGTGCGCGTGAATCGGATGCGTTCCTGAGTGCCTACAAGACGCTCGCCTCGCCGTCGCCCGTGGAGCAGGACATGTTGTGGCAACTGTGGACTCAGCAGCTTCCATCGATCAAGGATGCGCAGACCCTTGCGTGGTTTGTGCAGCAGGTGCGACCTGTGCGACCCTTCGTGGATCTTGGTCGGCTCGCCCCAGAAATCAAGCGGGTGAGTGGCTCGAACGCGGCGCTCGAGGCGGTGGGTGCGTGGCTACTGAAGGAGCAGTCCGAGTCGAACCGAACGCGCCTCAAGGAACTGATGGCGAAGATTCCTTGACGGGCTGGCGCTGCGGTTTCGTCGCCTTCGCTTCGAGAATCTTGGTGCGGATCTCGTTCGGATCGAAGCGAAACGGTGCAGGGGCGTCGGAATCGAACGCCCGTGCGTTGTCGATGAGCGCGGAGGCAATCGCGACCGTGCCGACGAAGGTTGGATGCAACTGATCGTTCTGCAGCAGGGGCACCTCATCGGTGGAAGTCCACTCGCGTCCACCGAGTTGCACTGGTCTTCGCTCGCGGAGTCCGGCCTGCACTTCCGACAGCGGAAGCAGTCGCGTGGATGGACGCTCGTGAATCCAGTTGCGGATGCGTTCGTTCGCTTTGGCGATCGTCTCGACATCGGGCACCTGCGCCTTGGAGAGCATGCGACCGATCGATTCGCGCATGTCTGGAATGTCGCCGAGCACGATCGGCGCTCCTGCATCGATGATCCGCTGCAACTGCTGCAGTCCACGCTCGAGATTCTCCAGTCGTTGCGCGCCGTCACGCATCGGTTCGCCCTCCGCGCTCACGGTGCCGTAGGCGAACCAGAAGAGGTAGTCGAGTGCGAGCACGAGTGTCGGCTGCGCATCGAGCGCACGGTCGACTTCGCTTCGGGCCACGGGGCCCGGATTGGCGAAGAAGAAGCCGCTCGTGAAATGACGGATGGTCGGCAGATGTGGTGCGGCGTTTGGTGTGGGTGCATCTGTCGCAGCAGGAGCGGAACGCGCGCCGGCTTGCCGCAGGATTGCCGCGAGCGAAACGCTCACGGGTGGCGCGCGCCGCGGCTTTGCGGTGTCCGCGCTCTCGGATTGCGGCTTCTGTTCGGTCGCCGCGGGCGACTCGGTGGGTCGGATGAAGACGCCAAAGCCATCGGACGCGCTCGCGCCGATCACAACGATGCGTTCGTAGAGATCGCGCTTCTGCGAGGCGGGTGCGTTCGCGTGGACATCCGTGTGCGGCGTCTGCGCCGGAACCGCGACGGTGATGACCGCAGCAAAGGCGAGAGCAGACAGCCCGACAGCGCACCAAAGGTTGCGGGGAGCTGTGCTGAGGGTGTGGTGGGTCATGCGAGCGCGGGTGCGTTCACATGCAGGGCTTCCGCGGTGAGACGACCCATATCTGCCGGGCTTTCCGCGACAATCACGCCACATGCTCGCAGCGCCTCGATCTTGGCCTGCGCGGTGTCTTCGGCACCGCCGATGATCGCGCCGGCGTGACCCATGCGTCGGCCGGGGGGCGCGGTTCGACCGGCGATGAAGGCGATGACGGGCTTGCGCGAATGTGCGCGGATCCATCGGCCACCGATGACTTCGGCGTTGCCACCGATTTCACCAATCATCACGATCGCATCAGTCTGCGGATCGGCTGCGAACAATTCGAGCACGTCGAGGAAGTCGAGCCCCTTCACGGGGTCGCCGCCGATGCCGACGCAGGTGCTTTGTCCGATCCCACGCGCCGAGCACTGCCAAACTGCTTCATATGTCAGCGTGCCCGAGCGGCTCACGATGCCCACCGACTTGCCGCTTGGTGCATCGTCGCGGTGCGTATGGATGTAGCCGGGCATGATGCCGATCTTGCATCCGCCCGCGAAGCGGCCGTCGGCGGTCTTGCGCCCGGGAGTAATCACGCCTGGGCAGTTCGGTCCAACGAGCGTGACGCCTGGATAGTGTTGGAGCATCGAACGCACACGGATCATGTCCTGCACTGGGATGCCTTCGGTGATCGCGCAGATGAGCGAGATGCCTGCGTCCGCTGCCTCCATGATCGCATCACCTGCGAAGGGCGGTGGCACAAAGATCATCGTCGCGTTCGCATCGGTCGCCTTCACCGCATGGTGAACCGTGTCGAAGATCGGCAGTCCGTTCGGATCGCGCTGCCCGCCCTTGCCTGGCGTGGTGCCGCCGACCATCTGCGTTCCGTAGTCGAGGCAGCCCTTGGTATGGAACGCGCCCGCTGCACCAGTGATGCCTTGGCAGATCACGCGAGTATTGCCGTCAATCAATATGGACATTGGACCGTCGAGAATAACCGCTGCCGCGACCGTAGACCGATCCACCCTGCATCGTGTGTAATGCGCTCATGACGGCGATCCCTGCCCGCAAGGGCCTGACCTACCGCGACGCGGGTGTGAACATTGATGCCGGTGATGCGGTGGTCGAGCGAATTGGGCCTGTGCTGAAGCGCACGCAAGATGCGCGCGTGCTCGGTCGTCATGGCGGATTCGCAGGGATGTTCCGCTTGATGCGCGGCAAGGGGAGCGGCAAGGGGGCGCGCCGCTGGCGCAAGCCCGTGCTGGTCGGTTGCACGGATGGTGTCGGTACGAAGGTGCTGTTGGCGGTCGAGCGACGATCGTTTGCGGGCATCGGTATCGACTGCGTTGCGATGAATGTGAATGATCTCATCGTGCAAGGTGCGGAGCCGCTGTTCTTTCTCGATTATCTCGGTCTGTCGCGGCTGCAACCCGATGAGACGGCACAACTGATCGAGAGCGTTGCGCGCGGCTGCGAAATCGCCGGATGTGCGCTGCTTGGCGGTGAGTGTGCGGAGATGCCGGACATCTACAAGCCAGGCGATTTCGACATCGCGGGCTTCTGCGTCGGTGTGCTCGAAGAGGGCAGGATCATCGACCCCGATCGTGTGAAGCGCGGCGATGTGGTGATCGGGCTCGCCAGTTCTGGGGTTCACTCAAATGGTTACACGCTTGTGCGGCGTATTGTGCGAGATGCCGGACTTGATCTTGGTGCTTCCTACCCCGAACTCATCGATGCAAACGCCCGTGCAGCGGATCGCCCGCTCGCGTCCGCCACGACACTTTCGGATCTGCTGCTCGAGCCGACACGCATTTATGCGCGCACGGTGCTCGGTCTGCTTGGCGATGCGCGCTCGCGCAAGGCGATCACGGGGATGGCGCACATCACCGGAGGCGGGCTTCCTGGCAATGTGTGTCGAGCTTTGCCATCCCGCGTGGATGTGGTGATCGATCGGAAGTCGTGGGAAACGCCCGCAATCTTCCCGTTCCTGCAGCGGCATGGCCAGGTCGACAGCGAGGAAATGTTTCGTGTGTTCAACATGGGCATTGGCTACACGATCATTTGCCGCGCTGATGCGGCGAGCCGCATTCTGAAGAAACTGCATCGCCTTCAGGAGAAGGCTTGGGTGATCGGTGAGGTCGTGAAGGGCAAGGGTGAGGCGCGAATCAACTGATCCGCGCGCGTCAGCCCGCGTCCCCGCCGCGCATTCGCTTGCGCTGCGACTGAATGCGCTTGGTTTCGAGTCTTCGCTCGCGGGATGCTCGTGTGGGTTTCGTCTTTCGGCGGCGTTTCGGTGGGACCGCCCCCTGCAGCACGAGCAGCCGCAGGCGGTCAATGCAAAGGTCATGGTTCGCGCGCTGCGAGCGGTGCTCATCGCAAGCAAAGAGAAGCTCCGCATCGGTGGATGGCGGCGCACCATCGGGCGGTGCATCGGCGCCAACGAGATGTGAACCTGCAAGCCGAGCGATCCGCGCACGCGCCGCGTCGTCGACTCCCGCGATATCTGCGAGAGCCACGCGCAACTGCGCGCGCGATTCGATCTTGTTCACATTTTGTCCGCCCGGTCCGCCTGACCGCGAGAAGGTGAATCGGAGGTCGTGTGGGCGCACCCATGCGCGTGGACCGAGCGCGATGGCGTTCGGCGGTCGATCGGCTGGCGGTAGGCTCACGATGTGCATTGGAGCAGCAAATCATCGACGGTGTCGGCGCTTCGTGACCGCCTGCTGGCGGCCGCAGCCGTGCTGATGTTCGGCGGCTTCGCGGGTCCGCGGGTGCACGCTCAGCAAGATCCGCAGGCAGGGGCGCAGGCTCCGCAGGCAATCTCGGAGACGACAGGTGCAGCGTTCAAGAGCGATGTGACCACGATGAACAGTGTGCCACTGCTCGGGCCGAAAGAAGATCCCGCGCTGCACATTGACTTCGCGCCCGCCGTGTGGGCAGCGCGTGTTCGTGCGGACAGCGCGCTCGGTGGACCGACCTTCAGCGTGGATGGAGACCTTGGGCTGAACGGTTACGAAGCGGCGTTCAATGGCGAGTTGGCGATTTCATGGGATGAGTTCTGGCGTGTGCAACTGACGGGTTGGACCTTCTCGACCGACGCGTCGATCACATCCACCGTGTCGGGCGCATTCGGTTCGGTCAACATCGCGGTGGGGGATCGTCTTTCAAACAGTTTCGCTGCGGCGAGTGCGGGCGGCGAGTTCAGTGCCACACTCTGGCGACCCTTCAGTACGCGGCAGTTTCCGTGGGGCGGCAACACGCCGCAGCCCGGCAACATCGCGAGCGATGGTCGCCCGATCGTGGACTTCGGCATTCAGGCGATTGGTGCGGTGCGCTGGTACAGCGCGAGTATGACGGTGAACGATCTGACCGCTGGCACTTCTGCATCATGGTCACTGGGTGCGGTGATGCCCGGTATTGGCGGTGGTATCGAGTTCGATTTCAACATGGTGGACCGC
>Ga0172373_10003840_pt1 | contig 21566 bp, 20 predicted proteins | sample Lak10m_2_FD_114546 | JGI IMG/M metagenome (GOLD analysis project Ga0172373, IMG submission 114546) | Freshwater microbial communities from Kabuno Bay, South-Kivu, Congo - kab_092012_10m | ecosystem: Environmental > Aquatic > Freshwater > Lake | place: Democratic Republic of the Congo...
AATGTTCCAGCCGATAGAGTTTGGTCAGCATAAAATCACCTCCTTTCCGTGAGGTGATTTTATCGTATATCCGAGAGCTACGCTTTAAACGCACACACCATGCTCCGCATGGTGGTTTACCGGGATAACGAAAAACCGCCGAAGCGGTTTTCTCGTCGGTCCGACGGACCTGTCATCTTCCCAGAAGGAATTTTTTCCGGTCTGACGAGAGGTTGAGGAATTCATCCGCGGTTTCCACCAGCTTCGCGCTGGCCGATTCGGCGAATCCGACGACCTCGACCCGGCATCCGTACGTTCCCTGAAGATATTCCACGAGCGGGATATAGTCGCCGTCACCGGAAGCAAGTACGATCACATCCAGTTTCGGAGCCATCTTGATGGCGTCCACCGTGATACCGACATCCCAATCCCCCTTTTTCGCGCCATCCGGAAAAATCTGCAATTCCTTCGTCTTCACGTCGTACCCGTAGGTACCGATCGTCTCGAAGAATTTTTCCTCGGTCGCCTCGGTCGTCGTGATTCCGTAAGCGATGGCGCGGATAAGCTTCCGTCCCGCGACCGCCTCGATCAGGACATTGTTGAAATTCACTTTCTTCTTATAGACGACGCGCGCGCTGTGGTACAGATTGGATACGTCGACAAGCACGCCGACACGCTGTTCCATGAGTTTTGCCATATTTTTTCAGTCATCGATCATCCGATCCGGACGGGAGGGATTATGCATCCGCAAACCCTCTCGCCGCTCTTCCTTTTCAAACAAGAACTGCTCCCGGATGGGAGCAGTCGGATGTGCCTATAAACCAAGCGTCTTCTTCAGGGTCTTCGCCGACTTCTCGTTCGTCTTCTCGAGATAGGCGAAAAGCTTCTTCCGCTTGGCGACCATCTTGAGGAGACCGCGGCGGGAATGGAAATCCTGCTTGTTCTTCTTGAGATGGGCCGTGAGCCGCTTGATCTTCTCGGTGAACATCGCGATCTGATATTCCGGCGAACCGGTATCCTTCTCGTGACGTTTGACCTCCTTGGTCACCTTCTCCTTCTGCGCATGCGTGAGCGCCATACTCTTTCGTAAGCCGCACCGTCGTGCCGTGACAAAGCCGTCACGAAGCGCTTCCGCGCCTCCACCCGCACCACTGTACGCTTCACCCTATGAAATTAACATTTGAACGATAACACGTGTCGGAAAGATTGGCAAGCCGGTATTTTCCCGAAAAGAAAGCCCGCCTTCCGGCGGGCCCCTTCTTCGGACGTGTGGATATCCGGCTTCCGACTAGAGCATCGTGAATGCGCCGACCCTGTCGCCGGCCTGCGGTTTCATCACGCGGACGCCCTGCGTCACGCGGGAGAGGAGCGGTACCGACTTGAACGGGATGCGGATGATGGTCCCCTTCTCGGAAGTGAGTATGAGATCATCCTCGATATTCGCCATGGAGGTGATTGCCGCGCCGACGAGCTTGCCGGTCTTGTCAGTGATCTTCATGGTCTTGATTCCGGATCCGCCGCGTTTCTGCACTTTGTAATGCTTGAGATCGGAGCGCTTGCCCTGTCCGTTTTGCGAAAGTATCAGGAGTTCGAGCCCCTTCTCCCCCTTATTGATGACATCCATCGCCACCACCTCGTCACCCTCTCCGAGTCGGATGCCGCGGACGCCGGCCGCGGAACGACCCATGGCCCGGACGTCGGTCTCCTTGAAGCGGATCGCCTGACCGTCCTGGGTCGTCAGTATGATGTCGTCCCCGCCATCTGTCGGACGGACCCAGCTCAGGAGATCGCCCTTCTCGAGATTTATCGCGATAAGCCCCGATCGGCGGACGTTCTCGAATTCCTCGATCTTGGTCTTCTTGACGGTCCCGTTACGCGTCGCCATGAAAAGATATTTCGTGTCATCCCCCTTCTTGCGCGCGACAAGCTCGGTGATCTTCTCTTCGGGACTGATCTGTATGAAGTTCACGATCGCGGCACCCTTCGCGGTACGGGACGATTCGGGAATCTCATAGGCCTTGAGTTGGAACACCTTGCCCGTGTTCGTGAAGAACATCAGGTCCGCATGCGTTTCGAGCGACAGGACCATGGCGATCTTGTCTTCCTCCCTGGTCACGGCACCGATGACCCCCTTCCCACCGCGCTTCTGCACTCGGTACGCGTCGGGGTTCATACGCTTGATATAGCCGTCTTCCGAGAGCGTGATGATCGCATCCTCGTTCGGGATGAGGTCCTCCTGTTTGAACTCGCCGATTCCGGTCCGGACAATCCGCGTCTTGCGGGCGTCGCCGTATTTCTCGCGGAGCTCGAGAAGCTCCGTCTTCACGACGCCGAGCATCTTCTCACGGCTTGAAAGCAGATCCTCGAGGTATGCGATAAGTTTGCGCTTCTCCTCGAGCTCATCCTCGATCTTCTGCCGTTCGAGACCGGAAAGCGTCTGGAGCCGCATCTCGAGGATCGCCGTAGCCTGACGGTCCGAGAGACGGAAGTTTTTCATGAGGTTCGCGTGCGCCTCCTCTTTCGTCTTGGACTTCTTGATAGTCGCGATGATCTCGTCGATATGATCGAGGGCCTTCTTGAGACCTTCGAGAATGTGTTCCCGATCCTTCGCTTTCGCGAGCTCGTACTCGGCGCGCCGTTTCACGACCGTCTGCCGGTGGGCGATATAGTGCTCGAGGATCGATTTGAGGGAAAGAATCTGCGGGTCGATGCCGTCCACGAGCGCGAGCATGTTCACGTTGAAGTTCTTCTGCAGGTCGGTATGCGTATAAAGCTGGTTCAGCACCTTCTGCGGATACGCGTCCTTCTTGAGCTCCACCACGACCCGGACGCCGTCCTTGTCGGACTCGTCACGTAGGTCACGGATGCCGAGTATCTTTCCGTCCTTCACGAGTTCGGCAAGCCGCTCGATGAGCGTAGCCTTGTTCGTCTGATAGGTCATCTCGGTGACGACGATCTGGAACATGCCGGTCTTCGTCTCGACGATCTCCGCTTTCGCCCGGGTCGCGATCTTTCCCCTTCCGGTGGCATACGCCTCGCGGATATCCGCGGAATTGTAAGCGATTCCGCCCGTCGGGAAGTCCGGACCCTTGATGAACTGCATCAGATCGTCGATGGTCGCATCGGGATAATCGATCAGGTGGCAGATGCCGTCGGCCAACTCGTCGAGATTGTGCGGCGGGATGTTCGTCGCCATACCGACCGCGATACCGACGGTGCCATTCAGGAGAAGCTGCGGGAGCTTTGCCGGAAGCACCGTCGGCTCCATATGCACGCCGTCGAAGTTCGGTATGAAATCGACCGTATCCTTCTCGATGTCCAAAAGCATCTCCTCGGCGATCGGCGCGAGTTTCGCTTCGGTATAGCGGTATGCCGCCGCGCTGTCACCGTCCATCGATCCGAAGTTACCCTGGCCCCAGACGAGCGGGTAGCGGAGGGAAAAGTCCTGCGCCATGCGGACCATGGTGTCGTAGACGGCCGAATCACCGTGCGGATGGTACTTTCCGAGCACTTCGCCGACCACCGTCGCCGACTTGCGGAACTTGGCGGTCGAACGGAGTCCCGTGGACCACATCGAATACAGGATGCGGCGATGGACCGGCTTCATGCCGTCACGGACATCCGGCAATGCGCGCGCCACGATGACACTCATCGCGTAATCGAGATACGACTGCCGCACCTCGTCGGTGATCTGCCGCGCCTCGATACGGCCATGGATATCGATTTCCTGTTGCTCCTGAGCCATACGGTATATTCTCTTATGATCTTTTTTCTCCGATTTACCGCCCGTCTCCCCGCGTCGTTCCGGTCATCCCCTCTCCGGAGAGAGACTTCACCCCGTCGACCGTCTGTTGTATCGATTGCCCCTTCTTCTCCAGATCCTTTGCCGACGACGGAATCGCGTCCTTGATGGCCTGCATATCCGACGCATCCGAAGATCGGAAACTGTCACGAAGCGTCATGATCCAGAAAAGGAACAGGAAAACCATGACAACCGCGACTGCGCCCCAGACATACCGAAGTCTGACATGTTCCGGCTCCCGTCGTATCTCCTCGATTTTCCGCTCAAAAAAAGCCTTCATACTGATTTTTAGGATTTCTGCAGGAATATGACCTCCATACTCTTTCCGTCAAGATCCTTCTTTTTGAAATTGAGCTTCTGAAGCTCCTCTCCCATCTTGCATCCGGTCTCGCGACGAAAATCCTCCGGACCGGACGCCTCGATCGCGACTCCGTCCATCCGATAATGCATCGGAATGACGACTTTCGGCTCTATGGCACGGATAAGTTCGTCCACTTTCTTCAGGGAAACCGTATCACCGGCACCGATAGGAACGAACAGGATGTCCACGTCGCCTATCTTGCCGATCGTCGCACCGTCAAGCTCATGACCGAGCGCTCCGAGATACGCGATCCGGATCTCTTCCGAGTCGAAGACATATAAAGTGTTCTGTCCGCGAGTGGCGCCGCCGTCCGTATCGCGAAAACTCGGAAACCCGAGTACGCCCACGCCCTTTGCGGCATATTCGCCGGGCGTATGCACGATAACCGGCTCGTCCTTGAGACCGGAAAGGGCTTCGTCGGACGGGTCGAGATGCGAGAGCAGCGCGATATCGGCGTGCCCGAACGGAAGACGGATGCCGGTCTTCTTCTCGGGAAGATCGGTCCAGATGACGACATCCTCCGTCGCCCGTCCGCCAGGCTTCGTCGTGATCTTGAAACAGTAATCGCCGTAATATTGTATGTTCATGGTAGTCGGTCAAAAAAAGAAAAAACCTTCCGGTCATGGGAAAGTCTAGCATGGAAACAGGCCCCTGCCAAGAGCCGAATGAAGACCCGGACTTGCCAAAAAAAAGGAAATGATGTACTCTTTTTCGTACGTTTCGCGGGCTGGCCCGCAGAACTTTTTCAGAAAGGCGCCTTAATCGATAATCGGGACTCCGCGCCGCGTCCCACCCGCCACGAATATGACGAAAGCGACCATAGAAAAGGACCTTTCAAGCCTTTTGACCGAAGATTCCGTACTGATCCCCGCCGTCGGCGACGTCGTCACCGGCATTGTCATCCACGTCTCCTCCAACCACGCGCTCGTCGACCTCGGCCCCTTGGGAACCGGTGTCGTTTTGGGAAAGGAAATGAAGAGCGGACTCGGCGGCAATGCCAAACTGCATGTCGGCGAAGAGGTGAGCGCGACCCTGACGAGCTTCGAGAACGAGGACGGCGACATCGAGGTTTCCATCCGCGAGGCCTCTTATGAGAAATCCTGGGAAGATCTCCAGGAGAAGCTCGAGAACAAGATTGTCGTCGATACGAAGGTACTCGACGCCAACAAAGGCGGACTCATGGTGGAACTCAACGGCATCATGGGTTTCCTTCCGGTATCCCAGCTTGCCAATGAGCACTATCCGCGTGTCGAGGACGGCGACAAGAACAAGATTCTCGAGCTCCTCAAGGCGCTTGTCGGAGTCACGATCAATGTCCGCATCCTCGATATCGACCGAGAGAACGAGAAACTCATCGTAAGCGAGAAGGCCGCCCAGAGCGAGCGCGACCGTGAACTTATCAACCGCCTCCGTGCGGGAGACGAAATCGAGGGCGAGGTATCCGGAGTCGTCGATTTCGGAGCGTTCGTCAAATTCGACGCCCCGACCGACAAGGACGGCAAGAAGCCGAGCCAGAAGCTCGAGGGTCTTGTCCACATTTCCGAACTCGCCTGGCAGCTTATCGACGATCCGCGTGAGATCGTCAAGACCGGCGACCGCGTCCGTGCGAAGATCATCGGGATCGAGGACACCCGTATCTCCCTCTCCATGAAGTCCCTTAAGGAGGATCCGTGGACCAAGGTGTCCGAGCGGTACGCCGTGAATCAGACCGTCTCCGGAAAGATCGACAAAATCAACCACTTCGGGGCGTTCGTCTATCTCGACAAGGACATCCACGGCCTCGCGCACGTTTCCGAGTTCCACGATGTCTATCCGGGAAAGAAGATGGAGGACGTCTTCCGCATCGGAGAGACCTACGATTGGAAAATCCTTTCCATCGAACCGAAGGCTCACCGCATGGGACTCCTCCCCATCAAGGAAGGCGGCAAGAAGAAAAAGGATGCCGAGGACGGAGAGAAGACCGCGAAATAGCTCCCGGAAGTCCCGCCGCGCGCGGGACTTTTCTTACCCGCATAAAAACAAACCTTCCTATGGAAACGAGTCGCCTCTTTATCATTTCCGGACCGTCCTGCGCCGGAGAGGATTCGATTATCGACGGATTGTCCGGACGGCTTCCTATCGAACGGGTCATCACGACAACGACAAGAAAGCTTCGTCCCGGCGAGACACAGGGAAAGCCGTACTATTTCGTCTCCCGATCCGAATTCGATAAGAAAAGGACCGCCGGAGAGTTCCTGGAATGGGCGGAGGAATACAACGGACAATTCTACGGCGTGACCCGCGAGGAACTCGAACGGGTGGCATCTTCCGAAAAGATAGGGGTCTGGAAAATCGAATGGAAAGGAGTCGAAACCGCGAAACGGCTTTTCCCGGACATCGTCGCCATACTCGTCACCGCACCCTTTGAAAGCATAGAATCCCGACTACGCAAACGGGACAATCTCACGGACACGTATTTCGCCGAACGGATGGCGTATACCAGGGAGTGGATGAACCACACCGATATCTATGACTACACGATCGAAAATCTCGACGGAGAACTCGAAAAATCCATCAGTCAAACGGAGGCGATCATCCGAAAACACGCCGGCCTTCCCGACAGGGACTGAAGGATTTGCCCTGTCTTCCGCCTTCGGACGGGCGCTCGTCAAACGCGTCCGGAATCATGACGCCCGATATGGCCTCCTCAGACAAGGAAGCGCCATTCTGGTCGCCTGTTCCGGTGGACCGGACAGCGTCGCCCTGCTTCACATACTTCTTTCTCTCCGGAAAAAGCTCCGGATCCGTCTCGGTGTCGCGCATGTGAACTATCGGATCCGCAAAGAAGACTCCGACAAGGATGAGCTCCTCGTCAGGACGCTCTGCAAGAAATACGACATCCCCTGTTCCGTTTTTCGTCCCAAAAACTCCTCCGGGAAGAACGAGGAGGAACTCCGTGACATCCGTTACCGCTTCTTCGAGCGGGTTCGGGAGAAGAAACGGTTCGACTCGATCTCGATCGCCCATACCGAGGACGACCAGGCGGAAACGGTTCTTATCCGTCTCATCCGAGGAACGGGACCCGAGGGCCTCGCCGCCATGCGACCGAAAAACGATCGCCTCATCAGGCCGATTCTCGATATCCCGAAGCGGGATATCCTCACATTTCTCCATTCCGAAAATATTCCTTTCCATGAGGATACGACGAATCGGGACACCGCCATCCTCCGGAATCGAATCCGACACGAACTCATCCCCCTCCTTGAACGGGAGTATCGGCCGGGAATCAGGAAAATCCTTTCCCGGACCGCCCGGCTTCTCGAGGAAAGCACGCTTCTTTCCGACACGGACAATCATCCCCTCCCTACGGCCGAAATCGGATCGGGATTCACGTTCTCCCGGACCGGGTTTCTTCGCCTTCCGGAAGCCGTTCGGGCAAGCGAACTCCGCCACCTCTACCGGACCGTTTCCGGAACCGGAAAAAATCCTGGGAAATCGTTTGTCCTGGAAACGGAAAAACTCATCGGAAGTACCAAGGGAAAAGTCCGGGTCTATCGCTCCGGACGGTTGAAAATCGAGGCCAGAGGTGATAGAGTGACTATGATACGGACCTTGACGGGATCTAAACAATGAAGACGCTCCTATGGACAAACTCATGAAAAACATCGTGACGATCATCATCGTCTTTTTTATCGTCTCGGGGATACTCATCCTCTCGCAAAAAAGCGCTCCTCAGCCGGAGCAGATCTCGCTTTCCACGCTCGTCTCGCAGATAAACGGCGGACAAGTGAAGAATATCGAGGTCTCCGCAAACGACCTTTCAATCGAGCTTTCAGACGGAAAGAAAGAAAAGACCCAGAAAGAAGCCGAATCTTCCCTCACCGAAACCCTCAAGAACTATGGGGTCGACACCGAGAAACTCGCTTCCGTCTCGGTTGACATAAAGAAAGAATCCGACGCCTCGTTCTGGACGGCGACCATTCTCCCGTTCCTGCTTCCGTTCCTGCTCGTCGGCGGATTCGTGTGGTTCATGATGCGTCAGGCGCAGCGGGGTAATTCGCAGGCGATGAATTTCGGCCTCTCGCGCGCACGGATCCTTGACCCGAAGAACAAGAACAGACGCATCACGTTCGCCGATGTCGCCGGATCCAAGGAAGCCAAGGAGGAATTGAGTGAAATCGTCGAATTTCTCAAGCATCCGAAGAAATTTCTCTCCATGGGGGCCAAGATACCGAAAGGAGTCCTCCTCCTCGGCTCGCCGGGAACCGGCAAGACCCTGATCGCCAAAGCGGTCGCCGGCGAAGCGGGCGTCCCCTTCTTCAATATCTCCGGATCCGAATTCGTCGAAATGTTCGTCGGCGTCGGAGCGAGTCGCGTCCGCGACCTCTTCAAACAGGCGAAAAAGAGCGCTCCGGCCATCGTATTCATCGATGAGATCGACGCGGTCGGACGCCACCGCGGTGCCGGACTCGGCGGCGGACACGACGAACGCGAACAAACCCTGAACCAGATACTGGTCGAGATGGACGGATTCGAAACGGAGACCAACGTCATCGTCATCGCCGCCACCAACCGTCCAGACGTTCTCGACCCGGCACTGCTCCGCCCCGGACGATTCGATCGGCGCGTCACCATGGATCTGCCCGATATAAACGATCGCGAAGCGATCCTCGATATCCACCTCAAGGGGAAGCCCCTTGCGAAGGAAGTGAATGTCCGTCGTCTTGCCGAGCGGACACCCGGATTCTCCGGCGCCGATCTCGCCAATCTCGTAAACGAGGCGGCGATTCTCGCCACGCGCCGCTCAAGAAAGACGATCGGGATGGACGAACTCGCGGAATCGATCGAGAAGGTCATTCTCGGTCCGGAGCGGAGAAGTCGGGTCATCAGTCAGAAGGAGAAGGAGATTATCGCTTACCATGAGGCCGGACATGCGCTCGTGGCCGCGAATCTCGAGAATGCCGACCCCGTACAAAAGATCTCCATCATTTCCCGCGGCCATGCCGGTGGCTACACGCTCGCTGTCCCGACGGAAGACAAGAGCCTCCACTCCTCCGCGTATTTTCAGGACGAACTCTCCGTACTTCTCGGCGGCTATTCGGCCGAAAAGCTCATATTCGGCGACACGACGACCGGTCCGTCGAACGATCTCGAGCGCGCCACCGCACTCGCCCGTGGCATGGTCACCCGTTACGGCATGAGTCGTCTCGGAGCACGCACTTTCGGACACAAGGAGGAACTCGTCTTTCTCGGCAAGGAGCTTCATGAGGAACGGAATTATTCCGACGAAACCGCCAAGATGATCGATTCGGAGGTGGCAAAGTTCGTCGAGGATGCTCTTGTCCGATCGACCGGAATCCTTACTGAAAAGAAAAATCTCCTCAAGACGCTCGCGGACACGCTCCTCGAACGGGAGACCGTCGAGAAGGATGAATTCGACGCCATAATCTCCGGAAAGCTCCTCCCGAAAAAAGAGGTTCACGAGAAAAATACGGCCGACACCGAGACGACGCCGATCGACGTGAACGTATCCGAAAAAAAGACCGCGTAGACAAACAGACGCACGACATATGTCGAAAAAAAACCCTCTCAATCATCCAACGAACGAGCCGGCGTTTTTTTGGGAAATCTATCTCGACGCGCTGAAAGAAGTTCCGAAAAATAGGACGGCGCTCTTTTTCGCAGGCATTGCGACACTTACCGGGACCGCTATCCCAGGACTTTTTCAGGAAGGCGCACCACTTTCGACTTACGCCGAAGCCTTCAACGGCCTCATCTCCTCCCAACCTCTTTTTGCCGCAATATTCCTCCTTTCGCTTGTCTTTTCGGTCTTCTCGACCGGAGCACTCACGTTGACACTTTCCGGAAAGAAAATCCGACAGGCTTCAAAAGACTCCTTTTCCGCCCTTGCCAAACTGATCGGCATCGATGTGTCGTTTTTTTTCGTTGCCCTCCTCGGACTCCTCTTCTTCCTTACTCCGAACTTCCTCACTCCGGAAAATTCGCCGATTCTTTCCCGATGGCTCCTTGCCTTCGGAATCATGGTATACATCCCCGTCCTTGTCATTCTCATTCTCACCAGGGAATACGCCTCACTTCACGCCCTTCTTTCCAAGACCGGATTTAAGACTTCTATTAGACTCGGATACGGTCTTGTTGCAAAAAAATTCAAGGAAAGCCTCGTATTCGGAGCCATATTCGTCCTGTTCGTGTTCTTCCTCTCCCTCGCCATGGAAACGTTCACGTACATTGTCGGCTTTCTTCCCCTCGAATCGACCGCCGGAACGGCGACACTTGTCGCCGTATCCCTTCTCCTTCAGGCTTTCTCACTCGCTATCGGGAAGTCGGTCTGGCTCTCGTTCTTTATTCTCATCAACACGGAGAAAAAATCAGCCAAAGACACCGAGACTTCACAAGATGAAGAAAAGGTGATACAAAAGGAAGTACCGGAAGTCGGATAGGAATCGCCCATAAAACGGCATCCCGTACGCCCTCCGGAGTACAAATATCGACTCCGATGTTTCGTGGGCGGCTAGCTCAGTTGGTTAGAGCGCCACATTGACATTGTGGAGGTCACAAGTTCGAATCTTGTGTCGCCCACGAGCTATCGGAACGAACAAAAGCGGCCCATAAGCCGCTTTTGTTCGTATCCGGATATTTTCTTCTCATCGTCCGTCAAGAATCGGAGGAACGCCGCCGGCTGTTCCGACCTTGAGATTCAAATCCGTCCGTTGCCTGATTTCGGTAGTATACTTGGCACCCTGACCAAGCGTCCGGTTTACGGTGGTCACCTGCCCCATTATCTGATTGTCGACATTGCGTATCTCACGCTGTATGGAGGCCTGAACCTGCCCGACGCCCTTCTGGACGAGATTCGTCACCATCCGGTTCGCAAGTCCGCTGATGACACCGCCTATAAGCTCTCCGGGATTCTTGGCTGCGGCGATTATATTGTTCCCGATATTCTCGGTATCGGCCACCATCTGGGCAATCGTACTTCCGGGAAGAATGACGTTCCCGTCATTGTCCCTCACTCCCCTGTATCCGCTATAAGCGGCCGCCTGCACCTCGGCCTCCCTCCTGTATTGTTCCCTCAAGGCCATTTCGTATTTCTGGGCACGAAGCGCGTATATGAAGGGGTCGTTTTGTGACGACATCATCCGCGAAAACAGCCCGATATCCCCGCTATCGTTAAGCGCCCCGATAGGATCCGAATTCACCTCGCTAAGATTCACGGGGTCGGCAAAATTCGCATCAAGTACTTCCCTTGTCCGCTTCGCCAGATACGATTCATAGCTTCGCGATCCGGAAGCGGTATAATAACCGGAAGAGGAAGAACGCCCTCTGAGTGTCGTCGAATAGAAATTGTCCATAGCCAACAAAACCCTCTCTTCGGGCTCCTGATACAGATACTGTTTCCAATCGCTGATGACTTTGGAAGTTCCCGCGGATGTCCCGCCCACGAGACCGGCCACCCTCGTATTCAGGAGAGTCATGGCAGTCGATTTGAGCGAAGAAAGCAGTATGCCCTCTATCTGACTCTGTATGGTCTCAAGGGTCTGTTTCAATATGGCTCCCGGGATACCGTCACCCCAGGCGTATGCGCGGGGAGAGACCAAAACGGAAAAGGAGAAGACGACCGCAAGCGCGACTATTTGAATCTTTTTTTTCTTCATATTCCGAAACATGAACCCAAAGCCTTAATCAAAGATCGAGAGGGATAGCCGCGACATCGTACTCCGAAAGTTTCGACTGGATGTCCGCGACAAAAGACAACGCGACATTCAGGAACCCTTGCGTATTCGAGAGCGACCTTATTGTTTTTAAGGGATCATCCTGGGAGGAAGTCACTACTTCGTTCTTCAATTGCAACGCATATTTTGCCAATTTCAAGGCCTTTACATGCACGTCAAGCATCTGCTCGGGAACCTCCACGGCTTCTATTTCCTTCAGCATCTTATCCCCGTTTTCCGCCAAAGCCTGAACTTTTGCGAAACTCCCCGACGACATGGAGGCGACCGCCTCATTCACCAGGCTCTGCGACATACCCGCCAGCTCATCCTCCGTTTTGAATTTCTTTGGGGAATTGTTCGCGAAGATATAGGAAATGGTCGTCAAATATTCGGTGATATCCTCCTTAATCCGCTCTTTTTTCTTATCCTTCGACAACTTACCGTATGACTGATCCTTCATTTTGATCGTGCTCATATCGATTTCGGGCAGCACGATTTCATCGGTAGACCCTCCTCCGGCAATTTCTTCCGAAAGAGCGTTCAATTCTTCCAGCGATACTTCCGATGAACCGTCGGAGGTCGTCTTTGCGTTTTTCACCACTTCCGCGATTTTCATCGCGGCCTGCTCGGTCATATTATCCCCTCCTTTTCCGGAGAAATTCGACTCCTGGGATTGTTTGGCCGCATCCGGGACGATTTTATCACCGGGAGCTTTTTTTAAGGGATCGTATCCCCCGCGAACCTCGACTCCATCGGAATACCCGTCCCCATCGGTATCGGAATTATTAGGGTTCGTTCCGTACGCCTTCTCCTCGGCGTTCGTCAGGCCATCATGGTCCGAATCTTCGACAATATTATAACCAACCATCTGATCAGCTGCCGATACGAAAAAGGCGCCGCTCAAAAAAAGCAGCGCAAACAAAAGAAAAAAATCTTTCCTCAAGCCACCCAAGCCGGACATTCCAAAGCCTTTTCTCATAGTCGATTTTGTTTTCTCCATTGTATCATTTTTTCGACCGGAAAACAACAGGACGTCAATATTGTTTTCGTACGAATCAAAATCGCATCCATCAATCCGCATATCAGCGCCGGAGAAAGCTCCATTCTAAACATGTCAAATCGAAATTCATACGATTCCAAAGCCCTTTACCCTCCCCGATAACTGCAAGAAAAATGAGTTTAAGCCATCTTAATCCCCACTTCATTCGTCAATAAAACACGAATTATAATTTTTGTCAATATTTATTTTACTAATGTTTCACGTGGAACAGTAATTAAAAAGTTTATGAGTATGAATTATTGGTTTACTTGTTAAGCTTCGTTCCACGTGGAACATTGTCCTGAAAAAAAGTTTTTTGAAAATTCTTTTAATCCTATCGCGCACTATGTTTCACGTGGAACATCTATTTCGTTCTTAAAACCCCGATACTTCAATTATTGAAAAGTTCCATGTGGAACTTTTTCTAAACAAAAACAACCTCTGTTTTTCTTTTTTTAAAATCCTACTATAGACTCAATGAAATGTTTCACGTGGAACATTTCTATTTCTATAGAAAATATTCCGAATAAAAATTGACTAGCAAAATTATCACTGTTTCACGTGGAACATTCAAAAAATTTCGTCTAACGATAAGATTGCGACGCAAAATAATTCTATCCGTTCCACGTGGAACATTTATTTCCATGTTTATTGACAAAAATATAATATTATTATATAATAAAAATATAGATTCAGGAATCTATATGGGGGGGGTTGACTCATGCCCGCATTCCTTATATTATGCTGAGAGTCGGGCCTGTAGCTTAGCTGGTAGAGCGCCTCCATGGCATGGAGGAGGTCAGGAGTTCGAGTCTCCTCAGGTCCACAAGACTTCGAAAGGGTTTCCCGCGAAGTTTTTGCGTAGAAAATCACGCCTCAGACCCTTGTTCGACAAGCCTCGATAGCTCAATGGATAGAGCGAATCCGTCCTAAGGATGAGATCTAGGTTCGATTCCTAGTCGGGGCACGTTCATCCCTTTCCTAAAAACCTTCTTTTTTAGGGACAAAATTCTTCTTGTAAGGGATTCATCTTTGACAAAATCCTGATTCTCCTTCAGTATGGGAAGATTCATCTTTTGAAGCGTCATGTCTCAGAGAATTCTCCAAATAAACGAGCTACTTCGCGAGCATCTCGGCGGAATCCTGCTCCGCGAGGTGAGTTTTAAGACAGGAATCCTCGTAACCATAACGAAAGTCGACACGAACCCCGATCTTCGTCGCTCAAACATTTCGGTAAGCGTTTTTCCGGAAAAAGAGACGGCTTACGCTCTTCGCACCCTCGAACACGAAAAACGCCGGATTCAAAAAACGCTTCACGGAAAACTTCATATGAAGCCTTTACCGCTCATCTCGTTTCGGTCCGATCCGACCGAGCAAAATGCGGATGTAATCGAAAAAATTCTCCTTGAGCTTAAATAAGGGAAAAAGCCGAGTTATACACCGGTTATGCGCGATTTCTCTCCGGAATTCCGGAACCTCAACTACGTCATACGGAATTCGGGAAAGATTCTCCTCTTTGCCCACACCAGACCGGATCCCGACACGGTCGGCGCGACCCTGGCACTGAAAGAATACGTCGAATCACTCGGGAAAAAGGCTGACATCTCCTGTCTTGACGCGTTTCCAGAATTTGCGAAGGGCCTTTTTCAAGAAATATCCTTTCTGAATCCGGCGACCATCGATTTCGATTCCTATGACGCATTTATCGCCGCCGACAGCATCAACAGGGGATTCAACACGATCAAGGGACATATAGACACCGAAAAGGTCGTCGTCCTGATGGATCATCATCCGATTGAGGATCCGGAAGGAGATATCGTCATTATCGACACGGAGTTTTCTTCGGCAGCGGAAATCGTCTTTCGTTTCCTGAGCGGTTCGGGGGTACGGATAAGCCATACGATGGCCACGGCACTTTTATTCGGCATCCTCGGAGACACCGGAAACCTACAGCATTCGTCAACGACGCCGGAAACGTTCGCGGCGGCGGCATCGCTCATAAGAAGCGGGGCTCAATTGCCGAAAATCACCACAAACGTCTTCTCGAACAATAAGATTTCAACCCTCAAACTTTGGGGCCGCGCACTTTCACGGGCAAAGATCAACCAGGAAAACGGGATGATCTATTCAGCCATCACCGAAGGGGATATCAACGAGCTCGGAAATCCGTCCACGGAAGATCTTTATATCGCGTCTACACTCCTCAATAATGTTCCGGATGCGAAATTCTCACTCCTCTTTTATCAAATAACCCCGGATTCCGTTCGCGGAAGCCTCCGAACGGAGCCCCATAAAGGAGTCGACGTTTCGAGTATCGCCAAATCACTCGGGGGAGGGGGGCATAAATACGCGAGCGGGTTCGAGATTTCGGGAAAAATTTTCGAGACCTCGGACGGCTGGGAGGTGCGATAAGACAGATAAGCTCCTCGACGCATTATGTGCGACACAATGGGGGAAATAAAGGAGAGGCTTCTTTCGGACCTCAACGAAAGGATGAGTGCGGAATGTCGATGCGCGCTTCGTTCAACGGCCACAAAAGTCGTTCCCGGGAGTGGAAGCGCTTCAGCGAAGATACTTTTTATCGGCGAGGCCCCGGGAAAGAACGAGGATCTGCAAGGGACTCCGTTCGTCGGGGCGGCGGGGAAATTTTTAGATGAAATGCTCGCCTCGATCGGGCTGATGCGCGAAAATATCTACATAACGAATATCGTGAAGTATCGACCTCCCGAAAACCGGGATCCTCTCCCGCAGGAAATAGAGGACTGTGCCGAATGGCTTCACGAGCAGATCGGAATCATCGATCCGTCGCTCATCGTCACGCTCGGGAGACATGCCATGAATCATTTTTTTCCGGACAAAAAAATCACGGAGGCACATGGAAGGGCATTCCGTCGGGAATTTCCGACAGGGCGACCGCAGGTATTCTTCACGCTCTACCATCCTGCCGCAGCGCTCTACAACGGGGGAATGCGCGATACGCTTCGGAAAGATTTCATCAAAATTCCTCAAATCCTCGAGAAAATCGACTCCTCTGCTCCGAAAAAATGATATCGCAAGACTGATTTCCGGGAATTTTTCGTTGACGCTCCGCACTCATTCTGATACCCTGGAAGTACTTTTCTACGGGAAAAGGGTCGGGTTTTCTCTTCGACTCACCATCCGAAAGAAAAAGCCCTGCGAGATGGTCCGATGGCCGAGTGGTTAGGCACGGGTCTGCAAAACCCTTCACGGCGGTTCAATTCCGCCTCGGACCTCAAATTATTCCGGGATTTTCGAAGAAACAAAATATTTCCGGCATGCCGCGGTGGTGGAACTGGCAGACACAGGAGACTTAAAATCTCCCGACTGAAAAGTCATGCGGGTTCGATTCCCGCCTGCGGCACAGGAATAAGACAAAAAACCCTCAAAGGAGACGCTCGATCGACATTCTTGCTTTTTTATAAGGAAAACATAAAACGTCCCGACTTCTCGGGACGTTTTATGTCAGTGATATTTTCCGATCCATCAGTCAAAAATCACTTCAGCCATAAGATGACGACGGCCGAAAGTGAACGCCTCCCGCTTCGTTTCCATATAGATATCAAAGTGATTTCCCTTGATTGCACCACCGCGATCCTCACATCGGAATATTCCAAGTCCTTCGATAGAGAGCTTCGCGCCGAAGGGATAGCTCGACGGACAGGCAAGCGTACGATTCTTTTCGACTTTGAGTCCGGATGCCGTAATCCCGTCCGATTTTCCACATTCGTCAGACGATGCGGTATAAGCGGAAGCGTTGATTTCGAATTTCCCTTCAGGAAGATGTCCCCAACGCTCCATTTGCTTCTCTTTCCAGCGCGCAAGAATCAGATCTTCCGGACGCGGCCCGGCTTCGGAACGCGACATAAGGACTTCCGCTCCTCGGTCCTCGCGGATGCGCCCGAACGGAAACAACCCGCGATTCATTCCGATCCCGGAGGAAGAAACGTTCATTCCTGATTCGTTTTTTCCCAATATCCCATCAAATTCAATCGTTTCAGCGTTTACGGCGTTTGCTCCCAGAATAAAAATCGCGAGAACGAACGCCAAACGTTTACCACTCATAATGTACGGATACTGCTTATCCAAGCCCTCCGCCTGGGTTATACCTGTTCCGATTTCAGATCATAACGATGGATTTTAGCATATTATTTTATTTTTGTCAATATTTCCCATAAGGAAGGCGAGGAAGAATAAAAAATGAAATCGGAAACCTTCTTTCACATCTCATCATCGGAGAAAAAGATGAGCGTTCACTATAGAGTCAAAAAAGAGCGGACCGTCATTCAAAGAGGATCTTACTCAGCGATATCAACAAAACGAGACATACATGGAAGAGGGGAGAGGCGCTTCCGAAAGCACTCTTCATTACGTCAAAGACGTTGGTCCTGAAAAGGAAATTTCAATAGGAAATAATGCCCGAGTACGCTCGAGCCTTTTCCTTTTTATATCCCGAAAAAGGCACTCTTCGATCTTTTAGTGGACTTGTTTTCAACGCCCACTCATACCTCACTACATGAGACGGAATCGAACATTTCTTCTATCGCGCCAGAGCGCCACGTGCAGGAGGCGAAATCGTTCCCTTCTGACTCGCACCCTTCTCTCTCGTCCCCCATAAGAAGCAAAAGAGGACCCGAATGGATCCTCTTTTGCTTTCCTTTTGAGCGGGTAACGGGAGTTTCGTCCTCGACACCGGAACGGTGTCTCGTTGTCCAGGTCAGCGCTGAATGCTTCCTATTCGGTCGCATTCATCGACGCTCGAAGCCTCGCTTCTGCCCGTTCGACTCCCGTTACCCAGAAAATCAAAGAGTCCCCATTGAGGGGACTCTTTGATCTTTTGAGCGGGTAACGGGAGTCGAACCCGTATTTCGTCCTTGGCAAGGACGCGTAATAGCCGCTATACGATACCCGCCTCCGCAAAGCCTTCGGCGGGCAGGCCCGCTCTGGCGCGCTTTGGCAACCGAACCCTTTCAAACCAGCCCTTCTTTCTCAGAATCGAGCTGTGGGACTGGCTGGATTCGAACCAGCGACCAAGCGGTTATGAGCCGCCTGCTCTAACCGCTGAGCTACAGTCCCGGCATGCATCAAATTACCGGAAAAACAGGATTACGCACGAGTTATCCACGAATTCCCTGTGCCTGGGGACAGAATCGAACTGTCGACACGAGGATTTTCAGTCCTCTGCTCTACCACTGAGCTACCCAGGCGGTCACACCCCTCATTATACACGCTTCGGTTTCGCACTCAAGAACCCATCCTTTCACTACGGACCCCGCACCGAACTCGTGGGCAATGGAGGACTCGAACCTCCGACCCCCTCGGTGTAAACGAGGTGCTCTAACCAACTGAGCTAATTGCCCATAACCCGATACGGCACGAACGGATAAGTTGCGCTATGAACCGAGCCTCGTAAGCAGAAGACTTTTCCCATTATACGGAAAAGCGTGAAAATGGCAAATCAACGCTGTAATGAAAAAGAACAGGCGACCCCGTTCTTTCCTATTTCACTTGTGCCCAAGAGAGGACTCGAACCTCCAATCCCTTGCGGGAACTAGCACCTCAAGCTAGCGCGTATACCAATTCCGCCACCTGGGCAAGTGGGAAGGGCTACTTCCCGGATTCTTTCCCGATCCTTCCCTCCTCTACGACCTCCGACTCGACCATCTCCACTTCTTCTTCAACTCCAGATATATTCAGGCCGGTAGCAGACGCATCTCCCGTTTTCAAGCCCTTTCCGATCTTAAGACCGACTTCCTTGAGTTTCCGTCGGAGCAACTTAGCGGACTTGTCACGAACGAAATAAAGCTTCGCGCGACGGGAACGAGTGCTCTTCAACACCTCGATCTTCTCGATATTCGGCGAATAGAGCGGGAAAACGATCTCGACACCGACCCCGAACGAGGTCTTCCGGACCGTAATGGTCGGCGACGAGCTCTGACCTCCACGCATAGCGATAACCATGCCCTGGAAAATCTGGATCCGCTCTTTGCCTCCTTCTACGATTTTTCGATGAACCTTTACGACATCACCGGAGTGAAGCTCCGGAACCTCCTTGATCCGGCGCGCCATGTTGAAATCTATGAGATCCTTGTGCATACGATTTTACCCTTTTCCAAGCGGTTTCCGCCACGGAATTACGGTGTGATAGAAAAAAATGAATCAAGCCCCGTCGTGCTGATTCGAAGCCTCCCTAGGATAACCCGGTTTTTCTTCGCCGTCAATACCCACGAGAAAATCCGCCAGATCCGCCGGCAACGGCGCCTCAAAAACATGAAGTTTGCCAAAAAAAGGAAACGCGAGCTTTTCTGCATGAAGAAACTGTCTTTTGGGAACACTGTCCTTATGCATCCGCCTACCGCCATACAGTCTGTCGCCCGCAACCGGATGCCCTATCGCCGCCAAATGAACCCTGATCTGATGGGTCCGACCCGTTTTCGGAAAAACCTCCAATAAATCATATTGTCGGAAACGCTCTTTGAGCCGGTATTCCGTAAGCGATTCCTTCGCCCCGCCGACAGCCGATTCCGATTCCATGATTGCCCGCCTCCGAAGCGTACCCGTACGATGCGCGAGAGGATAATCGATTTTCCCCTCCGGATCGGTGACATGTCCGGCAACGAGTGCGAGATACGTCTTTTTCACCTTTCGGGAACGGAAAAGTTGTTGCAAAACATCAAAAGCCTCTTTCGTTTTTGCCAAAACGACGACTCCGCTCGTATTCCTGTCCAACCTGTGAACGATTCCGGGTCGGAACGGATCGACTCCGGCCGATACCATGTAGGGACGGGTTGCGGCGATCCAATTCGCGACCGTTTCCGTGATATCGTTTCCGGCCGGATGCATCTGAACGCCGGCCGGTTTCGAGATAACCAACAGATCGTCATCTTCGAAAAGAATCGGAAAAGAAAGATCCGGGTTCGGCAGAAGCTCAGATCGGATCGGGAGAGGAATATTCGATACGACAACATCACCGTATCGAAGCCTTTTTTTCGGATTCTTTTCGATTTTCCCATTCAGAAAAACGGCCCCCTCCTCGATACCGGAACGCGTCTCGTTCCGGGACAGTCCGTCCGTCCGCGTATAAGACGCCAGAAACGCATCCAGCCGTTTCCCCGATGTTGCCTGTTGAACAGTCACTTCGATCGCTCTCCCTCCGGAAATCGCCATATGTATCATTGATGAATCGTTGAATAATAGGTCATTTCAACCCGGACGGCAAGTTTTTTGACACCGATTCCTCGTCCTTCTAAAATAGACAGGCCGATGCGGCATCAAATCAATATGTTCACGGTAAACCGTTTAAACGAAATGTCTTATGAGTTGCTGCAACGAGAACGAGAATTTCGGATGCGGATGTGACGGGGCAGATGAAAGTTTCTTCCCTTTTATCGGCGAGAACGTTCCGGACTTTGAGGGTGAAATCTATCACGAGGAATCCTTTAAAAGGATAAAATTGTCGGACTATCGCGGGAAATGGCTCATCCTCTTCTTCTACCCGGCAGACTTCACGTTCGTATGTCCGACCGAACTTGAAGAGCTTGCGGAAAATTACGAAACATTCAAGGGACTCGACGCCGAAATCATCTCGGTAAGTACCGACACGGTTTTCGTCCACAAGGCATGGCACGACAGCTCCGAGGCCATAAAAAAGGTCGGCTATCCAATGTTCGCCGATCCGACGGGGAAACTCAGCCGATTGTTCAATACTTATATAGAAGAGGAAGGGCTTTCGTTGCGCGGGACATTCGTCATCGACCCTGATGGTATCCTGCGGGTTATGGAAATAAACGCAAACAATATCGGCCGGAATTCCGAGGAGCTTCTCAGGAAGCTCCGGGCCGCTCAATTCGTCCGGGAACACGGAGGAGAGGTTTGTCCGGCAAAATGGAAAAAGGCCGGAGACAAAACACTTACCCCGGGAATCGATCTGGTTGGAAAAATCTAAACCATCAAATCAGGGACTTATGTACGAAAAAAAAGACTTCTCAGGGCTTCTAGGTACCTCGGGATTCTCCGACGCGCTCCTCTCGGATCACTTCATGCTCTATGAAGGGTATGTGAAAAACACGAATGGGCTTCTCGAAAAACTCGCCTCGATCGGGGCAGGCACCCCGGAGGGAGCCGAAATCCGCCGAAGGTTCGGCTGGGAGTGGAACGGGATGAGACTTCACGAGCTTTACTTCGGGAACATACGCAAGGAGCATGTCGAATTTCAGGATGGACCATTGAAAGATCGCCTTATCCGGGAATACGACAGTCTCGATACGTGGGAGAAGGATTTCCGGGCGACAGGGGCGATGAGGGGGATCGGATGGGTCATACTTTCCGAAGACAAGGAGACCGGAGGGCTTCTCAATACCTGGGTGAACGAACACGCCTCCGGACATCTCGCCGGAGGCACACCCCTTCTTGTCATGGATGTATTCGAACATGCCTACATACGGGATTACGGAATCAAACGGGCGGACTACATCGACGCATTCATGCGTACCATCGACTGGGATATCGTAGAATCCCGCCTCTCCTGATCAATCAAGAAGCCAAAACGACCCGGAGTCCGCTCCGGGTTTTTCGTTCATTGATATGGTGATATACTTGGAAGGAAAAACGAACGCATGAAAAAGAAACACGTCATATATCATCTCCTTCCCGTGT
>Ga0172373_10003841_pt1 | contig 21565 bp, 11 predicted proteins | sample Lak10m_2_FD_114546 | JGI IMG/M metagenome (GOLD analysis project Ga0172373, IMG submission 114546) | Freshwater microbial communities from Kabuno Bay, South-Kivu, Congo - kab_092012_10m | ecosystem: Environmental > Aquatic > Freshwater > Lake | place: Democratic Republic of the Congo...
CATTTTTCGCCATTTTTCACCTTTTTTCAGTTACGTAGCACCGGCTATGCGCCTTCAAAAACGCAAAAACTGACAAAAAATCAACCTGTTTTTGCCAACGGCAGAGAATCCTGAACAAGCTCTAAGGCAGCCCGAAAGGGGTGGAATCAGAAAGAAACCCACTTGGATTTGCTTTTCCCGCTGGCAATTACGCGCTCAATGAAGCGCATACCCCGCACACCGTCGTGGATAGACGGAAAGTCCTGATGTACAGCATCCGGCTGCCGGCCCTCCCTGTGCGCACGCACGCAGTACGCAAAGTTCTTGTAGATGTTCGCGAATGCCTCCAGATAACCCTCCGGATGACCGCCCGGCAAACGGGTAGCTGCCTGCGCTTCCGGATAAACAGGACCAATCCCGGTTCTGAGCAACTGGGTTGGTTTGTCGAGCCATTTCATCACGAGCGTATTGGGCTCCATTTGTCGCCATTCGATACCACCCTTTTCGCCATAGACCCTGATATTCAGGTTGTTTTCCTCTCCTGCTGAAATCTGACTGGCGTGCAGGACACCCTTGGCACCCTGTTCAAAGCGCAGCAGTACGTTGCCATCGTCGTCGAGTTGTCTGCCCGGTACGAATATGCTGATATCGGCGCATAACTCGGTTATTTTGAGTCCGGTGATATACTCGGCCAGATTTTCGGCGTGGGTGCCGATATCTCCCATAGAACCGGCAATACCGCTTTTACCCGGATCGGTGCGCCATGAAGCCTGTTTATTACCGGTCTGCTCGGCGGGTGTACTGAGCCAGCCTTGCGGATACTCCACCACCACTTTGCGGATTTTTCCCAGTTCGCCGTTTTTAATCATCATGCGGGCCTGTTTCACCATCGGGTACCCCGTATAGTTGTGGGTAAGCGCGAAAACAAGACCGGTTTTTTCAACCAGTTTCTCCAGTACCAGCGCCTCTTTCAGGTTGAAGGTCACCGGTTTGTCGCAAATCACGTGGAAACCGTTATCCAGCGCCATTTTGGCGGGAGCGAAGTGCACGTGATTGGGAGTAACAATACTCACCGCATGCATACGCTTGTCGGGACGCAGTCTTTTTTCGCGACGGATCATGTCCTGAAAGGTGGCGTAGCACCGGTCGGGAGCCAGGCCAAGGTCAGCTCCCGAAGCCATGGATTTTTCCGGATCACTGCTGAATGCGCCACATACCAGTTCAATTTCTCCGTCGAGTGCTGCTGCCATACGGTGTACGGCGCCGATGAATGCTCCGCGGCCACCGCCTACCATGCCGATTCGTATTTTCTGTTTCATGTTTGAATGTTTTAACCGTTTTGTTACCAGAATCAGTGAATTGAAGGGCAATATTCCAAAAAATACTTTTTATTTTCACTATTTGAATGCGGCGACAATACCGGCATTTTTTTCCGACCTTAGCGCGGTCAAACAAATAAACTATGATTAAAGACTCTTCCCTGATCTGCCGGCATGCCTTTATTAATGGCGAGTGGACGGCCGCTATATCCGGAAACACCTTTCCGGTAACCAATCCGGCCACCGGTGAAATCATCGGACAGGTAGCTGATTGCGGCGGTGCAGAAACGGTACTGGCCATACAGGCTGCAGAAGCCGCGCTTCCCGAATGGCGTTCAAAAACGGCCACCGTTCGCGCAGGAATTCTGCGCCGGTGGCACGACCTGATTGTGGAAAATGCCGACGATCTCGGAATGTTGCTTACCCTGGAGCAGGGGAAACCCTTTCCTGAAGCCCGGGGGGAGATTCGATATGGCGCTACCTTTATTGAGTGGTTTGCCGAAGAGGGCAAGCGGGCCTACGGCGATATTATCCCGCCGCACATGCCCGGAATGCGCCTGATGGTGGTGAAGCAGCCGGTGGGTGTTGTTGCTGCCATCACGCCGTGGAACTTCCCCAATGCCATGATTACCCGAAAGGTGGCACCTGCACTCGCAGCAGGCTGCACGGTGGTGCTGAAGCCATCTGAAGAAACTCCGCTATCGGCACTGGCTCTGGCTGAACTGGCCCTGAGAGCCGGCATCCCTGCGGGTGTACTGAATATTGTAACCGGAATGGATGCTCCGGCTATTGGCAAGGTACTCACCGACAGTCCTGTGGTCCGGAAGCTGTCGTTCACGGGCAGTACGGAAGTGGGCAAGTTGCTGATGCGACAAAGCGCCGGAACTGTCAAGAAAATTTCCCTGGAGCTGGGTGGCAACGCCCCGTTTATCGTGTTTGACGATGCTGACCTGGATGCCGCTGTGGAAGGCGCCATCGCTTCCAAATACCGGAATGCCGGCCAAACCTGCGTCTGCGCGAACAGGCTGTTTGTTCAGGACGCTGTTTACGATGCCTTCCTTGAAAAATTCACAGTAGCTGTGAGAAATCAGAAGGTAGGGCCGGGTACGGAAAGAGGGGTCAATATTGGTCCGCTGATTAACAACGAGGCACTCGACAAAGTGAAGCGCCTCGTCGGGAATGCCTGCAACAACGGAGCCAGGGTTGTCACCGGCGGCAGGGAACTTACCGGAACATTTTATGAGCCAACCATTCTGGCAGATGTAATGCCGGGTATGGACATTATGAACGAGGAAATATTCGGCCCGGTAGCGCCGGTAACCCGCTTTTCCACCGACGATGAAGTGATTGGGATGGCCAATGACACGCCCTACGGCCTGGCTGCCTACTTCTATGGAAAAGACGTGAGCCGGGTATTCCGGGTAGCTGAAGCACTGGAATACGGCATGGTTGGCGTTAACACCGGACTGGTTGCCACCACCGTTGCGCCGTTTGGAGGCGTCAAGGAAAGCGGAATTGGCAGAGAGGGTTCCCGTTACGGACTGGACGAGTTTCTGGAGACCAAATATATATGTATAGGCGGAATCTGATCAGCGGGTACGCGGCATACGGCGCTTTCCACCGGGCCTGAAGCCGCCACGACCGCCCATCATGGCCAGCGTAGCCGGATTCATAGTAGCGCTACCAGCCATTTTCAGTTGTTTCTCCACCTCTTTGATTTGTTCACGGAGCATAGGCTCGGTAACATTGAGCTTTTTCAAATCGGCAAAATGCTTCTGAGCGCCTTTGATATTGCTTTTGTTGGCTGCAATCATAACCAGTTGCAGCAAGGCAGTCGCTCTTTCATTGTCGGTAGGCAAGCCGGCATCGAGCGACTTTTTCACCCAGGTTTCTGCAGCATTCATGTCGCGTTTCTGCATGGCAATGGCACCCATCGTCATGTAGTAAACACCTTTATAGCCTACCAGCAGCAACTTTGGGAAAAAAGTGAGCTTCAGACGCGCCTCTGCTTCTTCAATGCGCTGCTGGCTGAGCAACTGATTGGTTGACATAATGGTACCGAGAAAGATATATCCGAGCAGCATGATGAAGCCGGTAAACCAGAACGGGAAACCATACCAGAAGCCATAAGAGGCAGAGAGTGCAATGCCGCCGAGGATACCCACGACAATAATGGCGAAGCGAAGATAAATATTGACGATGAACATGATTGCTTGTGCTTAATGAGCCGCAAAAATAGGTGTTACCTGTTAGAACTTGTGCAGGATGTTTCGACTACACGTGATTTTATTGTGCAGTAAACACGGTTATAACCGTATTAAACATTCGTATTGATATGGTGTTATGTGGTTAAAGTAATCAAACCACCGGAATAATGGATTTGCATCTCGGCAAACAAAAATTTATCGAATCCTGGGGACGACTGGCCGGTGGCTGGGGCGTTCCGCCGGCTATGGCACAGCTGCACGCGCTGCTGCTGATTTCTCCGGAACCACTCACCGCTGATGAAATAAAATCGGAACTCGACATATCAGCCGGAAACGCAAGCATGACACTGCGGTCGCTGCTCGAGTGGGGACTAATTTACCGCGAACAGCGCCCCAATGAAAGGAAAGACGCCTATTCTGCGGAAAAAGATATGTGGAAAGTATCGCGGCAAATCATCCTGAACAGAAAAAAAAGAGAACTTGAGCCCATGCTGCAGGTACTGGATGAACTGGCCTGCGTGGAAGAAAATTGTGAAAATTCCAGACACTTCTGTTCCGTAGTGCGCGATATGCGCAAATTCTCTCATAAAGCCAATCAGGCGCTCGACACGCTCGTCAAGGCAGAATCAGGCTGGCTGGCCAGCCTATTCATGCGCTGATTCAGTATTTCTATCTGACTACCTTGACCCTGACGGCCTTCGGACCTTTAGGGCCCATTTCTATCTCGAATGTCACCTTGTTATTCTCCCTCAGTTCTTCCGAAGTGTCATTTATGTGCACGAAGATAGTATCCTTCGATCCGGCTTCGGTGATAAAGCCGTAGCCCTTCTCGGCATTGAAGAACTTGACAAATCCTTTCTTTTCAACCTCCTCGGGCTCGTCTGTGCGAAAAGCAGCGCCCAACTGTATGTCCTCTGCCTTCACGGTGAATTTTTTTGACGGATCGGGCGGTGTGGAAGACAGATTTCCGTTCTCGTCAACGTACGAGAATTCCATGTCGCCTCCCTTGCCATCAGCTTTGTCTGCCTTGCGCTGTTGCTTGCGCTCCTCTTTTTCCTGTTGTTTTTTCCGACGGTTTTTTTCTTTTTCCTTTTTTGAGTAGGAATCCTGTGATTTTGCCATTAAGTGTAATTCTTGGTGAAAATTTTCCTCAAAAAGGGTGGATGCTGATGGTGAACAGCATCCATAAAACGCCGATCTGCATAAGTTCACTCTCCCGGAGATGAACAACAAATGTACGAAAAAAATCTAACATGGAACAGATATTTGAAAAATCAAAGAATATACCATAGCTTTGTAGAAAATAGTCGGAAATGCCGGTGGAGCAGCTTGATGCTTCATTATGTTCTGATTTTTCTAACCAAATCTGTTGTCGCGTGTCAAAAAACATAGGCTTCCTGTCAGGCAGGAAGGGGCTTGCCGAAAATCTGTTTGAAGAACTGGGGGTAGCTGCCTCCCGTCAGGGCACTGTTTCCTCCGATGAAATGGAGCGTCTGGCCGATGATTTTCTGGTCGGAAAGGCCAATATTTACGGCAGTGTTTCCTTTTACGATTTTTTGAAACCGGAAAACAAAGGCAAAAAAGCGTATGTATGTAACGGAACAGCCTGTATGACTGCCCGTACACAGGATCGTGTGCGGGAGGGACTGGAAGCACAATTCAAACCCGAAGAAATCGGCGAAATGTGCTGTCTGGGCCGTTGTCATGAAAACAGCGCGTTCCACATTGACGGACATAACTACTCCGGGGATGCCATCAGCAAGCTCGATGAAATCCGGGCAGGAAAACCGCTTTGGGAAGATCATTACACCATGACCGCGAAGGGAACGCCGCTTCTCACTGCCCCTTTCCCGGGCGTGAAGTTGTATTACCAGACGCTGAAAAAAGCGCTGGGAGTTACTCCTGACGATCTGCTCACCGAAATCAAATCTTCCGGATTGCGCGGACGCGGAGGCGCAGGATTCCCTGCCGGACTGAAGCTGGAATCGTGTAAAAATACACCGGGAAAGCAAAAATTTATCGTCTGTAACGCTGATGAAGGCGACCCGGGGGCCTATTCCGACCGGTACATCATGGAACAGCGTCCGCACAGCCTGCTGCTCGGCATGATGCTCGCCGGCTATATCACCGGAGCCAGTGCCGGCGTACTGTACATCCGGGGCGAATACCCGGAGTCCATTTCCGTGATGTCGGAGGCCATAGATACCATCCATCAGGCCGGATTACTCGGCGACAATATCCTCGGATCCGGGTTCTCGTTCCGGTTCAAGATGATAAAGGCGCAGGGCGCCTATATCTGTGGCGAGGAAACAGCACTGCTCAACTCGATCGAGGGCCAGCGCCCGGAAGTGCGCACCCGTCCGCCTTACCCCACCCAGCAGGGGCTTTTCAACCTGCCCACAGTGGTTAACAACGTGGAAACACTGGCCAATCTGCCCGGCATTATTGCTCATGGCGGACAGGCATTCGCGGCTTTCGGCCGGGGCCGCTCCACCGGTACAAAACTGCTTTGCCTCGATGGCTACTTCAACAACCCGGGGCTGTATGAAGTGGAGATGGGCACCCCTCTCCGGACAGTTATTGACGAACTCGGCGGAGGTTTCCGCACACCGGTGAAGGCCATGCACATCGGTGGCCCGCTCGGCGGGCTGGTTCCGGTGAGTAAAATTGACGACCTGACGATTGATTTCGAATCGTTTGCCCAAAATGGATTCCTGCTCGGACACGGTTCTTTTGTGTGTATCCCGCAGGACTTCCCCATGATTCAGTACCTGGAACACCTGTTTGAATTCACCGCACACGAAAGTTGCGGCAAATGCTTCCCCTGCCGGCTCGGATCTACCCGCGGCAAGGAACTGCTCGCGCGAGCGCGCAACACCGATTACAAAATCAGCAGAACGCTGTTCGACGACCTCGTGGAAACCATGGAAACCGGCTCGCTCTGCGCACTCGGCGGCGGACTGCCGCTACCGGTGAAAAATGCCCTCAAATATTTCCCCGGCGAACTGGAAGCCTTCTTTACCAGCGAAGTTTAAACCTGACCAAACTCTAACCTCTGCAACACGATGGGTACCGGACTCACAGCGTATATCAACAACAAACCCTACGATATCAGGGAAGGTGAAACTATTCTGGCGTTCCTGAAACGCCACCTCGGCAAAAATTCAGTACCAACGCTCTGCGATGCTCCCAACCTGGAGCCTTACGGTGCCTGCCGGGTCTGCAGTGTGGATGTCGCCCTGTCGCCCGACGGACCGGCAAAGGCTATGGCCTCCTGCCATACGCCCATGATGCCCGACTACCATATTTTCCCTGATTCGCCGCGCATACAGAAACTCAGAAAAAACATCATCGAACTGGTGCTCACCGACCACCCGCTCGACTGCCTCACGTGTGAGGTAAACAATAACTGTGAACTGCAGACGGTAGCCGCCCAGGTAGGTATCAGAAAAGTGCGATATCCGGAAGGCAAGAATCACCTCGACCGGCAAAAGGATCTGAGTCACCCCTATATGACCTCCGACCTCAGCAAGTGCATCAACTGCTCGCGCTGCGTACGTGCGTGCGACGAGGTGCAGGGACAGTTTGTGCTCACGATGGCCGGTCGCGGATTCGACAGTCACATCGCCAAGGGGATAAACCAGTCGTTCTTTGAGTCAGACTGCGTAAGCTGTGGTGCCTGCGCTCAGGTATGCCCCACATCGGCCATTTCCGATATTTTCGAGTCCAAATCAATCGCTGTTGACAAAAAAGTGCGCACCGTGTGCACCTACTGCGGTGTAGGGTGCAACCTGGAGGTAGCCGTGGATGCCGGAAAAGTCAAGTCTATCCAGGCTCCCTATGAAGCCGCTGTCAATCAGGGACATACCTGTCTGAAAGGACGGTTTGCTTTCTCATTTTATGATCACCCCGATCGCATACGCACACCGCTGATTCGCAGAAACGGCGAGTTGACGCCCGCCACATGGGAAGAAACTTATGACTACATAGCCGAGAAACTGACTTCCATCAAAAAGGAATACGGTCCGGATTATATAGCAGGTATCTCCTCCGCCCGCTGCACCAATGAGGAAAACTATCTCATGCAGAAGTTCATTCGGGCTGTAGTAGGCACCAATAACATAGACAGTTGTGCGCGCGTGTGTCACTCCCCCACTGCACTCGGGATGCAGCGCACATTCGGTACCGGAGCAGCCACCAACTCCATCATTGACCTGAAATATACGAAATGTATCATGGTCATCGGGGCCAATCCGACCGATGCACACCCGGTTACCGGCGCCAAACTGAAACAGGTGGCCATGAAGGGTATTCCCTCCATCGTCATTGATCCGCGGCGAACAGAAATGGCCAAATACGCCACCTATCACCTGCAACTCCGTCCGGGCACCAATGTCGCCCTGCTCCAGATGATGCTGTATTTCATTATCAGCGAAGGACTGGAGGACCAGAAATTCATTGACAGCCGCACGGAAGGGTACGAAGGATTCAAAAAACAGATACTCGGTCTCAACCTGGACGAGCTCGAAGCTGTTACAGGTGTTGACCGCAATCTGGTCAGGGACGCTGCCGTTACTTATGCAAAAGCCGAAGCCGCCATGTCTTTCCACGGACTCGGCGTAACCGAGCACTCCCAGGGCACCCTGACAGTCATGCTGATTTCCGATCTGGCCATGATTACGGGTAATATCGGCCGAAGAGGAGTAGGTGTGAATCCGCTGCGCGGACAGAACAACGTGCAGGGTGCGGCCGACATGGGATGCCAGCCACACCAGGGAGCCGGCTATCTGGACATAACTGACAAAGATATTCAGCGGAAATACGAGCAGTTTTACGGTGTGAACCTGCCCGGACATATAGGCTACAAAATACCGCAGATGTATGACGCTGCCCTTGAAGGAAAACTCAAGGCTTTGTGGGTAATGGGCGAAGACGTGGTTCAAACCGACCCGAATACCAACAAAGTGCTGGCAGCACTCGGCAACCTGGAGTTGCTGGTAGTGCAGGAGCTTTTCATGTCGGAAACCTGCAAACACGCTCACGTGGTGTTGCCGGGTGCCTCTTTCCTCGAAAAAAGCGGGACATTCACCAACGGAGAGCGCCGTATTCAGCGGGTAAACAAAGTAGTGGAACCACTCCCGGGCACCAAAGCCGACGGACAGATAATCGTGGATATCATGAACAGAATGGGATATCCGCAGGCTGACTACAACCCTGATACCCTGCTGCAGGAAATTTCAAGCATTGTTCCGTTCTTTGCAGGCGTAAAATGGGAAGAACTGGGCGACAATGGCAAACAATGGCCGGTTGCTCCGGGAGGAACTGATACGGAGGTACTTCATACGGAAACATTCAAGCGCGGACTGGGCAAGTTCCAGTTTGATGAGTTCAGGGAAACAAAGGAGCGGGTTGCCTGGGAGAAAGACTACCCCTATATACTCACCACGAACCGCGAACTGGAGCATTACAACGCAGGAACCATGACCCGCCGGACGAGAAATGCCAAAATTCTGACAGAGGATGTACTGCTTATCCACCCGGATGATGCGGCAAAACACTTCATCTCGGAAGGAGATATGGTCTGTCTGGAATCGCCCAGAGGCAAGGTGGATGTGAAGGCGCGCCTGACAGATCAGGTTAAGCCGGGCATACTGAGTACCACGTTTCACTTCCCGGAAGTCATGCTGAATATTGTTACATCCGATGAGAGAGACTCCGATGCACTTTGTCCGGAGTACAAAGTAGTGTCGGTCAGAATAAGAAAAAGCCGCGGCAAAGCGCTTCATGTGTAATTTGGTCTGAAATTTGAGGAAGAAAAACCACCGTCAATAATCCGTTTTCACCTGACATGTCAGGTTTTAATCCTGTTGATGAACAACATCCGGAAGTATTCGGAGGGTGCGACTCCTGTGAGTAACCACCCTCAGGCACGCTGAATTCAGTCTGCACCACCTCTGAATGGCATCCGGGTATAACCTTTTATTGACTTTTCCATGATCCGGTTTCTCACCTGCATCCTGCTGGCATGCACTTCTGTATCGTCTTTTGCCCAGACACTGTTCTGGACTACCGCCTGTGCCGACAAAAGCTTCTGCTACAATAATGGCTCCTGTGGACAGGGCGCTGTATTTATGGTGGAAAAAGCGTTTACCTACTGCGGAAACGGCAATATCAACTATTCCTACAGGATTGATCTTGACAACAACGGCTCCATTGATGTTAACTCCTCTCTGGACACGGTGACGGGCAACTTCCCGACAGGTACCCACAAGGTGTTGTGGAGAGCCACCGATTACTGCGGAAATGCCGTAAACTGCTCCTACCTGTTTACCATCAAGGACTGTAGCCCACCCAACTTGCTGTGTATCAATGGCCTGACCCAGACGATTGAGCGTCCTCTGTGCGATGCACATTTTCTGGCCAATCAGTTTATTCTCTCCATGAGCGATAACTGTACTCCGAACAACCAGCTGGAAATAGGCCTGAAGAGATCGGGCGATGGCACCGGGTTCCCCGTATCCGATTCGCTGGTGTTCTACAACTGCGATGCCGGGTTCAATCAGGTGGAGGTATGGGTGCGCGACAAAAACGGACTAATTAACAAATGCTCCAATTATGTGCTGGTTCAACTGGCTGACCCCGAGTGTGAGTGCAACCCTGACGGTGATATCAAGATCAATGGATGCATTACAACTGTTGATAATCAGGTTGTTACGAATCATAAACGCCGGCTTCGGTTTTATTCCACCGCCGGGGTACAGCCGCCTGTTGATATGCCGGATATTGATATGTCATCTGACTCCTGCTATAGTTATTCGTTTGGTTCAATACCCTTCGGAGGAAGTTATCAGATAGAACTGGCTGCTGAAAAAGCCGGTCCGCCACTCAACGGGGTGACAACATACGATCTGGTACTTATGTCGAGGCATATTCTCGGTATTGAGGCGCTTGACGATGCCTATCAGATGGAAGCCGCCGATGTGAACAATACCAACTCGCTGACCACACTGGATATCGTGGAAACGCGCAAACTGATTCTGGGACTGTATGATACATTCCCGGGCGTACCCTCCTGGCGGGTGGTACGGCCACTACCCAATCCGGCCAATCTGGGAAGCTACACAGCCCTGAAAGACACCTATCTGTTTGTTTTCAATAATATACAAAAGGACTACAAGAACCTGCAGGGCAGTTTCGTAGCCATCAAATACGGCGACCTCAATCACTCGGTTTCAGGTTTCGCTGCACCACCCGACGACCGTTCGGCACTGTTACTGACGGCTGATGATATGATGCTGGAAGCTGGCGAGGAGGCAGAAATCCCCGTCCGTCTGAGTGAAGATACAGACCTGTACGGCTGGCAACTCGAACTTTCCTGTAATCCGGCTTTCGCTGAAATTGTTGGAGCCGGCGGAATTCCCGCTGAAGACTATAATATCCGCGCAGGTGTATTAAGGGCACTCTGGTTCGGTGCTGATACCCGAAGTTTCCGCAAGGGTGATGTATTGTTCACGGTCAGAGTCAGGGCGCGACGTGCCGTGCCGGTATCAGCTGTTTTGGGTATCGAGCAGACTGGTATCCCGTCTGAAGCATATCGCCCGGGAATTTCTGAAAGAAGTGAGATTATACTTCACTTTGGCAATAGTAATACAGACAACGCTGTGTTACTGGGGGTTTCACCCAACCCTTTCACATCGTCTGCCGTTTTTGAACTGATGATGAGAAAGGAGGGAGAGGCCAATCTTGATCTGTTTACCTCCGACGGGAAACTGGTTTATTCTTCCGTACAGATGCTGACTGCAGGCAAACAAAGGATTGTTCTGGAGGGTAATGTGTTGCCTTCCGGACGTTTCTTCTTTTTTCGGCTGAAAGCAGCGGAACAAGTATTTTCCGGTAAACTGACCCGCGGATAATTTGTGGTAACTTGCCGGCAGTTTTGAAACATCGCACCATGCGCTATCGTTCTGCTCTGCCAATTCTGTTTGCCCTCGCGGCTTGCGCCACCCATACGTATGCCCAGCTTGACTCCATCCACTGGTTGCCTCCCATGCACGGGCGTTCGGAACTGGGGCCTCAGTATCTCTATATTTCCACACCGGAAACCACTCCGTTTCCGGTAGAGTTGCGCGATCCTGCAGGAGCGGTGATTACAACGCTGACTGTGTCGAACGCTGCCCCACAGCGATACAGTCTGGGAAGTACCAATGCCACACAAGTGCTGACAGCTGAAGCAGAGTTGCACAAGGCCATCAAAAGCAAGGGACTGATTCTGGTTGGAGAGAAAAAGTTTTACGTCAATTTCAGATTTCACAGCAGCTCCCAGTTTCAGGCAGCCGACCTGACCTGCAAGGGCCGCTCGGCACTGGGCAAAGAATTCAGAATCGGACATGTTTACCAGTCCAATGACGGCGGACAGCGATCCAACTTCGTGGGAGTGATTGCCTCCGAGGACAGTACGACTGTCACATTTTCCGAATATGACCCTTCTGTCAGGTTTCAGATTAATGGTGTACCAACTGCTGTGACAGGAAACCCGACATTTACACTGATGGCGGGCGAATCTGTTGTCATCAGTCAGTACCTGACCGGAACAGGAAATGCCAACGGACTGATTGGCTCAAGAGTAAGTGCTACCAGGCCCATAGCCATCAACTGCGGTTCATGGACCGGCTCTCCGGTTGACAACTCCAATGATGTGGGCCTTGACCAGATTGCTCCATTTGACAAAGTGGGACAGGAGTACATACTGTGCAAGGGAAATGGCTCCGCCGATCTGGAAACGCCGCTCGTTATTGCACACGTAAATAATACAGCCGTATATCTCAATGGAGAAGCTTCGCCGACTGTGGTGTTGAACGCCGGGCAGTACCTGCGAATCCCGACCAGCCGGTACTCTGCCGCGGGTAACATGTATATTTTTTGTTCCGAACCTGCGTTTGTTTATCAGATTATCGGTGGTGTCCCGGATGGCGATGATGCGAAGAGAACAGCTGGTCTCATCTTCGTGCCGCCTGTTTCCTGCGCTATCCCCAATTCGGTTAATAATATATACCTGCCTAACCAGATTGGTGGCGTTACTTACGACGGTGGACTGATGATTGTTGCCATGAAAGACTCCACGGTGGATGTTCGGGTGAATGGCACCCTGGTTGCTCTTGGCAGCGGAAGTGCAGTACCCGGTAATCCCGATTTTGTCACTTACCGACGGCTCGACTTGTTTGATGCCAGTAATCCGCCAAATACTGCCAGTGTAGTTGCTGATGGTGCCGTTCAAGTAGCCCTTTTCGGCCGTAATGGCGCTGCGGGTTTCGGTGCGTTCTATTCGGGGTTCAGCAAAACCAGCGAAGCAGATGTAGCACTGAGTCTTGTTGGCGACGGTGTTTGTCCGGACACACTGATTGCCACCGGAAAATTTGACGGGGTACAATGGTATTACGCTGACTCTTTGCTTTTCTTCGGTCCCGACACTTTTTTTGTGGCCTATGCTCCCGGCAAGTACACCGCCAGGGGGTATCTGGGTGTTTGTCGCCGGACAGATTTTTCCGAGGATACACTCTCTGCATTTTTCAACTCCCCTGTATTCCCGTATGAGGTGACTGATCCGTCCTGCTTTGGTGCCGCGAACGGCCATATTCTTTTTGGCCAACCATCGGGTGGTTTGGCACCGTATCAGTATTCTGTAAACAAGGGTGGAAGTTTTTCAACAAATCCGCTTTTTACAGGACTCAAATCGGGAGCATACAACCTGGTAGCCAGGGATTCTACCGGTTGTTACAACCGGCCGCTCGATGTATTTATTGGTCAGCCGGACAGTATGTCTGTACAACTGGAAATTGTACGGATTGAAGAACCGGTGAAAGCTGGCGACCGGGTGTTATTGCAGGGCACGCCCAGTCGCGATGTGGTTTATGCTTACTGGTCGCCGGATGAACTCGGGGTGGCCAATTTCCTGAATTTTACGGCCTTGCCAGTCGAAACAACAGTTTACACACTCACCGTCGAAGATACGGCAGGATGCAGGGCCTCCGATCAGGTAAGAATTATACTGGAGCCCGGGATATATGTACCCAATGTTTTCAAGCCGGATGCGAACAACCTGAACGACCGGTTCATGCTGTTCAGCAAGGAGAATGTACCGGTGAACTGGCTGCGTATTTACGACCGTTGGGGAAGTCTGGTTTTTGAGAACACCGGTTTCACCACCAACGACAGGTCAGCCGGCTGGGACGGTATGTACCGGGGAGAGCTGCTCGGCCCCGCTGTATTTGTATTCATGGCAGAACTTGAATATGAGCCGGGAAGGAAAATTACACTCAGCGGAGATATTACGCTCATTCGTTAGTAAATAGGTTTCTTTTGTCTGTTTTTGTACGTGAGCAGTCAACCCTCGCGGCTTATATACGTTTAGGTGTCTGAAGAAAGCCTTCTCAGAAGCACCATCATCATGCGATTTACACTCAAAATGGCCTGGCGCGACAGTCGCCGGAACCGCTCCCGATTACTGTTATTCATTTCAGCTATTACGGTCGGGATAGCGGCACTCACAGCAGTACGCTCCTTTTCATTCAACCTGATGAAGGATATTGACCGGGAGGCCAAAACACTGCTCGGGGCTGATTTGCTGCTCGATGCCAATCAGCCGGTATCCGACTCACTGTTGTCGCCTTTCGATTCGGCGGCCGTGTCGAGGTCGGAAGTGCTGAATTTCATGAGTATGGTGCGTTTTCCGCGCAATGGCGGAACCAGACTGTCGCAGATACGCGCACTGGAAGGCGATTATCCTTATTACGGCATTTGGAAAACGCTACCTGAAGACTCCTGGAAAACCTTTCGCACCCGCAAGGCTGCCCTGGTGGATCACGCCCTGATGCTCCAGTTTGACATTCATCCGGGCGACAGTATCCAGGTGGGGAATGTTACATTTGTCGTGGAGGGCGATCTGCTGTCTTCACCGGGCAGGGCCGGAATTGCCGCCAGTATTGCACCGGTAGTATTTATTCCCGGAGCCTGGCTCGATTCGACGGGACTGGTGCAGCGCGGCAGCAGGGTGGATTACCAGTATTACTACAAACTTCCCGAGGGATTATCGCCAAAGCAACTCACCGATCCGGTAGAGAAGCGACTCGAAAAAGCCAATGTTGATTTTGATACAGTAGAAAGCAGAAAACGGGGTATCGGGAATGCTTTCGGAAATTTCGGCACCTTTCTGAATCTGGTGGGCTTTATTGCTCTGCTGCTCGGCTGTATAGGTGTTGCCGGTGCAGTACACATATATATAAAGGACAAATTGCCTACTGTTGCTATCCTGCGCTGTCTGGGAGCCAGCGGAAAAAAAGCATTCTACGTTTATCTGGTTCAGGTGGGAGGTATCGGGCTGATAGGTGCACTCGCGGGAGCAGTTGCCGGTGCGCTCATACAAAAATTGCTTCCGTGGCTGCTTCGCGACATGCTGCCGCTTGAGAATATCAGTACAGACATTTCACTGCTGGCAGTCGGCCAGGGTGTTGCGCTCGGAGTGGCCGTTGCCGTTCTTTTCGCCCTGTTACCGCTGGCAGGCATCCTCAAAACATCGCCCCTCCGTACCCTTCGCTCCTCTTTTGAGCCTGAACAATCGGACCGCCTGCTCAGGTGGACGGTTTATTTACTTATCCTGCTCGCTGTTTATGCGTTTACCTGGCAATTGATTGGTGACTGGCTGGAGGCACTTTACTTCATAGGAGGTATCGGGGTAGCATTTATTGTCCTGTGGGGAATCGCCTCGCTGTTAACCACGCTGCTCAGACGGTTTTTCCCGAAAAAGTGGAGCTACCCTGTTCGGCAGGGCATTGCGAATCTATTCAGACCGGAAAATCAGACAGTACTGCTGGTGGTCACTATTGGTTTGGGCACCATGCTCTTGTCCACCCTGTTCCTGATTCAAAGCCTGATTCTGAAACAGGTGGAATTTTCAGGCAGCGGCAACCAGCCCAATATGGTACTGTTTGATATACAATCGCCCGAAAGAGCGGAAGTAGCAGCACTGGTTCAGCAGTCAGGAATGCCACTGATGCAGCAGGTGCCCATAGTTACTACCCGGATTGAAGCAATTGATGGCATGACCAAGGCCAGATACGAAGCTGAACATCCGGAAGATACCACGCGGCAGGAAAAGGGCCGCCGCCGGTTCGGGCCGCCACAAGACGAAGTGGAGCGCATACCCGGCTGGGTATGGGATCGCGAATACCGGGTTACATTCAGAGATACCCTGATTGACACCGAATCTGTTGTGGAGGGCACATGGACAGGTACCCATACACCCGGAGGCCCTGTGAAAGTGTCTATTTCAGAGAGTCTGAAAAAGTTTATGAAGGCGCAGATTGGTACCCGTGTATCGTTTAATGTGCAGGGAACCGTGATGGAATGTGAGGTAGCCAGCGTAAGAAAAGTGGACTTCAACCGGGTACAGACCAATTTCATGGTAGTGTTTCCGAAGGGCGTACTGGAGCGCGCTCCCCAGTTTCATGTCATAGTGACAAAAGTACAGGACGCTGCCCAATCGGCCCGCTTTCAGAGCGAACTGGTGCGCCGGCACCCCGGTATTTCGGCCATAGACCTGACGCAAATACTGCGTTCAGTGGATGAAATTCTGAAGAAAGTGTCATTTGTAATTCGGTTTATGGCCCTTTTCAGCATCCTGACGGGCCTGCTGGTACTCATCTCCTCCATTTATCAGAGCAAGTACGCGCGCATACGCGAGAGCGTGCTCCTGCGCACACTGGGGGCCAGCAGGAAGCAGATTCTGCTTGTCAACGTCACCGAATATTTTCTTCTGGGAGCGCTCTCCTGTCTGGCAGGCACAGGGCTCTCGGTTGCGGGCGCCTGGGCACTGGCGCGCTTCTCTTTTCAGATACCCTTTGAAGTGAACTGGCTACCCCTGGCACTGACCTTCTTCACCATTACCTTCCTGACCGTTCTGATCGGGCTGCTCAACAGCCGGGAAGTAGTGAGCAAGCCGCCGCTGGAAGTTTTGAGGGAGTAGTTACCCTTTGAGCGTGTTCAGGATTCTCTGCTGGTGGCAAAAAACAAGCCGTTTTTGACTCGGTGAGAGAATCCTGAACAATTTCTTACCCAATCAACACCTCCCCGGTCATTTCTGCCGGCTTGTCAATTCCGAGCAAGTAGAGGATGGTGGGAGCCACATCGGCCAGACGACCGTTTCGTACAGCTGCCGGCGGGTTGTTGCTCACCAGGATACAGGGTACCGGATTTTTGGTATGGGCCGTATTGGGCGTTCCGTCTTCATTGACCATAAAATCGGAGTTGCCATGGTCTGCGATAACCAGACAGGCATAGCCCTTTTCCAGTGCGAGCGGTACGATGCGGCTCAGGCAGTTGTCAACTGTTTCGGCTGCCTTCATCGCAGCCTCGAACACACCTGTATGCCCTACCATGTCTGTGTTGGCAAAGTTCAGACAAATAAAGTCGGGAGCATTATCGCGGATATCAGTCATGATTGACTCGGTGATACCCTCTGCGCTCATTTCGGGCTGGAGGTCATAGGTGGCTACCTTGGGAGAGGGCGCCATGAGGCGGCGTTCGCCAACAAACGGAGCTTCGCGGCCGCCGGAAAAGAAGAAAGTGACGTGCGGATATTTTTCCGTTTCTGCGATACGCACCTGGGTCTTTCCCGCCTTTTCGATGACTTCACCGAGCGTCATACTCACATCATCCTTTTCAAACATGACATGCACATCGCGGTATGTGTCGTCGTAGCGCGTCATGGTGACATAGTAAAGCGGCAGCGTGGTCATGCCGTGTTCAGGCATATCCTGCTGGGTGAGTACCTGGGTGATTTCTCTGCAGCGGTCGGTGCGGAAATTGAACGATACCACCACATCACCAGGTTGTATGGCTCCCTCATTGCCGGAGAGTGCTGCACTGGTCATGGGTTTGAGAAACTCGTCGGTGATTCCATTGTCGTAATTCTCCCGGATAGCGGCAGGGAAGCTGGCAACCGGCTCGCCGGTCTTGTTCACGAGCAGGTCGTAGGCCAGTTTGACCCTTTCCCAGCGTTTGTCCCTGTCCATGGCGTAGTAGCGGCCGATCACGGAGGCAATTTTCACATTTTTTCCGTTGATGTGCTGCTGCAGCTCCTCCATAAAAACGGCACCACTTTTCGGATCGCAGTCGCGCCCGTCGGTGAATGCGTGCACATACACGCTTGTGCATGCATGTTCTTCTGCCATATCGCAGAGTGCCTTCAGGTGGTCAATATGAGAGTGAACACCCCCGTCGCTGACCAGTCCCATGAAGTGCAGGTTTCTGTTGTTGTCCTTTGCAAACCTGATAGCCGCGAGCAGCGTTTCATTTTCGTGCAACTCGCGGGTACGGATTGCCTTGTTGATACGTGCCAGTTCCTGCCAGACCACCCTGCCGGCTCCGATATTTAGATGACCCACTTCGGAATTACCCATTTGTCCTTCCGGCAGACCGACGTCCTCACTGTGCGTTATCAGGGTACTGTGCGGATACCTGGCCATAAGGCTGTCGAAATACGGTGTATTGGCCTGAGAAATGGCGTCAGCTGCCGGTTTCGGGCCGAGTCCCCAGCCATCGAGGATAATCAGAAATGCTTTTGTGTCTGCAGACATTGTTCTTGTGTTATTACGGAGCGCAAAGATACGGGTTAAAAAGACCCGTTATTCTTCCATCACCATTTTCCTCGTGGCAGTTTGCTTTTCGGTTTTGAGTTGATAGAACAGCACACCCGGGTTACCGGTCAGGTTTCCATCGAGCAATACCGAATTGTAACCTTTCGGATAAGAAGCCGTCTGAGAGAATATCAGTCTTCCCGTCTGATCGTACACCTGCAGGGTTGCCGGACCGGCCTCGGGCAGATTGAAACCGATGGAAGTTCGGCGCGAGAACGGATTCGGTACGTTCTGGTACAGTTCAAAACCGACTTCTGATACGGTCTTTTCGTCAAAACGGAGCGCCATTTCGAGCGGATTTCCGGTGCCGTCATAGCCAATCGAGCGCGTGATACGATTTGAAAGTCCGAGCATGTCACTGAGTTTGCCGGCATCTCTGGCGGTAAAGGTCAGCGTGAACACCTCGGAGCCGTCAATGGATGCCGTGAGCGCATCCGGGAATACCCCGAAGTTATTTTCCGTCACCTTGCCCGATGGCGGTATGGCAGCCAGATCCAGGCCTGAAAGATTCATCGTGAACTGGTATCCGTCTGTTGGAGCCGAGGTCCTGAAGATTACAATGAATACTTCGCCCGGCTGCACCTCCCTGTCTTCGACGTCCAGGAACAAGGTTCCGAAGGTACGATCGTCGGGAGAAACTGCATTACCCGGTTCAGTAGTGGCATTTACGTCGCCGATTTTGATTCCCACGAAGTTGACATTGCGGTTAAAGAGTGCGCTGTCAACGAACACCCGTTCGTGGATGGAATCAAGGAACGGGTTCAGCGGATCGGTGAATACCTGTTCCGAGTCGACGAAACGCCAGGATGTATTATTGGGTATCGTCTGGTAAATACCGAGAATCAGTTTCCTGAATTCAACGATGTCGAATGTGGTGACCGAATTGGAGCGGTTGGCATCGGCGGCAATGAGTTTGTAGGGCGATCCCAGTGGCGATACACCCAGAATATGCCTCGATATAAGTACCAGATCATAAGTCGTGATACCATTCAGGTGGTTGATATTCTTGAAAGGTGTTATCAGGAAATCCGATCCGCGCGGTATCTGATTGATAATTTCATAGTTACCGAGCGTATCTGTCATGTCGGAATAATTGAACATGCCGGTGACACTATTGGAGCCTTCGGCCTTGACATTGACTACTCCTACTCCTCTGCCAATTTCGGTCTTGATTATACCTGTCAGGTTGATATTGGGGCCACCGGGACAAACATTATTGAAATCGCGTATCATCAGTTGCGTTTCACAATTACTGCTGTTACCCGATGGATCAATCGCCCAGGCCTCGACACAGAAAACACCTCTGTTGATACACCCGAACGTATCGGCACTGGCTGGTTGTCCCCACTGATTGATCGGGAATCCGCTGCCAAAACCGCAAAGTCTGAAGGCAAGGTCCAGATCATCCAGACGCGAACAGTTGTCGGTAGCGCTGACCAGCAGGCTGACAGCCTGTACAATTGCTTCACCTGACGAATTAAGGACGGCAACGACTGAGTCGCGGCATACAAGCGTCGGACCTGCTCCGTCGCGTATTATCACTGGATATTCACAAATGGTATCATTCCCGCAACCATCGCGTATAATCCATCTAATCCGGTGTCTGCCGTGGGGCAGCATGGGATCTGTGAACGTTGTCTGGTCTGCCTGTGTGTTAAACCTTACGCGGGCGACCACCTGCTGTCCGTTCACCTCCTCCTGATAGGCAAAACCCCATTTCTGATTGGGCGCCACAGGACGCTTGTCAAAGGTTCTGGGATCACCGGGACCTGTACCATTGCCGTAGAACACGGTATTCCAGCCGAACCCGCCGGCACCAAGATCATCACTGTCAACAAGGGATTCCGTTGTTCCGTCACCATCAAGGTCAAGATAAAGGATATATTTGATTTCCAGATCGGTACCGCTGCAACTGTCGGTCACGGAAATGGAAATATCCGAGGGTGCCTCGCAGAGATCCTGCATCTGTGAACTGCTGTTCCACCAGTAGGGTTCATTCCACAGCAGAGAGTCATTCTGCGTCATGTCCCTGATGGTATCGGAGGCCGGGTAAACTGGCACCGGTGGTTGATCGTCAGACACTTTGATAGTCTGCGTGTAGGTGTAACAGTTGGCACTGGTACTGTAAAACACAGAGAAGTTGGTGGCTTGTTGGGAGTTCGTCGTGATTTTCAGAATTGTTGACTTCCACGGGTCGCCCTGTGTCTGTACCGGAGAAACAATCGGCCCAAGCAGGTTCAACGGATGGTTGATAACTGCCTCCGGCGTCGGATTCGGAACGTTGATACAGGTGATGGTTGAGTCATAAGTACATCCGTTCAGAATTGTCCACCGACGGTTAATACGATAACACGCATCGGGTACCTGATTCGAAATATCGTCCTCATGTGTTACCTCCATATTTTCGCAGTCCACACCAAAGAAAGCGGGCTCTCCGAAATCTCCTGCACCGTTACAGTTGGTTACTATCACATCATCAGGGAACTGGATATAGTAATCCTGCAGATAATTGACCTGTATCTGCTGTGTACATTGCGCCTGGTTGCCTGCACAGTCGAGCACCCTGAATGTACGCGTGATCGTACCGCGGGTACAACTGGTATCGAACTGGCTGTAACTAGCCGATACAATTACTGTATCCACACAACATTCATCCGCTACCATAGCTTGTCCATATACCGACAAATTCTCATTGAAGTCGCTGCACGCAACCGTGGCATCAACCGGTGGAGTACAGACAGGCTTGTTCTGTTCCGTTACAAAAATACGGGTCTGGCAGTCGGTATAATGCCCCTCAAATGCCGTGGCCGACACTGTATCGGAAGGAATCTGCACGTCATATACGCGCAGTATGGCCAGTACTGTATCACCTATATCTGCACAGCAGAACTTAATGTCATCATCAAAATAGACACCCGGCTCACAGGCGTTGCCCTGAGCGCGCCGGATTTTGAACCCCGGACTGGCCGCGCAATTATCGGTTGAGCCATTGTTGAATGAAACTGCTGTCAGTGTCTGAGTACCGCTCACGGGCAGATTTACCTGTGTGAATGAACTACACTTAGCTACCGGTTCGATCAGGTCTCCGATTTTAAGTTCATAGGTACAACTTGATGTGTTACCGCAACTGTCGGATGCCGTACAGGTTACAATGTAGGAGCTTCCGTTGGGCAGACAAGTGAGATACGGGAATACCGCCATGGTGTCGGCCAGCTGGTAGTTGTTTCCGGGGAAATCCACCAGGAAACCGGTTACGGTAAACAGCGGCGGAACTCCGGGCTGCGGAGTCTGGGAAACAACATTGGCGACAAGGTCTATGATACCGGAACAACCTTCACTCATAATCAGCGGAGCCAGTCCGTTTGTTGAG
>Ga0172373_10003842_pt1 | contig 21561 bp, 22 predicted proteins | sample Lak10m_2_FD_114546 | JGI IMG/M metagenome (GOLD analysis project Ga0172373, IMG submission 114546) | Freshwater microbial communities from Kabuno Bay, South-Kivu, Congo - kab_092012_10m | ecosystem: Environmental > Aquatic > Freshwater > Lake | place: Democratic Republic of the Congo...
ACTTGATTGCCGTTAATATCCTGATCTAGAAATTTAACCTTTAATTTAACCGTATCATTGACAAGTACGTTGCTATTTGACATAATTCTCCAATTTTAAATACAGCCTATGAGTATAGTACAAGTTATCTTAACCTACTGCTATTTCATTTTCCCCGGTAATATATACTACCTCAGCTGTTAAAAGGGCGGTATAGTCTTCGTTTTCTGGAATTACGGTGATGATAGAATCACCTTCAATTTCAATACTTATAACTGATATAGTTGTTAAATTTGAAAAATCTTCATTGAATGCGAAAAAAAATGAAACTTCAGGAACAATAATTGGGTTAGAATTACCCGGAACATATATATAAAGGTTTCCACTATATGAATAGTTATTTTGATTATATACTATTGGACTTCCGTATAGCATGTGGCTCCCAGTTTTAACTACCCTAATAGTAACGTACTATTTTTGGTTTATTCCTAGTGCATATTAAAAAATAATGAGTCTTTTTTAAGATCCTTCATCCATATTCTGCTATCATTTGGTCGAGAGTTTTCCGGACTGCCATACAAAAAAGAACTTAGATATGCCACTCTCATTCCATCTACGACTGGCAAAACCTCGTGGGTTCCAATATAGTTGGCGGGATAAATAACAGCTGTTCCCATCTTTGGTTTATACTCATATTTAGCATGCCTAAACCTTATTTGTCCACCTGTAAAATTATATCCATTTAATTCAGATTTTGAATCAACACAATCGTTTAGGTATATATTTACGCTTACTTTAGCGTGCTTTGGATATTCGTTAGCGGTGCCAAGACTCTCTTGATATGGTATTTGGTCATCACAGTGAGGACCGATACCTTGACCTTTTGAGTATGCCGCAAAATGTCCTGCGCTTCTCCACCAGCAAACAGTAGCAGCGTCTGGATATATTTTGCAGTATTCTACCAAAACTTTATATACGCAAGATTCCATCTCTTCTACTAATTTTACTTGTTCGCTAGTTGGTTTTTCTTCATAGCCATTACACAAAGGGTTTATAAATCTTTCTGGAGCTAAAGATACTTCATTTATGTCAAACTTAAAACCCGTTCTATTTACTGCGTAAGTTTTTCCATTTTCTTCAACATAAGTAAAAGTATCCTGCTCAAGCTTTCTCAAGAAATTTATAAAATCAATAGTAAACTTTGGATCTATATCAAAAAGATTTTCGACCACACAAAGTCCACTTCCTATATCTGTTATTTTCACTATTGACTCACTATTCTAAAATGTTCTGAATATTCAGAATATCCTTTTTGTTTAAGAAATTTTTTATAATCATTCATTAAAGACGGCATATACAGGTTTGTGGAAGTTTTTGCCATTTCTGGTTCTTTTAATGGATCAGTTACAGATTCTCCAACTTTTTCATTTGGAGTTCCGTGACTGTACCAACCCAAATAAGAATATCTTTCTCCAGCTTCAACAGGCTTTACTTCATGAGCCGCCATATAATTTGAGGGAAAAAATAATATATCACCTTTTTTAGGTTTGAAATCAATATCAAGATAATTAAAATAATGATGACCACCAGAAAAATTTGTTTCATTTATTTCTGATTCTGAATCAACGCAATCATTTAAGTAAAAAACGGTACTAACAGAATTTCTAGTTGCAAGTTGATCTATGGGTGTCCAAACATTATAAACATAATCGGCACTAACATCGGAATGCGAGCCAAGGTAAACACCTTTTTTGTACTGCACAATGTGTCCTTTAACCTTCCACCAAACGCACTTTGCTGCCAATGGAAATAATTCAAAATACTTGAGCAAATAGCCATCTTTTGCTTGTTCTATAAAATCAAATATTTGTTTAAATTTTTCATCGGCATACCTATGTATCGCAGATCCTCTGCCTGGCATTTGCTCTACTGAGTCTTTTCCAAAAAAGTATCCACTCTTGTTTATGTAGCATTCTTCTTTTGTCTCTGGATTAATGGCTGGTTTGTACATGTCGCTTTTTTCTTTGTTAATTGAGTCTCTTGCAAATTCTAAGATGTATTTCCAGTCAAGATCTAATGCAGATCTAAAGACCACAACACCACCACCAAGATGTTCTGCTTCTACGTTATTATCTTTCATTTTTTCCTTTTTTATGTGGAAGATTTTCTTTGGTTCCGCTACTACTCGGTCTAAGTATAGTTGGTCTAAGAATAGAATCCAATTTAGAATCGCGTGAAGCCGTCTCTAAATCTTCATAATCATATTTGTTTAGTATGTAAGAAATATAATCTTCTCTTAATGTTTTAGCCCAAATCTGGCCCTGCGCTCCTATCGGAAGTTCTTCATTGGTAATAAATATGCCTCTCTCTGGATGGGAAGAACCCTGAGCAAAATAACCTATATATGCATAACGGCTGCCGTTGTAGCATGGTTTTATTTCATGAGTTCCTAAATAATTTGAAGGAAAAATTAAAACATCACCTGCTTTTGGAACATGCTTTACATTGGCATAAGGGAATGCTATCTCTCCCTTGTTGTATTCATATTTGACTATATCTTCTTTGTCCTCAACAGAAGAGTTTAAATAAATTATTGCACCAACCACGTTTCTGGTCGCCAACTGAAGGTCTGGTTCAAGATCTGGTTGATAGTTGACGTCATTGTCATTGTGCATACCCATGTCGCTGCCAGGGCCATAAGCCAGAACATGACCAAGAGTTTTCCACCATATATTTCTTAGTATCATTGGATAAATTTCTATATATCTTAAAAGACTACTGTAGATAATATTTTCACAATTTTTAAAAAAATCAACTATATTCTTAGGGCTATTATTATCTATAAAATTCATTATATGACTAGCCGACCTGTGTATATCTTCTACTAAATACCTGTGGCCACTTCTGTTTATGGCGTAGGAATTGCCATCGTTTTCTTTTATTATAGCATAATCTTCTTCAATTGCTTTTTGTTTTAAGGAAGCAAGGTATGGAATAATTGAATCTTGATCTACATCTATAGCATTAGGAAAACAGACTATTCCCATTCCATAATGAATCGGATCTGATTCCATTTCAGTTTAGTTACTCAATTTGCTGCGGATTTGTATTGCATGGCCCGGAACCTTCTGCCTGTTGCTCTGCAGCTTTTCTCTGATTTTCTGCAGCGTTGACCTCAGACATATCTGGATCTGGAACCGCCCCAACATCAACCGTATCGTGCGTGGTATTATACTGGGCTACTTCTCTGCCTTGAAATACTGGATTCCAGCCAGGCTCAACGCCACTTTTAGAAGCGTCAAAATATATTGAATGAGGTGACTTGCAATATAGTTCGTAGTCATCGTAAATATTATCAAACCATACTGGGGGACACCACTTATTGCTCTTTTTTTCTTCAACAACAACTATTCCAGCTTTTAAGTCATTATCTCCTTGACCAAAGAAAGTAAGATAACTATATCTTACGCCTTTGCCCATGGGCTCAACATCGTGAGAAGCTACATAGTTTGTCGGGAAAAATATAATGTCTCCCTTTTGAGGCTTATAAGAAATGCCAAGGTGGACAAATCTAAGATTTCCACCGGTAAAATTTTTACCGTTTAGTTCGTCTTCTGACTCGACATGATCATTGAAATATACAAGAGCGCCACAAGTTTGACGGGACGCAACCATGCCTTTGGGCATGTATCTAACGCCTTTGGTCACCTTGTAGTTTGTGTCGTTGTCAGCGTGGCAACCAAGTCTGCCTCCATCTCCATATCTAAGAATATGACCTCTAGTTTTCCACCAAATACTTCCAATCATCAACGGATAATGGTCTATGTATTTGATAAGACATTTATAAATCTGCTCTTCAATATAATAAAAGAAGTTTGTAACGTCTTCAGGGGTGTCGGACGTGACAGGATCCAATAGTCTAACTGGAGTAGCAGGAACGTCAACTAATCTATATCTAAATCCGTCTTCGTTTATGCCAAACTTTTCTCCATTTACTTCAATATATTTCCATCTATCTTTGTGGGCTTCTTCTGCTTTTCCATCTATATATCCAAGAATCAAATCTTGATCTATTTTAAATGCATTTCTAAAAACAACAATTCCCGCCCCAAGTACTTCACAATCAAATGCCCCTATCTCATTAATAATATTTTCATCTATTTTTGGAGATACTGGAAATGATTTAAGATTCTCATTTTCGATATTTTGATCTGTAATTGTACTGCTTCCATATGACATATTTTTACCCCAGTAATTCGTCTATTGCTTCTCTTATTGTCCAACCAGCACCCATAACTCTTGGCTCTTCATCCAAGGGCATGTCTTGCCAATTGAATCTGGAAACTACTATTCCATTTCTACTAATCAAGAATTTCTCATAGTTATGAGGTATTCTTGCTATTGCTTGACCAGCTAAATTTTGGCCAATCGAGGCTGCCTCAGTACCATCTGCTGTGGTATCAGAGTATGCTCTTTTTTCCTTTCCTTTTAAGAAAGAAAATACTTCGTGTTCATTTTTTCCATTTACTTCTACTTTTTCTGATATTGAAAATGTAACAAATGGATAGTTTGTTTTAATAAAATTATTAATTTCTTCGTTAGATCCTGGTTCCATTTTTCCAAATTGATTGCATGGAAAAGCAATAACCGAAAATCCTCTGTCCTTAAACTCATCATGAACTTTTTGAAGTTCCCAAAGATTTCTACTTGTTCTTACATAAGACCACAAGGGACTGCATTGTGGCTTGTAACCAAATTTACTAGAGATATTTACCATTAAAGTAACTTTACCATCATGTTGACCAAGGAAGTCTTCTTCTCCATTGAGGCTTTTTATTTTGATTGAATATACATTATCCATTTTTTGTACCCTTAAAATCTACTGTACAGTATTCATTGATGTGTATTTTGCCTATAATTTCATTATTTAATAAAGATCCAATTACAAGAATGCGGGCTTTTGTTGGGGTAAGTGTTGTACCAAACATCTCAAAGCTATTTAAATCACATTTTATATCACTAAATTCCATTGAACCTCTCATCTCAGAAATAAATCCAGACATCGTTTCGGATACTGATAATGCGTATCTGTCTGAACCTAAAGGACTCAACACTTCAATATTCCATTTGCCTACTAAAAAATTACTCACTTGCTGGCTCCTTTAGTTTTGGAATACCTTCGAATGCTGGACCAATCTTTTCTCCCTTTTCATTAAGGCCTGTTTTGATTCCTTTCATCCATGTCCAGGGATGCTCTTGAAGCTTTTTTGTTTTCGCATTGCCGTATGACATTCTGTCTTGAATCAATTGAGGTTTATCCCAAAGATTATCTGTCTTAAATTCTACATTTTGTAGGAGATCATTGGGATATATAGTAAAGAACATAAACGGCATTCCTGCAGAAAATGTGACAGGTTCCCCAACTTTAGTTATTTTCCAATTCATATTAAATTCATCTGGCCACCAATAGCTAGGAATAGACGCAGTTAAAGGAACAGCTCCGTCAACAAAATAGTTCGGAGATCCACTTATCCAGGTGCTGTATCCATCTTCTGTATGGAAAGCCCATCCCGTAGTGAAAGACATTATTCCGATAATACTTGGCTGGGTAACAGGCCTATTATTGTACATCTCACCCTTTAGGACTTTTGGTACGGTGTTTCCACCATCCCATTGAACAACAACATCCTGCTCAAGAATCAGTTCCCATCCACTAACATTTGCAACAGTCAGAGGTAGACACTGGTAGGCATGTTTGTTATAGGTTGCGTCCATCCAATCTCTTTTAATTCTAGACTGTTTAACCGGTGGTGGATTTTGATGAGTTTTAGTTAAAGTTATTAAAGTCATTGTTATTTTTTAATTCCTACATTTTCTGTTATCTTTGATCCGTCAGTTGCGTATCCAATTGGATACTTGTGGTTATTATCGTTATAATCAAACATGGTAACCGCAGAGTACTTAGTCCCACTTTTAACCTTCAGTGACGCATGTGCATATATATACGTTGATGGAAATAAAACTACGTCTCCGGCTTTTGGCTTCAATGTTATATCTAAATATGGAAACCATAACTCACCACCTTCATACTCATCATTTAGGTACATGACAGAGGATACCGTGCAGATATAAGAAAACCCATGATCTGTATGCACTGCAAAATGTTGACCTGGCTGATATCTGACAAAGTTAATTGCTTCCATAAATTCCATTTTAAAGTTATACATAGACTCATAGTGGTTTAGGCATTTTTTTAATCTTACGTCTACATCGTCATAACATTTTTTAATCTCCTCAAATTCTGGAGTTAAATAAGGCCAGTGAACTGGACTCATCTTTAAATCTACACAATCTCTATATTCGGGTTTTTTTACATTATATCCGACCACTGCGTCTGACCATTTAAACATTTCATGACTACTATTTCCTATAGTAGCTTCTAGTCTTTCTGGAATATCTAAATCTCTTGAAATTGCATTTCTATATAGAAAAATTCCTAGTTTTGGATCACTTACGTGATAGAATTCCATTTTATTCTCTCTCTTAAATAAATTGACATGATATAATATACCACCGAATTTACAGGAAAACAATGCATGATTGAAAAAATAAAACCTAAAGATAACATGCTATTGATTTTTCCATCTGGAGAGATGTACAATCATAGGGCAGAAAAAGTAATATCAGGTACTAGATATATGTGTGCAAATTTTTGGTGCAAAAAGGATTAAAATGGAAAAGTCTCTAATACTTCCTGGACATTTTGGAAACTCTAAAGATAATATAAAAATTATTAAAAATTTTATTGATTTAGAAGATTTAAAAACTATACAAAAATTTCTTCCAACCATAAATGAGTGGATGGATGCGGGAGAAAATAAGTATGCAGAAGACGGAACTTGCACCTATGATGCATCTTATTGGCAAAATCGTCAATGTAGTTTTGACATTTTGTCTAGAATTAATTTAGATATTTATAACTTGATAGATAAATATATCATAAAGATGCAGTGGTTTTTAGAGGATGAGTTCAAAGTAAAACTAAGCGTTAGGCCACCAGTAATCATAAGGTGGTTTCCCGGTTTAGAGCAACAGCCTCATGCTGATAAACAGCTTAATGATGGATCACCAAATCCATTTCCGACTTATGACATAAACTCTTTATTGTATTATAATGACGAATTTGAGGGAGGGGAACTGTACTACCCTCAGCATGATCTTGTGATAAAGCCCGAACCTGGCTTAGCGATTGCCCATCCTGGAGATATCAATTATCTTCATGGCGTAAAAATGGTAACAAAAGGAGAAAGATATACCACTCCTTCTTTTTATACAATAACAAAATTGTTATAAACTTTTTTTACTGGAAAAATTCTTTTCCATCGAAAGTCCATCCTACGCTAGGAGGATTTTGCAAATCGGTAATATCAACAATTACCGGATTCTTTTTTAAATTTTCCAGAAATGATAATGAGTCCGGTTCATCTTTTGGAAACATAATCCAAGAAGTTACAATTTCGTCAGACACAAGGACAAATTTATAATTATTACCCATTTCTTGCTGACAGGTATTAAGATCTCTATCTGGGGGCAGAAAATATTCTCCATTAAATTTCCAGCCTTTTGTTATCGAAAATGCATCCGGAAGCTCTGTGCATTCAACAAAAATTGGACTACCCGCATATGAATCGCATGTCACCTTAAATGACGGTTGATCATCAAAAATTTTATGAATAAAGAACACTTTTTGATCTGCGCAAAAAGCAAAAAGTTTATAACTAGACATTATTACTCCTTTTATCTAACCACTATTCATTATAGCATGGAATTGACATATTCCCATAACTGCATATCAAGGCTATTGTTTTCTTCAATTTTTGAAAGTTCTTTTTTTGACAGCATGTTTTTTAAGTCTTTGGTTTTTATTTCTTGATTATGTAATATTATTTTAGATTCATTGTGTTTATGATTTTTTATTGTATCTAAATTTTTTACCAATTTATTGGGATTGTATTTTGCAAATAAAATATAGACCTCGTCTATAAATTGATTTACTTTTTCTGTTGTTCCTAATATTTTTACTTTTTCTATCTGTTCTTTTACATTACCGTAATTAGTATTGTTATTTTGAATATACCAATTTTGAGTTTTATTAATGTACATCATATTATTTTTATATTTTTCAATTAATACCTTTTCTTCTGTGTTTAAGTATCTAAAATTATATTTGTAATTAAACACACATTCTTCAATTCCGTTGCACAAATGCCTTGACTGCAGGTTGTTGTGCTCTGAATAAAATAAATCTTCAAAAAGATAGTATTTGAGTTTTTCTTGAATTGAATTTAACATAGTATAATTAATATTATTTTCAAAAACATTGTTCATCATTAGCCAGGCAAAATTGCTCAGGGATCTATCTACTGGATTTCTAGCTAAAAAAACAGTATCTATGTTAGATATTTTTGAAATTGGATAGTTTCCAAAATGACCTTGTATTATTTTGTAGTTGTTTAAGTCAAGCTTTTTATCATTAATTACTTGACCATAAAATGCTAACTGATCATATTCAAAGATTCTTGACCTAAGTTGCACTGATACTGTTGTTCCACCGCATTTTGGAACATGTAAAACATATATTGCTTTTGCCAAAGCTGGGTCAGCTTTTGATTCCGACCCAGCTTTGGTTTGTGATTCTAGGTGTTGTTCCATCCCAGGAAGTTACCACAGCTATCTCTCCAACTGAAGTCGGGGAACGGGCCATAGAATCCAAAGCAGGGTGGGAAGAACGGTGGGAAAAATGGTGGGAAGAATGGTGGGAAGAATGGCGGAAAGAACGGCGGGAAGAACGGTGGAAAGAACGGTGGGAAGAACGGTGGGAAGAATGGCGGGAAGAATGGCGGGAAATAAGGTGGGAAGAATGGCGGAAAGAACGGCGGGAAGAATGGTGGGAAGAATGGTGGAAAGAACGGTGGGAAGAATGGCGGGAAGAACGGCGGGAAGAACGGTGGAAAGAACGGCGGGAAATAAGGTGGGAAATATGGCGGAAAGAATGGGCTATGAATAGTGTAATCAATAGCCGTACCCAAGGGGGTAACGGTAGTATCGGTTACTGCATTTTTTACTTTATCAAGATTTCCAGAATCGGCGGTAGACTCAGCGGTTACGCTACCAACGGTAAAGCCAGCGTTGGTGATCGTAGTATTGGCTGTAGCTTTGTCTGTTCCGAGCAGCTATAGTTGGCTTAGCTCCTTTTCTCTTGCTGCCTTTACCAGGCTCTGGAGTTCTATTTGTCGCCATATTATGCTGCCAAGTCTCCTAATGCTACCCAGGTATCGGTAGCTCTCTTTATAAGAGTAGCAGATGCCCACTGGGCGCGCAACTTTAGTCCTGGAGTAGCGTTTATTGTTACTCCTGACTGTCCGGCAATCGTTGTTTGACCAGCACCGGTTTGAAGAACTGTAATAGTTGTCCCTACCGGAAAGGCTGCGTTTGCATTGGTTGGCACTGTTAGATTGTGACCTGAAGCAACGCTCATTTCAACCATCTTTGATCTGTCTGCAAGAACTAGCGTGTAGGCTGCTGACTGAGCATTGGTTATGGTATCACTTACAATTCTTTGATAGACGGTTCCATCATTTGTGAATTCCCAGCAATCATCTGCTTCATTCCATCTTACAAGAACATTTGTTGATGTACCGCGTTCAACTTCGATTCCAGCGTTTTCCGATGGTGTTCCAGCTTCATTGTTGTTGAGGACTATTATATTATCATCGATTGTTAGCGTTTCGGAATTTACTGTTGTCGTTGTTCCAGAAACTGTAAGATTTCCAGTAACTGTGAGGTTTCCTCCAACTGTTGGATTTGAAGTATTGATCCACGCCGAACCGTTATTCAAAAGAACCTGGTTTTCGGCTGCAGATGTAATTGTTACATCACCAACGTCATCAAGAGTATTGATTGTTGGGACTGAGGAATTAACCCAGGCAGAACCGTTGTACTTAAGGAACTGGTCTGTAGCGTTGCCGGTTATTGTGACATCGCCAACATCATCAAGATTGTTGATGGTTGGTATTGATGCCCACTCAAGACCTGTAGCAGTTGAACTATTTGCCTTCAAGAAGTTGCCATTAGAGCCAACTGCTAGGCGACCCACTAGATCGTCAGCTGACGCTACGATTAGATCACCTTTTGCATTGACTATCGAGTTTGCAATGTAGGTATTTGCTGCCTCGGTCTTTGCGAGATATGTTGTGCTGGCAGAAGCTGTACTTAGTTTTGAGTCGAGCTGTGTTTGAATTGCGGAGGTAACACCATCCACGTAGCCTATCTCAGTTGAAGTTACGTTTCCAATTGCTGTTGCTGCTGGAAGTGTAACGTTGCCAGTAAAAGTTGGGTCTGCAGTGGGGGCCTTAGTGTTTAACTGGGACTGAATATTTGATGTAACACCATTTACATAGCCTATCTCAGTTGAAGTTACATTTCCAATTCTCGTTTCTGCTGGAAGTATAACGCTGTCAGTAAAAGTTGGGTTTGAAGTGGGGGCCTTAGTGTTTAACTGTGTTTGAATACTTGATGTAACACCATCCACGTAGCCTATCTCAGTTGAAGTTACGTTTCCAATTGCTGTTGCTGCTGGAAGTGTAACGTTGCCAGTAAAAGTTGGATTATTTAGCGGAGCGTATCCCACAAAAGAAACATCAGCGGTATTAAATGCGGTTACCCTGCCATAAGCATCTACTGTTACAGAATTAATAAAATTAGTGGTATTCGCCACACCGTTCTGCGATACGTTAACAGATGCTAAATCAATACTATCTGCATTAACAACTATTCTTCCAACATTTGCGGTATTTACGTTAAAATAATTTCCGTCAAGAGTTAATCCTGTCCCTGCAAGAAATGATCCAGTTGCGCTAAACTGATTTACAGTAATTGAATCTGTTCCAACAACAAAAGTGTCTGGATTTGCTACAGTAATAACAAATCCTTTTCCTACAGACTGTCCGTTGGTGACAAAGATATACGAGCCAGGTATTTCAGACGCTTGATCAATTGTTTCAGTTCTTGTCAAAACCCAAGGAGTGGAGGCATTGCCCAACGTTGTAAGACTGTATCTACCATTTTGGGCAGCTGTAGTTTGATCTTTTACCAAAACTCCATGTCCTACGGTAAATCCAGTTAATGCTCCTATGGAAAATTCTCCATTTGAACTTGCGGTGAGTGTTGCGCCGACTCCATTAGTGCCATTATTATATGTTGCATTGAGATTATCTGTTGTTGCCGCTCTTGCTGATGGCTTTGTTTTTATTCCTGCAGCAAGATCGTCTACATATCCCCTTGTTGCAAAATCGGTAGATGTATTACCGGGCGTTTGTAACCGTAATTGATGCAACGTTTAGCGTGCCATTGGCAGCTATATTTGCAACAGTAGATCCATTTGATGCCTTAAACTCTACTAGAGGAGCCGTTGCGCCGTTAGCGGCTTTGAAGACTGCGGCTTCATCATTAACTGTTATTTCTGGTGCTGTTTCAAATCTTAAACGGGCCATACTTCTCCTACGAAAGAGTGATTGTTTGTTCTAATACACATAATATAGTAATAGAGTTTGCTTAAAACTATTGTGTTATTCTATTTAAATATTCTAACATTTTGCCTTGATACTTAATTCTTCCAAAATGTGTCAGATTTATAGTAGGGTCTACCCAAACTTTTCCACCCGCTTTTTGCCAATAACGACAAAATCCATAGTCTTCAGAAAGAAATCTTCCCTCATCATCAACATAAGAATTAAATAAAGCGTATCCATACTCCTGCTCTTCACCCTGTAAAGCTCCGGTATCATCTTTATATTTTAATTTTTTATATTTTTTAAACATTTTTTCAAACACTTCACGCTTTATTAACATAAATCCGGTGCCTGCTTCATAGCATTCAATTGCTCCGTTTTCAACGGAAAGTTTTGTTTGACCTGGTTTAGTTAAATGAACTACATATCTGGTTGCATATTCCATCAGGTCGCTTGGAGCCATATCTTTATCTCTTGCCGCCTCTTTAACTCTGTCCCAATTAATTTCTTTGATTGGATAAGAAGCTGTCATAATCTCTTTATCATGCCAAAGCATTTTTAATACTGCTTCTTTGTCGAACTGAAGATCCACGTCAATAAACATAAAATGGGTAAAGGCTGGATTGCCCATGAACTTTGCAACTAGATTATTGCGAGCCCTATTAATTAAAGAATCTGATATTGTGCAGACAGAATACTTTAAACCTATTTCCTTAAAATAGATTGCTGCCTGCATGAAGCTCATCATAAAAGGTTCAGTTACATGAGAGTCGTAACAGGGGAGCGCAAAAAATACGTTCCATTCTTGGATTTTTTCTTTTGGAATTGTTATATCAAGTTTTTGTTGTTCTATAGACATGCCTTATATTATAGCAGGCAAGTTACCAAGTTGTCAATGGTGAACGCTTCCACGTGTCTGTTGCTATGCAAATATATACATATTGTTCATCATAAGCTATATCACCTTTTTCTCCATCAGATGATGAAGTTGCGGGTACGCTTACAGACAGATCATTTAAGGACGGCGCTAAAAGTTTTCCACCCAATCCATTAAATACGGTTACCTCTATCGAGCTTGAGCTTGGGGCCGTTTCAAAAGCTAGACTCACTGTGTTGGCCGTGGTAGCTTCCCAGTATGTTTTTATAAACTCATATGGAGACTGTGTCTGCCTAATGACAAGGTTGATATCTTTAGTATTTAAATTGTGATTTAGTGTAAATACCGATGTTGAACCATCACCAATTGTCTCGGAATAAGAGTATCCTTCTAGCGGGAGGTAAACAGCAGCAACAAGCGAATTTGCCGACGGTGCTGTAGAAAAATCTAAGGTTATTTTATTTGAAGAAGTTGCAAAAGTTGCTACATCGATAAACTCATAAGGACTAGAGGCATTTCTTACGGTTACTGCAACATCTCTAGAGCCCAAATTGTGATTTAGCACTATCGAGGAATTAGAACCATTTCCTATTGTGGAGCTATAATATTCTAGGTCTCCTGCAGAAACAATCAAAACATCCCTAGAATTTGAAGATACGCTAGATGAGAAATCTAGGGTTACGGTGTTTGCGCTAGTTGCTTCTGATCGAACATTAATAACATCATACGGATTTGTAGCGTCTAAAACAGAAACTACAACATCTCTTGTATTTAGATTATGTGTGAGAACGTAAGAAGAACTACCGTCGCCAATAACCTGAGAATAACTAGATGGTTCAGCTACTGTTGAATCAGCCGCTGCGGAAAATTTAGAACCATCAAATTTTAAAACTTGACCACTAGTGGCATTAGAAAGATCGAGTTCTACTCCAGCAATAGTTAGCGTGTCGCCAACGACCAAGCCATTTTTTACTATAAAATCTTTGTCTGCCACTAAAGTTCACTGTCCCTCTAGTTTTAAACTTTATTAAGTTTTAAACTCCTACTATTTTACACCGCAATCAATGTTCTTGCAACTTTTACAGTAGCATTATTTGTTGCTGCATCAGTAATTGTAACTCTCAACAGTACGTTTCCAGAAGAAATTGATGTTGAAACTGTCAACGGTATTCTTGATCCTCCAAGTTCTATTACTGCGTATTCCGACATGTACGATGCAGTACCGTCATGCACCAAGAGAACCTCTGAGCTTGTATACTTCGAGCCCTGTGTTACTTGAATCAGATACTTGGCTGTTCTGTAAACTGTCTTATCAAAGCTGTCAACAGTGGTGATCGTATTAACATTCAATGTTTGAGTTGAAGTGTTAAGTTCACCAGTACCAGAATCAAGTGTAATTGCACCAGCTGCTAGCGTACTTGTTACGGTTGTGTTACCGAAAGTTACGCTATCTGCAGTACCTACCGCCTGACCAATTGACAATGTGACCGTGTTGGCTCCATCATCATAGACCTTAGTGACACCAGTTCCAGCTGTTATGGCACCTGCAACTGTATCTTGTGCGGCTTCATTAAAGTCAGAAACCTGTGATGCCGTTATTGAGATTGCTGCATTTGATGCTGCTGTTAGGCGGCCCTGAGCGTCAACTGTAAATGTTGCAACTGATCCGGCGGCTCCGTAACTACCTGCAGTGACAGCTGTGCTGGCAAGGTTTAAGGTGACCGCACCAGATGTACCTCCACCGCTAAGGCCAGTTCCAGCTGTTACCGACTCAATATCGCCGGCATCGTTAGTAAAGCTAATCACACCAGTTGATGAGTTGTATGCCAAGTCACCAGAAACGCTGATTGCGCCTCTTGCACTTGAAGTAAAGTCAGTAACTGCGGCTGATGTTATTGAAACGTTGGTATTTCCAGCAGCTGTTAAGCGACCCTGTGCGTCAACCGTAAAGGTTGCGACCTTGTCGGCTGCACCATAAGAACCAGCTGTTACAGCAGTGTTAGCAAGTGTTACTGTTGGACTTGAGCCCTCACCTGGAGTGTGGGAAACTGAGATTCCAGTGCCAGCTGTTAAGTCACTAACATAGTTGCCCGTTGTATCTGTTCCAAGATTAATCGCGTCATTAACCCAAGCAGAACCGTTATACTTAAGGAACTGGTCTGCGGCGACGCTGACAATTGCGACATCTGTTAAACCATCCAATGACAATATCGCAGCGCTTTGCGCATAATCTTCAGTCGCAATATTTGCGTATGTGCTACCTGTGCCTATTTGCCACTTATCTGTGTCTTCATGCCATCTGATGTGGGCATCAGCTGATGTTCCACGCTCTACAGTTATTCCTGCGTCAGCGCTTGGGTTGCCAGTAACGCTACTGTTTAAAACTATAATATTGTCTTCAACATTGATAGTTTCAGTATTAAGAGTTGTTGTGTTGCCCTGAACAGTCAAGTTGCCTGTAACGGTTAGATCCTGTCCAATTGTTACGTTGGAAGGAAGACCTACGGTTACAGCTCCATTGGCTGCTGAAACTTCGACTTCATTTGCTGTGCCGGTAAGCGATGTTACTCCAGCACTGGCAAAGCTTATAACGCCAGTGGATGAGTTGTAGGCTAGTTCGGTTCCGGATGTGCTAATTTGAGCTCTTGTGTTGGCAGTGAAATCAGATACTTGAGAAGCAAGGATTGATATTGTTGTGTTGCTTGCATTGGTTAGGCGACCCTGTGCGTCAACTGTAAAGGTTGCAACAGAATTAGCTGCTCCGTAATTGCCAGCAGTTACAGCTGTATTTGCAAGATTTAAAGTGACAGTGCCCGAAGTGCCACCACCACTCAATCCAGTTCCTGCCGTTACGCCCTCAATGTCTCCAGCATCGTTTGTAAAGCTAATGACACCGGTTGTAGAGTTGTATACCAAATCACCAGAAACGCTAATTTGTGCTCTTGTATTGGCGGTGAAATCCGAAACCTGACTTGCTAAAATGCTGACTGCACTCTGGGAAGCAGATGTTAATCTACCCTGTGCGTCTACAGTAAATGTAGTAGATGTATTGGCGTTGCCATATGTGCCAGCTGTTACAGCAGTGTTGGCAAGTGTTACCGTCGGAGTTGAACCTTCACCCGGAGTATGGGAAACTGAAATTCCAGTACCAGCCGAAACATCCACCACATAGTTGCCAGTTGTATCAGTGCCAAGAGCAACAGAGTTAGGGGCAACTGTTGCAGTTAGAGTTGCGCTACCTAAGTTGGTTAGGGTTACGCTGCCCGTTAAATCTCCATCCAACGTAATAACCGGTGACACACCCGTTATAGTTGGTGACGTAAGAGTCTTATTGGTAAGAGTTTGCGTACCAGTTGTTGTTACAAGAAGCGATGTGTCTGCAATACCGTGAACACTAGTTGTGTCATTTTCGTGATTTGTTACATCTGTAGTGCTTGCTATATTGACATATGTCGATCCGTCATTGCTAAACTGCCACTTGTCAGTAGTCTCATTCCAACGAAGTTCTACATTTGTAGAAGAACCACGCTGAACCTCAATGCCGGCATCGGTTGATGGATCTCCTGTAACACTTGAATTAAGAAGAATTTTATTATCTTCTACGGCTAAAGTTTCCGTATTAAGGGTCGTAGTATTTCCTTGAACCGTTAGGTTGCCAGTTATAACAAGACTGCCACCAACCGCGGCGTTCCCGGATGTGGTAACTGATCCAAACGAAACGTTAGCTGCGGTGTCCACTGCCTGACCAATTGAAATAGTTAATGTGTTGTTTGTAACTGCAGTCGTTACTCCAGTGCCACCAGTGAACGTGAGAGTATCAGAAAGAAGATTAACCGTATCTGATCCAGACCCACCAGCTATCGAAAGGTTTGTTGCAACATCTGCTTCACTAGCGGCGGTGAGACGACCTTGTGCGTCAACTGTAAATGTTGGAATCTTTGTTGAGGAACCATAGCTACCTGCGGTGACGGCTGTGCTGGCAAGGTTTAGGGTTACAGTACCTGAAGTACCGCCACCAGTTAGGCCAGTTCCAGCTGTTACGCCGGTGATGTCGGCGCCGTCATTAACTAGGCTGAAGACACCAGTCGCTGAGTTGTATGTTATATTGCCAGTGGCACTTACCTGAGCTCTTGTATTGGCCGTAAAATCTGAAACTTGACTTGCCAAAATGCTGACTGCACTTTGAGAAGCAGCTGTCAAACGTCCTTGAGCGTCTACTGTGAATGAAGCTGCCGTGTTAGCGTTGCCATATGTGCCAGCAGTAACGGCTGTGTTATCAAGGTTGATGGTAATGGTATCTGTATTTGAAGTTACAGATGTCAAACCAGTTCCACCAGAAATAGTGAGAGTGTCACCGCTGGTAGAAGAATTGCCTGTTGTTATTGTCTTAGAAGTGCCCTCATCACCAGCAAGTTCAAAGGATCTTACAGCTGCGTTTGTGTAAGTTTGCGAATTAGCGTAGGCTGTTGCAGCTGCAGTAGAAGCTGCACCGTAGGCGTCAAACGTATTGGCTGTTACTGCAATAGTGGGAATTCCACCCTCTGATGCAGCTGCATTACTAAGAGTAATGCCAGAACCGGCAACGAGTGACTCAACATAATTGCCAACCGTATCGGTCGAAAGATTTACCGGATCATTGATCCAGTTGGAGCCATTGTAGCGGAGGAAGTCACCGTTGGCCGGGGAAGAAATAGTTACGTCACCAAGATCATCGATCGAACCAATGGTTATGGTCGAACCGGAAACTGCATTGTAAACGCTAACTCTTACTGAGTTAGCCGATGGAGCTGAAGAAAAATCAAGTTTCACCGTGCTAGTCGTTGTTGCTTCCCAACGAACATCAATAACTTCGTATGGACTTGCAGCATTTCTTGTAACAACTACAACGTCTCTTGAACCAAGTTGGTGATTTATTGTGTATTCAGTATTTGTTCCATCGCCTATGGTTGTTGAATATGTTGTTCCAGCTAAACCTGTGTCTGTACCGGGAGCAAACTTAGATCCGTCAAACTTTAGTACTTGATTGGTTGTTGCGCCGGTTGTATCAATTTCAATACCGTCAACAAAAAGTGTAGAAACATTTGCTTGCGTTGTTTGAATCGTAGACGGAAGAGAAAGAGTATAAACACCGCTAGTTGCATTGGCGGAAACCGAAACCTGATTTGCCGTGCCAACAACATTGGAGATTAGATTAACTCCGAATTACGGCATTGGCTGTGCTGTTCTTGTAGAACAGTTTGCCATCAGCTACGTTGATTGCTAGTTCGCCAAGTGCAAGACTTTCTGGAGCCTGATTGGCAGCATCTGACCTCTTAAGGAGCAGTGTATTATTAACCGCAAAAATTGAACCGCTAAATGACATTTTGTGACCTCTTTTTTTAAAAGACCTTCCTGAACAATAGTAATTTACTACGCTATTTTATTAACACTGTTTTCTAAATTAATTATATCAGATCTCTATAGTCTATGCCCATAGCTTTTATGTATTCTTCATAAGATTCTTTGTCTTTGGCAGCAAATGGACCAAATTCTTCACCTTTTAAAATATTACACAAAAAACCTGAATAGTAGCTAGACATTGAACTACCGTCCATGTGATTTCGATAATTTTTCCAATCTCTTTTATGAATATCTGTCAAATATTCTGGAATTTTATTTAAAGTATAAAGAACGTTTTCTTTTATTGCAAAAATTCTATACCCATTAGTATATGCTCTTAGAGGAAGGGTATGTTCTTCTCCAAAAAATATAATTCTTGGGTCTGGCAAAACATCTTCTACAAAAGATCTTGAAGAAAACATCATACCCCCAGAAGCAAAAAAATGCTCTTTATATTCTATGTCATCCCAATTATTTTGAGTTTCAGGAAAAGTAATCATTTTACTAGTATTATCTTTTAAGCTTAGATTTGAATCCAGCAGACTGTGTATCAGGTCTTTTTTTAAAGAATCAACACAAGGATATACAATTTCAAAAAAAGTAAAATCATCATCTCCCTGCTTTATATAATGAGCTGTTCTTTGAGTTATTAAAATTTTGTCATATCCATCAGTTCGTATTTTGTGCCAATTTTTTTTAAGAATAAAATCCCAATTTTCAACAAATATACTATGACCGATCTATTCTAAAAAAGAAATCCTCATCCCTCACTAGCCATGAGGAAAGCAAAAATGCCATTCCCAAACCCATTATATCTTTTGATTTTAATTCGATTGTTCTTACATTTTTAAAGTCACTAAAGTCCTCAAATGGTTCATCGTCTAGTCTTTGATTACAAATGCCAATAAATACTTTATCTGGATTTTTTGCTTTTTTAAAGCAATCTGTTACAGTGTTTAATAACTCTGACTCATTAAGTGATGGTATCGAAACGAAAATAGTTTGATTGTTTATGAACTCTTCTCGATCTTTTTCTTCTGTTAAAAGATCTAGATCTTTATTGGTTTTTTTTTTTATTTTTCGATTTGTACTTTTGCCAAGCAGACGTCACGGTTTTACGAACTCACCATTTGTATATAGGTCACCCATATCAACATCGTTTGCATTTTCTAATTCAACTATTATTGGATTAGAAGACAATACTGCTTTGAAATGTTCCATATCCATTGGGATTTGCAACTTGTAGGCGACTTCTCCGTCACATACAAAAGCAAAGGTTTTGAGGTTATCAGTCATATATCTCCTTTGTTGTTTTGGTTACAATATTAGCACACATCGCCAGACCATCCAGATGTTACGCACGCACTGTCAACACTATAGTTGCACGAACATCCTGCGCAACCAAATGGCTCGCAGTAATCTGTTTCATAAAACTCACGCAAAAGGTATTGCTTTCTGCCATTGTCACATCCGCACTGAATCAGTTGACTGTTTACCAGTTGAGAATGGCAGACTGTACAAACAATCTGGAACTCGGGCGGGAAGAATGGTGGGAAGAACGGTGGGAAAAATGGTGGGAAGTATGGTGGAAAGAACGGTGGGAAAAATGGCGGGAAATAAGGTGGGAAGAACGGTGGGAAAAATGGCGGGAAATAAGGTGGGAAGAACGGTGGAAAGAACGGCGGAAAAAATGGTGGGAAGAATGGTGGGAAGAATGGCGGAAAGAACGGCGGGAAGAACGGTGGAAAGAACGGTGGGAAGAACGGTGGGAAGTATGGTGGAAAAAATGGGCTATGAATAGTGTAGTCTATTGTCGATCCAAGTGGCCTAAGCGAGGAAGTTATATCATACTTTACAGTATCTAATCTTGTTTCGTCATCTGTACTCTCATTTGTTACCGCACCAACGACAAATCCTGCGTTAGTAATTGTCGTATTTGCCGTGATCTTGTTGGTGCCTGGAGACACCAATGGATTTTCTCCCTTGGCTACACCAGAGGCTGTTCCGCCTTTTCATTGTCATATTATGCCGCCAAATCACCTACGATTAACCATTCATTTGTTGCAAGTTTTGTTAAGGTTGCGGTTGAATATTGAGCACGTAGTTTTAGTCCAGGAGTCGATCTTAAACTTACTCCTGACTGACTGTCGAATGTTAAAGATCCCGTGCCATATCTTGTTACATCTATTCTATCACCTACAGTAAATGAAACATTAGCTTCGGATGGAATGGTTACAGTCATGGAAGAAGAATTATTCATAACAACCAGCTTAGAAAGATCTGAGAGTCCCAATGTATACGTTGCATTTGTTATGTTTAAAATTTCTGACCTAAATGATGATCTTGCGGGACCTTCCTTGAGCATTGTGGGAGTTACCGAGTTGGCCGGTAGTCCATCGGCAGATAAAACCTCTACATTATTTATTTTAAAAACTTTGCCCGCTGCTAAATTAATACTTTCAGAAGATGACCAAGAGCCAGTTGAATTTACCCAGGTAAATGTTTTACTGTCATAACCATCTGGAACTACGATTCCAGAACCATCTGCCGTTGTGTTGCTGGGAATTGATGAGTTGCCAAGTTGTATTGTTTTGTCTTCCACAACTAGAGTCTCAACATTAAGAGTTACGGTATTGCCCATAACAATCAAGTCTCCGCCAACTGTTAAATTACCATTGGTTTCAATACTTCCAGAAACAGATAAATTACCTGTTGTTGTTACTTGTTGAAATTGAACGTTTGATGCTGTTCCGACTGCCTGACCAATACTAATTGTTGCAATAGATCCTGCACTTGGAGTATGCGTAATTACAACACCGGTTCCAGCAGTTAGTCCAGACATATAATTACCAACAGTATCTGAGCCTAGATCAATTTGTTCATTTACCCATTCAGTACTATTCCACTTGAGAAAATGTCCGACTTGCAGACCAGCGATCGCAACATCGCCAATATCGTCAAGTGTATTAATTGATGGAATGTTTGCTGGAATCCACGAAGACGAGGCAGAAACATACTTGAGGAATTGACCATTGGTAGCCGATGCCACAGAAACATTGTTCAAATCATCGAGTGACGCATTTAATGCAACACTTGCTGAAGAACCCTCACCGGGAGTATGCGTTACTGCGATTCCGGTGCCAGCGGTTACACCTGACACATAGTTGCCCACCGTATCTGCGCCAAGATTAATTGGGCCGTTTACCCAATTAGAATTGCTATATTTTAGAAAATCACCCGATGCGGCAGAAGTAATTATTACGCCATCTAACAAATCTATACCAGGAACACTAATGGATGTACTGGTCACATTACTAAAAGTTGAAACCTTAACCGAGGAAGACGCTGGTGGTATGCTGAAAGATACTTTTATACTATTATTGTTTGGTACTTCCCAACTTACATTTGTTCCATCAACTGCAATAACTTCGTATGGAGGAGTGGCACTTTGTATTGCAACAAAAAGATCGTTTGCAATGCTTGTATTGAATGGAATTGGTAATGAGAATTCGGTAGTTAATCCATCTCCAATTGTGGTGGAATAAGAATATCCACTGGTGAGTTCGTCAAGCGGACCATTGACCCATGCATTACCATTCCATAACAAAACTTGATTTTCGTCAAGTGTTGCATTATTTACATCTACTAAATTTATATCATTTAATTCTGCGTTCAAATCAATTCTTGGAGTTGTTCCCTCTCCACTATTATTGGTTATTGATATTCCGTTTCCAGCCACCAAATTCTGTACGTAAT
>Ga0172373_10003843_pt1 | contig 21561 bp, 29 predicted proteins | sample Lak10m_2_FD_114546 | JGI IMG/M metagenome (GOLD analysis project Ga0172373, IMG submission 114546) | Freshwater microbial communities from Kabuno Bay, South-Kivu, Congo - kab_092012_10m | ecosystem: Environmental > Aquatic > Freshwater > Lake | place: Democratic Republic of the Congo...
CCAGCGCACGATGATGAGATCGAGCGCCTTGAGGTGGCGATCGACGAGAAGCTCCGAGGATCGAAGCGCACTGGTCGCTTTCTCACGACTACGGCGGACATCGATCTCAAGCCACTCTCGTTCCCTCCGAAAGATCTCGCAGGGCGTTCGGAGATCGTCGAGGAAATCGCTGCTGTATTCGGCGTCCCTGTCTCGATGCTCAAGGCAAACGATCCAAACCTCGCGAGCGCGACGGTTGGCTTCGCTTCGTGGAAGCAGACCACGATTCTTCCTCTTGTTCGCATGGATGAAGAGACGATGAATCAGAATCTGCTCCCGCTCTTCGGCATCGAGGAAGATGCGTTCCTTTGCTATGACAACCCTGTCTCCGAGGACGAGCGATTCGCGTTTGAGAAGTTGCGCTCGATGGTGGCCGGCGGGATTATGACCGCGAACGAAGCGCGTATGCGCGAGGGACTGGAAGCCATCGAAGATCCGATGGCTGACGCGCTACTCGTCAACGGTCAACCGCTCGGAGGGCCAGCGCCAGTTGCTCCGCTTGGCCTTGCGAATGCCGAGCCGGATGGACTCGTCGGTCCTCTTGATCAAGCGCCGGATCTCGATGATCCGCCGGAAAGCGCTGCGCCAACCTTGCAGCCGATTCCGGAGTCCGATCGAAAGGATGCACTCTCTGATTGTGTATCTGAGAAGATCCGAAAGCTTCTTGATGAAGGGTATGACCAAGATCAAGCCGTGGCCATCGCGTACTCGATGTGCAGCGAAGGGAAGTCAATCGAGGATGCTGCATCATTCGTGCTCGATGAGTTGATGGAGACTCTTCCTACGGTCACGAAAGCGCTCGGCGACATCGACACGCGGCCGCCTCAGAGCGTCGCTGACAATGCGAAGCGAGCGCTTGATGTTCGCGCACGAAAGCCGGAATCCGAACGCGGCATGACGGCGGTAGGCATCGCTCGCGCTCGCGACCTCGCGAATCGCGTCGCGCTTTCCGAGGACACAATTCGGCGCATGGTCGCGTACTTTGAGCGGCACGAAGTTGACAAGCAGGGATCGACTTGGGACGACCAAGGCAAAGGATGGCAAGCGTGGAACGGCTGGGGAGGAGATGACGGCTTTGCGTGGGCGAAGCGGAAGCGCGACGAGTTCGACCGTGAGCGTGAGCGCAACGCCGAGCGGAAGAAGAAGTCATGCGGATGTGGATGCGATCGCGACCCGTTCGAAGGCCTTTCGACCGAGGACGCTTGGACGAAGGCTCTCGAAGACATCGCGGAAGAGATCGATTGCATCGACGGAAAGAACTGCGGAGTCGGAGCAGAGGGCTTCGAGGAAGGCAACACCTGCGGAGGTTCAAGCGGCGGCGGCGGAGGATCGAGCGAATCGTCTTCGGCTCCCAAGGAATCGAAGCCTGCGAGCGATAAGCCAAAGGCTCCAAACAAACCGCGATCGTCGAAGCCTGCAAAGGGATCTCCTCCGGCAGAAGGCATGGCAAAGCCGCAATCGCACTCGGTCGAACTCCCTGCAAAGCCTTCGCGGATTACGATCGATGTCGCGGAAAATGCGTTTCGAGCGATGGGATACCAAATGACATCGTGGAAGCCATCTGCCACCGGAACGACGGTTACGCTGAAAGATGACTCCGGAAAAGAATCGAAACTACCGATCTCCGATGCGGTGAATCTCATCTATGCAAATTCAAGCGATCCGAAGGCAAACGCGGCTCCGGCGATGAAGCCGAAGAAGTCGTTCGAGAAGAACGGCGGCGGCGATCCGCCGGCGAAACCTTCGGAACGCATCAGCGGGAGCGATCGAAATCCGGAAGGCTCCGCGTCTGGTTCTCGCGGAGGAATCGAGATCAGCGAGGCGACGGAGGAGACGCTTCAGAATAAGGTCGACGAACACAACGAGAAACACGGAGACACCGACTCGAAGAAGGTCGATCTCGGAATGCTGAAGGCGGTCTACCGTCGAGGAGCCGGAGCCTTCTCGACGAGCCATCGAACCGGAGTCGGTCGGGAACAATGGGCCATAGCTCGCGTGAATGCGTTCCTATACCTCGTTCGAAACGGAAAGCCAGAGGACGCGGACTATACGACCGACTTCGACTTGCTTCCCGATGGACATCCGAAGAAGCCAGAGAAGAAGAAGTCGATCCGGCAGTCGGACCTCTGGAACGAACTTCCGGAGATCGCAGTTCCAGAACGGATCCGTCGCAAGGCTTCACGAGATGACGCGGAGCGAGAGATGGAGAGGATCCTCGAAGAGGAAAAGGAGATCGGTCGATCCGTCGATCGAGTTCTCCGGCGACAAGTCGACGCGGTTCTGAAGGAACTTCGAGCGTCGACAGCTCCTACCGCAGAATTGACTGTGAAGGTCGAGGAGATCCTTCGATCTTCGAAGTGGGATCGGCAACTCGTAGAGGCTCTCCGACCGTACATCCTCTCTTCTCTCGAGAACGGAATCGCGGTCGGAGTGGATGCCGTGAAGGAAGTCGCGAAGGCGGCTCCGGACTTTTGGCCGTCTCGCGAAGAACTCGAAGCGTATACGCGAAGCGAATCTGTACGTCTCGCTCGCGGAGCCGCGCGAGGAGTGAATCGATACACGATCGAGCGTTTTTCCGACATCATCGGCACAGGTGTTCAGGACGGGAAGACGATCCCTGAAATCGCTTCCGATGTTCAGGAGTGGGCCGGCGAGAAGGGAGACGCGGAGCGAGCGACTCGCTCTCGCGCTCTGATGATCGCTCGAACTGAAGCGCAGCGAGCGAGCCGAAAGGCTGAAGTCGAAGCATGGAAGGCGACGGGTATCGTCGAGGGAAAGGTCTGGCTCCTCGCTCCTGATCCTTGCGAGTTCTGCGAGGCGGCGTCCGATGCGTTCTCCGCGAATCAGATCGGACTCGAGGACTCGTTCTATCAGAAGGGATCGGTCCTCACGGGAGCCGATGGCGGAGAACTCGCGCTCGACTACGAGAACATCGAGGGTCCGCCTTTGCATCCGAACTGCCGATGTTCGCTTCAGCCTCGTCTCATCTCTGATTACGAAGAGATCATCGCGAGCGGTCGAGAAGAGGTAGCGCAACTTGGAGCCTTCGAGGAACCAGACGAGGAAACGGAATAAACATGGAAAGCATGATTCGGAAATCTCTCGAAGCGAATATCTCAGTCACCGCGAAGGGATTCACGGCGACGATCACGGCGGAGACGCTCGATCGCGACGGTGAAGTCCTGATCCCTTCGGGGATGAACTCGAAAGAGTTCGATCGGAATCCTGTTCTCTTCTGGAATCACGACTACGCGAAGCCAGTCGGACGCGCTCTCGGCCTGAAGCGTCGAGAGAAAGACATCGTCGGAGAGTTCGTCTTTGCGAAGAAGCCAGACGGATACGTCGGAGAGTTCTTTCCAGAGGTCGCGGCGGCTCTCGTCGGCCAAGGAATCGTCAACGCTGTCTCGGTCGGATACGTTCCAGAGGAAGGCGGAGTCCGCAAGGCGACCGACATCGATCGCAAGCGATACGGAGAGGCGACGACTACGATCTTCTCGCGATGGAAACTCCTCGAAGTCTCGCTCGCGCCTCTGCAAGCGAATCCAGACGCACTTATCACGGCGGTACGAAAGGGACTCGTCTCCCCGATCGCCGCGAAGCAGTTCTTTGGAGTCGAACCTCCGAAGCGAACGGTAGTCTCGATCTCCCTTCCTGACTCATCCGCAAAGAAGCGCGAGCCGATCAATATCGACGGGATCGTTCGACGAGAAATCGCTCGTCGAAAAGGTTCTATCTATCTCTGAGACCTCGGATCGCCTCGCGGCTAGTCGCCTGAAAGCGTTCCTTGTGGATCGATGAGATCGATTCAACAAGGAACGAAACATGAAGACGATGAATGTCTCGGAGTTCAAGTCGGCTCTTCAGCGAGCCGCAGATATCAAAGGCGAAGCGGGGATGATCGCTCAGAAGAAGCTGATCCTCGAAGGCTACATGATTACCGATGAGAACGGTCTCGCGGTCGATCCGTCGACGCTCGACGTTGTTGTTCGGCCGGCGGCTCCGGCGGAAGAAATGGAAACCGACATGAAAGAAGAACTCGAGGAGAAGGTCGCGAGCGCAGTTCGGAAGTCGCTCGCTTCTCAGATCGCGGATACGAAGTTTTCTGTCGCCGCGTCCCCGAAGGAATGGGAGAACGCCAAGACATGGGGTCGCTTGAAGCACTTGAAGAGCAAAGAGACCGCGTACCGTTTCGGTTCATGGTGTCTCGCTGCGATGGGTCACCGCAAGAGCGCGGACTTCTGCGCGAAGAATGGTCTCGTCCTGACGAAGGGTCACCAGGAAGGCGTCAATACCCAAGGCGGTTTCCTTGTGCCTGATCTGATGGAGAATGAACTCATCACTCTCCGCGAACAGTACGGAGTCTTCCGCCGGAACGCTCGCGTCTTCCCGATGCAAGGCGACACGCTTCGCATTCCAAAGCGTCTTTCTGGTTTGACCGCGTACTTCGTTGGTGAAACCGCAGCGGGTACGGAGTCGACTCAGACTTTCGATTCGGTTCAACTCGTCGCGAAGAAGCTGATGGCTCTCACGACTGTTTCGAACGAACTTCTCGAGGATGCTGTCGTCGCCATCGGTGACGACATCGCCGGAGAAATCGCGTACCAGTTCGCCTTCAAGGAAGACGACGCGGGTTTCAACGGGACAGGCACTTCGAGCTACGGCGGAATCGTCGGTCTCGTGACCGCTCTCACAGACTCTACGTATCAAGTAAGTACGACTGCGGTGACAACGAAGGCGACCGTCGCTGTCGCTGATGTTTCCGCAGCGTTCGCGAAGCTTCCCGCGTGGGCTTCACAGCGTTCGAACATCAAGATCTTCACCAACAAGGGAACCTATCACGCGATCTTCGAGCGTCTCGCTATGGTCGCGGGTGGCGTGACTGCGGCGGAAATCGGAGCGGGATTGTCGGAGCCTCGATTCTTCGGGTATCCGGTCGAATTCTCGCAAGCGATCGCTGTTCCATCTGACTCAGACGGACAAGTCATCGGGTACATCGGTGATCTCGCTCAGGCTTGCTACTTTGGCGACAAGCGTCAGACCTCGATCGCGTTCAGCGATTCGGCTCTGAATGCGTTCGAGCAGGACGAGCGAGTCGTTCGAGGTTCGCAGCGTTTCGACATCGTCTGCGCGAACGTCGGTTCGTCGAGCGCGTCTGGCGCGATCGTCAAGTTCACCATCTAATTCAAAGGGGGAATCTTTCCTATGCGCCAAAACACAAAAACAATCGTCGGAGCGATCAACGCGGGAACGGCAACCGTCTCGACTTTGACCGCAGAGTTCGATACGAAAAGCTTTGGTTTTCTGAAGATCATCTGTCTTTCGTCGTCGACAGGTACACTCTCTGCAAACGTATCCAACAACAAGATCGAAGAAGGCGATGTGACCTCGTCATACGCGACCTTTGCCGGATACCTTCAGGGAACGGACTGGAACGGATCAACGAACGTAAATACGACCGACACGGCGAAAATGATCTACAACGTCGATCTTCGAGGTCGAAAGCGATTCATCAAGGTCACTTTCACACACGCGACAGGTGGAGGCGGCACGATCATTGGGGAACTCTCGAATCCTTCGGACGGTGTTTCAGACAAGACGTCGGCAGGAGCAGCGAATATCATCGGTCTCTGATCGCTCGAACTTATCTTTCTCGGGACGCGGAGCCGAAAGGCTTCGCGTTCTTTTTCCATCGATATGATCCGCGCAGGAGGCTAGAACATGACAGAGAAAGAGAAGATCGAGGTCAAGTTTCAGAGTGTCAAAGATGCGCTCGAATCGAGACCAAATGCGTCCATAGATCGAATCGATTCAGGAGACATCCTGAATCGCATTCCGTATACGAGAACACTTGAAGTTCTGAGATGTTGGGAGGCTCAACTCCGCGACGGCGGAGAACTTCGCATCGATGTCGGAGACTTCGACGCAGCGGTAAAGATGTATCAGGACGGTAGCGGAGACTGCGAGCCTCTTCTTTGCGGTCCTGATGGACTCGCGAAAGCGATCTTCAACCGCGAGAAGATCTGCGACCTCCTCAATATGGCGGGATTCGAAATCGTCGGAGGCGGCGACGGAAGCTTGAAGTGGAACGAGACTCCAGGTCGACTGTGCGTTCTCGCAAGGAAGCGAGCTCGTCCGGTTCCTCCGATGCTCCCTGAACGTCTTCCGATCCATGCGATTATGTCTCTCCCTCGTATCGCGTGGACTGACACTTTCGCACACACGCTCGACGCGATCTCTCGACTTCAGCTCAACTTCACGAAGTCGACGGGAGTGTTTTGGGGTCAATGTCTCCAGAGGCTTATGGAGACCGTGATTCGGAAGAATGAGGCGAAGTACATCCTCACGATAGACTACGACTCGATCTTCGATGCGAGAGACATCATCCGTCTCTGGCAGATCATGGAATCGAATCCAGACATCGCTGCGCTTTGTCCCCTACAGATCGGACGCGATCGCGACGGAGTCCTCCTGAGCCTCATCACACCAGAAGGAAACGATCGGAAATCAGTCACGTCGACCGAACTCTACGAAGAGGCGGTCGATCTGAAGACGGGTCACTTCGGTCTGACGCTGATTCGCTGCGATGCGATCGACAAGATCCCGAAGCCTTGGTTTCTTGGCATTCCCAACAAAGAGGGAAAGTGGGACGAAGATCGAATCGACGACGATATCTACTTCTGGCACAAGGTCCGCGAGCATGGAGGACGGGTCGCCGTATGTCCGAAAGTTCGGATCGGTCATCTTCAATGCGTCATCTCTTGGCCGATGGACGACTTGTCCGTCCGTCATCAGTACCTCTCGAAGTATCACGACGACGGGAGACCGCAAGAGTGCTCGACCTACTAGTCGTTTTGAAACCTTTCTCTATCTATGACCCTCGAACTGGTCGTCGAGATCTCCGACCTGGTTCTCGAATCAATCTCGACGCGAAAGTCGCAGAGCCTTGGGTCCGTTCGGGTCATCTTGAGAGGATCGTAGCGGCGGCTCCGCTCTTTACCTCCTCTACCGATCCTCCGCGACGGACGATGAAACAACAGAAAAAGAAGGAGTCCTGACTTTGGCTCTCGACGCAAACTCACTCGTCACTCTGGCGAACTTCAAGACGTATCTCGGGATCACCGTCGCCACAGACGACACGATCCTCGAACAGGCGATCGACCGCGCATCGAACGCGATCCGATCGTTCTGCGGTCGGAACTTTGTCAGCGCGACATATCGAGAGTTCTACGATTCATTCGGAGCGCATCGTCTCGCTCTGAAACAGAATCCAGTCGAGAAAGTGATCTTCGTCGGAGCCGCGACACAGAGCGTACTTTCTGTGAAGATGACGGGATCGACGGATATATTCGCGAGTGTCTCAGTCGACGACGATCATCTCCACTTGACGAGAGTTGACGTGAACGGGAGCGAATCGACGACGGATATCTCGCTCGCTACTCACAACACGACGACCGAACTCGCGACGCAGATCTCCGCGACGACTGGTTTCTCCGCAGACTCTCTCGTAAACATTCCCGCGTATCACTTGCAGCGTATTGCAGGAGCCGATCTGATGAATCGAACGGTCCTCATCGAAGGCTTCGTCGAGGGGATCTACGACTATGTCGCGAACATCGACGCGGGGATCTTGTACGGATCTTTCTTGTCGCAATATCAGAGCGTTCTTGTTCGGTATACCGCCGGATACTCGACGATCCCGTACGACGTGCAGCAAGCGACGATGATGATCGCGAGCCGAATCTACAAGGGTCGTTTCAGAGATCCAGGTCTCTCGAGTGAGTCTCTCGGCGGCTACTCCTATTCGCAGCGATCATCGGCAGACATCGATTCGGAGGCTCGCGAAATGCTGCGACAATACCGGAGGCTTCGATGAGTATCGAGGCGATCATCGATACTTTCGGTCGTACGTACTATGTGATTCGTCCGACGATCACGAAGGCGACGGACGGACAGTTCTCGAGAACCTATTCGGATTCCGTAGCGTCAGCCAAAGGCTTCTACCAACCGTCTGGAACTTCGGAGGATGTATTCCAAGGTCGTCAGAACACGCGAACGACGGGAACGGTGTATTTCAAGGGACTGCTCGATATCCGTATCGATGACGAACTGAGAGAAACAGATCTCATCGGAAGTACTTCTCCTGTTCTTCGAGTCGTCGGAGCCGTGAATCCCGGAAACATCGGAAGCGTAAGTGTCTCGCAGTCTCATCTCTCGATGACGGTCGTCGAAGTCGTCGAAGTCAATCCAAAGCTTGTTTTGGAAGAGGCGGCATTGTAATGAACGCTCGCGTCGAATTCGAAAAAGCGAAGATTGAGCGAGCGATGAATCTGGCACTTATCGAAGGCTTGAACGCTACACAGCTCATGCTTTCAGATTATGTACGACTGCAACTCTCGAAACCCGGAACAGGTCGACTCTATCGCGTGAACAAAGGAAAGGTCGGAGGACGAAACCTTCGAGAGCGCCGGCAGACGATCGGAAAGCAGACCGGGGGATTCCATCAGGCTTCCGCGCCGGGTTTTCCACCTGCACGGAATACCAACCGACTAGCATCCTCTTGGATGGTCTCAGGTATCAACAAGAGAAACCAGTTCGGCGGCTACACAATTGTGTACAAGGTTCCGAACGCTTTCGTCCTCGAATATGGATCGACGCTGAAGTACGCGCCGTTTCTCGAGTTTGGAAATCGAAAGTTTCGCGTCCGATTCAAGCCTCGACCCTATCTGAGACCGATTCTTCCGATCGCAAATTCGAGAGTATCAGCGATCTTCGAGAAAGCATTGAAGCGACACTTCGGAGGATGAATGTCGAAAGCAATTCTTGATGCCATCCAGACACGACTTGCAGCGTCGACGATCGCGACGACGCTCGGAAATCGCTTTGCTTTGTCGATCGCGCAGACGGATACGGATCTACCAAATATGGTCTACGACGTGGACGAGATCCAAACACAGAAGATCTTCGGCGGTCACGAACGATTCGAGGCGACCTTCTCTTTCAACTTTGCCGCGAAAGCGTCCTATGGTGTCTCTATCCATACGCTCTCTTCGCAACTTGAGACGGCTCTCACAGCGACGACGCTCTCTCCGACTGGCTTCGATCGCTTGACGATGACCAAGGTCTCCAACGGTGTCCCCTCATTCGCGGATGACGCTTGGACGATGACGGATAGGTATCGAGCGGTCGGGTTCAAGATCTCATAGGAGTTTCTCTCATGGCAGCGACTACATACATCGTCGGGAATGACGGATCGGTAACGGTTGGATCGGAAGATGTGATCAAAGTCCGATCGTTCGCCGCAAATGTGTCTCGAACAAAGCAGGATGTCACTTCGTTTTCAGACACAGGGAAGCGCGTTCGATACGGATTCTTGAATGTCTCCGGATCGTTGAACGGCGTGATGTTGTTCGGAACAGCGACGACGACTGCGAGCTTCTGGTCGTCGACTTCGACTGTGAGTCTTTCTCTCGCTCTTGCGGGAACTGGAACTTCGCAGTCGAAGATCGTCTCTGGAGTCGGGTTCGACTCGTTCGCGTTCAACTCCGACAAGAGCGGAGACGCGACGGTTACCGCGAACTTTGAGACAGGCGACGGAACGGCTCCAGTAGTGACTTGGCTCACCTGATGACAGCGATCCCCGCGTTTATCGTTCCAGATGGCGACGACTGGATCGTCACGATCGCTCAGATCGACGGTCGAGTCTGGACGCGGCGAGTCTCTCCCGGCAACATCTCAGAGACGGAGGCTCTTCGTATCGCTCTCATTTCGAACGGTACGCGACCTGAGAACGTCGCAGACGCTACGATTCGAAGAGTCGGGAGCGTTCAAAGTGTCGTCGCGGGTGTCGACGCGAACGATCCCTTCGTTCGACTGGTAGAGAGGATGAGGCTTCGATGAACTTCGTCGCAACTTTTGAGCATCATGTAGGAGACGAGATCTTTCGTTTCCGTCCGTTGACCGTTCGCGAGCGAATCGGACTTTCGAACGCGATCGTCGAGCGCGAAAAGAAGAAGGCGATCCAACTCGCAAACGAACTCTCTCTCTCTGGAACAGAGAAGATCGAAGCGGTTCAGAAGGCGATCTCAGACGCGGAGAAGGTTTCCTCCGTCGTTATGTCGTGCTTCACGTTCGACGGCTGTATCGCGGTTCTGCGGCTTTCGGCGGAGGATCAGAAGTCGATCGACCGTCTCGCGGAACTTGTAGAACCTGGAGAGCTTTCTGTGATCGCGGCTCGAGCGTTGAATGTGGAAATCGAGAACCCGTCTTCTCGTCGGGATACCGACGCGGGAAACTGACCGAAGTCGCGACTCCCGCCATCGGTCGCGACTGGCTTTCAGAGGCGCATCTCATCGCAAGAACGGTTCCAGGCATCGGGAACCCACTTGATCTATCGATCGCTGAGTTTGAAGCTCATCTTTCCCTCGCGATGCGCGGAGGGGAAATCGACGATAGAGACTGGACGAGACGTCACGTCGAGGACTCTACGAGATGAATGCTGGAAAAATCGACATCCAAGTCTCCGCAAATTACGGGATGCTCGAGCAGCAACTCGTAACGGCGGCGACACGCTCTGAGGCTATTGGTCGACAAGCGGGATCTCGATTCGGAGACGCTTTCGATAAGGCCGGCACGAAGTTTCTCGGCGGGTTCACAGGGAAACTCGGAAAACTCGGTACGTTCGAAATGGCGATGAGAGGAATCGCAACTTCGTTCAAGTCGCTCTCAGAGGGTAAGAGCGGATCCGAAGCGATTCAGGATCTTATCGATACGCTCCCTGGAATCGGAAGCGTGAACGCTGCGCTCCGCGAGATGACTTCGTATCTGATGGGGATCCCGCAACAAGAAAAAGCGCAGCGGGAAATGGTTGAAGCGGCAGAGCGAACGCGGAAGGCGACGGAGCAGCGTCTCGCGACTCAGAAGGAGATCACCGACAGCATCCAGAGGAACGCTGATCGCGAGCGCGAGATCGCGTCATCGATGGCGATCTCGAAAGCGGAGGAGTCTGGAGATACTCGGCTCGCTGCAAGATTGAAAGCAGACGAGGAACTCGCGCGACTCGAAGCGAGGAGACAGAAGGAACTCGCGGAAGTTCGATCGCAAGAGCAAGAGAACTCTGTCGAGCGCGTCTATCGAAAAGAGAGACAGCTGATCGAAGCAAATCTTGAGAGACAGTATCGAGAGATTTCAGCGAAGGAAGCAGAGATCGCGCAGCAACAAGCACAGAAAGACGCGGAGCGTCGAGAACGCGAGCGCGAGGAAGCGCAGAAACGGATCGAAGACCTCGAGAAGCAGCGAGAGGAAGTCGGATCCGCGACGGGATCCGCGCAGACCAGACTTGGGACTTTCCGATTCGCCGCGTATTCCGACGCAGAAAAGAAACAAATCGACCAAGCGATTCTTCAAGAGATTCGAGGAATCCGATCTAAGACGTCGTCGATCGCATCGGGAGGTATTCAGTAGTGGCACAACAGAACACAGAGCTTCTCGAGACAAGATCAGCGTCGACGAGCGCAGGGAAATCGACTGGATCGAGGACGTTCATCGTTTGGGATGACGCGGATCCGATCAGTCTGCCGTCAGAAATCGAACTTGGAAAGAACAACCTTCCTGGATACGGAGATCTCTTTCCTGGTTCGACCGAACTCTTTCTCTCTTCGTACAACATTGAACACATTCCGGATTCCACGAAGACTTGGAAGGTCACATTCAACTACGAGACAGGAGATCCGACTGGTGTCTCTCCTCCGTCTCAGCTTGGGTATCTACAAGTCTCGATGGAGTACCAGATGGTCCCTCGAGAACTGTATCGAACCGGAGGAAACACACAGAATGGATCTCCAAACGATAACGACATCGGCGGAACTCCGATCGATTCAGGCGGCTCTCCGACGACCGTCTTCGTTCCTCTACATATTTTGACGATCGAAGAGACAGTCTCGTCAGTCACCATTCCAAGTCGAAGTCAGATCATCCGATACTTGGCAGGAACTCGAAATATGAATGCGTTCTACGGAGCCTCTCGAGGTACGCTCCTTTACGAAGGAGCGAGCGCAAGGCGTATCTCGATCGCTACATATTCGATCGTGCATCGATTTTCCTACGACGAAGCGTATCACATGATCCAAGTTCCGCGAAAAAATCCAAGCGGGAAGGTCGATCTAGAATTTTCTTCGGCTAAGGGATCGTGGGCCGGCTACGTTCGGTACATACAGCCTTTCACACTACTTGGAAATTTTTCTTCAATCTCGGAGAACTTCTGATGGCAGATGAAATCACCGTGAATCTACAGATCTCCGCAAAGAAAGGATATCTCTCGTTCGCTGAGAAGACGGGAAATTTCCTTGTCACGATGAACGGAACGACAGGATGCGGAGGTATTCAAACGATCGGGACGAGCGCAGAACTTCTTGGAGTCACCGATGTCGGGACCGCCGGATATGCGTACTTTCGAAACACTTCGACGACAACAAACGTCGAGATCGGTACGGGGACAGGAAGTTTCGTCGCCTTCTTGAAACTGAAACCAGGAGAAAGCGCAGTCTGTCGCCTTGGAACGAACGCTCCGTCTGCGAAGTCATCGTCTGCAACTGTGACGGTCGATCTTCAGTTCTTCATCTTTGCCGACTAATGACCTTTCCGCAGTTCATCTCCGGTTCTTCTGGTCGACTGACGTTCAATCACCTGAACGAGATTTTCGATCGCATCGAAAAGCTCGAGCGGAAGCCAAACTCTCTCGATACAAAAATGGAGAGTACGGAGATCTTCGCGGCGAGAGTCCTCGCGGTCTCTGGACAGCAAGCGTCTTTTGTTCAGGTCATGCCATCCGCGACGGCGGCGAACAATTGGACGGATGTTCCACTAGGAATCCGATCGTCGGATGGATCGAACCAGTTCGCATTTCCGATCATAGATGCGAATCTCGCAGGAGACGAGATCGTCTTTCTCACGCCGGCGAACGCTCCAGACGGTACGGAGATCTTTCTTGTCGTTCGAGCAAAGCAGGACTCCGCGACTTTTGCTGCGATCATCACAGGCTCCGCAGCGTTGACCGGATCCGCGACACTTAGGAAAGCGTGGAAGTACACGATAAGGAAAGTGACGACGAACGCCTCGTCGACGAACATCACCTATGCGGGAACAGGGAACGATCTCTTCGCATACAACGGAGCGGAGAACAATACCGATACGACGACGGTCTTCGGTGTCGGCATGAAGCCAGACGTAACTCCAGTTTCTCCGACGCTTGTGCGTCAAGCGATCAAGACCAACACCGTCGTCGTTGTGACGAGACAAACGGACGGTACGAATATATTCTCGATGCCAAACGGATACGAGGTGACTTGTCCATGAGTGCGATACCTTCGACTCTCAACCTTTACCAGAGACAAAGCGCATCGTCAAGGAAACTTGCGAGTCGGCTCGCGCTTGCATCGAATACGATCGTATTCGAGTGTCCGATGAATCGATCGATGTATGTGCCGACGATGATCGTCGCGAACACGAATACTTCGAGAGTCTCTTTTCGATTGTTTCATCTTCTCCCGAACGAGACCGCCGGAACATCGAACGCGCTTCTCTACGATGTCTCTATCGAAGCGAATAGTTCTCTATTCATCGATTCGAGAGTTTCGATGAATGCCGGAGATCGAATCGTCGCGTACGCGTCGACTGCGAATGTCGTCGCGATTTCACTCTATGGTGAGGACCGATGACTTCGGAGCTTTTGCCGTGTTGCTGCGGAACTCCTGGTCCGTGTCCCTGCGCGGCATCTCTTCCAAGTTCGCTGCTTGTAAATTGGAGCGTATCGCTCAGTCTTGCTCCTCCGAATTGTCCTGCGGGCTATCAGGAACAAATTGTTGAATGTCCGATCGGTCCTGTAGACGGCGGAGGACATGACACCGAATGCGTTCCTATATATGTGTCCGGAGGAGGCGGTGGCGTCTTCGATTGTCACTACATAGACGGAATACTTACCTTGCAAACGAATTTCGTCGCGACATTCATACCGTCGACGATCTTTCTTGGAAATCCAACACCGTGTCAATACAGATTTTCAGGAGCAGTCGTCGTCGAAACCTTGGGAGCTTGTGTTAGATTGGACTCTCCGTCCGGAGAATATCCTGGAGAGTGTAGATACGGAGTACCAGTCGAACCGTTCAATATGACGGTCGTTATCGATATCTATCCTCCAGCAGCTCCTCTTTATCAATGGAGAGCGACGTGTGTCATCGGAAAAGCGACCGTGAAGTTCGTCGCGAACACGACTCCGGGTTCTCAATGTTTGATACCTTCAACATGGCAGAGAGATACGTTTTTTCCAGAGATAGAAACTCTGAATTGTTTCGATGCGGCATACCATTTCAACCCGCCATACGGAAATGTACAAGGACTTAGATCTTCGATTATTTCCGCAAACGGCGGCAGTCTGGTGACATCGTGAAATGCGATCATCACAACGGAAAAGGATGCTCGCTGAATCTATTCGGAGGAAATCCAAGTAGCGGGATCTGTCGTGTCTGTGATCGATACGAAGGACCGGATCGAGGAGTCGGGGACACGGTGCATCGTTTTTTGGTTTCGACGGGAATCGCTCCGATCGTGAAATCAGCGTCGACAGCAGCGGGTAAACCTTGCGGCTGTGCCAAGCGACGAGCCGCGCTGAACGAAGCTCTTCCGTTCTCCGATAAGAAACAGCAGGAGTAACGATGCCACTCACTTACGACGGAACAGACGGTCTATTCACGCGATTAGGTAAGCTCATCAAGATGATGGATGCGATCCGCACTCATCAGGCAAACCTAAAGACGCTCTTCGCGGATGTCCAGTCGACATACTCCTCGACCGATCGATATTTCATTGATCAGCTCTCCGGAAATCTCGAAATGCGAATCGAGGAGACCGGAGGGATTCTTTTCGATGTTCGAGCCGCAGCGGAAAAGACACTCGTCGAGATGTGCTTTGCGATCGCGGCGACCTCGACAACGAACGCGATGAGAGAGAAGACGGTTCAAGATGCTCTCGTCTGGCTCATTCGCGAGATGGACGCAGACACGGAAACCGTGAAAGGAGTCACCGTCTCGAAGAGCGGTCTCTCGGTTGGCGCGTCGAACAACGGAAACGGAACCTTTGTCTATCTCTTCGATGCTCCGAATGTTCTTCTCGCTAGTACGAGTGACTGGCCGAACATTCGGACGGAACTCATCGAGGCTCGATGCGTTCAGGACGCACAAGACGGAAGCATCTCGAGAGGATCTGAGATCTTTCAGATTCGGGGACAGCCGTCATACGGGAATCTGGACTACCGATTCCCCGCAGGATCTGGAACGATGCTCTCGATCGCATCTCTCTCAGCGTCTGTAGACGGCGGATCTCGCGGAAACAACTGTCTTACGAACTCCGACTTCGAGGATGCGACCTCGAATGTTCCAGACTCTTGGACGGTGTCGTCTGGAACCGCAGGGACCGACTTCCTCACAGAGACGACGGCGGCGAATGTGTATCGAGGTTCGCAGTCGATCAAACTCGCCGCAACTGGCGCGACGATGAAGATCCGACAGCAACTCGGGAGCGGAACGGGAAGTCTCGGTCGAATCGCTCCAGATCGTCCATATGTGATCGCTTTCGCTGCAAAGAAAGCAGCGGGAGCGACCGGTGTCGTTCGGGTCTCCGTTCAAGATGCGTCGGGGAACATCATCGACAGCGGAAACTTCTACAACTCACAGAACCTATCCGCGATCGGAACATCGTTCGGAATTTATTCTGCGACTCTTCGATCTCCTCGGATCATTCCGACAGAGATCTACGTCGTTCTTGAAACGACGACAGCGATCGCGACGGCGGAATGCTACATCGATGAGATCATTATCGCGGAAATGATTCCGATCGCTTCTGGAGGTCAAGCTCTCGCGATCATCGCCGGATCCTCAGACTGGAACGTCGACGATAACGCTCGCTACAGTTTTACGAACGGAGGCGGCGGAGCGTTCGTCGCCGCGTTCGATCGACTGTTCGATATGTATCGACGAGGTCTGTCGCTTCCGCAGAACTACGCAGCGGGAGAGACGATCGACGACGCTCTCACTTCGTGAGTTTTCGAAGCAGGATCGAGCGAGCCTGAAGGATCGCGACTCTCGTATAGTCTGAGGTCGCAAGATCCGCAGCGAGCGTATAGAGATCGAATGCGTTCCACGTGATCTCCTCGAGATGTTGCACTCGACGCGCGTCTCGAACGAGGAAACCCGTCGTATCTGGTATCTCTCGAATCGCGAGCAGCGACCTCTGGAGTTCGCGACGAACGCGAGGACTCGGAAAAAACTCAGGCTTTTTTCGTTTTCTCTTCAGTATTTCATCTGTCTCCGCCGATAGGATACGGTCGCGGCATGGAGCCGCACAGGATCTCGGAGATCCTACGGAGACAAAAAATGATCGTCCTCTATATCGTCGTCATCGCGCTCTTCGCGATCGGTACGCTCGCACCTCTTTGGGAAGGAGGGGATCGATGAGCGATCTCGTACTTGCCGGAACTCGCGCTCTCGAGTCATACATCGCAGCGGGAGACATCGGGAAACTCGGACCAGATCAGCGGATCGCGCTCTATCGCGCCGTCTGTGAGAGTCTCGGTCTGAATCCTTTGACTCAGCCGTTTCAGTACCTCGTACTGAGCGGGAAGACAGTCCTCTACGCGACGAAATCCTGCACGGAACAGCTTCGGCAGATTCACGGTGTCTCGGTCGTCTCGATGGCGAAGGAGGTCGTCGGAGAAATCCTCACGGTCACCGTTTCCGTTCGAGAGCGGACTGGTCGAGAAGACATCTCGACGGGTTCGGTTTCGCTCGCGGGTCTGAAGGGAGACTCGCTCGCAAATGCTTGGATGAAGGCGGAGACGAAGGCGAAGCGTCGAGCGACTCTGAGCGTCTGCGGACTCGCCGTTCTCGACGAGACGGAGATCGAGACGATCCCTGGAGCGGTCACAGTTCAGGCTGTCGTCGAGCCGGCGACAACGAAGGCTCTCCCCGAACCGGAGGCTCCAAAGAAACGGAAGAAAGAGGATCCGAAACCGGAGACGGGTTCCGTCGCCGTCGCCAGTCAGGAACCAGAGACGATCGAGGTCGAGATCCTTCCGACCGCGAAGGTCTCAACGGTCACGAACGCATCTGGAAAAATGATCTGGAGAGTCGATCAAGAGCCTTACGCTCCGGTCGCTATCGTCGATCCGCAAGTCGCGAGCGGTCTCGAGGCGAATCAGGCTTTCGGGATCATCTCCAAATGCCGTCTCGAACGTCGGAACGGAAAGTCGATCATCGTCGGAATCTCTGAGGAGATCGTTCATGCGTGATCTATTTACGGAACCTGGAATCGTGTCGGTTCGATCTCAGATCGGGATCGAGGTCGAAGACGAGAGGATCTTCCGTCCGTATACCGTCGACGAGGCGATTCGAGTCGCGGCGATACTCCGGAGGGATCCGGATATTCCGCGAGGAGTTCGCGCTCTTCTGGCGGTCGGAATGATCTACGATCTGATCCCTGGACACCTGTCGCCAGACGACGAAGCGATCGCTCGCCGGCTACGAACGACTGCGACTCGGATCGAGGATCGCCGCGTTCGATGGGAGTCAGTCGATCCGGTCCTTCGGTTCGATCTGGTTCATCGATCGACCGCGATCATCATCGCATGGAGAGGGAAAGCGGTCTACGGACTCTGATCCATTCGCAGCGACGATCGACGGGAGAAGTTTCCGTCGATCTGTCGTTTTTCAGATTCTGAAGTTTTTCTCTAGTTTCGCCTATTGACAGACCGCCGACCCCTCCCCTACACCCCTCCCCTGAGAGAGATGAAGTCAGGGACTGGACTATCCGTTCGGTCCCTGTTTCTTTTGTAACTACTTTCTCTTTCTCTGCGAGCCGATGAGAGAGACATGAGAAATGTACAGAACCAGAAGTCCGTGATTGTGAACGATGTCTCGTCGGGTAGTTCCCTCACAGGATCAGTCGATACGCAAGGTTTCCGCTCCGCTCGCGTCGAGTTCTCGTCTTCATCTACGGGGATTATGACGACGAACACAAAGATCGAGCAGTCGGACGATAACTCGACTTGGGAAGCGATTCCCGGTCTCGTTCGCGGAACAGACTACTCTCTCTCTGCGGCGACGAATCTCACGACGAAACCCAAGATCGTTTGGAATGTCTCGATGCTCGGGAAGAAGCGATACTTGAAAGTTAGCGTCGAACACGCGACAGCGGGTCGAGGTCGGTTCCACGCGACCCTCTCAGTACCTGCGGATGCCGTCGATACGACGGACGGATCTGGTACTGACACGCTCGCGACTGGCTGATATACTCCGCGTCTCGGCATGATGCCGAAGAAACGGAGACAAAGTGACAAGCGCAGAACTAGCGGAGTTTGTCGGCAAAGTTCGACGGCTGTTTCGTGGGGAGATCGACGAGGAGATCTTCGCGCTCGCGAAGGTCCGAATCGGAGGACTCCGTCTTCCGGTGTGTCTTGCTGCGCTCGACGACTACGCTCTTCTGTACGGAGGCTCGAAGGGAAAGTTCATCCCTGCGAAGTTCTTCGAGTTCTACGCAAAGCGCACAGTCACAGACGAGACGTCGACTCCGACGCCGGCGGAACGACTGAAGTCGAAGGCTCTATCGGATGCTCTTGATCGTGACGCGATCGAGGAGGACTGGAGACGGATCCGCCAGACCTGCGAACAGCTCGACGAGCGAACTCGATCAGAGATCGTCTCGTTCCTCGAGGCGCATCGATGGAACCGATTTCCGATCGATATCGCGGAATGGTCTCGCGTTCAGATCCTCGCGGTATCTGATATCGCGACGGATCGATTCGTCGATAGAGAGGATCCGCGTAGTTTTTGGGTTCGCGTCGGAGGAGGCGCAATTCGCGTAGGAGACACTCCGCGCTCTCGACCCTCTCTCGACTCGTCTCTGGTCTCCGGAGGCTCTGGCGAGGCGGGAAACCGCCTTTCTCGCGTTCCTCATTTCGAGGATCGATTCCCCGTCGAGGAGACGGAGATCCCGTTCTGATCGTCCGGAAACTGGTTTCTCAAGTAAATTGAGAAATCTACTAGGAAATCTTCCAAAGTCTCTTGCAGGATGCCGATGTCTCTGTAGGATGTGAGCATCACACGCGGCAAGGAGCCGCAGAAAGAGAGACAGACATGGAGACCTACCGTATCGGATCGACGCTCGTCCAGATGACCTCCGCTCAGGCAAAGGCTTGGAACGAAGGGGACATGGAGAAGGAGAATTTTGTCGGAGCCACCGTCGACGCGATCGTTGACGACGGCGACATCGAGCGCGGCAAAACCTACGATCTCTGGTCATGGATCGGCGGACTCGACGAGTGGCCGGCGCGCGCTCGCGACATGGAAGGATGTCCCGCGATCGACTGCGGAACCGCGCAGGATCTCGCGGGAGATACCGCGTGGGATCGAGCGGAGCGAGCGCATATCGTCGCCGTCGATACCGCGACCTCGAAGCGATTCGCGGAGGAGAAGGATTTCCGCGATCGTCACGGATGGGGACGACTCCTCACTCCGTCTCAGTTCCAGATGATGAACCGTTTCGTCGATCGCGTCATGCTCGACTCTGTCGAGATGGAGCGAGTCCGCGAAACCCGCAAGGCTCTCTACGCGACTCCGCGAGGAGGTTCGCGATGAGTCCAGAGATTCAGAACGCGATCGGCTCCAACTGGAACGAAGTCAAAGATCTCGACTGGAGCGGTTTCTATCCAGTCTTCGAGATCGGTCGAGGAGAAATCATCGTCGCGAACGTGGTTCCCGCAGACATCGATACCGACGATCTCATTCCGGTTTCCGTGTTCGACGGCGGAGAGTTTGAGGCGGATTCCACGGGACAGCACGACGGATTCATCGAGGCTTCAAACTATCGTCGAGCCTACGACGAACTGACTGGAGGCTCGCGATGAGGCTCTGTATTCTTTCCGATGTCGCTCGCGAGGTCGAAGTCGAGATGGGAGTCTCCTTCGCGGAGGCTCTCGCGATCGTCGCAAGCGAGAACTCGCTCGCGGAGATCCCGTCGCTCCCCGTCGTCGTTCGCGAGGATGGATCGGTCGAGCGTCGGTCGCCGCAACCAGAAGAGCTCGACGCGAATCGCCTCATCCGATGGATCCTGAAGGCGACGACGGTTCAGGCGGCGACGATGCGTCACCGTTCGAGCGTATATCGAATGGGTCTCGTCTGGCGACCTACCTTTGATCGAGCCTTGAACGAGGCTCTCTTCTCTCTCCGTGACTCGCGGATCGTCGTCGGGAGGTCGCGATGAGCCGACCGAATCCTGTAACGGAGTGGATAAATATGCAATTTCAACCCGTCGAGAAGAGCCGCGCTAGCGTTCGGCTCGCGCTCGCGATCCACGCTCGATCGATCGTAGAAGCAGAACGAGACGACGACCGATCGCATCTTGCAGAGCGAATCCTGGAAGCGATCGCAACTCAGGCGGAACTCTGGTCAGCATTCGATCCAGAGTCGGATATGAGATCCATCGATGATTTTGAGGACTTCGACGTTGAGGCTCTGGAGCGATTCGAGCGCGGAGACTGGACTTTGCTGTCTGCATGGCAAGCACTCGGTAGAAATCGAAGCGAGATCGGTCTCGCGGAACGGAGGAAGGTATGACGCTATTCGAACTCTCCGCAGACATGAAGGCTCTCGACGATATCCTCGCAGAGAACGGAGGAGATCTCTCCTCTCCGCAGTCTGAGGAGATCCTCTCACAATGGGAGAATGAACTCGAGAACGATCTCTCTCAGAAGGTCGACGGATACTGTCGGCTGATTCGAGAACTTGAATCTCGCGCCAAGGCTCGAGCAGACGAGGCGGCTCGACTCATGGAACGATCGACGATCGATGAGTCGCTAGGTCGTCGCCTTCGAGAGCGTCTCCGTCTCGTATGGGAGGCTCGTCGCTTGCCGGCGATCGAGACGGCGTCGTTCCGCGTCTCGCTCGCGAGGAACGGCGGAAAGGCTCCTCTCGACGTTCACGGGATCGTACCTCCAGAGTTCACGAAGTCGAAGACCGTCGTCGAGCCAGACAAGGAACGCATCCGCGAGGCTCTCGATCGAGGAGAGACTCTCGACTTCGCTTCTTTCATGGATCGCGGAACGAGGATCTCCATCCGATGAGCATCGATACCGTGAACCGCCGTCCGTATCTATCGAAGTTCGTCGTCGTCGGACTGGAAAGTCTGCTTCGTAGGACCGAAGCGCAGGACGAAGAGGAAGCTCTCGCGAAACTCTGGATCGTTCGCATGATCGAATGGCGACGGATAGAATCTGGACAGCCGGACCCGCAGGACGCGGACCTCTGTCTCCCCGGCGAATCGCGGGAGCCGCCTCACGGCGGCTCCTGCGGTTCAGGAGATGAGACGAAATGAAACTCAGAGTCGGATCTATGTTCGCCGGCATCGGCGGCTTTGACCTCGGCTTTGAACGAGCCGGATTCGAGGTCGCTTGGTGTATCGAGTGGGACAAGAATGCGCAGA
>Ga0172373_10003846_pt1 | contig 21550 bp, 38 predicted proteins | sample Lak10m_2_FD_114546 | JGI IMG/M metagenome (GOLD analysis project Ga0172373, IMG submission 114546) | Freshwater microbial communities from Kabuno Bay, South-Kivu, Congo - kab_092012_10m | ecosystem: Environmental > Aquatic > Freshwater > Lake | place: Democratic Republic of the Congo...
CGCTTGTGCGGTTTTAAGTTTCTCTTCCAACAACTTCACGAACTTCATCAATTCATCCGCACCCGCATCTTCGTTGAACAGAAACTCCCCGAATACTTCCCTGCCAATGTTTGCTTTCTTGGCGAGTTCAACCGCTTCTTTATTAGTCATTGGAGTCTCGCCTATGTTTTGCCCCCATGTAGATGCCAAGCAATACATGTAGGCTAGCCTTCTGTTCCTCGGGGCTGTCGAACTCAAACCCCACGCTCTCCCAAACTTGCAGTCTTTCCCACAGTTCTTCAATCACATCTGCTACATGGGCAGCAACATCATCAGGCACGACTTCGCAAGTCATGACACCGTCTTCATTTTTTGTAGGTTCGCTTAGCGTCTGTTGATTGCGCAGATACGCACACAAGTCTTTCAGATACTCGCCTTCTTCCTCGGGCTTGAGTTCGCCGTGCCCGTCCCACTTGCTCAAATTATCTTCACTCACCGTCATCTCCCATAAGTGCATCGCCAAAAGTCCTGCCTGATACGGTACTCCTTGCTCCTTCAAGCACAAACCTAGCAGCCAATAGCAGCGCTGCTTCGTCCTCGTTGTCGGGGTCGTCGTAAACTGTATCACCATACGCATTAAGCACGGCGTTATACAGGGTGTGCATAACTTCCCAACCCACTTTCAGTTGATACATCTCATCATCCTAGACTTTTCGTTCATCCAGTAACGCGGCCACAGAAACACTTCTTTCTTGACCGCACCAAGAATCTCCAACTCAACTTCTTTTTTCTCTGCGCCTCCCGGTGCTACGAAAGTTCCTTTATCTAGGTAGTGAGGTAGCCAAGGCTGCGCCTTCAAGTAGTACATATAAGACTTCTCGGTTATGGCTGTTGCGTTATCGCCGTAGTTTTTCTTCTTCACTTCTCCCATTTTATTACCCTCCTCCTATCAGATGACAGGCACTCCCCTGTTTTGCGGTACAGCGTACCTGTACGTACATCCGCCATGACCTCAAAGATTTTACCGGCAGTCATAATTTTTACCGGGGTCACGTTGATGATGCTTCGCTCCTTGTATTTCGTGCTTATATAGTACGTCTCAACCATAGCGCGGCGGGTCTCAACTTTAAGTTTTGTGTGGTTGGTGTTGCCCTCGTAGAACTTGTACACATCTACGTCCTGCAAGCAATCACCATCCTCAGAAAGAATAAGAACCTTGCTGCACTCAGGCTGCGTCGGGGAGTTCATTCAGTTTCTCCAGTCTGTCTGTACCCCATGCTCTCAACAACCTTGCTTCAACTACCATCTCATTGCACATCTTGGGGATACCTGTGTAGTTGTTGTGTAGACAAGCCTCATGCAATTCTTTAGCCAACTTGTCCATCTTCAACAGCATCGGGGCGTAATCAAACAGTTCGGGGTGAATGTGTTGCATAGTGTCTCCTAAAAAACTGCGTCTTCAGTAACTTCAAAAATACTTGGGGGCTTGGGTACATCCAACTTAACTACCCGCATACCAACCCCCAAGTTTCTCTGAGCCTCACGCTTAGTATGGTACTTGCGCAGCGGCTCCCCATCTTCATCCAGAACAACGAATGCGAACGGCCTATCATTATCGCTGCGCATGTGCTCCCCTTCCAATCAGTCTTTCTTATAGTGGTCGAGCAAATACTCCTCGGTGTACCTATCTCTTTTGGCATATCTATAAAACGTGCCTTTGTACCCATGTTCGGGGAACTGCGGCAGCTCTATCACGTCGCTTCTATTCATGAACCCCGCGTTGCGCAACAACATATCACGCACTTTAATCACGGCAGGCTTAACATTGGCTGTGCTAATAAGGTCTAGTTTCTTGTTTTTCTTCCATTTATTACGCTCGAAGTAGTCAGAAAACTTAACTTTATCTGTGAGTTTCCACGCTTCTTTGTCGCACACCCTCTCAAAAGCATTCCCCGCATGACGCAGCAATGTAGGAATCGTGTTTGGGTCTAGCATCGCATCTGCATCGGGGCCATGCATAATAGCGTTGACATACTTAGACACATCGGTAGAAGCATTGCCGTAGTAAGGAACGAAATCCGCTAACAGTCCATCACCCCTAGCATGCTCCCGTATCCCGTGCTCTTGTACATACAGCACATCGAACAGCGACTCTAGTATGCGCTTAAAGTCCTTGCGTTGTTGCTTGTCTTCCTCAGATGCAAAGTACTTACAGAAAGAAAGGTGCCATGAACGGTCAAGGATTAGTTTGTTGTTGCTATCTAGGGTAAGGAAAGCAGAGGGTTGATGCGGGGAATGGGCGAGATACAAGATAGCGTCTCTCCCATCCGGGGTGTTGAAGCGCTTACCGCTACGCCACCCATGTCTGTCCACGAACTTCTTTGTTGATGATGAGTTGTAGTAGCGGATGCTCACGTGGCGGGTGCCGTCGAGGTTGGGTTCAAAGTAGCGGACCACTGGGGTATCAAAAAGAATCAGGTCGTACGCCTTGCGTCCGCTAACCGTCACTTCGCCTACCCTGTATTTCTTGTACGCGCCGCCTCTATCGGGGTGCATGGGTCGCTCGGTTTTAGCCATGCCGTTGCCTTTTAGGGGGGCGGTTGTGTTGAAGAACTTTTGTGCTTGTTCAAAGCACATCAAGTGGGGGAGTTTTTCTACGAGGCATGTGAAAACCATGATAGGTATCTCCTATATAAGTGGACAGTTGTCCATAAAGAATCAATCAAAATAAACTTCTTCGTGTGCGTCCTCCAAGCGCTTGTATAAATCCTTTGCAAAGTCTTGTGCATCGTTGAGCATGTGTGCCCACAGGCGGTTGTAGTTATTGTAGTTATACAACTCGGTTTCCCAACACCAACCCGTTGCTTTCAGTAGTTCTTTCACTGGCGTATGCTCGAACGGTCCACCCCACTTACCCATAGTCTCAACGTCGTTGCTACCCATGCACGTCCAGTAGATGTCGCTCATGGTCATGGTCTTTTCGTGGGTGTAGTACCCGTTAGAAGTAATCTCCACTTTGTTGTCGAACACACCGGCATGGAACAACCAGAACATAACTTCCAGCGTCCCGTTGTCTATGCCTTCGATGCCGCCGTTCTCTAACTTCCACTCAATGTAGGCAGCGGGACGTAGTACCCCAACCCAAGAAGCACCATCAAATTGGCTATGGAAACCGCTGTAGAAAACCCTGTCTATTTCAAACCCCCTTTCGGGGGCTTGGGTCTTGGCTTCTGCGATGATGCTATCTGCTATCGCTTTGTAGTCTGCGTTTCTATGTGCGCGTTCTACTTTATCTTCAATCGTTTCCATTCTCAGTACCTCCAATCAGGTCCATCAGGTCACGGCCCGTGGCAAAGTAAATAACAAGACCCTGCGGAGGGTCGGTGTCGAGTGCCTCATACCCTGCGAATACACCGGCAAGGAAGTCTGCATGTGCTCGCTTGTATGTCTTGCCGTTGGTGGGGTTGAGCCGGTGCGTTGTTGCGTATCCGTCCCATTGCTTTGCGATGGTCAGAAGTTCTTCACACTTGGTCATTGCTATCTCCTTGGGTTTGTGCAGGCTGTGCCTGCTGTTGTTGGCGCAGCATCTCTGCTGCTAGTGCTTCGATGAATTCAGAGTCCTTGAGAATCTCCAAGAGATTTTGCTTGGCTACCTCATCCACATCCACGTTGTCATCAAAGTACTCACTCACCGCATCCTTCACGGCATCGTCTACTTCTAGGTTGTTGCACAGCCAGTTGTCTACATGCGATTCAATCTCATCATCGAAGTCGTAGTTGTTAAGGACACGTTCAACCGCCTCATCAATATCAAAGTGGTCGGATGCATCGAAGTTACGGAAGTAGTGGTCTACGTCCTCTTCTATGTACTGCTGTAAGGATTCATTAACTTCCGCATCGATAAGCCTTTCAGCCCACTCCTTGAACCACACGGCTTCTTGCAACACCACATCTACTGCTGCCTTGAAGTTCTCCTCAGTTGGCATGAACAGGTCGTTGGGTTGGGCGGCTACGCTCGGGGTCTTGAGGGTATGAGCGAGGTCGAGTTCCATTTGCTGCGGGGTAATAGTGCATACACACATAGTAGATACCTCCTATTTAAAAGGGTCACATGACCCGAAAGATGGGGGCCGAAGCCCCCAAAACTTACTGCTTACATCAACTCACGATGCTCCTTGAGCATGGCTGCATACGCTGCGACAGTCAGGTACAAACCAACAAACTTACTGTCGTTCACGCTACCAACAAACATGGTCTGCATCTCGCTGCGCATACGGGACACGTACCGGCAAACCTTCTCAGCCTGCATACGGTCTTGAGCCTTGCTGACTAGCATGCTGACCTGCACCACCTGCACCATCGGGTCATCATGGATTGCTGCCTTGTCGGGGTCGGCGATGATTGCATCGAACGGGGTAATGCTTGCACCCAGTCGCACATACGCACCAAGTTTGTTGGCATACACCGCACCCACGACACCAGTAAGCATGGCATCAAGAGTTACGGCGCTGAGACCCTTCGATGCCCAGAGAATATCGCTTGCTGCATGCAGCGAACGAGGGGTTACATACGCAAGTTGCGACGGGTCACGCGGGTTGAAAATCATGGGGTTGTCTTTCGCCAACTCCCGACCCTCAAACTTACCACCCTTCTCATAGTCGAGGAACGAATCAAACACCTCGGTATGCTCACCGCGCTCTGGGTTAAGAGAGGCAAGGATGAAGGGGTGGATGTTGTTATCGACACCCCACTTGTGCCACTCCGCTGCGGTGGGTTTGCGCATGTACATCTGGACAAGACGGTTGCGCATATGCGGTTTGGATACATCGCCAAGACCCTCGACACCAAGGTTTGTAGCGGTGATGGTGATGCTGCCCTCGGGGAACTTGAAGGGTCCAATCTGCCGGTCATACACGATAGGCGAAAGATACTGCTGGATGCGCTGCGGTGCCTTGAACAACTCGTCGATGAAGATGGCAACAGGTTTGCTGTTGGGTACACCGTACTGGTTGTGCTTGCTGACACCGAACCGCTCGTTGGGTAACTCACGGGAGACACCGTTCTCACGGTCAAGGTCAGGCATCCACACCGAACCATCGCTCAACTCGGGTGCAACTACAGGAACTGAGAAGAAGTAATCCTTGTAGTCGGGGTCCTTACGTAGCGCATGGTAGATAGCGGTCTTACCGATGCCGTTCTCACCAGAGATGAGGATGGTGCGCTTGTGCCCGATAGCCTTGATGGCCTTGACGATTTCTTCCATCGAAAGGAACGGGGTGTTGGGGTTTGCATACATGGTGATACCTCCTTAGAGAAAAGAAACAACACAACAACAAAGGGACACGGTGTCCCCGAAAGGAACTGCGCCGAAGCGCAGTCCCAAACCTTACTACTAAAAATCCAACCGTGCAACCAAGTCGTCCATCTCTTTCTTCAACTCCTCACGTGCGGGGTAGTCGTTGCGTACTGTCTCGACATGGATACCCCCGACAATGCGCTCCAACTCTGCGCGTACTTCTTCAATCTTGGGGTCGCCTGTGATGTTGAGTGCAGGCACCAGTTCGCACAGACTCTTTGCCGCTTCGAGCGTGGACTCATAGAACCTGCGCGGCTTGGCCTCGTTACCCACATAGTCAACCGTCAACTGCTCAGCCAGATGGGTAACCGCACCAGTCAACCGCTCACGCACATCCGCTACTGCCACCTCGATGCGCTTGGCGTACACCTCATTCAGCCTAGCCTTGAGTTCTTCCTGCGCTGCCACACCCACATCAACACGGAAGTCACCCGCAGTAGGCAACGGCAGATACGTCACCTTGAACGCAAACCTACGTGCGATGTCGGCGACATCAGGAAACTCTGCGCGGTTGAACAGTGCACCCAATGCCATAGCCTGTGCCGTGATGAGACTCGGGTAGATATGAATGAAGTCGTTGACCATCTGCGCGAACGTATCCTCAAACTCTTTCATCGCCGTGTCGAACTCAATGAACCTGGCGGTGGGGAGCAAGCGCATACCACGGTCTGACCACGGCACGGTGTTGGCTGTCACATACTCCCGAACCTTCTGCGTGAACGAGATGATGCTGTCCAACTCCGAAGTACCTGCGAGCAGGTGCTTGTTCACACGCGCTGCGTTTTTAGCCTTGGCACCCTTGGCAGTCTGCACCTCAGCCGTTGTACCCTTGTCGAGTTTACGGGCTGTCCACACCGATGCATTGAACTCCACAAGCATGGAGCAGGTGTCGAGGTTGTAACGCGGGATGTCGATGGCGATGTTGCTGTCGTTCAAGTTCATAACATTCTCCTTTGGTTTTAGAGATTAACACTACTTACATGGACCACCTTGCCGAAGGGTGGGGTGAAGCGCTCGTTATCAAGTACGCCCCAGAGGGACGGACAAGACGGCTGAGTCTTGAGAGTGTCGATGTATCCATCGGTTAGCCATACGATTGCAGCAGGGTCGATGTTGTTGGCAGCGATGTAGTCGAGGACGCACTGCGGTGATGTACCCCCACCCCCTGCCGGTGCAAGCAAGCCTGCTATATCGTCATAATTACTTTCATCAAACGTCTGCGCAGCAGCGACCTCGGTATCCCACCACAGCACGTGTACCTTGGACGGCTTGACGGTTCGCAGGATGTTGGCTACCTCACCAAAGAGCACGGGGTACACCGGACCCATCGAACCTGACGTATCACCGGCCACCACCAACTCGGGCATGGAATTGGAATACAGGGATGGCATGAGCAGGTCTAGCGGTTGGAACCTGCGGTTGGGTGGGGCGAACGTACCCTCGTCGTCGCCTTGGCATGCATCGGTAAAGAAGTCCTGCATCGGCCCACGCCAGTCAGTGATGCGCTCAGCAGCGATAGCGTCGAACCTACCCCCGCTACCAAGTTTGGCTAGGGCTTTCTTGTGCATGATGTTGCCCTGCTCGATGGCATCGTTGAGTTTCTTCTCCAGTTCTGCTAGTTCATCTTGGCTCATGTCGCTGAAGTCAGGGAAGTCGTGTTCATCGAAGCCACCCTGTCCTGCCAATGCGTCCTGTGCAGATATGGCAGGCCCACCCTTCACATCCTCTTGTTGCTTGGCGTTGGGGTCAGGTGACCCGTTGCTTGGCTTGCCGTTAGGGTTGGGGTTACTGCCGTTGGGTTTGTTGGGGTTCTGCATGTTGAGCAGTTCCTTCAGCACCTCCATCCAAGACATACCGGCGAAGCGAGCGTCAACCAAGGCACCACCCGGAGGACGTTCTACAAACTGCGCAGCCCCCGGTGTTGTCTCGATGAGCCAGTTGATTACGAAGTCCATAGACATGTTGGACAGGTCGGGGTACTTGATACATATGCTGCGGTACGCAGGCATGTGGTGCTTGAGAAACTTGTGTAGAAGTTCGTGAAATAACAAGTACCGTGCTTGCTTGCGGTTGAGGGGTGCGAAGAAAGCGGGTCCGACCTTGATGTCTTTCCCGTTAGTGCATGCGGTGGGTACGCTGTCATCCAAAAAGATTTGACCATGCACAAGCACACCACCAAGGCGACAGAAATGCGGGTGCTTGAGGGTGTCGTTGCCAATCGCTTGGATGCGTTGTTGGAGCGTGAGTTTGTCCCAACGGTCTTGATATAGTGCTGACATATAAACTCCTCTCGGGGACACGGTGTCCCCATAAATTAAAGCGTTCTAACAACAAACAAGACTGCCCAGTACAGAGCGGTCAGCCATGCTACTACACAAAGCACTGCTACAACAGGGTTCAACTCAAACTTTTTTCTCTCCTCCTCGTAGAGAACGGGTTCATATCCATAAGCCTCTCGCATCGAGCGGGGTAGGCGGTAGTCGTGGGGTCTGTGCTCACTAAAAAACTTCTCATTCATCTCACTCTCCCTTCGGGTCATCTGACCCCATAAAATCCCGCCAAGCAAACAGCGGACCTACCCTGCGTTCGATGTGCGTCTTGTACACCTCATGGTTGGCGGTGATTGACTTCGCTCGCTTCTTGGCATCGTCCTTCAATGCCTTCTTCTCTATGTATGTAAGCGGAGCGTTGGGGTGTACTGCGGGTTGGAACTTCTTATGTGGCATCTTTGTTCTCCTTGGCTAGTCGTGCTTTCTGCATGCGCTCGTAGACTTTCTTGTGTCTGAGGTACGTGTCCTTCGAGATTTTTATCCGCACTGTAACAAGCATCTCGTCGCCCGTGTCTCCGGCTTTGAGGGAAGTCCAGTCGTTGTGCGTGTACACCCAGTCGATAGCGCCTTCTTCTTTCCCCGCCTTCTCTAGCGCGTAACGGTGCGCCTTGCGCGGGGGGTTCATTGCTTCTAGGTATGTCTTATGCATCTTTGTTCTCCTCGTTTTGTTCCTGCATCAACTGCTCAACCTCACGTTCTTGCCTTTCGAGTTCACTGAAAAGCATGTCCATCATCTCATCCACTACCTGTTTCACTTGCGCTTCATTCATCTTCACTCTCCTCTCATAACACCAGCGACGCAGACCAACACGCCCAACAGCCAGAACAGCGCGGCCATGAACACATCTACAAACACAACAGCACACCACAGGCTCAGGCTGAACAACAGCACGGCCACGATTGCGCTTTCTACGTTCATCTCACTCTCCCTTCGGGGACATCGTGTCCCCAACTAAAAAACCGCAGGTACCCTGCGGAGCCAATGCACCCTGCGATGCAGGGTTTCCAACTCGTTGCGCTCGTCTTTGCTGAGCATCATCTCCCACCTGTCAGGGCCGCGCACACCACGGGCTAGGTAGTCTTCGACTTTCAAGCGGCATTGCAGCAACAACTCAATCTTTCTTTCCCTGTACAGGGAGTCCGGCATCTTCCGTGTCACCTGTAGTTTCTCTGTGATTTGTTGGCGCAGTGCGGCGATGGTCGGGGTTGTTATCTTTGCTGCGAGAGAGTTCCTTTTGATGCTTGCGCATACGTTGCACTTGATGTGCAGGGTCTTAATCGTTGTGTCTTCGCGCCATCCGTACTTGCGAGCCAGTTGCTTGGATGGTTTGCGTGTGAAGTGCGAGAGGGGTTTGGTTTCAAGGCAGGTCGGGCAGGTCTTGAGGTTCGGGTCATCCGGCTGTTTGGGCTTGCATTGCACGTAGACTTTTTCGGTTCTGTACCAACCCACATCCTTGGCGGCAGCAACAAGAATCTCTTTTAGTTTTTTTGTGGTCAGGTCGGTGAACCCGTGCTTGCTCCATGCTTTGTCGATGGCGGTTAGGGTTAGGCTGTATGCATCCTTCGCTTTTTCTTTGCTGTTCCTGATGCGGTTTTGGAGCATGTTGCGTGCCTTGTACGTCTTGATTCGCTCGGTTTCCTCCCATGTGTAGAAGGTGCGCTCGGGTACGGTAAGGCTGTAGTCGGTTGTAATCTTGCCTCTAGTCATTGGAACCCCCTGTGTTTGTGGTTTGTTCAAGGGGTCATGTGACCCCATCGGTAGCATAGCACTTCCGGGGTTCTCGGTACAATCTCCCACAAAACTCAAGTGTACTAGTCGGGAATTGGACGTTTTAGGTACGGACGAGGGGCAGCAGACACGGGGCTTCTAGGTTCTTCGTCCTTGGCTATCCTACGTTTCTGGAAATAAACACACAAACAAAAAAAGAAAAACAAAAATCTATGGGAATACATATATACATACATACTACTACTACTACTATAGATATATATATATATAGAGAAACGGACGAAAAACAAAGAAGCCCCGCAAACACTGGCTTAGCGTCGGTCTAGGAACGTCTACCCGCCGATGATTTCGGATATGGTGTCGAAATCGCTCAAAAATTGAGCAGTTGGGTAGATACTGGTTTTTTTCTTTTTAGTTGCCCCCATTCAGGCTTTTCACGTGGGCGTTCCACTTGTCCGCGCCTTCGGCCATGCGGTAGATGTTCTCAAGCACAACCTTGCGGGATTCGGGGTTCTTCCTTTGCGCCAATTCGACGAGCAGCGGCACTAGGTCAACCCACTTGGGGGTGATGTTGATGGTTGTGATTTCCATGCTTGGTTCTCCCTGTTATGTTAGGAATGGAAGGTGAACTTGTGGTCTTCGTCACGCCAGATTGCGCCCATCGTGTAGGAAGCATTGGGGTTGGTTGAACTGGTGTAACGAACGATGAGGTCGGTGTCGGAGTGGTGGTCGAGGTAGATGTTGACCGTATCGAAAACATTGTCTGTGATACCCCAAAGGGATAGGTAGCCCAACGCTTCTGTCAGGTCGATGTGGTCGGTGTTGCGAGCCAGTTCCTTGAAACTGTCTTGCTTGATGTTGATGATGATGGTTCTCATGCTTGGGTATCCTCCTCGTTGATGTTGTTGACAGGCATGCTCGTCGGGCGGTGTGCGCAGAATTCGCAGGTTGGGTCACCGCATTCAGGCTCAGTCCACTGGCCTGTCTCGGCATCGTATAAAGCGTCGTACTTCGGTGAATACAGGATGGTCATGCTTGCTCCTTTCATGGGGTCATGTGACCCCATAGGTTTACTTCTTGAGACGGAGGGGGGTGATGTCAGTGTTACGCCCAATGAAACCAATCCACTCGTCGGCTTCCGCTTCACGAGTCTGGGCGACACGAACACGCTTGGGTATTTCACGCAGTTCCTTGCGTACTGGACGCAGCGCGTCCTTGAGTTGCCGGTTAAGAGTTTTCACATGGTTCTCCCATAAATGTCGTTGGCTAGACGGCATAGGCTCATCAGGTGCTGTGCCACAGCACGACCCCCTCGCGGGGGTTTCGCCGGATTAATCAAGCAAAGGCATTTCCTCCACGGAAAACTCCACCATGACTTCGGGGTTCTCACGCTTGACCATCTCAACCTCCGCGAGAAGCCCCGCAAGCGAATCGAACGCCTTGAACCCTAGCCACGGTTCTGTAATGCGCAGCATCCACACAGTCTTCATCTCAACCCCCACAACCAATAAGGCTCAGGCCGTACTGAAGGCCCACGATGAAGGCTGCGCCAGCGACGCAGACCACGAGTACTGCCACATCTGCAAAACTTTCAGTTTTCATACCATCCTCCAAAGAAGTTATGGGGTCATGTGACCCGATAGACACAAAAGAAAACCGCGCAGAGAGTTCCCCCCCCTGCGCGGCCATGCAACAACTGTCAAAACTTACTTGGCGATTTGCAACTTCGCCAACTTGCGGAACGCAGCACGACCCTTCGCGTCCAGTTCAAGGTACATCGACACAACATCTTCCACCTTCACAACCTTGTTGGCCGCCTTGCGGCCTTGCCTCGTACCACGGGAAACCTCGCCCTTCAACTGAGCGAGCACATCACGCAACAACGTCTTGGCCCCTTCATAGTTTGCGTGGGCCGAATCCAGAACCCACGGCGTGAGAGCCTTGCCACCAACGGCCTGCTTGAGCGCGCAGCCAGTAACTTTGCCAACAGCAGCAACAACGTCCTGACGTTCCGCGCCCTTGAGAGCTTCTGCGAGAGCCGTGCGAGCCTTGGAGAATGTGGCGATAGCCTTCACGAACTCCGGCTTGGCGACAGGGGCGAGTGCAACAACGGTTTGCTTGGTCATTTCATTTCCTTTCATGGGGTCATCTGACCCGATAGGTTAACAACAAAACCGGCAAAGCCCTGTACTGCGGGGCTTCCCGGCACTAATAGTATACCACAGATAGGGGCTTGAAGGCTCGGGCGGCGAACCCCACCGGGGGGGCATCACCCTGTTTTGCGGCAAGGCTGCGCGTAGCCATGAAGCACTATTCCTCAGCCATACAACGCATTTTGTAAAATCACTGTAAACTTGTCGCCAACACAACTCCCCACCACTACTATAAAATTCCCACACCTCTTGTCAAATCTTAGACATATGCCCTCTACCCACTACGAAAAATACAAAGCCAAACACATAATTCGAGTACGCGCCAACAACGACCGATTGAAAAAAGAGTGGCACGACTACAAAGCCTCCCTAGCATGCGCTAACTGTGGAGCCGCACACCCCGCCATAATTGACTTTCATCACGTAAACCCCAACGACCCCGACAAGCAAAAGGTAAACGAACTCATAAACAGCAAGCGCTTTACTGCGGCATACAAGGAAATCAAAGAGAAGTGCATAGTTCTCTGCGCCAACTGCCACCGGATACACCACTACAACGAACATCACGGACAAAAAAATCCCCCAGAGGACAGTCCGTCTGGGGGCGCTTGGGAAAAAGCGAAGGTGATGCAAGGAGAGGTACGTGTCAAAACGCTTGCGCTAGACACAAAAGCACAATAAACTAAAAACCATCGCTAATCAAGCGCGTAACACAAACATAATGAAATTTTTTGAACACCTGCTTACGCAGGAAGCACACACCCCCGCAATAATTGCAGGCGACGCCCCGTTTACCCCCATTAAAGACGCCGAACCGCACGAGATTGTCGATGCGCAGGTTGCTACTTTGGATTGGTTGAAAGAATTGGGGTGTGTAGACGACGAAGAAATCATCAGCAAAGCCGAATCACAGGCCGCACGAGACGCATTTAGTAGCGCTCTTACCCTACCGCCCGACAAGCAAAAGCAAAAACTCCTGAATCTTAAGACCCCCGCCGCCGTACAGAAGCATGTAGCCATGTTGACTGAGTTTGACTGGCAATTTGTCCAGCAGGCGAAAGAAATACGTGGTTACACAGTGGCTCAACTACTCGAAGAGACCCAACACCCAGATGCAAAAGTAAGGCTAAAAGCCTTGGAGTTACTTGGTAAAGTAACGGAAGTCGCGTTGTTTACAGAAAGAATCGAAGTTAAGAAGACTGAGATGAAAGACGAGGAACTCGACGCCCGCATCAAAGAGAAGTTGGCTAAATATGGAGTCGGGGATGTCATCGACATCACGCCAAAAGAAGAAATACCCGTCAAAGACGAGGAAGAGGAATGAAATTCCTGAGCGAAGCCGAGCTAGCTGCCATACAAGCGGCGTTGCCGTTGATGTCACCGGAAGAAAAAGCCGAACTGCTGGAAGATTTGGAAGAGAAAGAACGCCGCTACACTCTTAACAAGTCCCAAACATCCATGCTCGCGTTTGCACGCGCCGTGTACCCCGGTTTTAAGGAAGGCCCCCAGCACAGAAAGCTGGCAAAGATATTCAGCGACGTTATCGCAGGTAAGAAAAAGCGGGTCATCATCAACATCGCCCCTCGTATGGGTAAGTCTGAGTTCTCTTCGTACCTGTTCCCTGCTTTCTTTTTAGGGCAATTCCCCGAGAAGAAGATTATTATGGGTACCCACACCGCCAGTCTGTCCGAAGACTTTGGCCGAAGAATTAGAAACCTGATTGATAGCGATGAGTACAAAACGATATTCCCAGCTACGCAAGTTGCGTCAGACCAGAAAGCCGCTGGTAAGTGGAGTACGGCTAAAGGCGGTCAGTATTATGCTGTGGGTGTGGGCGGTGCGCTGGCTGGTCGCGGCGCTGATTTGTTTGTTATTGACGACCCACATTCTGAACAAGACATAAAAGCTAACAGCAAGGCTACGTTCGAGAATGCGTGGTCATGGTTCCAGACTGGTCCGTTGCAGCGTCTGATGCCGGGTGGTGCGATAGTTGTAATCATGACTCGTTGGAGTCTGCTCGACCTGACAGGGAAGCTGATTGATTTCCAGACCAAGAACCCCGACGCCGACCAGTGGGAGATAGTAGAGCTACCGGCAATCCTGCACCAAGACACCGAGAAAGAAAAAAGTCTTTGGCCTGAGCAGTGGAGTCTGGAAGCCCTGCGTTCCAAGCGCGCAAACATGGACCCCCGGTTCTGGAATGCACAGTACATGCAGCAGCCTACGGCTGATAGCGCTTCTTATATCTCCCGCAAGTCTTGGCAAATCTGGCCTAGCGACGACCCGCCCTCATGTGACTACGTGATTCAGTCTTGGGATACGGCGCACGATACAAAGTCTACATCTGACTACAGCGCCTGTACTACGTGGGGTGTTTGGTATAACGAGGAAGATGGGAACAGCCCAAACTTAATTCTGCTTGATGCGTTCAAAGACCGGATGGCGTTCCCGGAACTGAAAGAAGTAGCGCTCAAGCATTACAAAGATTGGAACCCAGATGCGTTTATCGTGGAAAAGAAAGCCGCAGGAGCGCCGCTGATTCAAGAACTTAGGCGTATGGGGATTCCAGTTCAGGAGTTTACCCCGAGTCGAGGTAACGATAAGATTGCACGGGTAAATGCGGTTTCTGATTTATTTGCGTCTGGTAAAGTGTGGGCACCAGATACCCGCTGGGCTAGAGAAGTAATCGAAGAAATTGCATCGTTCCCTGTAGGCGAGCATGACGACTATGTGGATACGACAACGCAGGCGCTCCTGCGGTACCGCCAAGGAGGGTTCATCAGTTTGGATTCCGATGAGCGGGAGAACAACTACCTTTACCAAGCACGCAGACGTGCGGCCTACTACTAAGGACTAAACATGGCTGTTGATAAATCTTTGTACCAGACCCCCAAGGGTATCGAGGAACTTGCCGACGAGATGGGCGAAGAGCCTATCGAGATTGAAGTTATTGAGGCTGAGATTGGTTTTGAAGAACCTGAAGAAGAGTTTGAAGAAGCCGGTGAGTTCTACGAGAACTTGGCTGACGAGATTGGTGAAGGCGCACTACAGTCTCTTGCCAACGACCTAGCTAACGACATCGACAACGACCTCTCCTCCCGCAAAGACTGGGAAGATGCATACAAGGAAGGTCTGACTCTGCTTGGTCTGAAATACGAGGAACGTACGGAGCCGTGGTCTGGTGCGTGCGGGGTGTTCCACCCGATGATTACGGAAGCAGTTGTGCGCTTCCAGTCTGAGACCATCATGGAGACGTTCCCGGCAAAGGGTCCCGTCAAGACGCAGATTATCGGTAAGCAGACGCCTGAGAAGCTGGACGCAGCCCAGCGCGTTGAAGAAGATATGAACTACCAGTTGACGGAGAAGATGACTGAGTTCCGTCCTGAACATGAGCGCATGTTGTGGAGCCTCCCGGCTACGGGTTCGGCTTTCAAGAAGGTCTACTTCGACCCCAGCCTTGAGCGCCAAGTATCTTTGTTTGTGCCTGCTGAAGACATCATCCTGCCGTACGGCACGACTGAACTGAGTACCTGCCCGCGTGTTACGCACCGCATGCGTAAGACCAAGAACGAGATTCTTAAACTTCAAGTAGCGGGATTTTATAGGGACGTTGAACTAGGCGAACCTTCAAAATTCAAGGATGAGATTACCAAGCGTAAGGATGAAGAGACCGGCTTCTCGGCTAACTACGATGACCGCTATGAGTTGTATGAGTGCCACGTAGACCTCGACCTGCCGGGCTATGAAGATGTTGATGACGACGGTGAGAAGACTGGCGTTGGCCTGCCGTATGTGGTGACGATGCTGCGTGGTAGTAATGAGATTCTTGCAGTGCGTCGCAACTGGAAGGAAGAAGACCCGCTCAAGCTCAAGCGCCAGCATTTTGTGCATTATCAGTACATCCCCGGCTTCGGTGCGTACGGCTTCGGTCTGTTCCATCTTATCGGGGGTTACGCCAAGAGCGCTACGTCCATCATGCGTCAACTGGTGGATGCGGGGACTCTCTCCAATCTGCCGGGCGGTTTGAAGTCGCGGGGCCTCCGTATTAAAGGTGACGACACTCCGATTGCTCCGGGTGAGTTTAGAGATGTGGATGTCGGTAGTGGCGCTATCAGGGACAACATCCTGCCGTTGCCGTACAAGGAGCCTTCGGCTGTTCTGTCTGGGTTGATGGACAAGATTGTCGATGAAGGTCGCCGCTTCGCTGCTACGGCGGACATGAAGGTCTCGGATATGTCGGCTCAAGCTCCTGTGGGTACGACGCTGGCTATTCTGGAGCGGATGCTGAAGGTGATGTCTGCCGTTCAGGCTCGGGTGCACTATGCGTTCAAGCAGGAGCTTCGCCTCCTTGCTGCCATCATTCGGGACTACACCGACGACGAGTACACGTTTGAACCGCTTGACGGGCCACCTGCTGCCAAGAAGAGCGACTACAACCACGTCGATATCATCCCGGTAAGTGACCCCAATGCAGCGACTATGTCGCAGCGGGTTGTTCAGTATCAGGCAGCTATTCAGCTTGCCTCGCAAGCACCGCAGATTTACGACCTTCCCGCTCTGCACCGTCAGATGCTTGAAGTTCTTGGAATCAAGGATGCTAGTAAGCTGGTGCCGAATACCGACGACCAGAAGCCGCGTGACCCTGTCAGCGAGAACATGGCAGTTATCAAGGGTAAGCCCGTCAAAGCGTTTTTGTATCAAGACCACGAAGCGCACATCAAGGTACACATGTCAGCCATGCAGGACCCGCTTATTCAGCAGATGATTGGGCAGAACCCACAGGCAAATCAAATCATGGCGGCTATGACTGCGCACATCGCAGAGCATGTTGGGTTTGCATATCGCACAAAAATTGAGCAAGCGATGGGTGTTGACCTGCCGATGCCCGATGAAGAGATGTCGCCTGAAGTTGAAGTGCAGTTGTCCCGTTTGGTTGCGCAGGCTGCTCCGATTGTTCTTCAGGAAAGCCAAGGCCAAGTCGCTCAACAAGAAGCCGCCGCACAACAGCAGCAGATGGCTAACGACCCGCTCATCCAGTTGCAACAGCAAGAACTTGAAATCAAGTCGCGGGAGCAGTCGATGAAGGAACAGAAAGCAATGGCTGACGTTCAGCTTGAGCAACAACGCATTGAGATTGAGCGTCAGAAAGTAGAGGGCGAGTTGTTTGCCAAGGGCATGAAGATTAGTAGTGACACTGTGCAAAAGACTCGGGAAGTAGAAACAAAGCAGTTTGTTGAAGGCACAAAACTCGGCCTTAACGCCGCTAAAGGAACTAATAAGTGAACGACTACGTAAACGTAAAACTCTTTCATGAGTATTTGCGCAAGGAAATGAATAACTACGCAGACGATGTTGCAACCGGTGTCTGTGCTGATTTTGCTGCTTACAAAGAACTGTGTGGGGTGATACGAGGCTTGGCCCTTGCAGAGCGGTTGCTAATCGACCTCGCAAAAGAGAAAGACGAAGACGATGACGAATGAAAATTCGATAGATGAAGTGCAACAAGAACCGGAGTACACCAATGAAGAAAAGGCTCGCCAACTTCCTGAACCTACTGGCTGGAAAGTTCTGTGCGCTGTACCAGCGATTGACGAGAAGTTTGACGGCACTAGCCTCTACCGTCCGGACAGTCTTGCAAAACTGGAAGAACACGCTACGACAGTTCTTTTCGTAATAGCACTAGGCCCCGACGCATATAAAGACGACCGCAAGTTCCCCGCCGGTCCTTGGTGTGCAGAGGGTGATTTTGTTTTGGTCCGTGCCTATTCGGGTACACGTTTCAAGATTCACAGTAAAGAATTCCGCCTGCTTAATGACGACCAGATTGAGGCGGTTGTTCAAGACCCTCGCGGTATTACCCGTGCGTAAGGAGTAACAAATGAGCGAACAGGATAATTACGAATACGAAGATGTAGGGACTCCCGAAGATGAGGAGCTTCAGGTTGACTTTGATGCGGAAGAGGACGTTGAGCTTGAAGTAGTTGACGACACCCCCGAAGAAGACCGTGGTCGCAAGCCTCTTGCAAAGGACGTGGATGACCCTACGGATGACGAGATTGAGCAATACGGTGACAAGGTAAAGACCCGTATTAAAGAATTGACGCATGCTCGTCATGACGAGCGGCGAGCCAAGGAGGCGGCTCATCGAGAAAAGGAAGAAGCTCTGCGTCTTGCACAGCAAATCCTTGAAGAGAACAAGCGTCTCAAGGCATACGTAGATAGTGGGCACAAGACCTACGCTGAAGTACTCAAGGCTAAGTCCGAGATGGAGCTTCAACTTGCGCGTGATAAGTTCAAGGCGGCGCAGGAAAGTTACGACACGGATGAGATTCTGGCTGCACAAGAAGCGCTGTCTGATGCCAAGATGCGGTTTGAGCAAGCTAAGAGTTTTAATCCTACCCCTTTACAAACAGAAAATACTCAAGTATATAGTGAGCAAACAGCCGTACAACCCCCGCAGCTTGACGACCGTACTCTGCGCTGGCAGCAAAAAAACCAGTGGTTCGGCACTCCGGGATACGAAGAGCTAACTAGTTTTGCTCTTGGGCTGCATCAAAAGCTGATTAATCAAGGGATAGACCCCAAGACTAATCCAGATGGATACTTCGGGCGAATTGACGCCCGCATGCGGGAAGTTTTTCCAACGGTATTTGGGGAAACAGCTAAAGCTGCAACACAGGCTAAAAAGCCCGCTACTGTCGTAGCATCGGCTTCTCGGGCTTCTGGCGGTAAAAAGGTCCAGTTGACTACAACTCAGCTAGCCCTCGCTAAGAAGTTTGGCCTTACCCCCAAGCAGTACGCAGAAGCGTACGTCAAGACTCTGGAGAAATAACATGACCCGCACTCCCCGCGATATTGAAACCCGCGCCACTACTACTCGTGCAGTGTATGTTCCACCTAGCACACTGCCCGTACCCACTCCGCAACCCGGCTACTCTTTCCGGTGGATTGCAACGGCGGTTCTAGGTCAGGCTGACCCGTCCAACGTGTCGAAGAAGATGCGTGAAGGATGGGAACCAGTCCGAGCCGAAGACCACCCCGAACTGCAACTCGCCCCGAATCAGAATGGCAATGTGGAGCTTGGCGGATTGATGTTGTGCAAGATGCCGTCTGACCGTGTTGAGGCCCGTAACCAATATTACGAAAATCACGCGCAAGCGCAGATGGAATCTGTGGACAACAGTTACTTACGTAACAACGACCCCCGCATGCCGATGTTTAGTGAGAAGCGGTCTACCACTAGCAGAGGCGGCGGATTTGGTAATGGAACTAAATAAGGAGCTATAAATGGCTTACCCGACTGTTGACAAGCCCTACGGGCTTCAGCCGATTAATCTAATCGGTGGTCAGGTGTTCGCGGGTTCGACCCGCATGTTTCCGATTGCTAGTGGTTACAACACCAGCCTGTTTAACGGCCAAGTTGTGCAACTGACGACGGATGGCACTCTGATTGTAAACCCCACCACCACCGGTACTTCCCCTCTAGCGGGCATCGTTGGTGTTTTCCTTGGTGTTGAATACACCAATCCCGGCACTAATCAAAAGATTCGTGCCCAATACTGGCCTGCCGGTACGGTTGCTTCGGACGCTGTCGCTTATGTTTGCGATGACCCGGATACCGTGTTCAAGGCTGTTATCTGCAACACCGGTCAAACCGTTGCTGCTCTGGGTCAATGGGCTGTTGGCAAGAACGCTGCCCTCATCCAGAACGGCGGTTCGACTACCACTGGTGACGCTCTTGTTGCCATCGGCGGTCAAGCCCCGGCTGCTACTAACACCATCGTTCGCGTTGTCGGTCTTGTTCCGGATACGGCGCAAACCACGACCTCGGTTGGTAGCACCAGCGGTTCTAGCACCACTGTCACTCTGACCGCAGCTAACACTGCTATCAAGCCGTACATGAGTGTCACCGGCACCGGCGTTACTGCTGGTACCTATGTGGTGTCCATCTCTGGTACGACCCTGACCCTGTCGGTGGCCGCTAACCTTACGTCTGTTACTCTGACCTTCGCCGGTGCTCCGGAAGTTCTGGTCAAGTTCAACCACGGTTGGCATTCGTACTACAACTCGACCGGCGCTGCCGTCGCTACCTGATAGGAGTTAATCATGGCAATTTCTCGTGCCCAGCTACTTAAGGAACTCCTGCCCGGCCTGAACGCGCTGTTCGGTATGGAGTACTCTCGCTACGGCGAGGAACACAAGGAAATCTACGAGACCGAAACCTCGGAACGTTCCTTTGAAGAAGAAACCAAGCTGTCGGGCTTCTCGGCTGCTCCGGTGAAGAACGAAGGTCAAGCCATCGCGTACGACAATGCGCAAGAAGCTTGGACTGCTCGTTACAACCACGAGACCATCGCTCTCGGTTTCTCGCTCACGGAAGAAGCAGTGGAAGACAACCTGTACGACACCCTGTCGGCTCGTTATACCAAGGCTCTCGCCCGTGCTATGGCTTACACCAAGCAAGTCAAGGCTGCTGCGGTTCTGAACAACGGCTTCTCGTCGCAATATGTTGGCGGTGACGGCGTTGCTCTGTTCTCGGCCTCGCACCCTCTGATTTCTGGTGGTGTCAACAGCAACACCCCGGCTGTCGCCGCTGACCTGAATGAAACGTCGCTTGAAGCTGCGGTCATTCAAATCGCTGCGTGGACGGATGAACGTGGTCTGCTGATTGCCGCTAAGCCACGTAAGCTGATTGTTCCGCCGAGCCTGATGTTCGTTGCTACCCGTCTGCTGGAAACCGAACTCCGTGTCGCTACCGCTGACAACGACATCAACGCTCTGAAGAGCAACGGTTCGATTCCGGAAGGCTACGGCGTCAACCACTTCCTGACCGACAACAACGCTTGGTTCCTGACGACCGACGTTCCGAATGGTCTGAAGCACTTCGTTCGTACGCCGCTGGCTACGTCAATGGATGGAGACTTCGACACCGGTAACGTTCGTTACAAGGCCCGTGAGCGCTATTCTTTTGGGTGGTCGGACCCACTGGGCATGTTTGGCTCGCCCGGCGCGTAATAAAAACCCAGTATTTTCAAGGGTTTCAGAGGGGGCTTCGGCCCCCTTAGTTTTTTCTTGACTTTCAAGACGAGTCCAAGTACATTACCTGTTACTAAGTCTCACAGGAAAATGTATGGATATCCAAGACCTACCGAAGACGCGCAAAGAAGCTAAAGAACTTGGGACTAAGTATTACTTCACAGGAGAGCCGTGTAAGCACGGCCATATAGCCCCGCGTAAAACTAAGGGTGCATGCGTTGAATGCTTAAAAGCGGAGTGGCAACAAGCCGCTAGTAAACGTGAGGAGTACTTCAGAGAGTACAACCAGCGGGAGGAAGTTAAAGAAGCTAAGCATGCTTGGTATCATCAGAATAAAGACAAAGTAGTAGCTTCTGCGTATGCCCAGCCTATACACCTCAAAAGAGCATATCAAAAAGCTTGGAAGGAGCGAAACGGGGTTTGGACCCGCGCCGACACCAAAGCGCGCCGACGTAAGCACAGAGAAGCCACGCCACCGTGGCTATCACGCAAACAAAAGTCTGATATACGGCAGCTTTACCAAATAGCCATAACGATGAGTCAGACTACTGGAGAACAATACGTAGTTGACCACATTTATCCGCTTAGGTCAGAAACCGTCTGTGGACTTCACGTTCCTTGGAATCTAAGGGTTGTTACACAGAAGGAGAACTTGATGAAATCAAACGCACTTCCAGACGACAGCATGGCCCTTGCATTCCCCTTAAAGAACTAGTATAAACAAACCATCTAGGAAACCCAGCCCGTACGACTGACCTAGCAGACTTTGTAGAGACTTACGGGCATAGTGCTACAACACAAGGAGCATGCGATGAGTCGCACAACTTTCTCTGGTCCGGTAAAGTCGGACAACGGTTTTGAAGGTTCTTTTGTCGGTACGCTTAACAGCACCGAGACCGGCAATACCATCACCACTACTAACACCGCAACCTCGGGCACCTTCCAGCCCCTCGTTGTTTCCACCACC
>Ga0172373_10003849_pt1 | contig 21524 bp, 10 predicted proteins | sample Lak10m_2_FD_114546 | JGI IMG/M metagenome (GOLD analysis project Ga0172373, IMG submission 114546) | Freshwater microbial communities from Kabuno Bay, South-Kivu, Congo - kab_092012_10m | ecosystem: Environmental > Aquatic > Freshwater > Lake | place: Democratic Republic of the Congo...
AAGGAAGATTGCAAAAACCACACAGATTTTGAATAGACACTGAGCTGCCCTGATGCGGCGCGTATTTTTCTTGATATTTAGGCTCGTATTGAACGATCAAGATCTTGTCTATATTTGGCAGTGACGTAAGAATTCCGTCAAAGCTTAATTTGTCTGTCATGTAGAGCAAGCAAGAAACGTTTTCCTTGTTGTGCATAATAAAATCTTCTTTTTCCCACAATCCGTGCGTGTCGGCAGCTGTGTGATAGGCAAGAATCGAGGATTGGCCAGTGTCTTTCAAAATGACATCCATCTTGCACTCTTCCTGGCTCCACGCGGCGACTTCGACGTACACTCCAAAGAGAAAAGAGAGCGAACCAGTGAATTTGACTTGGCCGTCGACGCAAGTCATGGTCAGCTCGTCGTAACTACGCGGGGTAGGAGAAAAGGGCAAAGGCAAGCACAGATGCTCAAACCGCACGTCCCCATTGGAAAAGTGAACACGCACCTCCACGAGAGAATTGTACGCGCTAGACAATATGTCGAATTTTCGATGCTTTCTCTTGTGCTTGAGACTGGGGGGCATGCTCTTCGAATTGTGCACAGGCGTGTGACTGCTAAAAAAATAAGGGTAAGTGCTGGCAAATATCACATGCTTTTCGTCTGTGTCAAACGGGCGAGTATATATCTTTTTTTTGGCCTCCATGAGATGAGACTCTCGGGTATCAGATACAATTAGATTTGCCTTCAGTGGCTGCATTCGATGGAGGCCAACAATCTATTTATTTTGTCTTGTATAAACTCATATTTAAAGCAGTACAGAGCACCAAAAATATTTTTTTTATGCTAGCAAATAGTTCTAAAAATTATAATTTGTCTGACGACCTCCTAGCAAAAGTGCCAGACGAGGACAAGGTTCTTATTGAGAACATACTGCAGGGCCTCGAGAGCCTAGGCTCTGACGAATTTCCTGCATGCAGAAAATACAAAGTCACTATCATTGCCACGGGGTATCTGATCCACGCGAAATTGCCGGCAAGCGATCCATTCGAGGTGAACATCGAAGACTTGCTCTTCTTGCAGTCTATCCACCCAGCTCGCATAGAGAACATTGCCATAGGGAGAGCTTCGCACGGCACTCACAACGTCGAGCTATTCATCCGCGTTCTCGATTTTCGGCAGAGAATCATGATCAAATCTTCAATTGCATTGTACAGGCAAAAGCCACAGCAAATGCAAGAAGCACGAGAAGAAGACGCAAACAACACGGCCATACTCTTGCGAAAACGAAAAATGCAAGAGATCGCAGCGCCAGAAAAGCACTAAACGGGCATTTTTCGAATATCCAGCTTGATGATATTCTCGCCTTCTGTGATACTCTTCGCGCGAATTTTGAAGACGACAGGAAGCAAAACCTGCATAGGAAGATATTCGTGTAGGACATCAATCTTGGGCAGCAGTTGGCGGTTTTGATACGTGATTCCCATGCGCATCAGATACAGCATACTGCAGATAAACTCTCTGCGCCGCCCAATGTTCTGCAAATGGCGCACTACGCGAAGTCCTCCATACGACATGAGCAGGTTCACTATGCTCTCTGTGCACGTCTTGACAAGCCTGCGAACGGCACCGCAAGGTCCTAACTGAAATGTTTTGTCTGTTTTCCACACAGCTGACGCTGTTGTCGTCTTTTTCTGATGGCCGTGTATGATGCGCTGATCCGCAAACCCATGATAAGAAAGGCGACACTTTCTCGCTTGATAATAAACTTGAGAAAATAAATCTAAGACGTTGGGACGGAGACACGTTTTATTGTGCGCAGTTTCACGAAGAAGTTTTGAGAAGAGAGCGCAAAGCTTCGCCTCATTTCTGTCAATCTCTTGCATGAAACAAAAGTGCGTCTTCTCAGAGCCAAGAATATCACACACGACAGACTCCACGGATTCATGAACTTTATTGATGCTCTCGTTAAACAATGACAAGATCATGACGCTGTACGGATTGTTCGCACACGTCATCGATGACATGCAGAGCATGTGGTGGCGCATCGTGCTAGTAGTAGTGTTACTGTCTTCTTCGCGACAGACGATGCTTGCAGAGGTAGTAAGCCACATATTCATCTCGACTACCGTGATTCTCTTTTTTTTCTTGTTTTTGTTATGATGCTTGTCGTCGCGGCCGTCGTCTTCGCCTGCTGCGGCAGCGCGTCGCTTCCGTTTTCCTCCTATCGCAGCAGTAGCAGCAGTGGAGGTACTCACTGCATCGACTTGCAACAACTCTCGATCTTCTGCGAAAGCCATGCTCATACTGCCCCCGTGGCCACAACCGTCGTCGCGATCTTCCTCGTCATGGTGTCCCCCATCATAAAAACATACTCGCTCGTGCATATTTCGTTCTTCGCGAAACTCGCTCTTCATAGTCACCACCCCAGTGATTGTGCAAACATGAGAAGAATTGTCTGTTTTTGTCTCGGGGCACCTACCGCGATGACATTCGTGCGTAGCTCCGCATATTCTGCAACAAGCAAAGCAAGAATCTAAGACTACCCAATCATGACAGCAAGTCTTCTCGAAACTCTCGCCCAAATTGCTCAGCACAAATCCCTTTCCTCCAGATTCGACATATTCAAATAAGTTTGCATAGAAGCGATATTTCTTGGGCAACTGAGAGCTTGCATGCAACAAGAGGCGTTCAGATGCAGGCCGGTGATTCAGCATGAGAGCAATAATATGTGTGTGTTATTTATTGAGAACAAGCATATATACAACCACAAAACTCATAATCGATGCACATACTCCACAAGATATTATCGCATGCGAAAGGAGCGTCACGATTTCGATGCATGCAAGCCCTTTCGTAGTTCGTGTGCGCTCTTTTCTTTTCTAGGCGACAAGAATGGCCCAATTTCTTTCCCTTTTTTTGCAAGAATGAAGCAGGTCCACAAGCACTCTGAATGATGTCAAAACACAGGTCCAAATCTTCGTGTGCAGTCAAGGAGTCTTGAAAGTCGGCATTCTGCTCAATAAAAAACAGCACTCGCGATAGGACGGTCTTGTCTCTTTCATTCGACACTCTCGCGTCTACTCCGCCATGCAATGCTGTTTTTTTTTCCTGTTGCTTCCTCATGACGAGAAGATCTTTGTAGATTCCTACGAGACAGCCTTCGTTGGACTTCACGTGCTGATACACGGCCCTACACATCTCTGCAGTCCCATTCTCGGCCACCATCTCAAACACCTTTCGTCCAAACTCATTCACAGACCGACTCTTCAATTCTAGAATCTCATAAGAAACAAAGCACGTATCTCTGAATTCCTGAAGCAAGAACAACATGCGATGCGTCTTGCTGAACACGCTCAGAGACTGAAGATGGCAATCTTTCTCTGAAGTCTCCAAGTGCTTCAGTATAATACCAAGAATTTCCATCGCCTTATTCCGAAATGGAGGCTCTAGCCTTGCTGAACTCTGAACACAACGAAACAGACATGGATCTAAACCAAACGGAGTCGTCATCCCGAACCAATTACGAAATCAATAAGACACTCAACATAAAAACAAAACATACATAAAAAGAATCCATTTCTTTTTTTTTAATTCGGCTTGACGCCAATACAATCAAAAATCCGGAAACCGAAGCTTCCTGGATTCTGGATCCAGCGCGTGTCTTGGATCTCGACGCTCATGTGGCGAACGTGCTTCATCCCATCTTTCGTCGACGACTCTGTGTACAGCGACTCAATCTCATTGCACACCGCAGAGTCATAAAACATAACGACGCTCACGCTCAGGATTCCATTTCCGCGCCATCCGTCAGCCACGTAGCTCTCTTGCAAGTCTTCCTTTGGAATGCACAGCTTGCATTCGACCACGTCTTGATCGCCAGCGACGTCGTCTTGATCCAACACCACGTGCTGCTGCTGCAGCTGCGACATCGAAACTGGACTCAAGAGCTGCTGCTGTTGTTGCTTTGGCTTCTTCTTCTGATAAAAACAGATGCGAGTCGAGGACCCACCGACAAAGAAAGCGCGAGCCTTCACGTAGATCACGCTGCCCATAGGCACCACCATGTCCTCCACTTCATAGGGGGTGAAATGCACGATGCTTCGACTGTTGCACATCACCTCGTACGCCGACCTGTCCGCGTCGTACCTGTGGACCAGTCCATAGTGGCTTTGGTCACAGCATCCGTCGCACTTCGGATTCTCAATCTTGAGCAAAACCCCAGGACGAAAAAACACGCAGAGAGGCCGCACGTCTACGAGGATCCTCCCGTTCAATCCAAATGCACAGGATTCAGACTTGCTGTGCCCAAAATCACTCGAAGGACATTCCACTGCAACAGATACATTCTCAGCTGTCACCAGACGAGTCATGTATCGCGCAGAAAAAATCAACTTGTCCACGTCTTTTTGGCGGCCCCTCGCCATCTTCCGTTGCTTGAGCTCATTTTCCTTGACCTCTAAGAACGGCGGTCTCTCGATGCACTGCTCTTCTTCGATGCTGGACACTGAGTCATTCGTGACGTCGATCAAATGTCCCCTAAAATTCAAGATATAGAGAGTCCTGCTCACGCCTCTGCTGCCGCTCTGCTGCTGATCCTCTTCTTCCATGACCAAAAGAGACGCAAAGACGTAGTCAACAGATGGTTGCGTTGGCTTGAGCAGCACCGGAAACCACACGCCATAAGGAAGAGCATAAGAAGTCACTGCGTGCGTAGGCACCATCCTCTCTGGCATGCCGAGAACTTTGGCCATCTCGTACCTCGGAGCTGCGGGACCCATGTCCTCTACCACCTTAGACCCAATCGGCGCATCCAATCCAATCACGAGGATCTTTTCGTTCAAGCACTTCTGCACTCCCCACCTCTTGAGCATACAGCGAGTTCCCCATCGCTGAACATGCGAGTAAGGGTGCAGAGACATGCTGCTGCTGTCGGGATACTTATCCATCAGCCTGTACATGGACCCACCGTTTCCTTCCTTTTCGGCTTCGTCTCCAGCTTCCAAATAATGCCTAGCTTCCGTCACAGACACCGAAATGAACGATTCTCTGTCAAATGGAGAAGGCATCCCAGTCCACACACAGTTTGAAGTCTTCATGTAGTCTGGAACATTGAGCTGATAAAAGTGCTGCACCCACCTGCTCACCAAGGCAAAGCGCGAACTCTGACAAGGAAAACCCCCGCACAGACACCGAATGAGGAGAAGCCAGCGCACATCCACTGCGAGGGCGGCAACTCTAGGCTCCACCAACATGATGCGAAGAGGGCATAGACTCATGCTGTCACGGATCTGCTCCATCTCAGGCGTCGGGGGCAAAGAACCTCCCTGCGTAGGAGGCCGACGCTGCCAAAAATGCTGCAACACGTCAATGGAGCCAAAGACGCTGGGCCACGCATACTGCTTGTTTGCGCTCGAGAAGATGAGACCGCGCATGATGTCAGGGCCTCCATTTTGCTCCGAAATGAAGCAGTGGGGGTGCAGGATGGATTGGTACTCGTTAAAAAGATTGGTTCCCACTCGCACAGACACGCAGAGGTCAAACTCAGACGAATCTTCTCCCACCTGACAGCGCATTCCTTCTGCATGCGAAATGTACATGCAATTCTGACTCGGCGTCAGGCCATGCTTCTTGTGACTTTTGTCGTTGCTGCTGCTCCCGCCATTCGAACACATGACGCTGCCCCCCACAGCATGAACGCGCATTTTTTGAATCCAGTCACCCAACACAGCGCAATGATCAAATTTTCCTGTCTTGAGCCACATCAGCAAGTCCTTGAGATTCAAGCCCACTGCAGGGACTTCAAACTTCCTGCACAGCACCTGCATCAAAATCATAAAGTCAAGACGAAACAAGTGCTCCATCGTGTCGGCCATCATCCAGGGCGCCACAGAAGGTATAGTATTGCCAGAAGTCATCAAGCGCAACGCGCACCGCTCCACTGCCCGGAGATGGCCTTCTTTCTTGTACTCATACTCAAACTTGGGATCTCCATGCCAACGATCGTCTAACCTCCTGCCAGACTCGATCGTCTCTTCGACTGCCATGCCCAGCAGCGACATGGCTACTCCTCGGGCTTTCGACACCTGCAACAGCCGAGATAATTCGCCTCCACTCGATATGTCTGGGTTCAGAAAGCAAGAATTCATCTCCAGCTCCGAGTAGAAGCACTTCATCAGACACTCCAACGCATAGGAACTCGGAAGCTTGCCCAACGACCCTGTCCACTGCATGAAAGCCGTCACGATGCTAGTGCACATGGCAGACAAGAAGAGCGGCTTTGGAACATCCAGCGCTGCATCTGCCATCTTCTGCTCTTCCCCCATGGTGTGTCTTTTTTCCTTGTCGCGCTGCTTCACCATGCAGCCGCTCCCAGCCCAACCCATGGCAATGTCGGCCATAAAGTCAGATCGAGGAGGCCCGATGCACCCAGAAGCCACGCTCCTGCACACTGCCGCCAGAGCTCGAAAGCGCTCCCTGCAAGGGCCAGCCACTTGATTGCTGCACAAGACCCAATAACCATAAATCACCTGCTTATACTCGACTGGAATCCGAGCCTTGGATTTTTCGTGCTCGCGCGTCGACTTGAACACATTGCTGTCCCCACTCATCGTGTTTCGGGCAATCAGCCAAGCAATCGCCTGCATACAGGACTGCGACTGAGCGTCATTGCCAGCCTTCAACTCCGTCGAGTACAGGCGACTCGAAGTCTTGTTCACCATGTGCACTAGCTTGTACTCGCTGCCGTGCTTCTCCACTGTGTTGCACACATTGTGCATGAGGCCCATCTCCGTGCTCCTCTTCACTTCCGTGATGAATTCCTTATTGGCGCCCAAGATGTCGGGGTAATACTTAGACAAGACGCAAGTGTTCTTGTACTTGAGCACTACCAAATCAGCGCCGCAGCCATAACTCTTGCTGTAGACTTGACCCTGCGTCATAGTGAATGAATCGCGAGACTGATTGTCGCGAAATAGATGGCGGTAATTGCCGTACCCATCCCTCACAATAAGAGTCGCACCAATTCCATTCGCTGCTCCCTTGACGTCGCCGCCGTGAAAGTTGATCGCCAACATCACATCCGAAATCATCAGCTGCATAAAATAATGGACGTTGTCCGCATACAGATGCAGGTCCGTCGCATTGCAAGCATCCACAACGTGCCCAAGAAAGCAGAGAGCTTCTTGATACGGGTCTCCCATCCTCGAGCCAATCACGGGCCTCGCTGCGTCACGGCCTTCCATTTCCTGCTTCCACCTCAAAAACGGAAAATAAGTGTCTTCCAAGCAAACTCGCTGCGACGTGTTGCCGCCGTCGTTCTCCATAAAACGACCGTAGGCTGCTACTCGATCGTTGACGTAACTATCGCTGCCAAGAGACCGGGTCAGCGAAAGCCCGAGTGCGAGTCTCACAAAACTCTTGAGGCGATCAAAGCGCGCCTTCATCTGCTGCTTCTCGCTCTCGTTTTCACAGCCGCGAAACACGCTCTTGATGCAGTGGTCGTGCCAGCCCATGTCTCCATTGGAGAGCATAGGCCTTCCCATTTCTTCCTCGCATCCGCTCACGATATTCTGCAATTCCTCGAAAGTAATCTCCTTGCCCTTGCTGTTGTCGTCTGCCAAGAGCATAAGCTGGCGCGATGGCTGAGGCTCTTCGCCTGCGTCCTCATCCGACAAGCAAAAATGATAGTCACAGTCTGTGTTGGAAGACGGCTGCTGTGCGTCCAGCGCCAGCATCACCCTCAAAATGTCGAGAGTCACCGAAGCAGGAAAAATCTTCACGTGCCTCTCAAACTCCACCAGCGAATACGTAGATTCCAATCGAACAGGCACTGCCACTCCCATGACCACGTTGCATTGGGGGTAGCCATTCACCAGCAGCGTCTTGATGCCATCCTCATCTGCGTCATCGTCGTCATCTCGCACTCCCTCTTTGTCCTCGCCGCCACGCTCATCGCAATACAAGATCTTAAACTGAACTCCAGGGGCACAATACAAGCAAATCACAGGCGGGCCATTCTCAAAACTCAAGCCATTGTCGTGACTCAACACAGAGCCCCCAATCGTGCTCACGCCAGTCGCCGACGCATTGTCCATGGCTGCGGCTGCGGCGTGTATCCCAAATCGATCTTCTCGTTGCTTCTTCTTGTTCTTCTTGCTGCTGCCCTGCTGCTGACCCTGATTGCGACGACAGTAGTCATTGTACTTTCTATTTTGCTCCAAAGCATTCTCCACGCTGGCGTCGTATTGACAGTAGGAAGCGATCACAGACTCCCGCAAGGAAACTTCACCGCGACGCAAGATCCCAAAGCCTTCCAGAAAAAAAACGTCGGTATCGTCTCCTCCAATCCCACGATAAAAATAATCATTTCGAATCCAATCCAAAGCCTTGTGCACGCTAAACAAGCAAGTAAATCCACTGTGCTCCCCGATCCGCATCCAGTCCACATTGTTGATGTCGATCCCGTGCGTCACCTCGGCCTCCGAAAATTGCTTCTTGTTATAGTGCATAGAGATGGCTGCTGTTTTCTTCTTTTTCTTGCTGCTGCTCTGATCTGAACAACGAGATGCACGCGAGACCCTCTTCTTTCGCATACTACTAGAGCTGCCGCCGTCTAATTCGTCGTCTTCGTCGTCTTCGTCGCCGCTGGGTGCTTCTGATCCGTCCTCTGTCTCCTCCTGCTCTTCTTTTTGTACTGCCACACGAGTCACAGTAGGAAGCATGTCTTTGACGCAAGCTCGCATCTGATTCCAAATCCGCCTTCGCTGGTCTAGAAACTCGTGATTTTCACCAGCCTTCTTCAATTGAAACTGGAGACTGTCATACACAGCCCTGCGAAAAGAAAATGCAAGAGGAGACTGCACAGTGAGCATGAGATAGTGATCGCATACCTCGCCCACATTACCACTGTCCTTATCCACCCGCCTCACCTCGTGAATGCGAAGTTTCACATCAATCTCCACCATATGCCCATCTTCGCAGTAAGTACCTTCATGCAAGTTCAGATGCCGCTTCAATTCAGCAAGCGGATCGCAGCCAGCCGCAGCAGATATCACCGACATCTGATCGTTGAGGTTTCCTGGAGCTTGGTGTTGCTCTTCATTCCGCATAATCACCCACTTCTCTTTCTTCTTCTCCGACGAGCCCTTCACAATCGTGAAGCCAGGCATATTCTCGATATAAGGCGAGCTCTCGCCGCGTGCAAGAAAGCTCTTCACATGATTGATGGCCCATAAAGCCCTCTGCGTCAGCGAGTGAATCGAGGTCTTGTCCTTCATCGAGAAAGCCATGCAAAATATGGGCGCGCTCAAGACGTTGTCTAGCACCGGGCTGGGTGGAATCCGATACAGACCTCTCACCACGTCATTTCTGTGCAAGCAAAAATTTTCTCGCTTGCTCGCCAGCGTCTGCTGCGTAGTATTTTCCATGCTCGAAGTCTAGCCAGCAAGGTATACTCACATGGTCAGAATTTGGTCTATATTTAAATACATGGGATTAAAAAAATTTTTTTTTAAAATTAATTCATTGGGTTCAAATTGGGTCTGTTAGAATTTGAATACGAAATAGATGGCGTCTTCTGTTGCTGTACTGTCTACTTTAGCTCACATCAATCCGATGAAGACGCCGCTCACGAAAGAAGACATGGAATCGTACATACGTTTCAAGGTTTTGGACAGCATCGCGTACCCAGGCACCTACAAAAAATTCATGCTCGCAAGAAAGGACCAAGGCCTGCAGTGGGCAGTCGACATGGTACAGCACATTCACAATGTCCAGCAAGCCATCAAAGAACTCGAGATACAAGAGCAAGCCCTCAAAAACTCGGCGCTCTCCAATCTTCACATCGTGTGGCAGCACGTAGCAGAGAGCAACTTGCCTCCCCTGGACTTGCAGCTCACTATCGCCAACTGCATCATCTCCCAAAAAAATAGCATCCCGTGCGTCGTCATCAAAGGCAAAGGAAGAGGAGCACACCCGTTCACTGTCAACAGCAAATTCGCGCCATTTCTCTACGACGTGTGGGTCGTCTACAAGATAGACCTCCTCATCAAGACGTTTGCCAGATCCAAACTGGACGAAATCGACCCCAACCAGTCGCTCTCCATGTCTGAGATCGTGGCTGCTTTTGACCAGCGGGCAGACGACATCAAGCATTTAGCCTCAGCGTTTCACCTCGCATTCAGCCACGTGTACAAATCAGCAGTCTACGGACTCCAGACGCTCGTTTAAATTATTATTTATATATAGCATTTCAAAAACAAAAACAAAAAAAACATGAGCTGTTGGAGACAGCTGCTGTTCTTGGGCTTTTGCTGTACTGTACACTCCTGGCCTCAAATCTTAGCCCCGCCATGGAAACGCCGCGTGCTCTTTCCTATCTTCGTGCCAGAAAAAAGAATGTATGAAGACCACATGTGCATCTTGACGCGCGTCGAATCTACCACACAAGATAAAATATTTTGCTTCTCGAAAACCACAGCCCTACAAGCAGTAGAATCGAGCGCGATCTCTCCTCTCGCCATCTACTCCGAGCGAGGCTCTTTCTTAGACATTCAGCAGCAGCCCCAAGTCATCTCGAGTCAGGCAGCCTTGCCGCCCCAATTCATATTTGCCCTAGCACCTCATACAGTCTTTGCGATTCACGCTTCCGCTGATACAAGCGGCGTCTATTGGACTCGAGACATCTTCCCAAGCAGCGCCGCCGCGACTCGCCGCCCGCCTTGGACATCACTCCCACTCGAGTACGCAGGAGGCACGTTCGAGTCTCTCACGGCTTTTTCAGTGCACGCGCATCCCATCGACAGACAAGTGTACATGCTCCTAGTCGACCGAAGCGCGCAGCAAAAGAACGTCTTTTATTTCGCAGACAATGCTCACATTTGGGCATTCGACGCAATTTTTCCTGCTATAAACGACGAAAATGCCACTACAACTATGATACTAAACAAAGAGCCAATCTCCAGATTATCACTCCAAGTCGGAGTCTCAGGCCAACGCAGCATTGCATTTTTGGCACAATCTGCATCGACGAGCACACACTTTTTATTTGCCTATGCTGACATGACAAACGCGTCGTCATTTCGGTGCGTGGACTTGAACATCGATGAATTGAATCCTCTCCAGGCGCAGCCTCAACTTGAGCCAGAGCCAAAACAACAGAAAATCATCACAGCATTTGCTCTCATATCTATCCACACCCATTATCAAATATGGATCGCTCAAAAAAACCCACTTCTCATCTACCAAATCGAATTTCCGATTTCGTACCTTCACCAAATTAACAACATGTTTTGGAAGACCTACACAAACGTCGTGTCGTTTACCATGCCGTACGAACTGCACCAAATCTCACTGTCGCACACCGTAAGCGTCGTGATAGGCGAAAACCTCAATCAAAGCTACAACGGCCAGGAAAGCAACCACACCATCATCGCCATCACAGATCAAATGTTTCGCCCCAACACCATAAACTTAGCCTACGACAAGATATTCTGCGGCTCACAGCACTCTCAATACTCCTTCAACCCGTGCTCTCCTGGATACATTGCCTATCATCAACCGCCCAAGCCAAGTGTGTGCATCGCAAGTCCCAGGGGAGGCTACGCTTACTTGTCTGCCTTCGTCAAATGCCCTCTGGGAACGCACAATCCAAACACGGGAAGCACGCATCCAGACGCGTGCATACGGTGCCCTCCAGGATACGCTACCTTTTCTTCTAGCTCTATGTGCTCAGCCTGCAATCAAACACACCAGCATCAATCCCAAGACGGCTCTACTTGCGTCTCTTATCCTGAAAATAATATCACATACACATACAATGACCAATCCAATAGCAGCTTAAAACAGTCAATTTTGGACATGAAGCCGCGACAAAATACATTCGTCCTGCCACACAATATATGGGTGGATTTCAAGATACAAGTCGACGACGTCGTGTGGACAAACGAAATCACAGCCATCGCGGCTTTTCGCAACAGCACCATCTTGGTCGCTACGAAAAACATTCTCACTGAAATCACATACAAGAGTTCCAGCAAACAGCAGCAGAAGTCTGTATCGTTCGACAGTCTATTGCTTTCGCTGCCGCGCCGCATCCAGACCATAGACTCCATGATTGTCTGTTCAAAAAACGAAGCTCACATGTGGGCTGCTGATTCGGCTGCTGGCATCTTGCTCCGCATCACAAATTGGAATTTTCTGTATCCATCCCAATGCATAGTGTTCCTCCACGCCGCCGCTTCTGATATCGCTTCCATCACGCACCAGCCCATCACAGACACTCTCTATTTTTTGTCTGGTGGAGGGCGCGAGCTCTGGGCTCTCTCCAATGCGTCGTCTGAGTCTGAGCCTCAATTGCTTCAGCGCCAAACAGACGCTATCGTCTTCATCGCGTCACCCCAAAACCAAGAAGTTCTCTACGCTGCATTCGACGACGACAGCACTCAACTATGGCAGTGCGTCGTCGAAACTCGCGGCGCCACGAGTCTCACGCGCAAAGCTCTTGTCTGGCAAGCACTTTCAGAAAACAATGATAGCATGATCTCGAGATTCTACGAGATCGCCGACGACGCGTGGGTCATTGTCTTGAAAGACACAGCACACGAAATCCAATGCATTCACCTGCGCTTCAATCAGACATTGATCCAGGCCAAGTACAGCAGCCCAAATATGCAGGCTTGGCAGAGCACTACAATTGCAACAAACATCGCCATGTCTTCTAGCACGCAAGCCAAAAACAGCAATACAAACCAAGGCGGAAGCATTGTCTATGGAAGCCTAAGAGCAGCTTCTCGAATTCAAAAAGATTCGAACATGCTCATATATGCGTGGGCAGACTCCGACACGGTCGACATTCACATACTCTACCAGCGCCCCGTGGAATGTCCCGCGGGCTCTTTTCTTTCGTCTTCTTCTACAATTAACATCAAGGAATGCGTGCCTTGCGCTCAAGCCACAACAACTTCTATGACTGGAGCCACAGACTGCACGGCATGCCCCATCGGGTTTTATCGCCCCGAAAAGACCCAGAGCATCCACGCTGCGTGCACGGCTTGTCCGCCTCACTACTGGTGGACACTCGACAGCCAAACAGATAGCTGCGAAAATTCAGAGATCGGCGCTTGCCGCACGCTCATGGCTTCGAGACACGACCCGACCGACAACCAAGCCATGTATTTTTTGAGAGAAGCGCGAAATCTCTTCGAGCAGCCTCGCCACGAAAATTGGATCATGCGAGCTTCGACTGCCGCAGACGAGAGCCTCAGAAATCCATACTACATGGACTCGCAAGGCAAATTTTGGCAGAGTCAGAGTCTATTCTTTCGTGAGACTAATTTCCTGACAGCTCCCACTCAATTCCGAGCTTCCGGCATGTGGATTCCGTGTCAAAACAACAACAAAGCACCAGACATGCCGCAGGAGACTTGCGCGTGCTCTGTTCTGTCAGAGGAAATGTCTTGGGGAGATCCATGGGATGCAGCACGGCGCGAAGCCGCGAAAATACACAATAGTAGCTCTAAACTGCCATTTTTTTTGCTTCGCATGCACACAGAGCACTCTCACAATAGAGAGAACCTGCAGCTCATGTTTCCTCCTGATGCCGCAGCAGAGACCCACAACATGAGCTCCAACTATACCACCACAGACACGGGAACTTGTTGGATAGGCTGGCCGCCCATCTACCACTGCATGGATCCTCGCTATTTTTTTGACATCCGAAGCCTACAATGCGCCATGTGTCCCAATGGCACGTCTGCGCCTAATCCTTCTGCCATGCAGTGCGAGTCCCCCACTACCACTGCCAATACATTTTGGTGCCCTCCAGGTACCTACGCCTTCTACTACGACCCTTCCTATAGGAAAAATCATACATGCATGCCGTGCCCTCTCAACACGTACTCCACTGCATCGCACTCCACGTCATGCACCCCAAAGATTCAAAGATGTCCAGATGGCCACTATCTACAAGAGACATATTCCGCAATACGAGACCACAGCTGCGTCTTGTGCGAGGCCTGCGATTCCACGACCAGCGTCATGTTTCCCTACGACTGGCAGTCGAACCTATTGCGATGCAACGGCACCATTCGAGCCCTGCCCTACACCTGCGTGCCGCTCTCCCAATCCATGAAGTCTTTCTCGATGGCCGTGCTGCAGTACGACATGTTCACCTACCGCACGTTCTTTTATTCGTGCAGCACTACCTTTGCGTCTTCCTTGCGAGTCTACTACCAGTGGGCCAGAGGGCCTTACCCCGACCTCTGCTACCTAGAATGCAGATTTGGAATCCACGAGCCGTCTCTCCAGGCCTACTACCAGGCTTTCACGCAGCACGCTGGGCAGCACCACCTCTACAAGCTCCAGCATCCAGAGCTGATTCAAAGCAAAAAGGTGCCATTCGTGAACCCAGGTGTGGCAGGCCAGCAGCAAAACTCAGCAAGCCTCTCGGTCATGCAGGAGCGCTTGAGTACCGTGTGCAGCCCGTGCGACCTCTCCGCGTGCCCAGACCTCATGTGGAGGCCCATCTACTCAGACGGCTGCGGCGCGCCCTGCTTTGCGTCGCCAGAGCTATGCTCGCCAAATCGAACAGACGGATGCGTGGTGTGGTGCGAGAAGCCCGAAAACTCAAGATTTCTGACCTACTCTCGTGAAAATTCCACGTGCACCTGGGAATGCAATCGAGGCTGGTACACAGACGACGCCAAGACTCAATGCTTGGCATGCGGCGATTGTCCAGCAGGCACATCTTACGTAGGAGATTCCAATTGCTTGCCTCACATGACTTTCTCGAGTGTGTGCCAGGGATGCGTCAGCGCGCCTCACCTACTGCCTTTAGGCGTCAATCTCTCTGCAAATCAGTCTGAGCCAGGCAAATGCACATACGAATGCTTTAGAGAAGGCGAGCTCTTCTTCAAGAACACGAATCCTCTCACCAATGCTTCCATGCCTTGTCTGGCATGCCGTCACAGTGCCATGATTCCGTCTTATGTTTGTCCTCACGGTCACATGCCATCGCCTTGCACCATCGAACCGTGCATTCCATGCTCTTTTGATATTGGAGTTTCGGAAGGCATCATTCCCAGCTATTCCTACACCGCGTTTTCTTCTAGTCTAATGCTCAACAGCAAGAGCCGCAACCCAAACCCATGCAGGATCTTTTGCGACGCCATGCACAACACCATCAACCTCACCAGCGAGCAACACGACGTCATACCTTTCCCACAAGCCACCTCCATCTACGGCTACGACCCCGCCGAAGTCGAATGCCAGCCTTGCTCCAATCGCCAGAATGTAGAGTGCACTGCAATCAAGACTTGCGAAGGTCCACACTTCACGCTGTCTATCGTGGTTCCAGAGACATGCGAGCCGTGCAAGGACGCATTTCAGATGGGATGCCAGGCCACTACCCGCGCCCCTCCGTGCCTAGGCGGAAGATCCATTCAAGCAGCATGCGTGATGTGCCCTACTCCCACTCCTGCGTCTCTCCTCTTTTTCGTGACCTACCAATCAGCACTTCAAAACTTTCAAGAAAAGGGAGGCAGGGGCGTCTATACTCATCAACAATCAGATTTTTTAAGGTGGACTACTCTCGCGCAAGTACCGACGACTTCTACGTGGGCATGCCCCACAGCTTGCCCTTTGAATACCATTTTGGTCAATGGGTCTGCTTGCGTGGACTGCAATGTGCTGTATCCAAAACCTCCATCCCACTTTCCCTACTCTCAATACTTTAGCCTATGGAACGCCAGCAGAGCAAGGCGCTGGTGGGACGCCGCGTTTGATCCGCCGCACTTGGGGCCGCGCCTCTACCAGCCGTCCAATGGCCAACTCGTGTTGGAAGCGAGAGCTGGCATCTGCTGGCCTTGCTCTCAAGCTGCAGTCTCGCAATCAGAAGCCCAAACAGGAAGCCACATTCTCTGCGCAAATGACATGACACAAAACAATGAGGGGCTTCCTATGACCACAACGCCACCCCCTGACATCTCAAGTTCTCAATCTTCGGGTCTGGGCTCTCTCGACAGCATCATAGGAGCTCAGGTCAATCCACCTACACCAAACAGGCAGCCGCCCAGGCGTCCCATCGCAGTCAACAACAAAAAAAGGCGGAGACTGCTCTCTCAAGACTCTTCAGACACCCCCCCCTTAGACAAAAGCATCGAATGGCTGCAGCGCACAAAGACAACTGCACCCGTCATTCAAAGACGAGGCCTAGCAGTCACAGCATGCCCTGAAGGCTACTATCAAGCTCCGCCTTATGGATATTGGTGCGAAAAATGCCCTCCCAACTACGATTGCTCTACCCGAGCCACCCACGCCAAGCCAAATGCCGTGGCTTCAATCCCAAACACACAAATCCAAACGAGCATGTCTTTATTGTCGTGGTCTTATCACATGCGAGTCTATCGAGTCTGCAAGCCAGGCTTCTATCGCCTCGCGCAGTCTCTCTTAGACGCAGTCGTGGACTTGACGCAGCAGCCTTGCATTCCTTGTCCTCCAGGCACGTACGAATACCAAGACACATGCTACCCATGTCCTCCTTTTTCTTCGTCTGCAGCCGGACAAACTCAATGCTCGTGTCCGTCCTCAGACACGCACCAAGCTATATACCAAAATCTCACATTTTTGCCCATGCAAAAGGCACAGGAGGAATGGACAGAAGCTAGGCTCCTCGAATGCAGGCCTCTCCAAAATCCAAGCCAAAACCCAAGACAGATCCAATGTGCGCACGACCACAACGCAGTCTACAATGAGCTGCGAGGTTCTTGCGTGTGCCCTCCCGGATTTCAATTCTTTGAGCTGCAGATCCAAAGCAGGCTGGTGTGCATGCCGTGCTTGCCGGGAACATACTCTGCGACGTTTGGCTTAGGACCGTGCACGCCTTGTCCAAGAACGCGGGATATGGCTATGGCTCGAACTGTTGGCTGGAGCCTAAGAAATTCAATAGCGTCGTGTTATTGATAAAAAAATTTAAAAAAGGACCCGATTGTCTTTAAGTGTGATATATATAAATTCCTAACATAACATAAATATTTGAGATAAGACAACGATGTTCTCCAAACAGCACTACTATTATGTGGTGGTGCTTGGCCTTTTTCTTCAAGTGGCCCACTCGTTCCTTGTGCCTGCCCCCAATATCCGACTCCAGACCACATTCAAGGGCGTAGACGTCAAACACGGCATCTACCACATCCACTCCATCGAGCATATAGCCAAGACTCATTTGATTGGAGCCCCATTCTTCACTCTCTACGAGGTGCTGCCTCCAGAAATCACCAAGGAACAAGAAAAAAGCATCCACAGCATCGCTTTCTTGTGCTCTGTGCTCTTCTCTGGCAAGATGGTGGTGAGGCTGTGCACAAAGTATGCCAATAGGTCAGAGATGCAGTTTCGGCGCGCAGACGGGTCCAAGTTCATCACAATTCGCCTCACTGTCTTGCCTTGCCTCGACGACATTTCGGGGTCGCACAACTTCTTCTTCGAAGTGTTTATGCCTTCTCAAAAGTGGGGTCCTCTGCTCTTGTTGGTCCGTGCTTTTTTTGGCATCTCGCTCGTGATCTCCAGTTGGGAAGACAAGATGGCATTTGCAGGAAAACACACGAAAATGGAAGGCAGCCCCAAAATCGTGCATCTCAAAGCCTTCAGCAACTATCGCAAGAATCTGCTGCGCCAAGAATAAACAAGAAAGAGGCAATGGCGGCTGTGATGCTGAGCGCAAGCGAGCTCGCAAACAATAAAAAGCTCTTGATTGCGCAAACACAAAAGAAAAAAGGAAAAGTCACTGCTCAGCATTTAGACGAGAATTCTTGTTTATCAATTCAAGCCGTTCAAGCCACAATCAATTGGACTCTACCAGATTCCATATGCTTCCTCTCGAACTCTAGAGAAATCCTTATCCTTGCGATAGTACACTGCAAACTTCCTTTCTTGACGATTGCCTCTAGAATATATGAGAGTATTGGTCCTTTTTTGAAGAGCTCGTACATTGCAGCCTCCTCTGCCGATGAATAATCCAGGATTATCTACGGAAATGTATCCAATTTGCATGTTGCGGGTGTACGCTGCATACTGCATAGAGAGAGCCTCGCCATTGTGACCAGACTGAACTTGCTTCTCATAGACATGGAGAAGCTGACCCACGTCTCCTGACGCCCAATCCTTCATCGTCGCTGTGAGTGGCCTCTTAGCCCAAAAAGTGGGATTATCATAATAAACTGTACTATTTCTGTGAACGTTCAAAACCAAATCATTGTATTCCAGCAATTCGTTAAGCGGCCTGTCAGGCATACCCGAGATTATCTTATGCCAGCATGATGTGTCGTGAATGCGTTCCAGCTCTATGTTATAGTGATGATAAAGGGCATCTGAATCCATTCTGCAATCGTGTATGACTTTGATGACAGTACGAGACTGAAACAGAGTTGCAAGCCAACAGATGAGATCATGATCTTTAGGCATGTTCAGGACGTCTAAGATAAAACACTCTGACTTAGTAGCTATCTGCACCAAGCAAATTTTTCCATCTCTAGACAAATCCACTCCTTCAACATCTACTGCTACCACCTTCTCAGAAAGAAGAGCATCCAACCTTGGGTCATAGGATGTCAGTATGTGAACTTTAGAGTCTGAGTCAGAAACAACACCCACGTCAAGGGCTTTATTGGAAGTGATTTTCTGTTTCTTTTTGTCCTGAGTATTTTCTAGCTGCTCGATGACTCTCTTCGATTTGTTATGCAAGAAGCCTTGACGAGCTTCATCTTTTGCTTTTTCACTCAAATAAAACTTGACCAACTTGCACAGATACTCGTCAGTAAGTTTTTTGCCATTATAGTCACCTTGGCATTCCTTGACAATTTTTCTAAAAGCTTGAATGAGATAATTTGGCATGTCCTTGTTTTGAAGCTCATTAGGAGTCGACATCTTGTTATGGCAGATTGTTATGTGATTTAGTCATATTTAATCACGAAATTAAAAAAAAGATAAATTAAAAAAAGACAATTATGACAAGCGCCAACCCAAACTTTATTTTTTTGAGCTTTTTCTGCATAAACACACACAAGCACCACACTGATAGTCCTTATTTGCAGATCCAAGAAGAAGGAAACAACTTAAGACGGTTTCCGCATTAGGCATTGAATCCGAAGATAAAGCACGATGTCCGCCTCGTAATCGTCGTCTTACGCCCATTCATGACCGCTTGCGAAGTTGTCGATGAACTGCTTCACGACGCTGAACCATTCAGGAGAATAGTAATAGCGAATATAGTGATGTTTTCCGTCGGGTGCTATGACTTGTTCTTTGAAACACTCAGGAAAGCCACTGTGCTTCACACGATGCTCATATACTTGTTCCTGGAAATACTTCTCCAAGTCGTGGACAAAGTTCCTCTGATCATCACGCGAATACAGCTTCGCGACGAGCGGATCGTTGTTTGGCTTGCTTTCGAGAAGATCGAAAAACAAGTTCCACATAGTTTTGTAGCCAGGACAATTAACGTTGGTACGAATCCTAGGATCTTGAGGCAGGGGTTGGGGCTCTGATTGCGGCTGAGACTGCGGCCGTGCCTGGGGCCGTGGCTGGGGCTGTGCCTGGGGTCGAGGCTGGGGCTGGGGCTGCTGTTGACCGTACACAGGAGAAGACTGTTGCTTGTTGTTTTGAGTAGCAGCGAACTTTGCTTGAACTCTTCCCGGTCTAGTCAAATCATCCATAGCAGCCTGGTCTTTTGACTTGGTCTCTTGCTCCAGTACTGCTTGCGTTAGGTCCAACTTTTTCTTAATAGCAGTTTGCTCTGCTGACGACTTGGCATGAATACTGTTTATTTCTGCTGAATTCTTGACTTCGATAAAAGCCAGCTCCTTCTTGCGTTCTTCGTCCCGCTTCTTGCGTTCCTCGTCCCGCTTCTTGCGTTCTTCGTCCTCCTTCTTGCGCTCGTCGTCCTTAGCTCTAAACATCGCTTCCATTTCAGCCTTGGCTTCAGCTCGAGCTGCCCTTGCTGCTTCCTCTTCCTGCTCGCGAATCTTCGTTCTCTCTTGTACAAGTTCCATAAACAGCTTCTGATTCTTCAACATCTTGCGACGCTCCTCTTCAAACTCATCTATCGTTTTCTTCTTGCTCTTGAAGGACCTGTACTCTGGGCCTGGGTTCTCGTGTGCAGTACCCCCCGAGCCTATAAGACAACGAAGTAAGTCATAAAATCAATGAAGAATAAAATAAAGGTTACCTCCGCTGCCACCAGCAGGCTCACTGTACTTGTTGTGGTTCGATGAAGACGGAGTAGCAGACGGCATGGCACCAGCAGTTCCAACACTAGGCGGCTCTCCATTATCGTCGTCTGATGAAAGAGGAGACAGAGGAGGCCAGCCAGCAGCAGCTCCAATACCAGGCTCTCCTATGATGTTGTATGACGAGGGCGCGAGAGCAAAATCATGCCAAATTTTTTTCAAGATGTTCTTGTCCTCAGATGTACCGATGAAGTTCTCCAATAATTGATCACAGAGATTAAGTCTGACTCTGAAATCAGCGTAGTCGAAGTTCATATTTGCAACAAAAAGCATTGCTCCAAACATTGAGAAAGTGCTCCTAAAATATGCATGAGGCTTGGTGGCAAATTTCATCTTCTCAAACTGCAAGAATTTGGAACGATTGTCATAACCATCCAGAGCTTTTTCTTGAACAATCAGCTTTTCAACGCAGTGAGCCAAAGAATGCGTATTCTCGTCGTTTTTCCCCACAATTGCACGATAGAGTCCTTTTTTCTCCACACGTTGCTTGTTGCCACCGGTAAACAACAAAACATCGTTACCGTCGATGCAGGAAATAACTTTTACCTCTTTTAAATACGTGGGAGGTTCAGTAGTCGGCATTTTGTATCGCAAAGACAGTCTTTTTGCAATTTGTTCAACTGTTTCCTCTCCACAATTGCCTGTGACGTTGTCGTCCGAGTCAAACTCCTGAAAATCTCGCATAGTAGCAAGCGTATTCGAATCATAAGTTTTGCGTTTTCGAGCTGCCATTGAACTCATCATGGTATTGTACAAGATAGACTGAAATAGGTCGTGGTGAGCGTGCCAGTTTCGTGGATATTTTCGATTTTGCTCTCTATTTAAAGCCTTCTGATAAAAAAAAGTTTAAAATGGGTTAATTTTAAACATGTCGTGTACAAAGTTGCCTAGTTAATTTAACAAACTGAAAGTATTTTCACTTGTGGGTTTGATTGAGTATTAAACTAAAATTTTTTAAAACTGCTTTTGTTTTAATTTTCAAAAAAAAGACACATCCATAACAAAATCGTAGTTTAATCTCGACAATACAAAAAGCTCAGTCAAAATTACCCCGAAACCTAATTTTGAAGTAGTTTGTCAGATCCAACAAGCTCAGCAGCCAAAGACATTAAGACGATGGCTTCTGATTTCAAGAGCAAAATTTGTTCATACGCAAAACTCCAAAACTACAAAAAGCTCAGTCAAAATTACCCCTAAACCTACTTTTGAAGTAGTTTGTCAGATTCTACCACCTCAGCAGCACACAAGAAATTGAGCAAAAGGTGT
>Ga0172373_10003850_pt1 | contig 21524 bp, 19 predicted proteins | sample Lak10m_2_FD_114546 | JGI IMG/M metagenome (GOLD analysis project Ga0172373, IMG submission 114546) | Freshwater microbial communities from Kabuno Bay, South-Kivu, Congo - kab_092012_10m | ecosystem: Environmental > Aquatic > Freshwater > Lake | place: Democratic Republic of the Congo...
ACAGGCTCTGCAAAACACTGGCAGCGCTTCGAGAGCTTATCGCTGATTCTGGCTGGTCTGGCCACACCGCTGGTACTCTCCGTACACACGATCGTATCCTTTGACTTTGCTACATCGGTTATTCCGGGTTGGCACACCACGATTTTCCCGCCTTACTTTGTAGCGGGTGCGGTGTTCTCCGGCTTTGCCATGGTGCAGACGCTGATGGTAATTACGCGGAAAGTCCTACACCTGGAAGACTACATCACGCTGGAGCACATCGACAGTATGAACAAGGTAATCCTGGTTACAGGAACCGTTGTAGGGGTTGCCTATCTGACGGAGTTGTTCATCGCCTGGTATTCTGGCTATATCTATGAGCAGTTTGCCTTCTACAACCGGGTTATGGGGCCTTATTTCTGGTCTTACATCGGTATGATGTCCTGCAACGTACTGTCTCCACAGTTGTTCTGGAGTAAGAAGATGCGTACCAGTATTTACTGGACATTCGTGATGTCTATCTTCGTGAATATCGGTATGTGGTTTGAGCGTTTCGTGATTATTGCTTCTACGCTTTCTCGCGATTATTTGCCTTCGAGCTGGAGTTATTACTCTGCTTCCTGGGTAGAGGTATGTATTTTCATCGGTACGCTGGGCTTGTTCTTTACGCTTTACTTGACGTTCACCCGGGTTGCTCCGGTGGTAGCTGTCGCAGAGGTAAAGAGTATCCTGAAGCAGGCAGGCGACCAATATAGCGGCCCGGAAGTGGCTCGTAAGCAGGCGGCGGAAAAAGCGCACGCAGGACACTAATCATTCGCTGATTTAAAATCTGATAACCCGTAGGCAGATGAAAACATCAAATAAAGAAGTGCTTTTTGGATTGTACGATGATGAAGCAGATTTGCTGCACGCCGTGCACCAGGCAAAAGCAGACCACCTGGATATTATGGATGTATTTACCCCTTTCCCGGTGCATGGGCTTGATGAAGCACTCCACCTGTCGGAAAGCCGTATCCACATCGCTGGTTTTATTTATGGCGCCATCGGTGCCTTGTTTGGATTCCTGTCGATGACCTGGATTTTCACGCGTGACTGGCCGATTATTTTCGGAGGCAAACCTTATTGGTCTGTGCCTGCTTTTATCCCGATCACGTTCGAGTTAACGGTATTATTTGCTGCGGTGGGAATGGTCATTTCTTACTTTACGGTAAACGGACAAGGCCCCGGCGTAACGAATCCGGTACTGCATGATCGTATCACCGACGACAAATTCTGTATTGCTTTTGATGTAACGGAATCCGCAGATGAGGAGATAGGCAAGCTAAAAGCCTTCTTTGCGGCGAGCGGAGCGTCTGAAGTGAATTCCAAACAACTCTAACTGGCATCGTTGAAATAGACAGCGCATGAAAAATTTAAAATACATATTCCTTGCCTTATTGGCTGTGGTACTTCTGAATGCTTGTTCTCCGGCAAACGGAGATAATACTGGGCATGAGTACATTCCGGATATGGCGCATTCTGTAGCCTATGAGGTACAGGCCTACCAGGCCTACCACCTCAATACGTGGGATGACGAATCCGTTTTTTCCAAAAAAGATTTATCCATGCCACGGCTTCCGGTCGCTGGAACGGTTCCCCGCGGATACGCCGGCGTTTATTATGCCGGTCTGGAAAACCAGGATGCGGTACTTGCTCTTTTGCATGGAAAGACGGGAATTAACTCCATCGCCACGCCGCTCAACGGTCATGTACCTTATTACTATGGCGATACGGAGGATGAGCGTACCCGGGCTAGTCGGGAGATGGTAGCCAACCCTTTTCCAATCACTGATGCGGGCCTCGAGCGTGCAAAAGAACTCTACAATGTGAATTGTGGCATTTGCCATGGGGATAAAGGCGACGGGGGCGGATACCTGGTTCGGGATGCCAATCCGGCAACCGGCGATGCGGGTGGAAAGTACCCGGCAGCACCCGCCAACTTTTTGCTGGATACCTTTCTCGTATCCACCAATGGGCGTTTCTATCATGCCATTATGTATGGAAAAAATGCCATGGGTGCGTACAAGGACAAGCTGAGCTTCGAGGAGCGCTGGCAGGTGATTCACTACATCCGCAGCTTGCAGGCCGCCAGCAAAAATTTGGTGTACAACGAAAAAGAGAATACGCTGAATCCATCTTTTGGCAAGCCCAAAGCAGCAGTGGTAAGCAGCGGAACGGCTTCTTCCGACAGCACACCCGCTCCGGGAGAATCAAAATAAGATAGAAACCAGGTCAGAACGAGATTTCGACTAATGCGACAGGCGTGCCGGACTACCGGTTGCCCATTTGTTCAGCGAAAAAAGCAAATAGTAATGAATCAATTTACGTTGGCATCCAAGCAAAAAAATGTCCTGATTGGATTCATGGCATTGGGTGTGTTGAGCATGATTCTCACGTTTATTGGAGATGATGCGTTGCACACGCGGTTTTGGACGAACTATCTCCACAATACAGTATTCTTTACAGGCATTGCCTTTATTGCCCTTTTCATCATGGCGGCATTTACTACTGCCTGGGGCGGTTGGTATGTGGCTATGAAGCGGGTTTGGGAAGCATTCTCCTTGTTTCTGATTCCCGGTTTAATCCTGTTTATTCCCATCATCATTGGTATGTGGGGGCATTTGCACCACCTTTACCACTGGTCGGACAAAGCAGAAGTAGCGGTTGATGCGGTGTTGCTGGGCAAATCGGGCTTCCTCAATCCGGTATGGTATTCTCTGGGCACGCTGCTCATTGTCGGTGCCTGGATTTTCTTTGCACTCAAAATACGCACCCTATCCCTGGCCGAAGATGCTTCGGGAAAGGGTTTGGACGATAATTTCTTCCACCACCGTTCGATTCGGGTGTGGGCGGCTATTTTTCTGCCGGTAGCTGGTTTCTCCAGCGCGGCGATGATTTGGCAGTGGCTCATGTCGATTGATTCGCATTGGTATAGCACCATGTTTGCCTGGTACACAGGGGCGAGTTGGTTCGTATCGGCTATGGCACTTACGATTCTCCTGCTCTTGTACCTCCGCTCCAAGGGGTATTATTTGAATCTGCTGGGTAGCCACTTTCACGACTTAGGTAAATTCTTATTTGCTTTCAGCGTGTTCTGGACTTATCTGTGGTTCTCTCAGTTTATGTTGATTTGGTATGCCAACGTCGGCGAAGAGACGGTCTATTTCAGAGAGCGGATGGATAACTATCCGGTGCTGTTCTACGGCAACCTCCTGCTCAACTTCATCGTGCCATTCTTTGTGCTGATGCGCAATGATTCCAAGCGCAAAACGGGTATAGTCGCTACTGCCGCGATTATTACTTTCCTGGGCCACTGGATGGATTTCTTCCAGATGATTAAGCCGGGCGCACGTCATACCGCTATGGAAGCGTTGGCCTCGCATGGGGCGGAACACGCAGCCGAGGCGGGTCACCACGCAATGGGTTTTGCAGCGGGCTTCACGATTCCAGGATTATTGGAGTTGGGTACTATGCTTGGATTCCTGGCATTCTTCCTATACTTCGTTCTTTCTCAGTTGGAAAAAGCAGCCCTTTCTCCCAAAAACGATCCATACAACGTGGAAACGGATCACCACCAGGTATGGCCGTTTTCAGATGGTGCATCGCATCACTAAATGCGTGAACAATCCAGAATAATTTGACTTAATTATACTAAAAATAATAAGCATGACTGCTTTACTCGTCCTCCTGAGCATTGTTCTCATCACCATCTTCACCATTCAGATCGGGAAGGTTACCGAGCTGGCATCCAAGATTCGGGGTGAGGAGGAAATGCAGGATATCATCAACCGCCGCCAATCGGTATATATGATTGTTTTTATGGTGGTTTTCCTGGTTGCTGCAACGGCCTCAGGACTATACTACAAAAACTACATGTTGGGATTTGGTCCGCTTCAGCCGGCTTCTGCCCATGGCGGATCCCTGGACACGATGTTCAAAGTCACCCTCTTCTTCACGGGGATTGTATTTGTCATCACCCAGATTCTGTTGTTTGTCTTTGCATTCAAGTATCGGGCACGTCGGGGAACTGTATCGAGCTTCATCTCCCACGACAACAAGCTGGAGGTTATCTGGACGATTATCCCTGCCGTGGTCATGACCTTCCTCGTGGTGGGCGGCTTGGATGCCTGGAACGAGGTTATGGCAGATCTTACCGACGAGGAGGACTACATCGAAATTGAGGCCACTGGCTTTCAGTTCGGTTGGAACCTGCGTTATCCGGGTCCCGACGGCCAGCTGGGGGCAAAGTCCTTCAAGCTGATTAGCGGTTCCAATCCGCTTGGACAGGATTGGAAAGACAAGAAAAACCTCGATGATTTCCATCCAGGCGAAATCGTACTTCCCAAAGGCAAAAAAGTGCGTGTGCGTATTACGGCTCAAGACGTATTGCACAACTTCTACCTCCCGCATTTCCGGGTTAAGATGGATGCCGTACCAGGTATGCCGACTTACTTTGTATTCACGCCAATCAAAACGACCGATGAATACCGCCAGGAGTTGAGCAATTATCCAGAGTATAATGTACCGGCAGATCCCAAGGATCCGGCGAGCAAAATGCTTTGGGAAGTGTTTGATTATGAGCTGGCTTGCGCCGAGCTTTGCGGTCGCGGGCACTACAGTATGCGCCGCGTGGTGCGTATCGTTGAGCCAGATGAGTTCGAAGCTTGGCAGGCACAGCAACAGTCCTACTTCTTCTCCAATGTGCGCGGAAAAGAGGATGACCCATGGAAAGGCGTAGTACTGGAAGGAGAAGTAGCAGCACCTGCTGCGCCGGCACCTACAGATACTACCAGCACTCAGAAATAATTTTGCGGCAACAAAAATAAAATCAGAACCGAATGGCTAATGTAGCAACCAATCCTGCGGTTTCTCACGAAGACCAGCTGATCGAAGAACTGGGCTATAACGATCATTTCCATGATCACCATCATGGCGATAGGTACCAGTCTAATTTCGTCACTACGTATATTTTCAGCCAGGATCATAAGATCATCGCAAAGCAGTTCTTGATCACCGGGATGTTTTGGGCGATTATCGGCGGTTTGATGTCGTTGGTTTTCCGTCTCCAGCTTGGTTTTCCGGAAGAGAGCCTCGCCTGGTTAAAACCAGTTCTTGGCAAATGGATTGTCGTCAATGCGGATACGGGTATTGGTACCCTGGCTCCGGACTTCTACTATGCGTTGGTGACCATGCACGGTACCATTATCGTATTTTTTGTATTGACAGCTGGTCTGAGCGGTACGTTTAGTAACCTGCTCATTCCGTTGCAGCTCGGCGCACGCGATATGGCGTCTCCACTGCTGAATATGTTATCCTATTGGTTTTTCTTTCTGGCAGGGGTAGTTATGTTCTTCTCCCTGTTCCTGAGTACCGGTCCGTTTTCAGGGGGCTGGACGGCGTATCCGCCACTCAGTATCTTACCTCAGGCCTCTTCCGGGTCAGCTTCTGGTATGACTTTGTGGCTGGTGAGCCTGGTCTTCTTCGTAGTATCGGTTTTGCTTGGTGGTATCAACTATATCACCACGGTACTCAACCTTCGCACGAAGGGGATGAGTATGTGGCGTATGCCACTTACGGTATGGGCGTTCTTCATCACGGCGGTTATCGGCTTGCTTTCGTTTCCAGTACTAGCTTCCGGTTTCTTCCTGGTTATGTTTGACCGGAATTTGGGCACGAGCTTTTTCCTGAGCGAAATTTACATTGGCGGCAAGGCGCTGGAGCACGTTGGCGGAAGCCCTGTATTGTACCAGCACCTGTTTTGGTTCCTGGGTCACCCGGAGGTATATATTATCATTCTGCCTGCCATGGGTATTGTTTCGGAAGTACTTTCGGTACATTCCCGCAAGCCAATTTTTGGATATAAGGCGATGGTTTATTCCATGCTCGCCATTGCGTTCCTGTCGTTCATTGTTTGGGCGCACCACATGTTTATGTCTGGTGTAAACCCATTCATCTCGAACTTCTTTGTGATTTTCACCTTGATTATTGCCGTTCCTTCTGCGGTAAAGGTATTCAACTGGATTGCTACCCTCTATCGGGGGAATGTTCGATACACGGCTGCCAGCTTGTTTGGCATTGGCTTCGTATCCATGTTCATCTCTGGTGGTTTGACAGGTATTTTCCTGGGCAACTCGGCGATTGATATTCAGTTGCACGATACATACTTTGTAGTGGCTCACTTCCATATTGTAATGGGTATCGCCGCGTTCTTCGGTATGTTCGCCGGGATTTACCATTGGTTCCCTAAAATGTATGGTCGCTTCATGAATGAGACGCTCGGAAAGATTCATTTCTGGGGTACGATGATTGGGGCTTACCTCATCTTCTGGCCTATGCACTACATTGGCATGGCTGGTGTGCCTCGCCGTTACTATCGATTTGATACATTCCAGTCGTTCTCCCATTTTGATGAGCTGAACAAGTTCATCACGATTGCTGCCGTAGTGACGTTTGCCTTCCAGCTCTTGCTGGTAATCAACTTCTTCTACAGCATCTGGAAAGGGCGCAAAGTAACGGAGAAGAACCCTTGGCAGGCCTCCACACTGGAGTGGACGACTCCTATCAATCCGGGGCATGGCAACTGGCCGGGCAATCTGCCTACGGTGCAGCGCTGGCCATACGATTATGGCAAGGATGGCCGGGATTTCATCCCTCAAATTGAACCAATCGGCCCGGACGAAACGCCGGACAGGCACTAATTTTTGCAGGTTGTCTGAAAGTAGAATATAGAACTATAAGGAGGTAATTCCCAGGTTTCCATAATTCGGGAATTACCTCTTTTAACCGTATAATACAGCTCATTCCGGTGCAGGACGTTAAGGCTAAAGAGAAAGGATTCGTACATTCTGTATGGCAGGCCGTGCTTGATTTCAAGCTATTGGTCAAGTTCCGCTTGTCGTTGACGGTTGTATTTTCTTCTTTATTGGGGTTTCTGATTGCCGCGAACGGTCCTATGGACTGGTATGCGTTTGGTGTATTGGCTCTAGGTGGTTTTCTGGTTACAGGGGCTGCCAATGCCTTGAACCAGGTATTGGAAAAGGAGTATGACCGGCTGATGCAGCGCACGGCCAACCGTCCGTTGGCGGCTGGCCGAATGCGGGTAGCCGACGCGGTATTGATCGCGGGTATGATGTCTTTAGCTGGGATTAGCCTGCTGGCGTTGTTCAATCCATGGACGGCGTTTCTGGGTATGGCTGCCTTGCTGATGTATGCCTTTGTATATACCCCGTTGAAGCGCATTGGTCCCATTGCTGTTTTTGTGGGCGCTTTTCCAGGGGCCTTACCTACGCTCATTGGTGCAGCTGCTGCGGAAGGGTCCATCACGGCACTGGGTGTATCTCTTTTTGCTATTCAGTTTTTCTGGCAGTTTCCGCATTTCTGGTCGATTGGATGGCTGGGCTACGAAGATTATACGCGGGCGGGTTATCGGCTCCTGCCCGGTCGTTTTGGGGTTCGGGATAATGAGACGGGTTTACAGGCATTTCTGTATGCGATTCCGTTGATTTTTCTTTCCCTGTTGCCTTATGCAGTAGGTGCCAGTGGGTTGATTTCCGCTGGGTGCATCGTACTGATGAGTCTTTTTTATGCCGTGTTGGGCTGGAACCTGTACCGCCGGAATAACCGGCGCGCCGCGTTGCAGCTGATGTTTTTTTCCTTCTTTTACATTCCCGTAGTGCTCATTGCACTTTGGATGGATAAAATATAACAAGATGGAAGCGACAAGTTTGGATAAGGCTTATAGCCGCAACCGGATTCATCCACAGAAGTTCGGTTTGTTTCTTGCCTGTGCCAGCATCGTAATGATGTTCGCTGGTCTGACCAGTGCATACCTGGTACGACAGGCAGCAGGTAACTGGCTCGAATTTAAACTTCCCCTGCTTTTTACGGCCAATACAGTGGTTATTTTGTTGAGTAGCTTGGCGCTGCATGTTTCTTATATCGCCTATAATAGAGGGAATGCAGCCCGGTATAAGTTATTCCTCTTGATTGCCCTTGGGCTCGGGCTGGCGTTCTTGATTATGCAGTATCTGGGCTGGCAGGAGTTATATGCGATTGGTGTTTCCCTGGATATAAACCCTTCCGCCTCTTTTATATATGTGATTTCGGGCCTGCACGCGGCGCACGTCCTCGGTGGAATCGCCGCCCTGACGATGGCCGTTTTGCATGCGTACACCCTGCCTTATAAGGTGACGGGGCCGCGAAAGTTGCGTTTTGAACTGACTTTAATTTATTGGCATTTTGTAGATTTGCTTTGGGTGTACCTGTTTGTGTTTTTCATGTCACAACAGTAATGAGCGCCCGCTTGAATGGAATTTTTACTTTTGATATACCCGATTAGCCAACCATTAAAATAAAATATTCTGATGGCTACCACAGAAAATGTAATGGATCCACATGTAGAGGCGCACGGACACGACGGTGCGGCAGATTGGACGGGAGGCAGTGAGCCTTTCCGCGTCAGTTATGGCAAGCTCATGATGTGGTACTTCCTGGTATCTGATGCGTTCACGTTTGCCGGCTTTTTGATTGCATACGGCGCTTTGCGTTTTAGCAGTCCATCCTGGCCAGTGCCTGATTTTGTGTTTTCTACTGCGCCGTTTGGCATCCACCACGCGCCGCTCATCTTTGTTACCGTAATGTCCTTTTTGCTGATTATCAGTTCGGTGACGATGGTTCGTGGCGTACAGGAAGGCCATCGGGAAAATAAAGGGGGCGCGTTGTTCTGGGTTTTAATGACTGCTGTTGGTGGTCTTGGCTTCCTTGGCTGCCAGGCCTGGGAGTGGACGAACCTGATTAAGACGGAGAACATGTCTGTTACGCGGAATCCCTTTGGTTCCTTCACCGCAGATGGTGTTTATCTGGATATGGAAGGGAAGCCATCAAAAGAAGCGTTCCATGCGGGTAGCAGCTACCTGATTCATCGCCACGAGGCGGGTCATGGTGCGGCCACTGCCCACGAAGGGGGGCATGCCTATAAGCCGGGGGATCATCCGGGGTATATGATGGACGCAGATGGCTTTGTGCACCGCAAATTCCAGTACACGAGCGGTCCTTATGCCGGTCAGGTACAAGTGGAATCGTTTGGTCCCAAAGCATTTGGCGCCCTGTTTTTCTTCATCACTGGTTTTCACGGGTTCCACGTATTTACAGGCGTCTTGTTGCTCCTGATTCTCGCAGTGAATATCGCCAGCGGCTTGTATGTGGAGCGTAAAAACGGATACGAGATGGTCGAAAAAATTGGCCTGTACTGGCACTTTGTGGATCTCGTATGGGTATTCGTTTTCCTCGTTTTCTATCTGCTTTAAACCAATTTCGAACATTTCAACACTACCATAATGTCAGCGCATTTAACGTACGAAGAAAGTAAAAAACGCGTCCTGTTTGGTCTGTATCTGCTTGCAGGGGTAACGCTTGTCGAGGTTTTCATCTCCTTGCTCGCCAAAGGCCATTTGATTCCGGGATTAGAGCATTATAAAGCTATTCTCTACATCGCCGGTTTGGTCATCGGGGTGCTTTCCGCCTACAAGGCGTATTTCATTGTGTATGAGTTCATGCACATGCGCTATGAGGTAAAAGGCCTTGCCCTTACTATTTTACTTCCAATGGCGCTGTTGATATGGGCAGTAATCGCCTTTTTTCAGGAAGGTAATTCCTGGAAAAATCGCCGCGAGCTCATCAAGCAGAAGAATGAAGCACCTGCCCGCCAAGGTCATCTGGAGCAGGATGGTCAGCGGGGCACTTATGTCATCTGAATGGGATAATGACTCCTCCTTGGCATGGGGTCGTTTATACGCATAGTCATACAAAAGACCACAGGGCTTTCATCGCGCTGTGGTCTTTTTGTGTACAGCCTTAGGCTGGCCTGTGTGCTGCCAGGTAGTGGACTTGCTCGGTACAATCCATGCGTTTCGGAGAATAATTGCAGTTATTATCGAACAAGTGTTTACTAAATTGTATTTAACCACTGCACGCTCTTGCTTATCCTGTGCGCGGATAAAATCGGAATGCGCTGCAACTAATTAATGATTCAGTATTTCGGTATGAATAAGAAAATAGTTCAGTTACTGGCATTGTTCGTGCTGCTTGTGGTATTGCCTGCCGGCAGTTGGTTCTATCTGAAAAAAGGGCTGGAGTATCGCCTGGAAGCGACTCATGAGCTGGGGCAATTCGGGGCGTTGCCCGCGGAGCCAATGGCTGGATTGGATGGGGTGTCAGTTTCTGCCAACCAGTTTTCGAAAGGGGTAGTGATTGTTTCTCGGGTAGAAGCAGCCATTCCGGCGGTGTACAACCGGATACTGGAGGAGCTCGGGAAAGTACATACCCAGTTTGATGCACGGCAGGATGTGTTCTTTCTCCTGGCCGCTCCGGCACGCGATTCTGCGCAACTTCTGCACGATATTGCGCAGTACGCGCTGAATGATCCTGGCCAGGTGTTCCTGCTGCGCTCGCCCGCTAAGGAATCGCCCGATTTTGGCTTTTCCGCCGCCGGTGCAGACCCCCAGGCAGCCTGGGTCGCTTTGGCAGATACATCGGGGCAGATCCGGCAGTACTACGACTTTAGGGATGGTGGCAGGGTGAAGCGCTTGGTTGAGCATATCACGATGCTAATGCCGGTTATTGAGCGCGAGCAAGCTATTTTAAAACGGGATAAAGAAAAGTAATCCGCTATGATGAATAGGAATGAAAATCAGGAGCTGGCAAAGCGCCTGCAATCTGTTGCCTGGGTAGTGTCGGGCGCCGTATTATTTTTGGTTATGCTCATGCGCAGGGTAAAAATTCCCCTCCCCGAGGGTATTTCCTTCTCTTTTCTGCCTCCCTTGCACGCCGCGCTGAATGCCGGCACGGCGGTTGTGTTATTACTCGCGCTGTATTTTATCAAAAATAAGCGGGTAGATGCCCACCGCAACGCCATTTATGTGGCTATGAGTTTTTCTCTGTTGTTTTTGCTGTCTTATGTAGCTTACCACTTCACGACCCCTGAAACGATATTCGGCGATTCAGATGGCAATGGGGTGCTCAGTCCCGACGAGCGCCTGGAGGTGGGTGGTTTGCGCATTTTTTATCTGGTTCTCTTGCTCAGCCATATCGCTCTGGCCGCTATTTCCCTTCCTTTCATATTGTTTACCTTTATTCGTGGGTTCACGTTTCAAGTAGAAAAGCACCGTGCCATGGCGCGCTGGGTATTCCCTGTGTGGTTTTATGTGGCGCTGACCGGCCCCATCTGCTATGCCTTGCTGATGCCCTATTATCCGCAGTGACCGAATCAAGGTTCGAGCAGGATGGAAATAACCCCGTCCTTTTTACTACCTTTGCGGGGCTTGCGTTCTGCGGAAAAGCAGAAATCCATAGAGCCAATGTATGGCTCACGGCTTAATGCTACCTGCTGAACGCGCGCTAGACAAATGCAATCCTTTTGTTTTTAAAACTATATACTATGCGTCGTCATAAATTGCTCTTGCTCTTTGTACTGACCGGATTAGTACTTTTAGTAGCGCAGGATGGGCTGGCACAATGCCCAATGTGTCGGATTGCCGCTGAAAGCAACTTGGAAAATGGAGGCTCTCAGGGAAAAGGGCTGAATATCGGGATTCTGTATATGCTCGCCACCCCATACCTGTTGATTGGCACGATTGGGTTTATTTGGTGGCGTAATCGCAAGAAAAAGGAGGAGGAATTATAAGGACCTATCCGTTTTTTTCGTCCTTGTAGTTGCGCTCGAAGTGCCTGTAGGATGAGATGAATACCCATGCCCATCCGGCCATGAGCAGCAAGCCTCCAAGTGGCGTGACTGGCCCTAGCCAGGCCATATCCCAACCGTGTATTTCTTTTGTGCTGAGCAGGTACAAGGATCCTGAAAAGCATCCGATACCTGCCAGAAATAGCCAAGAGGCTATAATGAGTGCCTTTTTTCTGCCGAAATGCATGAGTACGCTAATCGCCAAGATAGCCAGGGCGTGGTAAAACTGGTACTTGACGGCCGTGTCAAAATTCTGGAGGGCGTTTTCACTTAATTGGGATTTTAGTGCATGTGCGCCGAGCGCGCCGATTGCTACGGATACAAATCCGAGCCCACTGCCCAATCGCAAAAAAAATTTCCTCATATCCGTTCTGGTTGTTTCTGGTAAAAGCCGGGCAAATATAGGGTTTGTATGGCCTTTTGTTTAAAAAAAACTCTAATTTTTAGCACCCTGATGGGGGTCTTTCTATTGCTTGCTGGGTGTTCGCTGCGCAACCCGCTGGATGAGCTGGCGTGGCTACCCACGAGTACGGTGGCCGTTTTTTTTCCGGATAATGGAGGGGAAGATACCATCGCTCAGGCGGTGCCGTGGATGCACTACTGGGAGCAGAAACTTGGTCTGGTGGATGTGGCTCGGGTGCGTTGTCGGGTATCTGCGGATACATACGAGTGGTTGATTTTGGGTAAATCGGCTACCGGAGTACACCTGGATCCGGCCTTGGTAGCGAAGTCCTGGAAATATAATGGAGTTACGCTATCCGCGCTGCAAGCCGGGAATCTGCCTACGGTGTATGCAGGTAAATGGATGGGCGTATTTTTTTTGGCTCCCCGGGCTATTTTACTCGAAGAGGTCGTTGAGCGGCGTTTTTCTTTTTCCGGCAAATGGAAACAAGCGAGGAATACATTCGGTAAAGCGGAGAGGCAGACGCTGTTTTGGGATGCTTCCTTTCCGTCCTCAGACTGGTTACCTGCTGCTACCGGAATCTCCGGGGTACTTTCATCCGGATATGCGTCCGCTAACTCCAATGGGTATGCCTTTCGTTTTTCCGCGTCTAATTGGCCTTCCAATCGTACACTGGTTCACTTTCCATACGGGATGATTGCCTTGGTTCCCGAGGATGCCCGGACGTTCCTTTTTCCTTTTTATCCGGGTGCATTGCCCAACCGTGGTTTGCTGGCAGCGGGCATGGAAAGTCCATATCCTTTGCGGATACAGGTGTACTCCGGTGAAAATGAGCAGCTGTCGACTCTGTTGTTATTTCGAATGGACTGGGGGGAAAAAGACAGAGCGGGTTATTATAGGCAAATGCAGGGGGCGGAACTAGCTTACCGCTCTTTCCGTTTTGTGCGGCTGAACGACGAGGCGTTGGCTTCTCTTAAGCCTACCTTGGGCACTTCGGCTCCGTGGGCATTGGAGGCAGATGGTATGTTGTTGCTCGCCGGAGACCCAGCGCTCTTGGAGCGCTGGGTGGATTATTACCAGGCCGGCGCGATGATGACAAAGCAGCTGGCGCCTTTGTTTCCCTCTCCCGAAACGCGGGCTTTATACTGGTCGTGCCACCGCCTGCCGGAGCAGCTCCCCGACTGGATGGCTAAATATCTTCCGGTTGGCGATCGGGTGTTGAGTGGCCTGGTGGCAGATGGGAATCAATGGAAATTGCATGTACAGCGGCTCGAGACCCCTGGGGTGGGAGGAGCTACTGCACTGGTTTGGCGACAAACACTGGGCGCAGCGGTAATTCAGTTCTTTCCTTTGCCCGGTCGTCCCGAAATGGCTGTACAAACGGCTGATTTTAACGTGTATTTGCTGGATAGTGCGCAGGGGAATATACTGTTCCGCTTCAACCCGGGGCAGCCGCTGTTGGGATCCCCCTATTTCTGCACCGAGTCGGAGTCGCCTGTTGCTGGCTGGTTGATGCATACGCGGGAGGCCATATTCAAGTTGAATGAGCATGGCGATTTGTTTCCCGGATTTCCTATCCGCCTGCGCGTGCCCGCGGTCGCAGCACTAACCTTCCAGCCGGGGTATGCCGGGCGGGGAGGGGTGTTTTTTTACCCCGCCCAAAACGGCCATATTTATGGTTACCAGTTGAATGGAATTCCACTCAACGCCTGGAATCCGGGTCCTGATATGGGGGAACTAGTGGGCAAGCTGGTCGTTTTTGAAGATTCCGGAAAGGATTTCATAGGTGGTTTGAGTAAAACAAATGGACTATTTGTATTGGATGCCACTGCAAAACCTCATTTTCCTGCGGCCCCAGTACCTGTTTCAGCAGATATGGCGCTTCACCTGGAGTTGAATGGGCTCAGTAAGCGGCTGGTTACCCGTTCGCAGGATGGGCGGGTATGGGTGCTCAGCTTGCGCGGCGAGCACTTCCCTTTGCCCGTGCGCAACGCAGCGGGGGCTTTATTTGGATTTGGCCAACTGGCTGGCGACGAGCGCCAGGATTACCTGATAGCAGCAGCAGATGGTTCAGTCGTATTGTCGGGTTATCGCGAGCAATCCTTTGAGGTGTTTTGGAAAGTACAGATGGGGTTTGCGCCAGACCAGGTTCGAATATTGGCTACTGCATCGGGTCCCTGCCTGGCGATTGAGAACAAACGCCGTCGTACCTGGACCCTACTCAACGGACAAGGGCAGGAGCTGCCGGGGTCTCCGGTCGGTGGTTCGTTGGATATCGCATGGAGTGGTACACGGCATCTCATCACAGCGCTGGATAACAGCGTAGTTTGCTGGACTATTCCAGACGCCCTCTAAGTCAGCGACCAGTCGATGGGCTCTTTTCCTTCTGCAACCAGGTACGCGTTGGCTTTTGAAAAATGGCGGCATCCAAAAAAGGCTCCCCCTGCCAGGGGTGAAGGATGGGCTGCCTCGAGAATCAAGTGTTTCCTGGTATCGATGAGGGTGGCTTTTTTTTGCGCAAATTTTCCCCACAACATGAATACCAGACCCTCTTTTTGAGTCGAGAGCAGATGGATTACGGCATCTGTAAAATCCTGCCAGCCAATATCTTTATGGGCACCGGCCTTGTTCTCTTCGACGGTGAGCATCGCGTTTAGCAGAAATACGCCACGGGTAGCCCATTGGCTGAGGTCGCCGTGCCCGGGGATGGCCACCTGTACATCCTCGTGTAGCTCCTTGTAGATGTTTTTAAGCGATGGAGGAACCCGTATTCCTTTAGGTACGCTGAAGCACAGCCCCATGGCCTCCCCCGGATTGTGGTAGGGGTCTTGTCCTAAAATAACCACCTTCACCCGGTCGAACGGGGTGAGATTGAACGCGTTGAAGATGAGCGGTCCCGGCGGATAAATGACTTTGTGGGCTGCTTTTTCTTTTTTCAGGAACGCAATGAGCGATTCGAAGTAGGGCTGCTGGAAAATGTTTTGTAAAGCGATTTTCCAGGATGGTTCAATAGTCACGTCGGCCATAAAGGAGGATAATTTGAAAGTAGGGCAGGTACTTAATTATTCGTCTTGGATGGTATCTTTTACGCATCGAAAGCCAGTGGTGGCATTTCGTTCGAAAGCGGGGCCTATCCGCATGAGCTTTTGGGAATAGGTCAGTTCCCTGGGGCCGCCTTCCACATACCACCAGCTGCTGGCAGGGAGGTAATAGCTCCCTCCTTTCAGGATATGAAAGGTATTGGCTCCATTTAGGTAAATGTCATTGGTAAACTGCCAGACGCAGCCGGTCAGGTCCTGCAGGCCAAATGGGTTGGCTCCGTTGGGAAAGCTTCCTACGGGATAGGCAGTGCCGGTACCTGTATTACACAAGGTGGAATCCACGCTGATTTTGGAGACGGTAAGGGTAGCGGTGACGACCTGGCTTTCCCTGGTTACCTGGGCATGTGCCGACCATGGCCAGTCGCGCCCATCCGAAGTTTGTGCGGCGTATTGCCATTCTCGTTCACTGGGAAGGCGTTTTCCCGCCCAGTTGCAATAAGCCTGGATATCTTCATATTGTACGTACACGACCGGAAAATTTTCTTCTCCGGCAGGAATGGTTTGGTTCGGCCAGTGCTTCAGAAAATTAGTCGCATCGGCTGGGCGGTATCCGCTATGTTGCATAAACTCCCAAAACTGCTGGTTGGTAACGGGGTGTTTGTCGATGAAAAAAGCGGGCATATCAAGGCTGTCTGTGCTGCTTGGAATGGGATGGGGGATGAAATTATCCCCGTAGGTGACTTGGAATTTGAATTTTCCGGCGGGTATGCGCACCATTCCATCCGGCACCTGCTTACTGGCTGTAGTAGGATGAGACGCAGAAATCAGGCGGGGTGAGCCCGGCTCGATGTACAGGACGCGCTCGTCGAGCAATTCCCCCTGGTCTATGAGTTGTAGTACTATTTTTCCTTCGAATGCACCGAAATGTTTGGATAGGGCGATTGTTTGTCGTCCGGTACTGATGCGCACCGGGTGTTTGGAATAGTCCGGATTTCCTGCCCAGATTCGTATTTCGTCTCCGCGTGGTGCAAAGAGGGCAAGCTGGTCTCCCTGTCTTGCTGCTTCAAGGACCTCGGGAAGCACGGCTATGGCACCTACGGCACCTTCATTGTTGGTTCCCAGCCATTTGCGGGCAAACGCGTCGAGGTCAGCGGGGATAACCCATTGGCCATTCCGCAGGGTTGGCTGGATTTCCTGGTGGTTCCACAAATCTACGATGTGGGCATGGGGGCGAGGCTGGATTTCCAGTAAATCGCCTGAGAACCCTTCGGGTTTCAAACTGAATAGGGTAAAGAGACTTTTTTCTTGCATCGGCCAGGCATTGGCGTAGATGCTATCGCAGCGCGTAGGGTAGAGTGGGGTGAAATCGGCTTGTATGAAATGCGAGTGGAATAGGCGTTGCAGGTGTAGGATTTGCCCCCAGTAGCGGTATTGCTCGTCCACCCAATCCGGTCTGCCCGGTTGAAATTGGTTGATCTCGGTTCCATATCCATTGAAGAAGGAGAGGGCAAATTCGCGGCGGATAGGTTCTTTAAACAGCTCAGCTACCCTGAAAATAGCAAAATCCGGTCGGATGAGTTTGTTGAGGTTGAGCAATGGGGGGAAATAGAGTGCGTTGTGTACGCGTCCCGACACGATTCCGGGCATATCTTTCGGCACAGCCATGCCCTCGCTATACATGATGACTCCGGGGCGCACCTTATCCGCTGCCTGTTGGCGTTCTGGGCTGGATTTTCCCTCGGTGTCGAGTACGACGCCATCGGCGCCAATTTCCTGAATCATGGCGGCCATACCTGTATGGTGATCTTCCCATCGGGTACTTTCATCCCAGGGGTTATAGCTGATAAAGAACCGGGTTCCCCGTTGCCGGCTGAGGATGGCCTGGTTGCGCAATGCCTCTGTCCCGCCGGGTAGGGTGCGCAGCAAATCCCATTGGTTGCGTTGGTCTAACCCCAGCATGGGCCAATTTGGCCAGATACCAACGACATCGGTACCGCCCAGTATGGGTTCCAGGTGTTCGAGGAAGGCGGTTAGCTGATAACCTCCTGCAGCGGAATCATAGAATGCTTTGTCCCATCCCATGAGCAGGTGCATGGCGTAGGCTTTGCGAATCCATTGCAGGTCTGGCCGTTGGTACAGCGTTTCATCAAACGCCCGGCCTTCCAGGTCGTATAGGTATCTTTTTTGAAAAACCTGGCGCAGCCCTTCCTGCCATTGGCCGGTGAATGTTTCTGTCCAGAGGGTGTAAGCGACCCTGCCGTCGGGATATAGCTCGGTTTCAAAACGCCTGCGTCGGGCGTGCTCGTTCCAGGATACTCTTCTCGACAGGGCGCATACGCCAGGGGATGAGGCCGTGGGGAGAATAGATGAATAGCCAAGTTCCCAGGCATTATCGGGAAGTATGATGTTTATGGGTGCTTTTCCGGGTAGAAAGAGATGACTTCGAGAGAGCGGGTGTTTGCCCAGCCCGGTGATATATACCCGCTGAGGGGAGCTGCCCATTGGGACGAAATTTTCGAGTATGCTCGTATCGGCAGGCGATGGATTGTGAAAGGTAACGCGGTATTTGGCAGCGGTGCTGCTGCTATCGAGTGGGGTCACGACTACATGCAGGCCGTTTAGTTCCATCTGCAGGCTGTCTCCTCGCTTTTGTACGGATTTGGCCTGAAGAGAACTATATTCGACTCCATTGATATGTACGGAAAATAAGGGGGTAGCTTCTGGAAGGCGCAGCGATGTTGCTGCATCGCTGAGCGCAGTAGTTCGCAGCCCACTGCGATGGCCATACGCGAAATGCAGTGTTCTTTGGCCGCTCAGCTGCAAGGCATACAGGAGCATGAGACAGAAAACGGGCAATCGTAGGTGGTACATGTGGGTATATTTAAAGCAGTGAGCAAGGCAGTGGTCGTTACGCACCGCCCAAGCATCCCGGTATTAGGTACGGGTTTTTAGCTGATAATCCAGTCGTTGCTGGTCGGCAATGCGCTGTTCCAGGATTTGGATATAGCTTTGACTGGCTTTATTGCCATATTTCAGATAGGCTTGTTTCGCCCAGTCCAGGGCAGTGGGTAAGGCGCCGAGTCGCTCCGCGGCTACCGCCAGGTTGTGCGCTGCCCTGCCTGCCGTTTTGGAGTCACCGCTGCGGGTGAGTTCTTTCCAAATTTCGGCCGCCTGATCCCAGCTTCCGGTTTTGGTATATCGGTTGGCTCGTTCCATAGGTTCTTTACCGGCGCCTTTGGAGGTGTTGTAGAAATTTCGGTTTACGGTTACCCAAACCGGGGCTATGCGCATCCCATATTTTTCGCCTACTTTGGCCGCCAGGTCGCGGGTGACGAGGTAGATATCGCGAAGATTTTTGGCAGCCAGCTCCTGGGTGCTTCCGGAGGCGTTGTCTTCCACGTATTCGGAGAGAATGGTCTCATCCAGTACGGTGCGCATGCTGGGGTCGTATAGCCTCCATCCGACATACAGGCGCACATTTCTTCGGGCGGTAAAGGTGGTGCGAATGGTTTCCGTTCCGTCTTTGTTTTTCTGTTTGCTTTGCGCGGAGGAATACTGCACCTCATTATTGGTGTCGAAGGATTCGATGGCGGCGATGGCATCGGCGCTATAGCGTTTGCAGAGGGATTCAATCTCTGGCCAGCTCAAAGGGGCTACCATATTGGAACCTGTTTTAGAGCCGGCTATTTCGACCATGGTCGGTCTGACCTGGAAGCGGGGGGTTCGCGATAGGGCATCGGTAAGGCCGAGCAGGGCTTTAGCGCGGCCTTCTTTATCTTGTCCAACTGATTCTCCGGAGATTAATCCTTCCATGACCGCGGCAAATCCCTTCTCCGGCCGGCTTCGGTCGATGGTAGCTATCGATTTGACATGGTCGGGCAGTACGATTTGGGATGGTTGTAATACCTCCAAAGTGGTCATACTAGTGCTGCAACCCATAAAACACAAAGTGCTGCTCAGCAACAGGATAAGTTGGTTTTTCATCGGGCGTAAATTTTTTCAAGCTGAAAGGTAGAAAGTTTTTTTCTTAGGCCATTATCAACCTGGAATTAAGGGTGAACAAAATACCCCTTTGTAAAACAAAATGAAAAATATCGTGTTATCTGCCTTAAGTTGTTAATTTGTACCATTCTTATGCCATCAACGCCTTCGGGCTGCAATTCCATCTTGTATGATCAATCCTAGTGTATCCAGCAAAACCCAGCCTCTGGTAGGTATAGATGACATGGCCATTTATGTGCCGCGTATTTTTCTCCCGATGGAGGTACTGGCGGATGTCCGTGGATGGGAATTTGGCAAATTGCGAGATGGCCTGGGGCTGCATGGAATGGCTTTCCCCGATGTACACGAGGATCCGGCTACAATGGCCGCCAACGCCGTCTTGGATTTGCTGGAAAAAAATCAGATTGACCCTTCTTCCGTCGGTCGGATTTATATGGGTACCGAAAGTGCGCTGGATGGTTCCAAGCCCACGGCGACCTACGTGTTGGATATGCTTACGCAGTATTATGCCAAGGATTATGGGCAACACTGTTTTCTAAACTGCGATGTGGTGGATCTTACGTTCGCGTGTATCGGCGCAGTGGATGCGTTGCAGAATACGTTGGACTGGGTACGCGCCAACCCAAGTCGTATTGGAGTGGTGGTTAGCTCTGATGTGGCGAAATACGAAATGGGTTCGGGAGGGGAATACACGCAAGGGGCGGGTGCCATTGCGATTTTAGTACGTCAAAACCCGCGTCTGCTGGCTATTGATGGCAACTGGGGGGTGGCTACCCGCAGCGTTCATGATTTTTTCAAACCGGTGCGCACTGTCAGCAAAGTCCAAATTGTCGAAGAGGTACTCAAACTGGCGGGGCTGGATCACCTTTCACCCGATCAGATCCTGGCACAATTGCCAGATTCCATTCTTTCTGAAGGGGTTTTGGACAGCAACGAAGCGGAAATCCAAATTCATAAGGAAACGCCGATGTTTGATGGCCCGTATTCCAATTCTTGCTATCAGGAACGGATTCGTGAGGCGTTGGAATCGTTTGCCCTGGCTAATGGCCTGGGAAAAGAAGTACCGGTGACGGATCGCTGGAAACGGATGGCTTTTCATCTCCCGTATGCCTTTCAGGCACGCCGGATGTTCTCCGAGGTCTTCTTTGAAGAGAGTGTCAAGTCGGGGGCCTGGGAGTCTATTCAGAGTGAGGTCGCTTCGGCCCAACCGCGCCCTGCTGATTTCACGTCCGATGAAGCGTATCAAAAAGCATTTGCAGAGTTCCTCCGCCTGATTACCAAAACCAAGTCCTACAAGCAGTTTGTACAGGAGAAAATAGAAAAAAGCGAGCGTGCTTCCTCGCTGATCGGCAATATGTACACTTCCTCTATTTTCCTGGCGCTCATCAGCACCCTGGAGGAAGATTTCCGGGAAGGCATTGATTTGAGTGGTTCTCGGGTCGGCTTTTTCGGATACGGCAGCGGTTCCAAGTCGAAAGTGTTCGAAGGAGAAGTCCAACCCGGCTGGCGGAAAGTAGTCGCTCGCTGGGGACTGATGGATCGCCTTCGCAACCGGCAGCCCATTGATTACGGTACCTACGAAAGACTGCATAAGAAGTTGATCAAAGAGAGTGTCGCCGGAGTGACCGGGGAGTTTTACCTGGATGCGGTGAATCAGGAATCGGGGAATTATACCGGTGCCCGCACCTACCGCTGGCGCTACGAACACCAAAAAGAGCTGGTAACCAGTGTATAATTGGCTGCTTATCATCACCTTGCTGCGAGCAGGTGCTTTTCTTTCGCCCACTAGTCCAGTGCCGGCACCTACCGCAGCCGGCCCGCTGCAGGTTCGGATTACCAATCTGCGAAATGAAAAGGGGAGCATTGCGCTCCTCTTGTTCAAATCTTCGTATGGTTTTCCGGACAAACCTCAGTTTGCAGTCGCAAACCGACGTTTTTCCATTGGCTCCGATCCCGTATTTTCATTCGACAATATTCCGGCAGGCCGCTATGCCTTGAGTGTCATTCACGACGAAAATGAAAACACCCTCCTGGATACCAATATAGTGGGGGTTCCGAAGGAAGGATATGGATTTTCAGGAAACCCGAAGGCCCTGTTCGGACCTCCGGGCTTCGAAGTGGCGGCGTTCACCTTCACGGGAGCGCCCCGCGAGGTATCCGTTCGGCTTATTTATTGGTAGCGTTCGCTACATTCTTTTTATTCCATCGATAATACAGGGGTGCTCCGGTGAGAATGAGCAGCAATCCCATGGCTGCCTCTCCTGGGCGGTTGTACAGGGTTATGATGACCAGTACAATACAGAAAAGCACGAAAAGGGCGGGG
>Ga0172373_10003851_pt1 | contig 21520 bp, 21 predicted proteins | sample Lak10m_2_FD_114546 | JGI IMG/M metagenome (GOLD analysis project Ga0172373, IMG submission 114546) | Freshwater microbial communities from Kabuno Bay, South-Kivu, Congo - kab_092012_10m | ecosystem: Environmental > Aquatic > Freshwater > Lake | place: Democratic Republic of the Congo...
CAGAGGCGGAATTCCGGCCCGTTTGCTCTTCAACTGCAACAAACGGGTCCATTGAAACAGTTTTCAACAAAAACCAGGCGGGAATTACGGGCGACTTCAATCCCCAGTCCGACAGGCTCCTAGGGCAAGAACCAAAAAACCGCGCACGCCCTGTTCGGTCACAAGGGCGCACACGGTGGATTACGATGCAGGGAAAGACTCTAGCCTTCGAGGATGGCTCTGAGTTCTTTCAGTTCTTTCTTGATCTCTCGGAGAATGTCTCGGTAGTCAGACTTTTCAGCGCCTTGGGCATCGTCCGAGTTGTTTGCTCCCGCCTCGAAATTCACTGCTTGCGGCCTCTGTCTTTCGACCTTAGTGGTCTTCTTGGCTCTCTTTTCGGCGGCTTCCGCGCGTTTCATCTCCTGAAGCCGCTTTTTGGCACCCGCGATCGTGAACTTCTCGTCGTAAAGCAGATGTTTGATTTCCAGTAGCAGCTCAAGATCCTTCTTGTGGTAGAGCCGCTGTCTGGCTCTGGTCCGGGTGGGTTTGAGGATCTTGAATTCCGACTCCCAGTAACGGAGAACATACGGTTCCACGTCCAGTATTTCGCTGACTTCACCGATCTTGAAATACTGCTTCTCGGGAATTGCCACAGTCATAACTTGACCACCCCTCAAATAAGGAATTCTCTGACCGGATCCTCCTTTTCAGGGAAGCCCTAACGGCTGCGCCGTTCCCGAAGCGACCACCCTGCGCGGTCGCAGCGACGTCATTCCCGCATTGCGGCACCCACTTCTCGGGCGAGCAGCTCCGCAATTTGCGAATGGACCTCCTGCACTTCCGCGTCGGTCAGAGTTCGATCCTCAGACTGATATCGTATCCGGAAAGCCAGACTCCGACAGCCTTCAGGAATCGATTCTCCACGATACATATCAAACAAGATCACGGAGCCGATGATATCATGGCCCAAGCGTGAAATCAACTGTTTAATCGTGTCTCCTGAAACTTTTTCTTCAACGATGATGGATAAATCCCTTTCCACATAGGGGTAGCGAGGGATAGACTTGAAAACGCTTTCCTTGCACCCCGCAACGAAAAGAGGCTCTACGAAAATCTCGAATATTTGCACCGCCGTTTCAAGTCCGTGTTCACGAGTTTTTGCCGGTGACAGCTCGCCCAGATAGCCTACCGTCCGACCTTCGACCACCAGGTCCGCGGACTTGCCCGGATGCAGGAACGGCGCCTTTGATGGCACGAACACGGCACCACTCACTCCCAGCCCGTCCAGGAGCGTTTCTACGGCCCCCTTCACGTCGTAGAAATCCACCTCGTTTGTAAGGTCAACCTCACCGCGAGTGTCAATCTCGCCGCGGTTAAAATGCCATAATTCCGGATATCTAAGGCCAGTCGCTAAACCACCCAGCACGAGATCCTCGCGGGGTAGCTCCTCGCCCGCCACAGGCGTGAAGACTTTGCCCACTTCGTAAAGTCTGAGGTTCGTCGAGCGGAAGCTCACGTTGCGTTTCATTACCTGGAAGAGTCCCGGCATCAACGACGTGCGCATCACCGCAAGGTCTTCACTGAGCGGATTCAGGAGCTCCAACTCTTTAGTTGTTTCACCAATGTAGCGGAATTCTCGCGCCGCGTCGCGCGAGACAAACGACATCGTAACCGCTTCCACGTACCCGCCGACGCTCATCAGGCCGGCCACCTTCGAGATCCGGTTGTGGTTAATTCGTGTGTGGTCGGGCGCGGATCGATATCGCGGGGTCGTGATCGGGATGTTCTGGAAGCCATAGATCCGGGCGACTTCCTCGATCATGTCCACTTCCCGCTCCAGGTCATACCGCCACGAAGGTGGCGCCGCGGTCACCGTGTCGCCGCCCGTATCTTCGACGTCGATGCTGAGGCGTCGGAGATAAGAAACGACTTCATGCTTGCTGAGACTGGTTCCGAGGACGTGGTTGACGCGGCTTGTCCTGACGGTCACCGGCGGCCGAGCGATCGGCCGGGGATATACATCGAGAGAGCCCGCAAGCACTGTCCCGCCAGCGAGTTCATTGATCAACTGAGCTGCGCGGTCCGCGGCCCAAGAGCACCCATCCGGATCGACTCCACGCTCGAATCGATACGACGCTTCGGTCGACATTCCGAGGGCCTTGGCCGTTCGACGCACACCAAACCGCTCGAAGTTTGCGCTTTCGATGAGCACGTTTTCAGTGTGGTCGTGGATCTCGCTGTTCAGGCCTCCCATGATGCCGCCCAGCGCCACGGCACGCTTCCCGTCGCGGATCGTGAGCGCATTCGGCGGGAGTTTGCGTTCCTGGCCGTCGAGCGTCACGAAACTCTCGTCAGGATCGGCTCGGCGCACCACGATTTTCCGGTCCTGGAGGAATTCGTAGTCGAACGCGTGAAGCGGCTGGCCGCACTCCATGAGGATAAGGTTCGTCACGTCCACCACATTGGAGATCGGACGCATCCCGGATCGGTGAATCCGCAGGCATACCGCGAAGGGCGACGGCCCGATCTTTACGCCCTCCACCATCCGAGCGACATACCGCGGGCACAGGTCCGCGTCCGGAACTTCGATGATCATCTTGTCCCGGATGGGTTGCGACGATTCGGCGATGCTCACCTCGGGTCTCTGCCATGACTGATTCGTCAGCGCGGCTATCTCACGCGCAATCCCAATAATAGAAAGGCAATCCCCGCGGTTCGGCGTGATGCCGACGTCGAGCACCCAGTCGTCGATAATGGGGAACGCTTCCGTGAGGAGAAGGCCGGGCTTCGTACCGGGCTCGAACACGAGAATGCCCGAGGCGTCGTCACCGACGTCCAATTCCTTTGCGGAGCAGAGCATCCCCGGCGAGCGTACGCCCTTGATCGAACGTTCCGCGATCTCGACGCCGGAAGGCAGCACCGCGCCCGGCGCGGCATACGGGACGATCTGTCCGGCCTGGATATTGGGCGCGCCGCACACGACCGTCTCCGTCCGGTCGCCGAGATTGATACGTGCCAGATGGAGCGTCTCCGCGGACGGATGCGCGCTGATTTCTTCGATTCTCGCAGTATAGACCCGGTCGAGCGAATCACCCACCCGGGTGACCGACTCCACCTCGATCCCGCCCATGGTAAGCACATCCGCTATCTGAGCGGGCGACTGGTCGATCTGCACGAATTCCTTCAGCCAATTGAAGCTGACGAGCATTCCCGCCGCAACCTTTCCATGATCAGAGTTGAGTGAGAAAACGGACGTCGTTCTCGTAGAAAGTGCGAATATCCGGCACGCCGTACTTGAGCATCGCCACCCGCTCGATACCAATACCGAATGCGAACCCGGTGTATCGCTCGGGATCGTAGTCTACGAAGCGATAGATCTCGGGATCGTTCATCCCTGAACCGAGGATCTCAAGCCATCCGGTATTCGAGCAGGTTCGGCAGCCAGAACCGCCGCAGATCACGCACTGGATGTCCACTTCCGCAGAGGGCTCGGTGAAGGGAAAGAAGCTCGGTCGAAATCGCAGATCGACACCCGCGCCGAAATACTCGTGCACAAATGCAACGAGCACTCCCTTGAGATCCGCCAAAGAAATGCCCTCATCGACCCAGAGGCCCTCTACCTGCATAAACATCGGCGAGTGGGTCATGTCCGCATCTCTGCGGTAGACCTTTCCTGGGCAGATAATCCGCACCGGGGGCCGCTGTTTCTCCATGACGCGGGTTTCGACGGGCGACGTGTGCGTCCTCAGGACAACATTATCCGAGAAATAGAATGTATCCTGCATGTCGCGGGCCGGATGGTCTCGTGGGATGTTGAGCGCCTCGAAGTTGTAGTAATCAAGCTCGACATCAGGACCTTCCGCTAGCTGAAAGCCGAGGTCGCGGAAGATCTCGATCATGTCTTGAGCCACGCGATGCAGAATGTGCCGCCGACCGGGCATCATCCGCCTTCCGGGCAGCGTCACATCGACAAAATCCTCGGCAAGGGTGCGCATTTCGACCTGTTTGCGAACCTCCGCGAGGATGCGGTCAAATTCCTGCTCAAGTTCCGCCTTGATGGTGTTGGCGAGCTGCCCGAGCGCGGCGCGTTGGTCGGGAGGCAAGTCTTTGAGGCCGCGCAGGAATTGCGTGAGGTCGCCTTTGCGTCCCAGCACCCTGACGCGCGCTTCTTCCACGGCCTTTTCGTCGCTCAAGCGCCCGATAAGGCCAAGGGTTTCCGTTCTGAGGTTTCTCAGTTGGTTTTCCATGTTACCCGTCCGGCAAAGGAATGCCGACCTGAGGGCGGTGTCCGGAAAAGGACCGTCTCTGAACGGCTCTCTTTGTGGGGAGTGGGCATGCGGCCGGAACGGCCGCATCCACAAACCGCGAGGAGTCGCGAGTCGTTATACCAGTTCGCTTTCAAACAAGTGACATTCGGAGTATCCAAAAATCCCCCCTGTCCTCCCTTTACGAAAGGGGGGGACTCTTATTCCCCCCTTAATAAAGGGGGGTTAGGGGGGATTTTCTCGCACGGAACCCCATGTGGGCGAGTAGTGCCAATGTTACCTATATGGTGGCGAATTGCCATCACTAGGCCAGAGCTTGCCTCGCCCGCTCGACGACTTGGCTGAACGCTGCGGCGTCCGACACGGCGAGCTCTGCGAGGACCTTCCGATCCAACTCGATGGCCGCTTTCTTGAGCCCTTCCATGAAGCGGTTGTACGGTAGGCCGAGGTTCCGGCACGCGGCGTTGATCCTCGTGATCCAGAGACGGCGGAACTCCCGCTTTCGGACTCTACGGTCGCGGTACGCGTAGCATAGACCTTTTTCGACTGTTTCTTTGGCCATCCTCAGCGTGCGAGACCGACCGCCGAAGTTTCCCTTCGCGGCTTTGAGTATCTTCTTTCTTCTGGCCCGGCTGGCGGGCGAACTTCGTACTCTGGGCATCACCAACTCCTTGGATATAGGAAGAAATCACCTACGAGTACAAGCCGGCTCTCTTGGCCGGCTCGGTCATTCGATCAAGCGCTCTCACCCGTAAGGAAGCAATTTGCGAATCTGCTTGTGGTCACTGCTGTCGAGCAGCGTCATCTTCCTCAGTCCTCGCTTGCGCTTGGTGGACTTACTGGTGAGGATGTGGCTGTGGTAGGCCTTCTTCCTTCGGATTTTGCCGCTCTTGAGAAGGGTGAACCTTTTTGCGGCTCCACGGCATGTTTTTATCTTGGGCATCTCAACTTCTCCCAAAAAGACGATGCGTAACCGTCAATCCCGCGGGCCGCTGCGTTCATTGGGGGGAACGGTCACATCGGCCGCCGGAGGTGTCCTATGATGGAGCGAACGGCCGGGGGTGCCGACTGTTCGAGCCTAAACGTTTATGTGTACCCGATTTCGATGCCAGACGCAAACTCTTTCTGCGCGAGGCCGTGATCGTTCACCTACGCGCGGGAGACCGCCGAGGAGGCTGTAGGGGCGCACGGCCGTGCGCCCGTCTTCGATAGCGTACATGCTCCAACAGGGCGCACAGCCGTGCGCCCCTACAACGCATTCCGCGTGCCCCGCGGTGAAACATGATTTTTCCCGCCGTATTTGAAAGACGGGTGGCTCCGACGTTATACGTCGGAGCGCCGAAGGCGTGAGAGGTCTTGATCGCTTATTATGACACCTTGCCCTTGCGGGAAAGGACAAGGACCTCTTGTCGCTTCGCAACCCCGACGTGTGACGTCGGGGCCACCCAAGGCGAGCCATCTTCTCGCACACTCGGACAACCTCCAGTTGAATACACGACAGGGGGATAGACCGAATCAAAGGGAATTACCGTACGCCAAACCGCAACAGCTCGACTTTCGTACGAGAAAGCACCCACCTCGCACATTTTCCGGACATTGACGGCCGCTGGCGAGGATGATAGGCTCGGACAAGCTGATTGCTAATGTGTCGATAATTGCTGCGCAGAGTTGTTCCCGATCATGAGCCTTGCAGAGAAATACCAGCTCGGCCTCACGGGGAAGATCGTCGAGTTGTTTCTCGTCTCAAAGCTTCCCATCATCCTGATCATGGCCTCTCTGCTCGCGGGCGCGGCAGCGCTCATCGTCACCCCGCGTGAAGAGGAGCCCCAGATCGTCGTTCCCGTAGTCGACGTGATGATCAGCTTCCCCGGAGCGTCGGCTCAAGAAGTTGAGAACCTCGTCACTATCAACCTCGAACGAAAGCTCTGGGAGATCGACGGCGTCGAATACGTCTATTCGGTGTCCCAGCCCGGCGCCGCGGTAGTCACGGTACGCTTCTTTGTGGGCGAAAACCGGGAAGACAGCCTGCTCAAAACCCACAGCAAGATAATGTCCTATATCGACGAGGTGCCGCGGGGCGTTACCGGATGGGTCGTCAAACCGGTGGAAATCGACGACGTCCCCATTGTTACCCTGGCGCTCTACAGTGCTGCGTCGTCGGACTACGAGCTGAGAAGAGTCGCGGACGAGATCCTCCACCGCATCCAGGCCATCCAGGACACGGGTCGTGCCTGGGTCGTGGGAGGTCGCACCCGCCAAATACGTGTGCTCCTTCAGCCCGATAGAATGGCTGCTCGGAACGTCTCTGTGCTTCAGATGGAGCGAGCGCTCCGCGGCGCGGACGTCAACCTTCGGGCCGGTTTCATGGATCGGATGGACCGTGAGGTTGCGGTGGACGCGGGGCCGTTCATCCGTTCCGCCGAAGAAGTGAAGGATCTGGTGGTTGGCGTCAACGACGGCCGCCCGGTGTATCTCAGGGACGTCGCCGAGGTTGTGGACGGACCGTCGGAGCCGGTGGACTACACGCGCCTCGCCTTTGGTCCTGGGGCGACCCGCGACCCGGAGACGCGCGGAGTCGCGAACGCAGTCCAGGGGAAATCGTACCGGCAGGTGACCATCGCGGTAGCCAAACGGAAAGGTACGAACGCGGTGAAAGTTGCCGAAGGGCTCATCGCTCGCGTCGAGGAGCTTAAGAAGATCGTGATTCCTTCGGACGTGAGCGTCCTGGTCACGCGCAACTACGGAAAAACCGCGGACGAGAAAGTCAACGAACTGGTGAAGCACCTCGCGATCGCGGTGCTCAGTGTGATCGCGCTGTTGACCGTGATGCTCGGGTGGCGAGAGGCCATGATCGTCGCGCTCGCGGTACCCATGACGCTCGCGGTCACACTGTTGGCGAACTTTTTGGTAGGCTACACGATCAATCGGGTTACGCTGTTTGCGTTGATCCTTTCGCTCGGCCTGTTGGTGGACGATCCGATCGTGGACGTGGAGAACATCCATCGGCATTTCAAGCTTAAGACGCATCCTCCGCTCGATGCCACGTTGCTTGCCGTGGACGAGGTTCGACCGCCAACCATTCTTGCGACTCTTGCCGTAATCGCGTCATTTATACCGCTCTTCTTCATCACCGGCATGATGGGACCGTACATGAAACCCATGGCCCTCAACGTGCCGATCGCCATGATCATGTCGCTCGTAATCGCGTTCACAGTCACGCCATGGACCACCTATCACGCTTTGAAGAAAGAGTACGAAAAGCAAGAGAAGCCGTACGACTTCAAGACCGGTCGCGTGTACCAAGTGTACCGACGAATCATCACACCGTTCCTCGAGAGTCGCCGCAGGAGCAAGCTCTTTCTGGTGGGGATTGTCGGAGCGCTGCTTCTGTCGTGTTCCCTTGTCGCACTCGGCCTGGTGCCGTTGAAGATGCTCCCCTTCGACAACAAGAACGAATTCCTTATTCTTGTCGACATGCCGGAAGGCACGACACTCGAAGGTACCGATCGCGTGGTCGCTGATTTGGAGAGCTACCTCGCGACGGTCAACGAGGTGCGAGACGTCGAGTCTTTCGTCGGAATCGGCTCACCGATCGATTTCAATGGAATGGTGCGCCACTACTACTTGAGGCGGGGCAGCAACATCGCGGACATCAGGGTCAACCTCTTGGACAAGCACGAGCGGGCTTATCAAAGCCATGGCTTTGCGCTGAGGATTCGCCCGGATCTGGAGAAGATCGCCGCGCGGCACGGCGCGAATCTGAAGATCGTCGAAGTGCCGCCAGGGCCGCCCGTACTATCAACAGTGGTCGCCGAAGTGTACGGGCCGCCGGAAGCCTCATATGGAGAAATCATAGCCCAGGCGCAACAGGTCAAGTCAGTCATGGGCCGCACTCGAGGAGTGGTGGACGTGGATGACACCGTTGAAGCGGACCAGACGCTGTACGCCTTCTCTGTGGACAAGACCAAGGCCGCGCTCGCGGGCGTTACCACCGAGGAAATCGCCAAATCCGCGAAGATCTTTCTCGGAGGCGACTCTCCTGTCACAGTCCACACGGGTACGGAACGGAGCCCGCTTCAGATCAATCTCCGATTGCCGCGCGCTCTCCGGTCCGAACCCGCGGACATGGGGCCGATTCGCGTCAAGGGCGCAGATGGATCGATGATCCCGTTCAATGAGTTGGGTGAACTTCGGGAAGCGGTCGTCGACAAATCCATATACCGAAAGAATATGCGGCGGGTGGTTTTCGTGATGGGTGAAGTTGCGGGTACAAGTCCGGTCAACGCGATCCTCGAAGTGCAGGACGCGATGAAGCACAAACCGCTCTCGCCGGGCTACTCGGTGGAATGGGCCGGCGAAGGAGAATGGAAGATCACCTTAGACGTGTTCCGCGACCTGGGGATCGCATTCCTTGGCGCGTTGGTGCTCATCTACATTCTGTTGGTGCAGCAGACCGAATCCTTCGTGGTGCCGCTCGTGATCATGGTTGCCATTCCTCTGACGCTCATTGGCATCCTGCCGGGATTTGCGCTCTTGAACGCGTTTGCGGCCGGACAAGCCGGAGGATACACAGATTCGATATTTTTCACCGCGACCGGAATGATCGGAATGATCGCGCTCGCGGGCATTGTGGTCCGCAATTCCATTATCCTCATTGATTTTGTGCACATGCGCACACAAGCCGGGTACGATCTGAAGGAAGCGATCGTCGAATCCGGCGCGGTGCGGTTCACACCAATCGTGCTGACCGCCGGCGCCGCGATTTTCGGGTCGTGGGTGATCACGCTGGATCCGGTGTTTTCGGGGCTGGCGTGGTCGTTCATTTTCGGCATTTTCGCGTCTACCGTGTTTACGCTCATGGTTGTCCCGATCATCTACTACATGATCTATGGCAGGAGTTCACGGGTGTGAGCGCGAAGACGTACCATTGTAGGGGCGGACTGCTGTCCGCCCGCAAACAGGAATTCACGCGAGTGAGCGCGAGGACGCACCGGCCAAGAGCTTGCCGCCTCCGGCCCGAATGATTAGTATGGTTGTTACAATGAGGATTGTTTTGTGAAAGGGGTGGGCGGATGATCAGCGACAAAATTCAGGACGCGTTCAACAAGCAGATCGTCGCGGAACTTTATTCATCGTATCTCTATCTCTCCATGTCCGCGTACTTTGAATCGATCAATCTTAAGGGTTTTGCCCACTGGATGCGTATTCAGGCCCAGGAAGAGCTTGTCCACGCAATGAAGTTCTACATGTTCGTAAACGATCGGGGCGGCTCGGTGATGCTCGGCGCGATCGACGCGCCTCCGACCTCGTGGGGGTCTCCGCTGGCGGCGTTCCAGGACGCGTATGCGCACGAGCAGAAAGTCACGGGCTTGATCAACAGTCTGGTGGATCTCGCGATTGTGGAGAAGGATCACGCGTCCAACGCCTTCTTGCAGTGGTTTGTCACGGAACAGGTCGAGGAAGAATCGTCCGCGGATGAAGTGATAAAGAAGATTCAGCTTGCAGGCGAACAGGGCGGCGGCATGTTCATGTTGGATAGCGAGCTTGCCACGCGCGTCTTCACTCCACCGCCGGAAATGGCAACCTTGTAATGCTACCGCGTGGTGCTCCTGATCCGGAGAGCACCGAATTATTACAGAGATACGGGAGGTCACCATGGCTGACACAGGGGAGCGGTCGTTGAAGATGCTCGCCGCGGCCCTCGAGAAAGAGGTGCGCGGCCGAGAGTTTTACGTGAAAGCCGTCTCCACGTGCACCAACGAGCTCGGCAAGGACATCTTCCGCGTCTTGACCGCTGAAGAGGCGGTGCATATCCGCCGAGTCAAGGAGATCTACGAGGCGCTGAGCGGAGGCAAGCCCTGGACCGGTGAATGGAAGAGCTACCGCATGGAGAACCAGAACCTCCAGGCCCTGTTCCGCAAGCGCATGAAGCAGCTCGGGTCCAAGATCAAGGCTGAGACGGGCGACCTCGAGGCGTTGGACATCGGCCTCAAGTTCGAGCAAGGCGCAATCGATTTCTACAAGACAGAACTTGGCAAGGCCACCGATCCGCTGGAACGGGAATTCATCGAGGCCATGATCCTTGAGGAGCAGAGCCACTACGCTTCGCTGGCCGACGTGAAGCTCTACCTGACGAATCCCGAGTCATGGTACATCGAGACGGAGCGACATACCCTCGACGGAGCCTGAGCACGCCCCCTTGATAACCGATCGTGAGAAATGGGACGCGCGTTACTCCCGAACCGGGCCTGGCTCGTCAACACCGGACCCGCTGCTGGTAGAGCACGCGGATTTGCTCACGGGCGGCCGAGCGCTTGATCTTGCGTGTGGCACGGGTGCGGAGTCACTCTTCGTCGCCGCGCGCGGGTACGTGGTCGATGCCGTGGATATCAGCACCGTTGCGCTGTCGGTCCTCAGCGCACGGGCGCGCGAGCTTGGCGCGGAAGTCCGGTGCATCGCTGCCGACCTCGATTCGTTCGTGATTCCAACGGAAACGTACGACCTCGTCATGGTGTTTTATTTTTTCTCTCCGAGGCTCATGGCCAACATCGCAAGAGCCCTGAAGAGCGGAGGATTCCTGTTCTACTCGACGTTCAATCGCCGCCACACGAGCGTCAATCCGGAGTTCAACCCGGAGTATCTCGTGCCGCCGGGCGGTCTTGCAAAGTTCTTCCCTGCATTGGATACTCTTCTCGATGAGCCCGTGGGAGGTGAGGACGGCAACGTTGCGCGGCTGATCGCGCGGCGACCGTGATGAACACGGCTCCCGACGGCCATGCACGGCTGACTTCGGGTGGCACTGCTAGCTTGCTAGCAGTGCCACCCAGCGTATTCGGCGTCTTGGGGGCGCACGCGGTGCGCCCCTACAGTAGCGACCGGCATCTCTGCCGGTCGATTGGCCCTATGAAACGGTGCGGTTAGCGTTCGGCAGAGACGCCGGCCCCACTATTTGTCGACAGCGGCGGCAATGATCAATCCCATTGACGGCATCCAAATAGCTTTTTCGGCCCTCCGAGCCAACGTAATGCGGTCGCTTCTGACGATGCTGGGCATCGTGATAGGGGTCCTAGCGGTGATTGTCATGGTGGCCGTAGGGTCAGGCGCCAGGGAACTCATCGGGACGCAGATCCGGTCAATCGGGAGCAATCTCATTATGGTGATGCCCGGTGCGGTGGCCCAGTTCGGCGCGAGTCTGGGTGCTGCATCCGTGCACACGCTCACCGCCGGGGACGCTGAAGCTATAGGAAAAGACTGCCCCGCAGTCGAGCTTGCCGCGCCCATATGGGGACAGGTGGCCCAGGTGGTGTCCGGTAATCGCAACTGGCGCACCAGAGTCACCGGCACCACGGCCGATTTCTTCCCTGTTCGTGAATGGAATTTGAAATTCGGGAGGTTCTTCACGCGAAAAGAAGAAGAGCGAGCCGCCAAGGTGTGCCTAGTGGGGACCACGGCAATCGAGAACCTGATGGGAACCGAATATCCGCTTGGCAAGATAATCCGAATTCAGAACGTACCCATGCAGATCATCGGCGTGCTTGAGACCAAGGGCCAGTCACCTCGCGGAGAAGACCAGGACGATTCGATCTATGTTCCCCTGAAAACCGCGCAGTATCGACTGTTCGGCACGCCGTTTCGGGATGAGGTCCGTGCGATCCTGGTGCGCGCCAAAGACCCCGAGATGATTCCCCAAGCAGAAAAGGAAATCAACGACTTGCTGTCGCGGCGGCACCGGATCGGCCGCACTCAGGAGAAGGATTTCAGCGTTCGTAATCTCACCGAGATTCTCGAAACCGCGACCCGCAGCCTCAACATCATGACAACCCTGCTCGGGTCGATTGCGGCTATCTCGCTACTGGTAGGCGGTATCGGCATCATGAACATCATGCTGGTGTCGGTAACCGAGCGCACCCGGGAAATCGGCATCCGGATGGCGGTCGGCGCGCGTTCCGCCGATGTGCTGGCGCAGTTCCTCATCGAGGCGGTGGTCCTGTCGATGGCTGGCGGCCTGATCGGTATCGTGCTCGGAGTTGCCGGGGCGTACATATTTGCTCGCGTCAGCGGCTGGCCTGCGTTGATCAATATCTGGGCGATGCTTATCGCGATCTTCTTTTCCGCGGGCGTCGGTGTCTTTTTCGGGTTCTATCCGGCGTTCAAAGCCTCACGACTTCATCCCATTCAGGCGCTCCGACACGAATGATCGGTTTGGGGTTCGCAGTGGGACCTTCATTAGTTTACTGAACGTTATCAGTACCGGCGTCACCATTGACGAGTTCGATTTCGCGGAAAGGAGAGGGAGGCCGACGAAGCCGACCGATCGTGTTGGGTAGCCCCGACGTTACACGTCGGGGCGCCGCAGGCGCAAGAGGTATGGATCGCTCATGCTGACGCACGCGTCGCCAGAGAGTATGTGTTGACAAGGCCTCTCATTGCTTCGCAACCCCGACGTGTAACGTCGGGGCCACCCCTTGGAGAATCCAGATCGTTTCCTTGTTTGGAAATCCTTTTTGCTTCTCGCTTCGAATCGCTGAATGCCTGCGTTGAGCGCAGTAGGGTTTACAAGAGTCTCAGAGCGAGGTATACATACAGCAGTGCTCGGCTATGATGCTGCCGCGTTCGGGGCCTTGTCGCGGAATGTTTGAGTGTTTCTTCAACGATTGACGACGGCCCGACATCGTGGTACGTGGACGCAGCACAAGGATCGGTCGGCCGAAACCGGCAGGTAGGAATGGATATACTCGGAATTTCAGCATATTACCACGACAGCGCGGCGTGCCTCGTCAGGGACGGTAAGATCCTCGCGGCCGCGCAGGAAGAGCGCTTCTCGCGGATCAAGCACGACCACCGGTTTCCCCACGATGCGATCCGTTATTGCCTCGATTTTGGCAAAATCCGGGCGTCAGATCTGGACTACATAGTGTTCTACGACAAGCCGTTCATCAAGTTCGAACGGCTCCTGGAGACATACCTGTCTTACGCTCCTCGCGGCCTGGCGTCGTTCCTCCTGGCAATGCCGCTCTGGCTCAAGCAGAAGCTCCATATCCCGAAGCTGATCCAAAAGACCCTCGGGTATGAAGGCACGATCCTCTTCCCCGAACACCACGAATCTCACGCTGCCAGCGCCTTTTTTCCATCGCCGTACGAGCGAGCCGCGTTCCTCACGATGGACGGCGTCGGCGAATGGACGACTACAAGCTGGGGCGTCGGAGAACGCAACAAGATCCGGATCGACTACGAGATCAAGTTCCCGCATTCGTTGGGATTATTGTATTCCGCGTTTACGTACTTCACCGGTTTCAAGGTTAATTCAGGCGAATACAAGGTCATGGGGCTTGCGCCGTATGGCGAGCCTACGTACGTGGACGCAATCCTCAACGAACTGATCGACATTAAGGAAGATGGTTCGTTCAAGCTCAACATGGATTACTTCACGTATCCGTACGGGCTGACCATGACGGGCGACGCTTTCGAGCGGCTTTTCGACGGTCCTGCACGCAAGCCCGAGAGCAAGCTCACTCAGCGGGAGATGGATCTCGCAAAATCGCTCCAGATAGTCACCGAAGAGGTGATGCTCCGGACCGCACGCCATATCCACAAGATGACTGGGGAGCAATACCTCTGCCTTGCGGGCGGAAGTGCGTTGAACTGCGTAGCCAACGGCCGCATCCTCCGTGAAGGCCCTTTCCGGGACATCTGGATTCAGCCCGCAGCCGGCGATGCGGGTGGAGCGCTCGGCGCAGCGCTTTTCGTGTGGCACCAGCTTCTGGACAACGAACGGACGGTTGACGGTGTGAACGATCTCCAGTTCGGATCGTATCTTGGTCCTGAATATTCCGAGGCGGAGATCAAGGCATTCCTTGAAACCAACGGATATCCCTACGAATACCTCCGTAACGGTTCCATGCCCGCCGCGATCGCGGACATCATCGGCCAGGGCAAGGTGGTGGGGTGGTTCCAGGGCCGGATGGAGTTCGGCCCGCGGGCGCTCGGGTCACGATCCATCATCGGCGACGCTCGCAACCCAAAGATGCAGTCCCAGATGAATCTCAAGATCAAGTACCGAGAGAGCTTCCGCCCCTTTGCTCCGTCGGTGCTGTCGGAGGACGTGAATCGATTTTTCGAGCTGGATCGGTCGTCGCCGTACATGCTTCTGGTCGCATATGTAGACGAAAAGATACGGCGAAAGATGACTTCGGATGAGGACAGGCTTTGGGGCATTGACAAGCTGAACGTGGCACGGTCGGAAATCCCCGCGATCACCCACGTGGACTACTCGGCTCGAATCCAAACCGTGCACAAAGAGACGAACCCGCTCTACCACGAGATGATCGAGGCTTTTAAAGAAAAGACAGGCTGTTCGGTCATCGTGAACACGTCGTTCAACGTGAGGGGCGAGCCTATTGTCCAGAGCCCGAAAGATGCGTACCTATGCTTCATGCGCACGGAGATGGATTACCTCATTCTCGGTCCGTTTCTCTTGGACAAGCAGAAACAGCCCGCGCTGAAGGGCGATGTAGACTGGCGGAAGGAGTTCACGCTCGATTGAGCATCGTACAGGAAATACGAGAGGAAATTAAAGGGGCCTTCATTGAGCCCTCGAGCCGCGACCTGACCAAGCTGGCAGCGTTGTACCTCATCATTCCCGGCCTCATCGGGTCTTACCTCCTGTTCTGGAAAGGCGCAGCATCGGGCCGCTGGTGGATCGGTGTCGGGGTAGCGCTCGCAATCACGCGACTGATTCCGCCGTTGTTCCGTCTCATTTATCGGGTGTGGATATCGCTGGCGGTGATCCTGGGGTACTTTGTCTCGAGGATCTTACTAACGATCATATTCTTCCTGGTAATGCTTCCCACTGGACTATTAATGCGGCTTTTCGCCAAGGACCCCATGGACCGGAAGCTCGATCCTGACGCTCCCACCTACTGGATCAAACGGGAGGAACCGTCGGACACGAGCGTGAAAAGATACGAGAAACAGTTCTGAACTCTATGATATAATACTCCTCGACGGAGGATCGTTCATGTCACTTGTGAAGGAATTCTGGGACTTCATGAAAGTCCGCAAAAAGTTCTGGCTTGCGCCCATTATCATTGTGCTGGTGGTGTTGTCGGCCTTCATCATTCTGGCTGCCAGCTCACCGGTTGCCGCGCCGTTCATTTACACGCTGTTCTAGGGCCTTACGGCACGGATTCGGCAAGCCCGGCGCTTCCGCCTGAGGAACCAGGCGCGGACGGCCGAAGCATATTGTGTCTGCCAGAGTTGTTGACCGTTTGCGCAGGCTACTTTCCGAGACATTGGTAGGGCCCGGCGTCTCTGCCGGGCCGATCTCGTTGATTTGTTCGATCATAATCCGCCGGCACGGAGGCCGGCGGCTACCACGCTCCAGAGGGGGAGCAACACTCATGTCGCTTGTGGCTGAATTCTGGGGCTTCATGAAGGTCCGCAAGAAGTTCTGGCTTGCGCCCATCATTATCGTGATGGTGATTCTGTCGAGCATTGTGGTCCTGGCTACGACTTCTTCCGTGTTTACGCCGTTCATATACGCGCTCTCTTAGGGTTGTACGGCTCGGATTCGGCAAGCTCCGAACAATATTGCTTCCCGCTTCGGTCTGTTGCGGGAAGCCGTTTCCTTTCCATTGTTTCCCGATCAACCTGGGGACCTGTAGGGGCGCACGGCCGTGCGCCCGCCTGACTCGGGCGTCTCTCCGCGCATTGACCCCAAATCGAAAATTCTATAAAAGAACCATCTATCTAATGTTGTGGAATGGATAAAAACCTCCGAGGAGGAGCGGATGAGCGGGACTGATCCAGCGGCCGCGAAGACAAATCCGGATGCACAGCCCAAGAGACGGGGTTTCTTTCGGTTTGTCCTGGGCTGCGTGTACGTAATCTTTCTGGTGGCGATGGTGGTCGGTGCTCTGGCGGCTGTCGAGTATTGGGCGTATCTCCAGGTGAAGAACGGACCGATCGGCGCGCCGTACAAAGACCGCGATCCGGACGTCGCGCGGCAAAGCTCCCAGAAAGTGGCCCCTCAATTCGGGTACGAGCCCACACCCGGATTTGCAGCCACGCGCAACATCCGCCTCGGCAATTCATATGAATATATCAATGGGCAGAGCTTCAAGGACTTTGACGAAGTTCCGCTGGAAAAGCCGGAAAACGAATATCGCGTCTTCGTGACCGGCGGTTCGGTGGTGTACGGCCGAGGGCCGGTGCCGCCCGCCGACGCGGTGGCCGAATACTACGAGGTAACCTACCGGTGGACCATCCCGCATCTGATGGAGCAGCTCCTCAACGCGGACCCGCGTATTCGTGAAAAGATAGGCGGAAAGCATGTTCGGGTGATCAACGCGGGCGTGGCGGGTCACGTGATCCAAAACGACCTCATGCGATATCTCGCCAAATTGCGGCTCTACAAGCCGGATTTGGTGGTGTCGCTCGACGGCGCCAACGAAGTTCACACCGTTGCGCGACCGTTGAAGGACTGGAACTACTTCGCCGAAGGCCCGTATTACGAAGTGGTGACCGAAACGATGGACCTCGGCCAGAAAGGACTGCTCAACTACATCACGCTGTGGCTCAAGAGGAACTCATACTTCTTCACATGGTTGGCGCTGCGCAAGGGCGAGGGACCCGGCATTCTCATCGAGAACCGCGGCTTTTCCGCGCTCCCGCAAGATCCCACTCCGGAACAGATTGCATGTCGAGACAACAACGTTCGTCAGGTAGCGGACGTGACCGCGATCTACCACCGGGTGCTGGAAACGGACGGCGTGCCACATGTCTTGGCTCTGCAGCCGATGTTTCGAAACTGCAAGAAGAAGCGCACCCCGATGGAACAGAAGATCGAACAGGTCACCGGTATGGTCAAGATCGGCTTTTACGATGCTGCAGAGACGTACGATGTGCTTGTAGAACAGATTAAGGCACGCGGCAAGGAATGCGGGATCGACGTGGTGGACCTCACGACGATCTTCGATCCTGTGAAGGAATGGGTTTTCACTGACTGGTGCCACATGACCAACGGCGCAAACTATGTGATTGCAAAAGCACTGGTAAATGAGGTCAAAACGCAGGTCTTCGGACTTCCGCTGCTGCCTGACGATGCCCTAAAGACGCCGCTGGACGCATATTTTGCGGACTACGCGCAATCCGCCAGGGTGATGGCCGACAATCGGGCGCTCGACGCGGGAATGCAGGTCTTGAAGGGCTACCCCGGTCAGGAGATGCTTGAAGTCGCTTCGGCCGGCAAGAACCCGGTGACAGCGGAGCTGGACCTGGGCAAAACGGTCCCCGTGTCACGGATGCGCATTGTGTGGGCCGACAGTCAGTCGGTGCCGAAGTCATGGAAAATGGAGCTATCCGAGGACGGGTCCACGTGGAAAGAATGGTTTACCATCGCTGAAACTCGGCCGGATCAATTCGATCAGTGGCCGGGGTTCGAGTACTACGCGGCTCAGGAAGCGCCGGCGCGGTTCGTCAGGTACACACCGCTGGGCGCGGACGCGGGCAAGCCGATCCGGCTGCGGCAGTGGAGCTTGTTTAAGTAGGGCGGGGGTTTGCGAAAACGGTTGGTTATGCGAGGATGTAAACCCTCCGTTATTCACTGCGAAAAGCAACAACCTGCCGAAATCAGGGGATGAGCTGAATCCTCTGGGGGTGGCTCCGACGTTATACGTCGGAGCGCCGAAGGCGTAAGAGGTCTTGATCGTTCCTCATGAGACTTTTCTCATGCGAGAAAGAACATGGACCTCTTGTTGCTGCGCAACTCCGACGTGTAACGTCGGGGCTATCCTGTTTCTAAGAGAATCGCTCGCCCAGGCACTCGAAGTTCCGGGCCGCGGATGGGGAACGTAGGGGCGACCGGCCGGTCGCCCCTACATCTTATCGACGGAACGCCTGCCGGCCTTCATCGTCCGTTGAGGCATTTGGGCCACGAGGGCTGTTTGCGCGAGGACCATTTTCTTTCTTGGCTGGGACTCCGCGTCGTGGTAGCTTGGATCGATCGACGGTCCCGGGTGATCGGTCCGGGGAAAAAAGTACGCCCTCGCAACCGGAAAAAGAGAAGCTTGACATAGAGCCTTTTTTTCTGGTAATCACAGTACCTTGGTAAAACGATGGCAAACAACTTGGCAGGTGGTTGGAGACGCCCTGCAGTTGGGAGCGTCCATCGTTATAGCCATTTTCCTCGGGGCCGCCATCGGGTACTGGCTCGATAAGTGGCTCGGCACCTTTCCATATTTGAGCGTAGTCTTTTTCCTGCTCGGGGTCGCAGCAGCGGGCCGCAACGTGTGGATTGCGGTGCGCAAGGAACTGCGGCGGGACAGAGAGAGGGAAGAGGACGGCAAGAGAGAGGGATGAATATCCAGCAGCTTCCGAGAATCTTGCTGATGCTGTCCGCGGCGGTGTTCGTCGTGGGGCTGGCAGTTTCTTGTGCGCTGGCATCGCCTCGTTTTGCTGCGGGGTTCTGCGCAGGCGGTGCGTTGGTGCTGCTGAATGCGTGGGTCTCGGCGCGTAAGGTCAAGGGAGCCGATTTCCCCAACCGGGGCCGAGTCATGGCGTCTCTCGTGGGAGGTTTTTACGTGAGATTGATCCTTCTGGGGATCTGTCTCTATGCAATGATCGCGGTGGTCGCGGTGGACCCCATCGGCCTGGTGTCGGGCCTGTCGGTGGTCCCTGCGGGACTGCTGGTCTTGCTGGCGCTCATGTACGTTGCCAATCGAAGACCAGGGGAGGTCTAGTTCATGTCCGCAAGTATTCATCCACCAACGTTCACCGACGTGATTTCCACGCCGTTGAGCCATTCAATCGATGCGGCAGTCAAGGCGAGCAATGCCGGGTGGTTCTGGAACGTGAGCCATTCGGACCTCAACAACGTGCTTAACACGTGGATCGTGATGATCATCCTCGTTGTGCTTGCCGTCGTGGTGAGGAGCAGGCTCCAGACGATTCCGGCAGGCCTCCAGAACTTCTGGGAGGTCACGGTGTCGATGCTCGAGGACCTGGTGGTGGAAACGATGGGGGAAAAAGGACGCCCCTATTTCATGCTGATTGCGTCGCTGGCGTTGTTCATTCTCTCGTGCAACCTAATCGGCATCATTCCTTGGTTCCAGTCCTCGACCAACAACCTGAATACAACCCTTGCGTTGGCCCTTGTGTCCTTTGTCACGACGCACTACGTCGGCATCAAGCTTCACGGCGTGAAGTACATCAAGCACTTCATCGGCCCGGTACCATGGCTAATCCCGCTGATGCTCCCCATCGAGATCATCGGGCATCTCAGCCGTGTTCTTTCGCTCTCATTCCGGCTCTTCGGCAACATCATGGGTGAGGACCTGGCGATCGTGATTCTCACGATTCTGGTGCCTTATCTCGTGCCGTTGCCCATGATGGTGTTGCAGGTGTTTACCTCTTTCATTCAGACGTTGGTGTTCATCATGCTGACCATGATGTACATCGTCGGGTCTCTGGAAGAGGCGCACTGATATCAGAAACAAGGAGGTTTCTAGATCCATGAAGAAAGTGTTCATGTTGGGGCTGGTGATCATCGCCAACCTGGTTCTTGCCGGTCTTGTTTTTGCGGCTGAAGCTGCGGGCGGCAAGGTCGGCGTTATGCAGTACACGGTTCTGGCTGCGGGCCTGGCAATCGGTCTGGGCGCAATCGGCAGTGGAATCGGCATGGGAACCGCCATCGGCGGCGCGTGCGAGGGCACCTCGCGCAACCCCGAAGCCGGCGGCCGTATCCTCACCACCATGATCATCGGTCTGGCCATGATCGAGTCTCTGACCATTTACGCACTGGTCGTCGCTCTGATTCTTATGTTCGGTAATCCGTACACCGGCTAGTGCTCCACCTTGACCGCGTTCCTCCGCTCGGCTCTTTGCCGGGTGGAGGATTCCTCCCTCAGGAATACCCCTTATTCATTGACTTTAACGGTGGTTTTGCTAGGATAGCGCACGAATGGAGCCGCGACTTGAGCGTGTGTCCGAACGCGCTCGACATTACGCAACTTCCGTGCAGTTAACCAGGCATTCCCCGAAAGTAGGAGAGTTCGTGAGGCTTAGCGACGGCGTAGGACAACCGACCGCCCCATTGGGGTCCGATCAAGGCGGCAGCCGCCCTCGAGAAGGAATCGGCTTCGCCGCGTCCGCTCGCGGCGATTTCGGGGTAGAGACGCCTCCGACGAGACGGTCTAGCGCGCCGTTAACCGACTCGGCGGGCAATCCGCCTGAACCCAAGCCTGCACCGCGAAGCCGGGGCCCAAAGGGATATCCGCGACCGGACGAGGGGCTGAGACGAGGACGGCCGAGATTCTGTCCTCACTGCGGTGGAATCATGGCCAAATCGTCCCGAATGGTGCTTTCCGCCGGCGCCGCCTTACTCCTGATTTTCATGGGCGTACTACTTATGGGCGCGTATGGATTCGCAACGAACTTTCTTCAGACGCCCTGGTTCATCAAGTTCGCTCTCCCGGCGATTTATTACGTCGGGTCGCTCTTCGTGGGAGTGGGGATTCTCTTTTTCTTTATTCGAGAGAAAGTCTGGCGCTGCGAGCACTGCCGAGAAGTTCGGAAGAGATAGCCTTATCCCGCAAAACGAATTGCGCGCAGTTCCGGAAATAGTCGCGGTCTGCCCATTACTTGCCTGCCTGTTCGACCAACCATTCTTTCGCTTCCTCGATGTCGTCGAATGGTCGTGCGCCCATCCCGGTCGAACGGTTCAGGAGGTCCAGCAAAACTCTTTTCCCACCGGTAACGCCAAGTACCGCGCTTGCCTTAACAAGATTCTTCGTACGAATTGCACCTTTGGTGATCGCCTCGAGGATCTCCGGTGAGGCATAAGCACCGCGAAAGTCCGACAAACCGAGCAGCAGCTGTTCGCCCCCGGCAGCAAGCGCCTCAACAGCATCCACATTTTCCCGAAGCTGTTGGATCAAACCCTGGTCGTCCAGTCCTCGATAGTCGAAATAGAGAAGGGTCTTGCCCCTGTGGACAATCTTTTCCATTGCATGCCATCTCTTTCCCGAGGCACCGAGTAGCAAAAATGTTGTGGGGCTCGTCTTGCTCTTAGCCAAAGTTGGCTTCTCTCCTGTCGAGCCCAAATTTGTTTCTTATATTGGCCTTGGTGTGATCGGTCAAGGAGAAAAGAAACACGAGCGTAAGCATTCACTTACGCGCGGCAACAGGAAGGGCACACGAAATCCGTGGGTTATGAAGGCCCGTCCAATGGTTGTTGGATTTGAGCGGTGAGGGGTCACGTCAGGGGGGATTTGAACGGG
>Ga0172373_10003852_pt1 | contig 21516 bp, 16 predicted proteins | sample Lak10m_2_FD_114546 | JGI IMG/M metagenome (GOLD analysis project Ga0172373, IMG submission 114546) | Freshwater microbial communities from Kabuno Bay, South-Kivu, Congo - kab_092012_10m | ecosystem: Environmental > Aquatic > Freshwater > Lake | place: Democratic Republic of the Congo...
CGCGGGCCCGGCGTCGACCTGACCGCGACATCCGCCCGCGAGCGCGAGCACCCAGCCGAGCAGCAGCAGCATTCTCTGCGTCATGCGTCCTCCATGCAGCCACGGCGCGCGCGCGCTGACAACCCCCGCCGCTGAATCGGGCTGAATCGCGATTCAGTCATTGGGCGCTCCCGCCGTGATCCACGCGCGGATGGGCGCCATCACCTCGTCTGGCAGGAACGGCCCACCCTGCGGCATCCGCTCGCCGCACGGCACGTCGCCGCTGAGCTTGGCGAGCAGCGACGAGGCGTCCGCGTCGCCGGGCACGATGTGCGTGAGCCCGCGTCCCATGCAGAACGCGCCCGTCGAGGCCGCGCCGACGAGCTGCGCGTACGCGATGTCGGCCGTGCGCAGGTCGAGCTGGCTCTCGTCGCGGTAGTCGGTGCGGCCCGGCCCATGGCAGCTCACGCACAACGGCACGAAGACGCGCGCGTAGATCGAGCCCCAGCGCGGCTCGGGCGGGCGCACATCGCGCGGGGCGCCGTAGACGCAGTCGCCGACGCGCTCGTCGCCGCAGTAGTCGCCGACCGCGCGCGGAGCCGCGACGTCCTCGGCGCGCTCGATCACGGGCGCGCGGCAGGCGAGCCAGTTGCGCAGGATCTCGCGGCCCTCCGCGGTGTCGAGTCCGGGCAGCGCGCTCCCATCGGCGCGCACGAAGCCCGGCGCCTGCCGTCGCACTTCGGCGCCCACCTCGTCCGGCGGCATCGATCCGTCACGCACCGCCTCGAGGATCTCCGTGCGGAAGACCCACGCGTTGTCGCGACCGTGTTGCAATCGCAACCCGTTTGCAGAATCACACGCGACCGACGGGGCGCGGGCGTCGCAGGCAACGCCGACGTCGAGGTCGAAGCCGCCCGGCACGCCGTGTCGCAGCCCGCCCGTCGCGCGCGCGGCGTGGCAGTAGACGCCGTTGCCGCAGCTCGCCGCGAGCAGCGCCTGGCCCTCGAAGAGCGGCTGCCCCGCGAGGCCCGTCACATCTGCGTCCGAGGGCGCGACGAAGGCCGCCGTGCGTGCGCGCGCTTCGTCGCAGGCGCCGACGTCGGGCGGCGCACACGCGGTGAGCGTCAGCGTCAGCGCGGGGATGAGCGCTGCGACGATCGGGGCCACGCGGAGGAGAGTGCGCACGGCCCGAGACTACGCGAGGTCGCCCATCGATGGACATCGGCGGCGTGGTGCCGCAGCGTGCGTCACTCGTCGCGTGGCGCGGACTCCACGGCGCGCATGGCGCGATCGTACGAGCGGCGCACGGTCGCGGGCGCGTCGTCGGGCGTGCTCTCCGGAGCGGGGCTGGCCGAGGAAGGCGCGGGCGCCGAGGCCACCGAAGGCAGCGCGCCCGAGAGCACGCGCATCCGCGAGACCTCGTCGGCGAGGTAGCCGTCGCTCGTCGCCGCCGCGCGCTCCTCGGCCTGCGCGATCGCGCGATCGAGCACCTGCCGCGCGGCCTCGAGCTCGCCGCCCCGTGCGAGCGCGATGGCCGCGATCTGCGTCGCCGCCGCGCTCATGCGCGCCGCGTCACGCTCGACCTCGTCGTTGCGCCCCGCGTTGCGCTCGGCCTCGTCGGACGTCGCGCGCGCCCCGAGAAAGACGCGCCGCTCGAGCCGCCCTGCGCCCGCGACCGCGTCGTCGAAGCTCATCACCGCGTCGACGAGCTCGACGTTCGCGCCCGCGCGCCGGCCATCCGCGATGAGGCGCACGATGAGATCGCGCGAGTCGTCTTCGCTCACATCGCCGAGCGCGACGCTGACCGTGCCGTCGCGCTGCGAGACGACCTGCCCGACGACGCTCTCGATGCGCACGCCCGGCCCCGGCGTGAGCGTGACGACCGCGTTGCGCCCGACGACGCGCTGCAGGCGCAGCACCTCGTCGCGGAAGACGGCCGCGACGGCGCTGCTCTGCTCGATGTGGTGGAAGTGCCCGCCCGAGAGCTGCGCGATGCGGCCCATGAGCGTCTCGTCGTAGTCGAGGCCGAGCCCGAGCGAGGTGATCGTGACGTGGCGCTCGCCCGCGGCCTGCGCGAGCGCGGTGATGGGCGCCGCGTCGTTGGGCACGCCGTCGCCGAGCAGCACCAGCCGATTCACGCCTCCTTCCGAGTAGTTACGGAGCAGCTCCTCGAGCCCGACGCGCAGGCCGCCGGCCATGTCCGTGGTGCCGCGCGCGGCCATCTCGCGGATCTTCTTGCGGGCCTCGTCGCGCGTGTCGTCGTCGAGCACGACGCCCGGCACGAGCACCTCGGTGCGTCCGTGGAAGACGACGACCGCGAGGCGATCGCCGTCCGCGAGCTGGTCGAGCAGCGAGAGGCTGGCCGCGCGCGCGTCCGCGATGGGGCGGCCCTCCATCGAGCCGGAGGTGTCGACGACGAGCGCGAGGTTGATCGCGGGTCGCGGCAGGTTCGACTGCGCGTGCGCGCCCACGCGGATCCGCGCGACCACCGTGCCCGTCTGCCCCGCCGTGACGAAGCGGTTGTCGAGCGCGCCCTCCATGCGGACGAGGTCCGGGTCCGCGTGCTCGTCGGTCACCCCCGCACCGCCGCAGGCCGAGAGGAACGCGCCGAGCGCGACGAGCATCCCCGCGCCCCAGCGTGTCCTCGCCGCCCGTGTCGCTTCCGATCGCGTCGTCTGTCGCTGCGTGTTCGTGTGCATCGTCGTCTCCTTCGCGTGCGCGTGATCGTCCGTGGTCGGGCCTCCGACGCACGGGTGCGCGTTTCGGTCTACGCGCCGTGTGCGAGGCGCGTTGCCGCGCATCGAAGGAGCCCGACTTGCGAGATACTGCGCGGATGCGTCGCGCCGTCGCCGTCCTCGCGCTGTGTCTGATCGTGCCCTTTTCCGCGTGTGGCGGGGATGACGGCAAGCCGCCGCCGCGCCGCGCGGACGCCGGGCGCCCCGATGCGGGGCAGCCCGATGCGGGCCCCGAGGACGCGTTCGTCCCGCCGCGCGATCTCGCGCCCATGGTCGACGCGGGCGACGTCTGCGGCGACTCGATCCGCGGCATCACCGAGGCCTGCGACGACGGCAACACCGCAGCCGCAGACGGCTGCTCGCCGGCGTGCGCGGTCGAAGAGGGCTTCCGCTGCCCGAGCGTCGCGGGCGCCTGCCGCGCGATCGTGTGCGGCGACGCGAACGTCGAGTCGCCCGAGCGCTGCGACGATGGCAACGCCATCGCCGGTGATGGCTGCGATGCATCGTGCCAGCCCGAGCCGGGCTGGGCGTGCCCGATCGCGGGCGTCGCCTGCGAGGCCGAGCGCTGCGGCGATGGGCTCGTCGCGGGCTTCGAGCAGTGCGACGACGGCGACGCGGTGTCCGGCGGGTGCAGCGCCGATTGCCGCCTCGAGCCGGGCTTCGTCTGCCGCACGCCCGGCGCGCCGTGCACGCCCACGACCTGCGGCGACGGCGCGCGCGAGGGCACCGAGCAGTGCGACGACGGCAACGTGCGCGCCTACGACGGCTGCGACCCCGCCTGCCGCAACGAGCCGCGCTGCGCAGGCGGCGTGTGCACCGCGATCTGCGGCGACGGCGTGATCCTCCCCGGCAGCACCGAGCAATGCGACGACGGCAACACCACCCCCGGCGATGGTTGCTCGCCGACCTGCACGCGCGAGGAGGGCTTTGCCTGCGTGCTCGAGCCGCTGCCGCTCCCGGATGCGCTCGCGCTGCCCGCCGTCTATCGCGACATGCGTGGCGTGTCGCAGACCGCGCCCGTGCACCCCGACTTCGACGCGCGCGGCGGCTCAGGGATCACCTTCGGCATGGTGCAGTCGCGCCTCGACGCCGAAGGGCGTCCGGCGTGGAGCGGCGCGGTCGTCGGCGGCTCGGGCGCGCTCGACGCGGCGTCGTTCTTCGACTGGTACCGCGACAGCGCGCGCAATCTCCCGGTGCTCGACACCTTCACGCTCACGCGCGTCGCGGGCACCGACGCCTACACCTTCGACTCGAGCGCGTTCTTCCCGCTCGATGGCCGTGGCTGGAACGCGCCGGGCGCGCCCTCGCCCGAGGTCTACCCGGAGCCGCACAACTACTCGTTCACCACCGAGGTCCACACCTGGTTCGCCTACTCCGGGGATGAGCGCCTCGACTTCCGCGGCGACGACGATGTGTGGGTGTTCGTCGACGGGCAGCTCTGCCTCGACGTCGGCGGCCTGCACCCGCCCGAGATGGCGGTGATGAGCTTCGTCGATCCGGCCGCGGCGGGCGACGCGCGGCAGATCGCGATCGTCAACGCGTGTCGCGATCGGCTGGTCGCGGGGCGCATCTACGAGATCGCCGTCTTCCATGCCGAGCGCCGCTGCTGCGGCTCCAACTTCCGCCTCACGCTGCGCGGCTTCGCGTCGCAGCAGTCGCGCTGCGACTGGACGTGCGGCGACGGAATCGTCACGCGCTTCGAGCGCTGCGACGATGGCCCGGGCCTCAACACCGGCGAATACGGGCGCTGCGGCACCGACTGTCGCAGCCGCGGCCCCTTCTGCGGCGACGGCGTCGTGGAGAGCGCGCTCGAGGCTTGCGACGCGGGTCCGGACAACGACGGTCGCTACGGCGGCTGCAACCCCGATTGCACCCTTGGCCCGCGCTGCGGCGACGGCATTCGCCAGCCCGTCGAGCAATGCGACGCCGGCCCCGACAACGGCGCATCCGGCAGCGGCTGTGATGCGCGCTGCGTGCTCACGCTGCTCTGAAGAATCCCATTCTCCCGCGCGAAGAGGGGATTTCAGACATGGATTCTCCCATCGCGTTTCCCCAGACGGAATAAAAGAAGGCGGCATGCCTTGCGGCACACCGCCTTCGAGGCCTCCCACTCGGAGGGCCCTGCCGCCATGGCTCAGGGGTCTTGAATCACCCTGAGCGTCGCGACATCAGCTGAGGCAAGCCTCCGACGAGAAGCCGTTGGTACTATGCATTTGGGTTCATGCCTCCTCCGGCAGTAGCCGGCGCCCCGGAGTCTCCGGACCATGATTGGCCGGTCAGCGTCGGTGCGTTTCCGTGGGGCGGGTGCGCGGATGCGGACCCGGCGGTGGGCGTGCCCGAGCCCGTGTCTCTGGAGCCGTCTCGGGCCTTCGCCCGCTGCGGCGCCTCGGAGCGCGGAGTCGGAGAATTCCGGGGCACGGGGCCCCTCGAGCACGGGGGACGTCCGGCGTCACGAGCACGCTGGACCTCCCCAAGATAGTCCGCGCGCACGAAGGCACCAAAGAATTTCTTCACGACGCATGCGCTGCGGCAACGCGCCTCGCGCATCCGTCAGCGTCGTTGATCGCGAAAGTCAGCGTCGGTATCGTCGTCGCGATGCTCCGACCCATCGTGCCTTTCGCGCTCGCGCTGTTCTTCCTCGTCGCGGGCTGCGATTGCGGGGGCGGCACGATGCCCACACCGGGGATGTGCGTCACACGCGCGGATTGTGCGGCAGATGAGGTGTGTGTAGACGGGCGCTGCGTCGTGCGACCCGATGGCGGGCTTGATGGCGGTGAGTCCGAGGGTGGCGTGTCGTGCGAGGACGGACGCGACGCGTGCGGACCGGCGCAGCTCTGTTGCAGCGCGACCGAGGCGTGCGTGGGCGGCACATGCAGGCCGGATTGCGGCGGCGCCCCGCTCTGCGGCGGCACGTGCTGCGGGGCGACCGACGAGTGCCTCTCGGACCGCTGCGTGCCGTTCTGTGCGGATGAGGCGCAGCGCTGCGGCGCGGCCGACGAGCTCTGCTGCGCGAGCGGCGAGGCGTGTCTCGGCGACGCGTGCGTGACGCTCGGCCCCGCGTGCAGCGTCACGGAGGAGTGCGCGCTCGACGCGCTCTGTGATCCGGTGCTCGGTCGCTGCGTGCCGCGGAGCGCGGTCGAGGTCTGTGAATACCGCCCTCCCGTCGGTGAGTTCCGCCCCGCGATCGCGTGTCGCTGGCAGCCGGTCGCCGGTGACCGCGCGAGCTCCGACGATGTGGTGATGGCGCCCGTCGTCGGCAATCTGACCGACGACAACGGAGATGGAGAGACGGATACGCGCGATGTGCCGGATATCGCGTTCGTGAGCTTCGACCGGCCGACCGATGGCTGCTGCACCGCACGCGGCACGCTGCGCATCGTCGACGGGCGCTGCCGGGACGATGGCTCGATGCGCACGATCGCGACGATCGCCACTCCCTCCTTCGACAACTCCACCGGTCTCGCGCTCGGCAATCTCCACCCGGACACCATGCCTGCGGAGCGCGCGCCGGAGATCGTCGGCACCTTGCAGAACGGCGGCACGATCGCGTTGCGCCGCACCGCCGCGGACGGCTCTGCGTGGGAGACGCTCTGGCAGAACACCGCGCACCTCGCGTCCGGGCGCTACAACGGCTCGGGCGCGGCACCCGCGATTGCGGACCTCGACGGCGATGGCCGCCCCGAGGTGATCGTCGGCAACGTCGTGCTCGACGGACTCGATGGCTCGCTGCGCTGGGATGGACGCGTCACCGTGGGTGCGTCGGCGGGCGTCGGCAACAATGCCTTTCTCGGGCCGACCTCGACGATTGCCGATCTCGACCTCGACGGCCGCCCGGAAGTCATCGCCGGAAATACCGTCTATGAAGGCACGACGGGCGCGGAGCGCTGGACGTATGCCTATGTCGGCGACGCGTCGGCGTGCGGCGGCAGCGTGCCTTGTGACGGCTACAACGGCATTGGCAACTTCGACGCGGATCCGCAGGGAGAAGTGGTGATCGTGCGGCGCGGGGAGGTCTTCGTCCTCGAGCACGATGGCGTGTTGAAGGCGCGCGTCACGATCCCGCGCGTCGCCTGTGCGAACAACGAGGGCGGCCCGCCGACGGTCGCGGACTTCGATGGGGATGGGCGCGCGGAGATCGGTGTCGCGAGCGCGGATTATTACGTCGTCTTCGACCTCGATTGCACCGGCTCTCCGCTGCCCGATGGCTGTGCATCGACGAATGTGCGCTGGCAGGTGCGCAACACCGATTGTTCGTCGCGCTCGACGGGCTCGAGCGTCTTCGACTTCGATGGGGACGGGCGTGCCGAGGTGGTCTATGCGGATGAGCGCAATTTCCGCATCTTCGATGGCACGAATGGCACGATCCTCTTCGACGATCCGCTGCATCGCAGCAATACGCGGCTCGAAATGCCGATCGTCGTCGACGTCGACAACGACGGGAAGAGCGAGGTGCTCGTCGCCGAGGCGCCCGCTGACGACAGCCCCGACGGACTCGTGGTCTGGACGGACGCCGGCAACAACTGGGTGCGCACGCGCCGGATCTGGAATCAGCACACCTATCACGTCACCAACGTGAGTGAAGATGGGCAGATCCCGCGCATGGAGATGCCCAATTGGAGCAGCCCGCGACTCAACAACTTCCGCCAGAACGTGCAGCCGGGCGGCCTCTTCGACGCGCCGGATCTCTTCGTCGCGTCCATCGAGCAGGAGCTCTGCGACGCCGCTGAAGGGCGCCTCGATCTCGTCGTCACGGTGGGGAATCGCGGCGCGCTCGCGGTCGCGGCGGGCGTGCCCGTGGTCGTCCGCGCGACGCCCGCAGGCGGCACCGCGCAGCGCGTCGGCGTGGTGCGCACGGCGACCTATCTGCTGCCGGGTCGCACCGAGCGACTCCCCATCTCGTGGTCGCCCGCGGGCGGTTTCACGTTCCCGACCTTCACCGTCGAGGCGACCGTCGACGACGACGGAATGGGCGGCGCGGTCTACAACGAGTGTGACGAGACGAACAACGCCGCGACGAGCGCGGCGTTCATGACGTGCACGTTCGGCTGAGCGGCCGCGCGCTCAGACGTTGAAGCGGAAGTGCATGACGTCGCCGTCGCGGACGACGTACTCCTTGCCTTCGCTGCCGAGCTTGCCGGCGGCGCGCACGGCCGCCTCGCTCTTCATGGTCACGAGGTCTTCCCACCACATCACCTCGGCGCGGATGAAGCCGCGCTCGAAGTCCGTGTGGATGACGCCCGCGGCGCCGGGTGCGCGCGTCCCGCGGCGGATCGTCCAGGCGCGGACTTCCTGCTTGCCCGAAGTGAAATAGGTGATCAGGTCGAGCATCTTGTAGCCGGTGCGGATCACGGCGTTGAGGCCGGGCTCCTCGAGGCCGCTCGCCTCGAGGAAATCCTTTCGATCCGCGGGCGGCAATTGCATGATTTCGGCCTCGATCGCCGCGCAGATGACGACGCAATCCGTCTGTTCGTCGGCGGCGAGCTTGCGCACCTTCGCGACGTTCGCGTCGGTGTCGAGGTTCGCGAGCTGATGCTCCTTGACGTTGCAGACGTAGAACATCGGCTTGGTCGTGAGCAGCATCATCTCGCGCACGATCTTCTGCTCTTCGGGTGACTCGATGGGCACGTGAATCGCGCGCTTGCCGGACTCGAGCGCTGCTTGCAGGCGCGCACACACGACCTCGGCGGCCTGCTCGACTGGGCTGTTCGCCTTGGCCATCTTCCGCGCGCGCTCGGCGCGCTTCTGGACGCTGTCGAGGTCGCGCAGGATGAGCTCGAGATTGATGATCTCGATGTCGTCGATCGGGTCGATGCGGTTCTCGACGTGGACGATGTTGTCGTCCTCGAAACAGCGCACGACGTGCGCGATGGCGTCGCAGTCGCGGATGTTCGAGAGGAAGGCGTTGCCGCGCCCCTCACCCTTGCTCGCGCCCTTCACGAGCCCGGCGATGTCGACGAAATCGACGGTCGCGGGCTGCGACTTCAGCGGCTGCACGAGCGCGACGAGCGCGTCGAAGCGCTTGTCCGGCACGGGCACGACGCCGATGTTCGGGTCGATGGTGCAGAACGCGTAGTTCGCAGCCTCCGCCTGCTTCGAGGAGAGGGCGTTGAAAAGCGTGGATTTCCCGACGTTGGGCAGACCGACGATGCCGACCGAGAGACTCATGGCAGCGCGCGTGTAGCAGGCCGCCCCGAGCCCCGCCAAGCCGGGACCGGGACAGCGGGCTTGCCGCCTTGCCACCCTCACGTCACAGAAGGTTCACCTTCGGCCTGAACACTCGGTGTCGGAGAATACGCATGAGCGAGCGAATCCTGGCGGTCGACGACGAGGCGGACCTGCTCGAGCTGGTCGAATACAACCTGCGGGAGGCGGGCTACTCCGTCGCGACCGCGAAGGACGGTGCGGGCGCGCTCGCCGAGGTGCGGCGTCAGCGGCCGGATTTGATCCTGCTCGACCTGATGTTGCCCGACATCTCGGGCACCGAGATCTGCAAGCGCCTGCGCCGCGACCCGGACACCGAGGGCATCCCCATCGTGATGCTCACCGCGCGGGGGCAGGAGATCGATCGCGTCGTCGGCTTCGAGCTCGGCGCGGACGACTACATCGTCAAACCGTTCTCGCCGCGTGAGCTGGTGCTGCGCATCGGCGCGGTGCTGCGGCGCGCGCAGACGCCGCAGGTCGTCGACACCACGCAGCGCATCGTGCTCGGCAAGCTCTCGATCGACGTCGCGCGGCACCGCGTCGCCGTCGAGGACGAGGACATCCCGCTCACCGCGCTCGAGTTCAAGCTGCTGCTCGATCTCGCGTCGCGCCGCGGTCGCGTGCAGTCGCGCGATGCGCTCCTCGATCGCGTGTGGGGCTACGCGCCCGGCATCGAGACGCGCACCGTCGACACGCACGTGAAGCGCCTGCGCGAGAAGCTCGGCGCGGCGAGCGATTACATCGAGACCGTGCGCGGCATCGGCTATCGCCTGCGCGAAGACCTCGACGCTCCAGCGAGCGTCTGAGCCATCACGCGCGATGGTCCTCGTCCTCTGTACGTCTGCGCTCCTGACCCGTGAGCGGCGCGCGTGCTGAGGAGCCTGCGCGCGCGGATCGTGGGCGTGATCCTGCTCGTGACCGCCGCGGGCATCGTGCAGTCGCTGCTCGTCGTCGACCCGCTCATCGAGGGGCAGGAGACCGAGCGCATGGAGCGCGAGCTCGCGACGATCGCGCGGACGACGGTCGCGCGGCTCGCGCGGGGCGCCGACCCGAACGTGGTCGCCGACGAGGTGGGCTCGCTCGCGAGCGCGCACGTCGCGATCTTCGGTGCCGATGGCGTGTTGCTCGGTGACAGCGCGGACCTCGCGCACCGCGCGGCCGAGCGTGAGGCGCGTGCGCTCGAGGTCGTCGCGGCGCGCACGGAGGGCAGCGGCACCGATGTGCGGGCGGGACCCGGCAGCCGCGACGAGCGACTCTTCGTCGCGGTGCGCGCCGAGCGCGGCGTCGTCGTGCGCGTCGACCGCTCGCTCGCGCCGATCGTCGAGCTGCGGCGGCGGCTGCGTTTCGTGGTCGTCGGTGTCGGGCTCGCCGCGCTGCTGCTCGCGTGGCTGCTCTCGGAGCTGCTCACGCGCGCGCTCGTGCGGCCGCTCGCGGAGCTCGGTCGGGCGGCCGATGCGCTCGCGACGGGCGAGAGCAGCGTGCGTGTGCGCAGCCCGCGCAAGGACGAGCTGGGCCTCGTCGCGCGCTCCTTCGATCGCATGGCCGACGCCATCGACGCGCGCATCGCGCGCCTGAGCGCCGAAGAAGCGCAGCTCCGCACGATCCTCGACGCGATGGTCGAGGGCGTGCTCGTCACCGATCGCGAGGGGCGCATCCGCCTCACGAATGCAGCCCTGCAGAAGCTCGCGGGGCGCGTCGAAGGGCGCACGGCGGTCGAGGCGATCCGCAGCGCCGAGCTGCACGAGGCCGTCGAGGGCGCGCTCCGCGGCGAGGCGTCGAGCGTCACGCTCGAGATCCGTGTCGGCGTCGAGTCACGCATGCTCGCCGCACAGGTCGCGCCGCTCCCCGCGCGGAGCGGCGTCGTCGCCGTGCTCCACGACGTGACGGAGCTGAAGCTCGCCGACACCGTGCGCCGCGACTTCGTGGCGAACGCGAGCCACGAGCTGCGTACGCCGCTCACCGCGATCCGCGGCTTTGCCGAGACGCTCGCCGACGGCGCGATCGGCGATCCGGTGCTCGCGAAGCGCTTCCTCGGCCGCATCCTCGAGCACGCGGTGCGCTTGCAACGGCTGGTCGACGATCTGCTCGAGCTCTCGCGCGCGGAGTCGCCGGACGTCGCCTTCGCGCTCGGCTCCGTGGATGTGGGCGTGGCCGTGTCGCGCGCGCTGCGCGGGCTCGAGCGCAACGCCGCGGAGAAGCAGATCACGCTCTCCGCCGAGGGCCTCGACGACAGCCCGTGTTTCGTCGAGGCGGACGCCGTCGCGCTCGATCACGTGCTCGTGAACCTCGTCGACAACGGCGTGAAGTACACGCCTGCAGGCGGCCGCGTGACGGTGCACGTCGACACCACCTCGAAAGACGGTGTCGTCATCGAGGTCGCGGACACCGGCGGCGGCATCGCCCCGCAGAACCTGCCGCGCATCTTCGAGCGCTTCTATCGCGTCGACTCGGGACGCGCGCGCGAGGTCGGCGGCACCGGGCTCGGCCTCGCGATCGTCAAACACCTCGTGCAGCGCATGGGCGGTGAGGTCGGCGTCGAGAGCCGATTGGGCCGCGGCACCACGTTCCGCGTGCAGCTCCAGCGGGCGGCAGAGCCGGAGGAGCCGTCGTGAGCGCGCGAGACACGACGTCAAAGACGCGAATCGTGGATCGTCCGAATCGGCGGCTCGCCGTGGGCGCGATCATGCTGTTCGCCCTGTGTGTGCTGTGTGCGTGCAGCGGACGCGTCGGGCCGCGCGGACGGGGTGAGGGGCGCGCGGCGACGATCGGCGTGCGCGGCTCCGACACGATGCTCGCGCTCGTCGAGCGCTGGGCCGAGCGCTACATGGACGAGAATCCGGGGGTGTCCGTGGAGGTCTCGGGCGGCGGCAGCGGGACGGGGATCGCGGCGCTCGTCCACGGCACCGTCGACGTCGCCTGCGCGAGTCGACCGCTCGCCGTGAGCGAGCGCGCGGCGCTGCGGGCCCGGCGTGGCGCGGATGCGCGCGAGACGCCCGTCGCGCTCGACGCCGTGGCGGTCTACGTCCACGCGCAGAACCCCGTGCGCGCGCTCGATCTCACGCAGCTCGCGCGGATCTATCGCGGCGAACATCGGCGCTGGTCGGAGCTCGGCGGTGCGGATCTGCCGATCGTCCTCTACGGCCGCGAAAATAGCTCCGGCACCTATGCCTTCTTCAAGGAGCGCGTGCTCGGACGGCTCGATTTCGCGCTCGAGACGCAGTCACTCCCCGGCACGGCGGCGGTGCTGCACGCCGTCGGCCGCGATCCGAAAGGGATCGGCTATGCGGGCCTCGGTCACGGCCCGGGCGTCGCGCCCATCGCCCTCCGCGCGCGCGCCGGCGCAGAGGCCGTGTCGCCCGAACGTCAGGCGGCGGGCGAGGCGCGTTATCCCCTCTCGCGTCCGCTCTTCCTGATCACGACCGAGTCCGCGCGCCCCGAAGTCGCCGCCTTCGTGGCGTGGGTGCGCTCGCCGGAAGGGCAGCGCCTCGTGCGCACGCTCGGCTTTCATCCGCTCGACGAGGGCAGCGCGTCGGAGGCGCGCGCGCGATGAGCGAGCCCCACGAGTCCACGCGCAGCTCACCGCCTGTCGCACCGCGCGACCTCGGCTTTCGCACGCCGCTTGCGCATCGTGTCGTCGAGCGCGCGATCGCCATCGTCGCCGTCGGTGCGCTCGCTGCGCTCTTCGCCATCGTGGTGTTCGTCGCGCGCGAGGCGCTGCCGCTACTGTGGGAGTCGGGCTCGCTCGGCGATCTCTTCGCGCCGCGCCGCTGGGCCGGCTACGACGCGCCCGCTTTCGTGTGGCAGCCGGTCGGCGCCGTGCCGAAGCTCAACGTCGTGCCGCTGCTGGTCGGCACGCTGAAGGTCACGGTGATGGCGATGCTCGTGAGCGCGCCGCTCGGAATTGCGTGCGCGATCTACGTCGCGAAGCTCGCCCCCCGCGGGCTGCGCGCGTGGCTCAAGCCCGCGATCGAGCTGCTCGCCGCGGTGCCCGGCGTGGTGCTCGGATTCTTCGCGCTGGTCGCGATCTCGGATGGTGTCGAATCCGTGCTTGGACTCACGTATCGGCTGAACGGGCTCGTCGCCGCGCTCGGCCTCGCGCTCGCCGTCGTGCCCGTCATCTTCACCATCGCCGAAGATGCCCTGTCCTCGGTGCCGCGCGCGCTCGAAGAAGCCGCGCTCGCGCTCGGTGCACGGCGCTGGCAGGTCGTGATGCGCGTCGTCGTCCCCGCCGCGCTGCCGGGGCTCGCGGCCGCGGTGCTGCTCGGGCTCGGCCGCGCGATCGGGGAGACGATGATCGTGCTCATGGCGTCCGGAAACGCGGCGGTGCTGCGCCTCTTCGACCCGACCTCGAGCGCGCGCACCGTGACGGCGACGATCGCGGGCGAGCTCGGCGAGGTCGCGCAGGGCGAGCGGCACTGGCGCGTGCTCTTTCTGCTCGGGCTGCTGCTGCTCGCGCTCACCTGGGGCTTGCAGCGGCTCGGCGCCTTCGTCATCGCTCGCTTGCGGCGGCGCTGGTCCGCGGAGAAGGCCTGAGATGAACACTCCGAATCGCATCACGCCGCCGACGGCGACGAAGATGTCCGCGCACGACGTGACCGTGCGTTATGGCGAGACGCCCGCGATCCGTGGCGTGAGCATGGAGATCTACGAGCGCCGCGTGACCTCGCTGATCGGCCCCTCCGGCTGCGGGAAGACGACCTTCCTGCGCTCGCTGAATCGCCTGAACGACGGTATCGACGAGGCGCGACTCGAGGGCCGTATTCTGCTCGATGGGCAGGATATCTACGCGCGCGACGTCGACCCGGTGGCCGTGCGGCGCCGTGTCGGGATGGTCTTTCAGCGCGCCAATCCCTTTCCGCGTTCGGTGTTCGAAAACGTCGCCTTCGGCCTGCGCATCGCGGGCGAGCGTGACCCGCAGCGCCTCGCGCGACGCGTCGAAGAATCGCTGCGCGCGGCCGCGATCTGGGATGAGGTGAAGGACCGCCTCGACGAGAGCGCGCTCTCGCTCTCGGGCGGGCAGCAGCAGCGTTTGTGCATCGCCCGCGCGATCGCCGTGAAACCCGAGGTGCTGCTGATGGATGAGCCCGCCTCGGCCGTCGATCCGATCGCCACCGCCAAGATCGAAGAGCTGATTCGCGCGCTGCGCGACGACTACACGATCGTCATCGTCACGCACAACATGCATCAGGCTGCGCGTGTCAGCGATTACACGGCCTTCTTCTACCTTGGCGAGTTGATCGAGTTCGATGAGACTGAGCGTCTCTTCACGCGTCCTTCGGTGCCGCGCACCGAGGATTACATCACGGGTCGCTTCGGCTGACGGAACCGCCATGAACGTCCACACGAGCCAGCAATACGAGGCCGAGCTGCGCGCCCTCAAGGACCGCCTCCTCGCGATGGGCGGTCGCTGTGAATCCCTCCTTCGACAGGCGACCTCCGCGCTCGAGCGGCAGGACTCGGCGCTCGCCGAATCCGTCGCGCGCACCGATCACGAGATCAACTCCGACGAGCTCGCCATCGACGATCTCGCGGTGCGCATCCTCGCGCTGCGCCAGCCCGTCGGCCGCGATCTGCGCTTCCTCATGACGGCGCTGAAGGTCGTGACCGATCTCGAGCGCATCGGCGACGAGGCCGTGAACATCGCCGAGCGCGCGGGCGAGCTCTCGCGCGAGGTGAAGCTGCCGCCGACGGCCTCGCGCCTCGGCGAGATGGCGAATGGCGCCGCCGGGATGCTGCACGAGGCGCTCGACGCCTTCGTCGAGGAGGACGCTCTGCGGGCCGAGCGCGTGTTCGCCTCGGACGACGCCGTCGACGAGCTCTACGGCCAGACGATGCGCGCGACCTTCGCTTACATCACCGCGAACCCGGAGAAGGTGCAGCCCGCGATGGCCGTCGCCTCCTGCGCCAAGTACGTCGAGCGCATCGCCGACCACGCGACGAACATCGCGGAGATGGTCGTCTACATGGTGCGCGGCGTGGATGTGCGGCACGCGCAGAAGAAGCGTCCCTGAACACCTGATGCGAACGGCTGCGTTCTTGCCGCGGCAGCCTTGAAATGCCCGGGGGTGCACACCACAACCCGCGCACCCATGCGCCCGAGTCTCCGCCGCGCGGTCTTCTTCGCCGCGCTCTGCCTCGCCTCGATCCCCTTTGGAGCGCGCGTGTCCGCGCAAAATCCGCCGGATTCCGCCGATGCCGGCGCGCCCGCGACGCCTGCTCCGACGCCCCCCGCGCTCACGCCCCCCGCGCTCACGGGCACGATCGATCCGGGCTATCCCGACTCGGCGCGCGGCACGCAGGCCGAGCCCGTCATCACGCTCGAAGTCACGATCAGCGCCGCCGGCGAGGTCACCGACGCACGCGTCGTCTCGGAGCCGCGCGCCGACTTCGACGCGCTCGCCGTCGCTGCGATGCGCGCCGCGCGCTTCGAGCCTGCGCGCCGCAACGGCACGGCGATCCCTGCGCGGATCCGCTTCCAGCTCGGCTTCCGCATGCCCGACGCAGATCGCCCGCCGCCCGAGCCCGAGCCGGTGCCCGAGGACGCGCCGCCCGCGGAGCCGCCGCCGCCGCCGCCCGCACGCCTCGTCGGCCGCGTCCGCTCGCGTGATGGCGACGCCGCGCTCGCCGGCGCCCGCGTGACGCTGCTGCGCGAGGGCCGCCCGCCGCGCGAGGCGATCACGGGGCCAGATGGGTCATTTGCCTTCGACGAGCTCGCGCCCGGCACCGCGCGTGTGCGCGTCGAGGCGAGTGAGTACGAGTCGCGGGAAGACGATGAACAGCTCGTCTCCGGCGAAGAGACGGATGTCGTCTATCGTCTCGACGAGGCCGAAGACGTGGAGGCCTTCCGCGCGACCGCCCGCGCCGAGCCCCCGCCCCGCGAGGTCACGCGCCGCACGATCACCTCCGAAGAACTCACGCGCATCCCCGGCACGCGCGGCGATGCACTCCGCGCGATCGAGCTGCTCCCCGGCGTCGGTCGCCCGCCCGGCCTCGCCGGACTCGTGCTCATCCGCGGCGCCTCGCCCAACGATTCACAGGTCTTCCTCGACGGGCAGCCCGTCCCGCTCCTCTATCACTTCGGCGGACTCACGAGCTTCTACAACTCACGGATGATCGACCGGATCGACTTCTATCCGGGCAATTTCTCCGTGCGTTATGGCCGCAAGGTGGGCGGCGTCATCGACGTCGGCGTGCGCGATGGGCGCGTCGATCAGGTGCACGGCGTCGCCGACGTGAACCTCGTCGATGCGTCGTTGTTGCTCGAAGTCCCGCTCGGCGAGCGCGCGAGTCTCGCGGTCGCGGGCCGCCGCAGCTACATCGATTTCTTCCTCAACGACGTCCTGCCCGAAGGCACCATCAGCCTGACGGCAGCACCCGTCTATTACGACTATCAGAGCGCGCTCACGTGGAAGCCCACCTCTCGTGACCGGATCCGCCTGCAAATCTACGGCTCTTCCGACCGCTTCGAGGCCGCGCTCCCCGCGCCCGCGGATGGTGATCCGGCGGTGCGCGGCAGCATCGATCTCTCCACCCAATTCCACCGCTTTCAAGCTTCGTGGAAACGCGCGCTCACACCCGACGTCGATCAGAATCTCGAGTTCACCTTCGGCTCGACCAATCTGCGCATCGCGGTGGGCAACGCGTTTCGCCTGCAGATCGACACGCTCCCGATCAACGGCCGCGCCGAGTGGACGATGCGTCTCGCCCGTCGCGTGCGGCTGATCGCGGGCATGGACATCCAATCCGGACCGACGGATATCGCCTTCATCGGCCCGGCGCCCGCGCAGCAGGATGGCGACACCAACGGCACGCCCTTCTCCTCGCGCGAGCAATTCATCTTCTCCGGTTCGGAGACGGTGTATCGCCCGGCGGCCTACGTCGAAGCCGCGCTCCGGCCCATCGATCCCCTGCAAATCGTGCTCGGATTGCGGCTCGACTGGTATCGCGACATCAAGTGGTGGTCTTTCGATCCGCGCCTCTCGGCCCGCTACACGCTCAGTGATCGCTGGGCGTTCAAGGCGGGTATCGGCATGTTCTCGCAGCCGCCCGAGTTCCAGGAGAGCGCCGACCTCGTCGGCAATGCCAATCTCCTCCCGCAGCGCGCGCTGCACGTGAGCGCGGGTGTCGATCACCGCTTCGATCAGCAGTTCTCGTTGGGGGTCGAGGGCTTCTACAAGAACCTCGATCAGGTGATCGTCTCGAACGACGCGGGCCTGCGCTTCGACAACGGCGGCATCGGGCGCATCTACGGACTCGAGGTCGCCGGCCGCGCCAATCCCGTCGGGCGCTTCTTCGGATTCGTCTCGTACACGCTCATGCGCAGCGAGCGGCGCGACGGGCCGGGCGAGCCGTGGCGCCTCTACGACTTCGATCAGACACACATCCTCACGCTGTCGGGCGTCTATCGCCTCGGCCGCGGCTGGGAGGCGGGCGCGACCTTCCGCTTGATCAGTGGCAATCCGACGACACCCATCGTCGGCTCGATCTACGACACGGCGAGCGACCTCTACATCCCGGTGAGCGGCGCGACCAACAGCGACCGCAATCCCTTCTTCCACCGCCTCGATCTGCGCATCGAGAAGCTCTGGCGATTCCAGCACTGGAAGCTCGCGCTCTATCTCGACGTGCAGAACGTCTACAACCGTCAGAACATCGAAGGCATTCAATACAACTTCGACTTCCGCCAGAGCGCGGTGATCGGCGGACTCCCGATCATTCCGAGCCTCGGCGTGCGAGGTGAGCTGTGATTCGTCGTCGCGCGGCAGCGCTTTCCTTCGCTGCGATCGTCCTCTCGCTCGGCGCGAGCGGTTGCATGGGTGATCTCGACAAGGGTTCTTCCATCCTCGATACGCGCGTGATCGGCGTGCGCGTCGAGGTCGTCGGCAACGAGTCCATCGCCGCGCCCTCGCCGGGTGACGTCGCGCGGCTCTCGGTGCTGCTCGCCGAGCCGCCGGGCGCCGATCAGGACGCGCTCGGCTGGGGCGTCGCGCTCGGGCCCTTCGTGCAGCAGGGCACCGGGCGCCCGATCGTGCTCGAGGTGCCGGTGCCCGACGCATCGCTCCTCGGTGGCGCGCGCTCGGTGCCGCTCGTCGGTCAGGTCTGTTCGAACGGCACACCCCGCTTCGGGATGGGGGAGACGCCGCCGACGTGCAGCGAGGGATCGACCCGCGCGACGACCTTCCTCGCGACCGTCTCGCTCGCCCGTGAGGGTGCGCCGCCCAACCGCAATCCCACGTTCGGAGACGACTTTGCGACGCTCGCAGAAGAGCGCTGGGACGCTCCGGCGGCTGCGCTTCCTGCGACGGGCTGCGCGGCGATGGCGGGCAATCCCGCACTCCCGCTCGTGACCGTGTCGAAGGATCCGCAGCGCGTGGTGTTGCGCATCGCGGACGCGACCCGCGAGGCGTTCGTGCGTACGGACGGCAGCGACGCGAAAGAGGTCCTGACGCTCTCGCAGTTCACCTCCGGCGGCGATCTCGCGCGGCAGTTCTCGGTGTTCGAGGGCGATGTGGCGCTCGATGCGGAGGTCGAGTGGACCCCGGATCTCACGGCGGATCCGACAGGCACGCTCGTGCGCTTCTGGTTCGTCGCGCGGGACGGGCGCGGGGGCGTCGGGTTCACGACGCGCGCGGCGTGCGTCGTCCCATGACGAGGTCTGCGCGTCTCTGGATTCGAGAGGCGCATTCGTGCGACAACCACGCTCCGTGATGAGATATCCACTTTCGCTGACCGCGCGCGTCTCGCTCTTCGCTCTGGCTGCGATGGGGCTCATGGCGTGCGGCGCCGGTGCCACGTCTGCGCCTCCCGAGCCCTCGAACCCGGCGCCCGCCGTGATTCCCGCCCGCACGGAGGAAGAGCCGCTCAACGCCTCGGCGCGCCGCTGTCGGACGACGCGCGCGCTCGAGTGCGACACCGGCGAATACTGCGATTTCCCGGTCGGGGGGGCGTGTGGTCGCAATGGTCGCCCGGGGGTGTGTCGTCCGCGCCCGGAGCTGTGCACGCGTGAGTACATGCCTGTGTGCGGCTGTGATGGCCGCACCTGGCCGACGCGCTGCGTGGCGGCGACGCAGGGGGTCGATGCGGTCTCCGATGGGCCCTGTCCGGGCGATGTCGGCGCGACCGCTGGGCTGCCGCCCGCCGAGAGCTGACGCGGCGCCGCGTCGGGCTCGGTCGGTACACGCCGCGTTTTGGAATCCCGGGACCGCGCTGATAGACTCGCGCCGGCTCTCATGCAGGAACGGATCGGCAACTGCCGCGTGCTCGGCGAGATCGGCTCGGGCGGCATGGCGGTGGTCTACAAGGCCATTCAGGAGCCGCTCGGCCGCCCCGTCGCGCTGAAGGCGCTCAAGCCCTCGATCGCGGTCGACTCTCAGTTTGCCCGGCGCTTCGAGCGCGAGGCGCACTTCATGGCCGCGCTGCAGCACGAGAACATCCTGCACGTCCACGACTTCGTGAAGGCGGACGGCTCGATGTACATCGTCATGGAGTACGTCGAGGGCATCGACCTCTACGACCTCCTCGACAAGACACCTCGTTTGCCCGTCGAGGTCGCCGCGATCATCGCGTTGCAGATCGCGCGCGCGCTCGATTACGCGCATTTCCGCGGGATCATCCACCGGGACATCAAGCCTGCGAACATCATGATCTCCCGGCAGGGCGCCGTGAAACTCATGGATTTCGGCATCGCGCGGGATGAGACACTCACCGATCTCACCGAGACGGGCACGGGACTCGGCACGCCGAGCTACATGAGCCCGGAGCAGATCCTCGGTGACAAGCTGGATTTCCGCAGCGACCTTTTCTCGCTCGGTATCGTGCTCTATCAGATGGTCACGGGCAGTAAGCCTTTCGTCGAAGACGAAGCGCGCACCGTGATGCAGAAGATTCGCCTCGATCGCTATACGCCTGCGCGCAAATCGAACACGGCCGTCCCACGCACGCTCGAGCGCATCCTCGCGCGTTGCATGGAGAAGATGCCGGCGAATCGCTATCCATCGACACAGGCGCTCATCGATGATCTGATGGAGTTTCTCGCGGCGCGCGTGCCCATCAACTACAGCGCTCGTGTCGTGATGTATCTGCGCGACACGGGCGTGGTCCCGGTCGCGGAAGCCGAGGAAATCCTCGCCGCGGGCGCGTCACGGGCGGTGCGGACGGCGCCCGGCAACCGACGTTTGTGGCGGTCGATGGCGCTCGTCCAAGGCGCGCTGTGTCTCGGGGTCGTGGGCGCGGGTGCGGCGCTGCAATACGGTGCAGGCAGGCTGCGGGGCGAGCGGGGGGATGACGCCGCGGCGGCCGCGGGGCTGCCCGTCGAGCCGGCGCTCGCGGGCCACGTGCGCTTCGTGGTCGAGCCGTGGGCCGATGTCTACATCGATGGTCAACAGGTGGTCACCACGCCTTCCGCACGCGCGATTCCGCTCGCGCCGGGGCGTCACTACGTGAAGCTCAAGAATCCCTATTTCGCTGAGGTCGACCGCGAGCTGCGCGTCGTCACCGGGCGCATCGAGGTCATCGACGTCACGCTCGAGCCGCTCCACGCCGCCACGCCGCGGCCTGCGGGTGCGGGAGTCACGCCGTGAGTCTCCGCGACTCGTCGACGGCCGCGCTCCGCGTCGTGCTGCTCGCCTGCGTGCTCGTCCACGCATTTGCGGCGACGGCGCGCGCGGATGGCAAGGTCTTCGTGCACGTCGTGCGCGCCGGGGAGACGCTCGCCTCGATCGCGCAGCGCTATTACGGCGATCCGCGCCGCGAAAACGTGCTCGTGATGGAAAATGGCCTCAACGCGCAGGGGGGCGCGGCGATCGTCGTGGGCGTGCGCCTCGACATCCCCGTCGTGAGCTATCACCGCGTCGCCGAAGGCGAGACGTGGGCCCAGCTCGCGGAGCGCTTCTTCGGCGACCCGCGCCGCACGGCCGCGCTCATCGAGGCAAATGGCGGCGCCGCTGCGGTGCCGGACGTCGGCGCGGAGGTGCTGGTGCCCTATCCGCTGCGTCACGTCGCCGGGCAGCATGAGACGCTCAGCGAGGTTGCAGAGGTGTATTACGGCCGCGCGGCGGCGGCCGCGTCGCTGCGTCGCTTCAACAACATCCGCGGCAATCGGCTCGCCCGCGGGCAGATCATCCTCGTTCCGCTCGCCGATCTCGTGCTCTCCGAGGAGGGCCGCACGGTCGTCGCTGCCGCGGACGCTGCGCCCCGTGCCCCCGAGGGCGCGGGCGGTGAGGTGCGTGCGTTGCAGGCACGCGTGGATGCCGAGCTCTCGGCGCTGCGCGAGCACGTGCGGCGCGGGCGCTTCACCGAGGCCGTCGCCGTCGGCAATCGCCTGCTCGGCGCGGGGGAGCTCACGGGCAATCAGCTCGTCACGATTCAGCGCGAGCTCGGCACGGCCTACGTCGCGCTCGATCGCGCGGACCTCGCCGTGCTCGCCTTTCGCGAGGTGTTGACGCGTCAGCCCGACGTCGTGTTCGACTCGATCCGCACCTCGCCGCGCGTCCTCGCCGCGCTCGAGGAGGCGCGCCGCGCAGAGCAGGCCGCGCAGACCGCGCCGGTGGCCGCCGATGCGGGTGCGCTGAGCGACGACAGCGACGCGGGCGCGCGCTGAGCG
>Ga0172373_10003854_pt1 | contig 21504 bp, 14 predicted proteins | sample Lak10m_2_FD_114546 | JGI IMG/M metagenome (GOLD analysis project Ga0172373, IMG submission 114546) | Freshwater microbial communities from Kabuno Bay, South-Kivu, Congo - kab_092012_10m | ecosystem: Environmental > Aquatic > Freshwater > Lake | place: Democratic Republic of the Congo...
GAATTAATTCCCAACGTGCACTGTAATTCAATGCCAGGATCAAGGTTACTTTATCATTTTTGGAAGTCAAATCAATAGCCTCTTGCAATTCCTTTTGGCATGCTTCGGGTAAACCTGCCACATCACCAATTACCTTCAATTTGATTCCTTTATCGGATAACTCTTTAATTTCAGTGGAAAGGGTTGTAACAAGCAAATTCATCAACCCGTCGATTTCCTCTTTAGGTCTGTTCCAATTTTCTGTAGAAAAGGTATACAAGGTAAGGTATTTTACTCCTAAATCTTCTGCACCTTTAAGCGCTTCACGAACAGAATCCACACCGAAATTGTGTCCAAAAAGTCGCTCTTGGCCCTGTTTCTTCGCCCAACGTCCATTACCATCCATTATGATTGCAATGTGTTCAGGCGTGTTTTTTAAATCAATTTTAGACAAGTAATCCATCACAGAAAGTTATGTAACGAAAAAAATGAACGTCTATTGTATTTCGTATAAATATTGGCTATCAACAAAAAAGAGGGATTGGAAAACCAAATCCCTCTTTCGTTATCTTCAAAAAACATTATTCAGCAAGAACAACGATTTTGTCATTTAACATTTCAATTACACCTCCGGCGATTTCGACACGTACAACTTTTGCGTTCGTTGCATCCTTTAAAACCTTTGGGTGCATCTTTTTCTTCTTGCCATCAATTGCAGTTGTCAAATCTACCTTAATCACTCCTTTCGCAAGTCCGGAGATAATAGGAGCGTGACCTTTTAGCACTTGAAAAGAACCATCTAATCCTGGAAGTTGAACGGCATCTACTTCTCCTTTAAAGATGTTCGATTCTGGCGTTATAATTTCTAATTGCATAAAAGCTAGTTTTAGGCTATTATTAAGCGTCAGCTAACATTTTCTCACCAGCTGCAACTACATCTTGGATACCACCTTTCAAGTTGAAAGCTGCTTCAGGATACTTATCGTATTTACCGTCCAAGATTTCGTTAAATGCTTTAATGGTATCTTGAATATCTACCAATACACCTGGGATACCAGTAAATTGCTCTGCAACGTGGAATGGCTGAGATAAGAAACGTTGTACACGACGAGCGCGGTGTACGACTAATTTATCTTCTTCTGATAATTCATCCATACCAAGGATAGCAATGATATCTTGTAATTCTTTGTAACGCTGTAAGGTAATTTTCACTCGCTGAGCACAGTTGTAATGCTCCTCACCTACGATTTCTGGTGTTAAAATACGAGATGTTGAATCCAACGGATCCACTGCAGGATGAATTCCTAACTCAGCAATTTTACGAGACAATACCGTTGTTGCATCTAAGTGAGCAAACGTGTTCGCTGGAGCCGGGTCAGTTAAGTCATCCGCAGGTACATATACTGCCTGAACTGATGTAATTGAACCATTCTTCGTTGAAGTAATTCGCTCTTGCATCGCACCCATCTCCGTTGCCAACGTTGGTTGATAACCTACTGCAGATGGCATACGACCTAAAAGTGCAGATACTTCAGATCCTGCTTGTGTAAATCGGAAAATGTTATCAACGAAGAAAAGGATATCTTTTCCTTGTCCATCACCTTCACCATCACGGTAATATTCAGCTAATGTAAGACCAGAAAGCGCTACACGAGCACGTGCACCTGGAGGCTCATTCATCTGACCGAAAACGAACGTCGCTTTAGACTCTTTCATTTCATTCAAATCAATTTTATTTAAGTCCCATCCACCTTCTTCCATAGAATGCATAAAGTCCTTACCGTATTTGATAATTCCAGACTCTAACATCTCACGCAACAAGTCATTACCTTCACGTGTACGCTCACCAACACCAGCAAATACAGACAAACCACCGTGTCCTTTTGCGATGTTGTTGATCAATTCCTGAATAAGTACTGTTTTACCTACTCCAGCACCACCAAATAAACCAATTTTACCTCCCTTCGCATAAGGCTCGATCAAATCGATAACTTTAATTCCGGTAAATAAAACCTCAGTTGCTGTAGATAATTGATCAAAACTTGGTGCCTCACGGTGAATTGGTAATCCGTTAGCATTATCAACTGTATTAATTCCATCAATTGCCTCACCAACTACGTTGAATAAACGACCTTTAATTTGGTCACCTGTAGGCATTTTAATTGCACTTCCTGTAGAAACAACTTCTAATCCACGGCAAAAACCATCCGTAGAGTCCATTGAAATAGCTCGCACTGAATTCTCACCAACGTGTGCTTGTACTTCTAATACAACACGTGTTCCATCTGATTTTCTTACTTCCAAAGCATCGTAGATTCTTGGAAGCTCAACTCCTTTTTCGAAGTTTACATCAACTACAGGACCGATAACCTGTGAAATAGTTCCTTTAATTTCTGACATTTCAGTGTCTTTTAAAATTAACAACACCCTCTTATTAATAGAGGCCTAAATTTGGGCGCAAAGATAAATCAATTATCTGAATGCAAAAGAAATAAATTTAGAATTTGGTTAATTTATCAACAGGTCTTTGACTCAAAGTGTGATTCAAGATTTTTACTGATCAAATATCGAACGGGCCAGAACGTAAATAAATAACTCAAAAACACAACGGAAATTAGGACGAATAACCCATCAGTGAGGCTTAACCGTATCGGGAAAACACCTCCTTCAAATCCAGGCATTTTTATTAATCCAACCTGAAGTTGAATCAAGCAAATACCATAACCCAAAAACAATCCAATTACAATCCCTTTTCCTGCAATCAGCATTCCTTGGTATAAAAAGACCCTGAAAACTTGCTTACGTGTTGCCCCGAAGGTAATTAAGGTTTTTAGATTCGCTAGTTTTTCATTGAAAAGTATTGTTAAAGAGGCGACCAAATTGAAGGCTGCTAACACAAAAATGAATAACAGAATAATAAATACGATTAACTTCTCCGATTTACTCGTTTTATAAATCAACTCGTTTTTTTCGTAATTCGTTTTTACCTCCCATTGTTTTCCTAACTTCGCTTGTAACCTAGATTTCACCTCCCATTCATACCCCTTTTCAACTTCGATGTAAATAGCACTGATTTCATCTGTATAGTCTAATAATTCTCTGGCTTGATTTAAATTAACCAAAACGACCTCATCATTTACCTCGCGATTATAACCAATATGGTCTTTCACCAAATAATCTCCTGTATTGAAAGGAGAAGAACCCAAGCGCATCTTGGCATTTCGCTTAGGCGCATAAAGCATCACTTGATCAATGTGTTGTTTTGAAATTAACAGCTCCAATTTAGCAGCCAATTCAACCCCCAAAATCAATTCGTTATTGTGTAATACCTGTTTTTGTAATTGACCATTTAATAAGGTATGCTCGCTCAGCTTGCTCATTTCATAAAAAGACGGATCAACACCTATGAGACGTGCATTCACCCATTTACTGTCGTGTTTTACTACAACAATTTCTTCTACAGCCCGAGAGATTCTTTTAACGTGAGGAACTCCTTGAAATTTATTCCATACTATTGCACGCTCAGAAATGGTTTTGCCCGTTGTTGGTTTCACCGTAATGCCGGGGTCAAAATCTGAGTATAACTTCTCAATAATGGATTCTATTCCATTGAATGCAGAAAGTAAAATAATAAGTGATGCGGTAATGATTGCAATACCGATGACGGAAATGGATGTAATCCAGTTTACCGCATGTTTTCTTTTTTTTGTAGAGAAATATCGCCGTGCGATATAAAAGGACAGGTTTCCCACAATTATTTCTTCAACAAAGAATCAATTTTCATCGCATAATCAATAGAGTCGTCAATCATGAACACCAACTCGGGAATCTTGCGCATGTTCTTGAGGCGTTTACCCACTTCTCCACGAATACGACCTTTGTGCAGATTGATATGATCCAAAACGACTTTTTTCTCAGGTCCGGCAAAAATGCTCAGGTAACAACGTGCTAATGAAAGGTCTGAAGTAACACGAACAGTAGTGACAGAAACCATTGCACCTAAACAATACTCTCTGGCATTTCGCTGAAACCAAGTTGACAATTCCTCTTGTATTACACCTTCAATTTTATTTTGTCGAATCGAACTCATAGCGCAAAAATAAGAAATGTTCTGCCTAATCACCCGTTTCAGGTTACCAAACCTTATCTTTGACCTGTAATGAAAGCATTTTTAGAAATTTACAGATACACCTTCTCCTATAAAGCAAGGACAATATTGGTTATTATCTGTAACTTATTGTTCGTGATATTCAATTTACTTTCATTAGTTCTATTTATTCCATTCTTGCAGTTAATTTTCGAACCTGCCAAAAGCAAGGAAGTGTTGGATGCTCCACATTTGAACTGGTCGATTTCCGGAATTATTCATTACGCAAAAGACTTCTACAACTATTTCATGCAGAGTATGGTCAATGAAAACCCACAGAAAGCACTTCTTTTTGTCTGTATTTCAGTTCTTTTAGCTTTTTTCCTTAAAAACCTATTCCGATATGGTGCTGTTTGGCATCAGTCCGAACTGCGCATGGCTGTTGTTCGAGATATTCGAGATAAACTTTTCGCCAAAGCGATGCGCTTACCCCTCTCCTATTACACCAATGAACGCAAAGGAGATTTAATGTCGCGTATGAATAGTGATGTAGGAGAAATTGAGGTTGCTGTAATTTCCATGTTAGAATTGTTCTTTCGTGAGCCAATTGCTATTGTAATTAATGTTGCGACACTGATTTACCTGAGCCCTAAACTTACATTGATTTCATTTATATTACTCCCGATTTCTGCGCTCGTGATTTCAAGAATTGGAAAAAGCTTGAAGCGTACTGCGAAACAAGGGCAAGAACAAATGGGACTCCTTTTTTCATCAATTGAGGAGGGGCTTTCCGGTATTCGAGTAATAAAATCATTTAATGCCTTTGAACAGGTGTTTCATCAATTTAAGGCAGTGAATCTGCGCCATCAAAAACTGATCACCAAAGCATTTAGAAAGCGTGACATCTCTCCACTCATCAACGAAACATTAGGTGCCACCGTCATGCTTGGATTGGTCTGGGTGGGTGGATCCATGATTCTAGGGTCCTCTACAGAACAAGCACTAACTGGGAAAGTGTTCATCACATTTATTATCGTTTTTTCTCAGCTGCTTCGTCCAATTCAAGGAATTTCAACTTGTTTGGCCAACCTCAATAAAGCCAAAGCATCGCAAGATCGAATCAATGAAATTTTAGACTGGGACGAACAAATCACTGAAGTAAAACAACCGCAAAAATTGAGTGGATTAAAAAAACACATCCTATACAAGCACGTTTTTTTCAAATACGAGGATGAGTATGTTTTGAAAGACATCAACCTGGAAATTCCAGTTGGCAAAACTATTGCTTTGGTAGGAGAATCGGGAAGCGGAAAATCCACCATTGGCGATTTATTGTCTCGATTTTACGACGTAAGTGCTGGAGAAATATGGATAGATGATACACCCATCAAGTCTTGTGCGGTGAATGACCTGAGGCATCATGTCGGCGTAGTTTCGCAAGATTCAATTCTCTTCAACACCTCCATTCGAGACAATATTGCATTTGGAATGCCTACAGCAACGGATGAGGCTATAATTGAAGCAGCAAAAATTGCCAATGCCCATGACTTCATCATGAATATGGAACAGGGTTATTCAACCAACATCGGAGAAGGAGGCAGCAAACTTTCTGGAGGACAAAAACAGCGCATCAGTATTGCTCGAGCAATTTTAAAGAATCCAACTATTTTGGTTTTAGATGAAGCTACATCTGCTTTGGATACCGAATCTGAACGTTTAGTTCAAGATGCATTAAATAAGTTGATGCAAGACCGTACGTCAATTATTATTGCACACCGCCTAAGCACCATCAAGCATGCAGATGAAATTGTTGTTTTATCTAAAGGAGAAATCATTGAACGAGGAAATCACGAAGAACTGATTGCTCAGCAAGGTACTTACGCTCGACTTTGCGGCCTACAAGGAATAAAAGAATAGTTTTTCGAATAATGCATGCAACGAATTGAAATGAAATACGTTATGTAATTGAGAACATGTCATGTTACAAGAACATATTCATTGGTATTTGCCTCATGCTTTTTTTACCGCATGCACATACCCAGTTAATTACATTTCCGGGGCAAACTCCTCAAAATTTAGTCCAGAACGTTCTTTTAGGAACTGGTGTAAGTGTATCTAATATTGTTTTTACAGGACAAGCTGAGGCAATCAGTAAGTTTATAGCAACAGGCACTAATTTAGGAATCAATGAAGGTATAGTGCTTACAACGGGTACCACTAAAAACAATTCCTTTGGACCACAAGGTCCGAATAACCAAGCCAATGCTGGTATAGACAATGGCGCACTGGGCAATTCATTATTGACGAGTATCATCGGAAGTTCAACGTACAACGCTGCTCTGTTGGAATTTGATTTCATCCCCTATTCTGATACTGTTCGATTTAAATATGTTTTTGGATCTGAAGAATATCCTGAGTTTGCTCCACCGAATAACAGTGCTTACAACGATGTTTTCGGATTCTTTATATCCGGCCCAGGCATTGTTGGTGAACAAAATATCGCACGACTTCAAAATGGCGCTATTGTTTCCATCAATAACGTGAATGCTGTTACCAATATACCTTTCTATGTTGCCAATGGCGATGGCAGCAGTAGTCCACAAAACTCATCAGCTGCTTTTATTCAGTACGACGGCTTTACTCAAGTACTGCAGGCTGTAACCAAAGTACAATGTGGACAAAAATACCACCTAAAAATTGCCGTTGCTGATGCAGGTGACGCCTTTTGGGATTCCGGTATATTCTTAGAGGCCAATAGTTTGTCTTCAAAGACACCCGTTGAAATAACCTACGCCCTTTCTAGTATTGCATTTGGCGCGAATAATATCATGGCAGAAGGATGTGTTACAGCAACCATCAAGTTAAAAAGAAGCAATAATCTCAACACTTCATTGACCATCCCCATATCTTTAAACGGTACAGCAACAGAACTGATTGATTACTCAGATGTTCCGAGTAGTGTTACATTCAACCCAGGGCAGGAAGAGATTACCCTAATAATTAATGCCTTAGCTGATTCAACAACAGAAGGCCTCGAAACACTAGGATTAAATTTTTTGCTAACTGACCCTTGTGGCAATGTTAATCCGGTTCCCATTAACCTACAAATCGATGACGTATTTCCAGTTCAATTGAACATGCCAGACATTACGATGACTTGCCCGGGTACGGCATTAAATTTATCTGCAAACCCAACTGGTGGCGGAGGTCAGTATGTATACAGTTGGAATACAGGTGCCAACACACCAAGTATTTTGGTTAACCCACCGGCTACCACTACCTATTCTGTTAGTGTAACTGACAACTGTTTGAATCAAACTGTTACAGAAGATGTTGTCGTTACCATTCCAACATATGGCCCTATTGTTATCAATGAATCCGCTGACATCACAGAACCATGCCCATTCAAAAAAGACACCTTAAAATGCACTCCTACAGGCGGAGCAGGCAGCTATGACATACGTTGGAAACAACCAAACGGCACCTATACCTCAGGAAACAATTTATTGATTCAACCCTCAACCACGAGCATCTATTGGGTTTATGTCACAGACCAATGCGGCAAAACCGATTCCGCATCAGTGCTCTACACGATAACTTCTCCTCCGTTGACGGCAACTATTTCAAACGATCAAGCAATTTGCCCGGGTGATAGTGCATTAATTTCAGTTACAGCCCAAGGAGGATATGGCACGATATATTACCTCTGGAACAACTTAGCAAGCAATAATCAATCGATTTGGGTAAAACCGACTAGCACACAAAGTTATACTGCAACCATTCATGATGATTGCAATACGTTCAACGTGGTAAAAACAACCCAAGTGAATGTAATTGTTCCAAAAGCAGATTTCATTGTAGCGAGCAGTACCCTTTTTGACAATTTTCCGATTACATTTCAGAATCAATCCATCAATGGGTATAGTGCTCAATGGACTTTTGGAGATGGAAACACCTCAACGCTTAACAACCCGTCAAATACATTTATAAGTCCAGGTGATTACTGGGTTACATTGATTTCTGAAGATACCTTTGGATGCATTGACACCGTGTCTAAACCCATCCACATAGAGCAGCAATACCTGATTTATATTCCCAATAGTTTCACACCCGATGGTAGTCGACTCAATGAAACTTTTTCAGGACAATTCATTGGATTAGACCACCTGGAAATAACCGTTTTCAACCGATGGGGTGAACTCGTTTTTCACTCTAATGAACTAAATTTCAGCTGGGATGGCACTAACAACAATAAAACCGTTCAACCAGGAACATATACATGGCGAATGAAATGTATTACAAGCTCCGGAAAAGAATTATCCTTTCTTGGGCATGTTAATGTATTGCGTTAATACAAATGACTAGAGGGATTTTGTTCTTCCTCCATCAACCGGAACGTTAATTCCGTTAATATACGATGCTGCTGGAGAGGCAAGAAAAGCAATGGCTGCTGCAACCTCTTCTGGCTGTGCGATACGTTTCATCGGCGATTCGCTGGCCATTTCGTCAAAAATTTCTTCTACAGACTCATTGGTTTGAGCGGACTTGTTCGAAGCAATAGATTGTAAACGAGCAGTGTTTGTTGCGCCAGGCAAAACATTATTTACCGTAATCCCAAACTCACCTAACTCATTTGCCATCGTTTTACTCCAATTGGCAACAGCACCACGAATCGTGTTAGAAACCCCTAAATTTGGTAATGGTTGCTTAACTGAAGTAGAAATGACATTTATAATTCGTCCATATCCAGCATCCTTCATTCCCGGATAGCATGTTTGAACCAATACATGATTACAAATTAAATGTTGGGTAAACGTTGAATAAAATTCCTCAATAGCTGCCTTATGAATCGGTCCACCTTTCGGTCCACCCGTGTTGTTTAGTAGGATATGAACCGGGCCATTTGCTTCGAGATGGGATGAAACTCGTTGTTGAAGATCGGCAGGATCATTAAAATCTGCTACAATATAACGGTGGTTCTGGCCAGATTCTGCGGAAAGTTCGTTCAATACCTCTTTCAATTTTTCTTCGTTGCGCGCTACCAAAACAACAGTTGCCCCCAATTGTGCAAGTTCTAACGCTGCTGCTTTTCCAATACCCTGTGTGCTTCCGCAAACTAAAGCTGTTTTTCCTGAAAGAGATAAATTCATATTCGAAATTTTATTTTGAAGGCACAAAAATACGCTTTCTGTTATTTTTTGAACGAGTAAACAACATTTTATTGTTGATACAAGATTTATTACGGCATAAAACAATGTTTATACTAATTTAATTTAGCATAAAATTAACACACACACTATGAAAAGACTTTTCACCTATGTTATTTGCCTTTTTTGTCTTCTAAACTTAAGTTTTAACACAATTCATGCTCAGGTAAGTTTATACACCTTCAACCAACAAAATGGAAGTTATACTGAATTAACTGGGGGAACAAGTTTGACCTACTCAGGTCAAGACACGAGTTTTCGTGATCGCCCAATTGGTTTTACTTTTCTCTACAATGGAACAAACTACACCAAATTTGGAATTCATGACAATGGTTTCATTGTATTAGGTTCAGGAATTCCCGTTCTTACCAATAATCCAATTAGTCAGGCTAACGCGTCAAACAACGTAATTAGTGGCTTCGGTTTTGGTCTATACAAGCAAACCGGTGTTTATCAATTAAGCTACAACACAACAGGTACAGCACCTAATCGAATTTTAACTGTTCAGTGGAAAAATTATAAAACATTGGTTAATAATACAGCTATTAATTTTCAGATCAAACTCTATGAGACGTCTAATAAAATTGAAGTAATCTACGGGACAATCAACTCGGCTGTAGTCACCAACTCACAAGTGGAAGTTGGTTTACGCGGAAGCGCATCAAGTGATTATAATAACCGTAGCGTTGGTACAGGTGGTTCATGGTCTTCGTCTACTGCGGGTATAAATAATACTGCATTTTGTTTGTACAACAGTACACATGGACCTGCGTCTGGACTAACCTATACATGGTCAATCCCACCATGTACCGTTCCAGATCCAATAAACTTAGTGAACTTCACTACTTCAACAGCAGATTTAACGTGGTCGAACCAAGTTGCAGCCACATCAGGTTATCAATATGTTTTATCCACATCGAATACCAACCCAACATCTGGAACAACTCCAACAGGATCAAGCATACCAACAACATTAAACCTGACGGGATTGACAACTGAAACAACCTATTATGTTTGGCTTCGATCAAATTGTGGAACTGATTATAAAAGTAACTGGTCTCAACCTATCGAGTTGTTTACTGGGCATTGTAGACCAAAAACAGCAATAGGCTGCAGCACAGGAGATCTTATTAGCACAGTGCAACTAAATACCTTATCAAATAATTCCGGCGCAACATGTGCAAGTGGAACAACAGGTTACAGCGACTTCACTGGATTAAATGCTACTACGATAATCCCTTCAACACAGTATAATTTGGGGATTAAGGTTGGTCAACAACAAACGAATCTTTCCGCTTGGATCGATTTCAATGACAACCTTACTTTCGAATCTAACGAGCGAATTGTTTACAGCACATCACCAATAACAGGGAGTGCACTGGCAAATACAGCAAGCCAACTGGTGAATTTGCCGTTCATTCTTCCTTGTACTGCTAACGCAGGAACACACCGCTTACGAATCAAGGTTGAACAAGGAACAAATGGAAGCCAAATTTCACCATGCGGTACAATTACTTCTGGAGAAGTTGAAGATTATTTAGTTACCATTTCAGCGGCACCTACGTGTTTATCTTCTGGCTTTAGTTCTGTTGTTAATACATTGCAACATGATGCAACCATCCAATGGGATTTAAATTGTACAAGTGCCATTCAATTTGATATTGAATATGGACCAAGTGGTTTTAGTTTAGGAACAGGAACGTTTTTAAGTGGTCAAGCTGCTTCAATAAATGGTAGTATTGCAACTTACACCATTAATGGACTTGCATCAAATACGACTTACGACTTTTATGTACGTTCCAATTGCGGATTAAATAACAGTGAATGGTCACTTAAAAATACATTCACAACACTTTGTGACACCATTTACCTTGATCAGCCTTTGGACACAATCGTTTGTGATGGTTTCAATTTACAAGCTATTACAGGCATACACTTGACAGGGAATGAAGCCTATTATACTAACTCACAAGCTGCCAATGGGCAGGTAATAACTGGACCTATTACACAATCGATGCAAGTTTGGATCTATGATCATGTGGCAACCTGTTCAGATGAAACCTCATTTTTTGTTACTGTCAATAAGACTCCAGTAATTTCAAATCCAGGAACAATTGTAACATGTGTAAGTTTTGATCCAGCTAATCACCCGATTAACGGCACGGATATCGGTCAACAAGCAGGTTGGTTTAATCAAACGCAACTTCAAGCTGGAATTGCACTTGGTGTTGTAACGAGTGATAGCCTGGTATACATGTATGCTGCTAACGGAAATTGCTCTGATGAAGAGGCAGTTCAAGTTATTATTCATCAACCTACCTCTTCCACCTCAACTCAAACAGCTTGTGACGTATATACTTGGAACAGTCAAACGTATACACAGAGTGGAACGTACACGTATCAAACAACGAATCAATTCGGTTGTGACAGTACAGCCAACTTAATACTGACAATCAATTCGTCTTCAGAATCCCATGATACGATTGTACGCTGTACAAACTACACGTGGAACAACATCACCTATACACAAAGTGGAGTTTATTCTGAAAACTTCGCGAATGCCTTGGGATGCGACAGCATTGCGTATTTGCACCTTACTATAAATTACAAGGATACTTCTCATACACAAATAGCCGTTTGCACTAGTTATTCTTGGAACAACCAAACCTATAATCAATCAGGAGATTATACCTATACCACACTGAATCAATACGGATGTGACAGCTTAGCCATGCTACACTTAACGATCTATCAGAATGATACGAGTACAACCTCTATTCAAGCGTGTAATTCGTATACTTGGAATGGAACCAATTATACACAATCTGGTTCCTATGAGTACCACACGCAAACCATTCACGGTTGCGATAGCCTGGCGATCTTAGCGCTTGAAATAAATAGACCTGATTCATCTACAACAGTAATTACGACGTGTGATAACTACCTATGGAATGGTCAAAATTACACCTCATCAGGTACCTACACCTACCTCACCAACACAACAAAAGGCTGTGATAGTTTGGCTAAATTGATTTTAACCCTAAACTACAGTCCACAGGCGTATGTTATGGAAAACAATGGAACCTTGCTAACAACACCACTTGCCAATGCCACTTTTAGTTGGTTGAATTGTTCAACAAACCAAGTAATCCCTGGTGCAAACTCTACAACCTATCAACCAAATCAACCTGGATATTATGCTGTAATGATCACCAACAACTGTGGCACGGATACGTCTGATTGCTTTGGATATCAGGTTGGTGGTCTTGAGCTGACACAGGACAATCTAGCAATCTTCCCGAATCCAACCAACGGTCTGGTTCACCTCAACAGTAAGTATGTCTTGGGTAAAGTCAGTTTAATGGATGAAACAGGTAGGTTACTCAACCAAGAAATGATTGATAACACAACACATATAATCGATTTAGAATTGTATCAATCTGGCATCTATTACATTGTTGTAGAAACAGATGAAACCAAACAAGTAAATCGCGTTATTAAACATTAAGAAAAGGGCTTCGGCCCTTTTGTTTTCTTGTGATATGCGATATTTTCTGAACCTAATTGTTTTAATCCTTTGTTATAAAGTCAGCTTCGGTCAACTGGAGTATGATAAAATTCAGCACGATTTCGGTATTCTGGAAAGTTTTTCAGAACGATTCATTGAACTCAACCTGACTAATCATTCGCCTAAAAAACAGTACTTACTTCGAATTGAAATGCCGTTGGATGTGACCAGTACCTTTTCCAACGATCTCATAAGTCCTGATAGTACTATTGGCATTCGTCTACTGGTTAACCCGAAAAAAAAAGGCAGGTTCGAATACACCGTTCGAATTTATACCAGTGATAAAGACGAAGCAACTCTGATTAAACTCAAAGGCATACTCCACGATTTTTCGCCAGATTTGAACGCAGCACTTCAGGCCTGTCCTAATTTTAATCAAAAACCAGTTGGCTATTTTGCCAAACCGTTTGAATCACAAATCACCTTATTGGATTCCATAACAAGAAAACCGATCACTGGGAATTCAATCGTTGTCATTCAACACGGCCGAGAAATCACAGCAAAAAACAATGGTAAAGGATTCAGTTTCCCAAGTCAAATCGGCCCAGTATATGCAGAGGTAGCCATCCCAGGTTATAAGACTGCTACCAAGACTTGGTTCACAGCTCCGGATGCTAACAAAAACTTCATGCTGTTATCAAAAGAAACGCAAGATTATACAAATCAACAGGTCATTGACACCCCATCAACCTTACCTTATCAACCCGTAAAAATTGACTCGCTAAAAAATAACTTGCAAGAACTACCATTTACCAATCAACACTTCAAACTGCTCAATGTCGTCTTTGTAATTGACATCAGTGGATCTATGGCTGTTGACGGCAAATTGGAACTGATGCAACATACATTAAACTCGTTGATTGAAACCATAAGAGACGAAGATCAACTTGCCTTGGTTACCTATGCAACAGATGCCTATATTCTTCAAAAAACAACGCAAGGTTCCCAGAAAAGCGAACTATTTGAACGAGTTGAATTGCTTAAAGTATCAGGAATTACAGCAGGTGGAAAAGGTATAAAACTGGGATATAAAGAAGCCTTCAAAAATCGAATTTCTGGAGGAAAAAATCTGGTTATCATCATAACAGATGGTGCTTTTTCTCAGCAAACATCATCAGATTACTTAAGCTACATGCAGAAATACAGCAAAAAAGATATCGGTGTTTCAATCATAGGAATTAAGCCCAAAGCAAAAGACGCTGAAAAAATGAAAATTGCTGCCAACAATGGAAATGGGTCGTATATCGAAATCAAAAATATTCAGGATTCAAAAACGGAATTAGTACACTTAATTCGACAACTCACTTTTAAGGATTAGTAACGCATCAGATTTTTTTATACTTTCGGGACACTAAAACAACCTGGCATGTCTGAAGATATCAAAGTACTAATTGTAGATGACCATAAATTAATTAGCGAAGCATGGTCTTCCTTATTGAGTAGCTCACCTGGATTTAAAGTATTAGGAACTGCAGACAATGCAGACGATGCTTATGCTTTGTCCTTGTCGTTTAGACCAGATATCGTTCTTATGGATATCAACCTGAAAAATAGTTCGGGTTTTGACGCAACAGAAAAAATTTGCAACAGTTTGCCTAAAACTCGAGTTATTGGTTTGTCGTTGCACGATGATATCAATTACGTTAAAAAGTTTTTATCATTGGGTGCGAAAGGTTATCTAACCAAGAACACTTCAAAAAATGAATTGATTGAGGCAATAAAAACAGTGTATGGCGGTGAGACATTCATTGCTGCTGACATCAAAGACAAGTTTTTTACTTCACTCTTAAATATCGATAATTCTGAATCGAAAAAAGAACTCACACTCAAAGAAATTGAGATCGTGAAATTGATTTCAGCTGGAATGACTTCCAAAGAAATTGCGGAGAAATTATTTATCTCACCACGAACGGTTGAAACACACAGACATAACATCTTAAAGAAACTAGACCTATCAAATGCAGCTCAATTAAGCAGTTGGGCGAAAGAAAAAGGGTTTATCTAATACCTATGCGTGCATACGTATTCATACGTAATTTTCAGCACGCAGTTCGTCCATATTTTTTTTCTGATAACAACTACTTTACATTTGCTTCATAATAACTCATAATTGCTGTGTTTATGAAACGAGCTGTGGTAGTAGAGGACTTCGAACCTCTAGCAAATGTTTGGAAAAAAATGCTTCAAGATCTTGGATTCAACGATGTAACATGTTATCCCTGTGCAGACTCTTTTAATTCTGGTGAACAGGATTCAAAGCTGATTGATCTTGTGCTACTGGACATCAATTTAAAAAACAACACCAACGGAATAGAATTAGCTCGTTCAATACGCAGTGTCAATCTAGCATCTAAAATTGTATTTGTCTCGATGCATCACGACGATTACTACATCGAACAATGTAAACCACTTGGAATTTCTGGGTTTATTTCCAAAAGTATGCCGCGAGAATTGATTCAAATGGGTTTAGAATCAATCATGCATACCGAAGATGATTTTCTGGAATTAAGACCAGTTTTTTAATTAGCCGAATTGATAGATTTCATCAGTTCATTTTCATTCCAAGGCTTGAATATGAACTTCTCCAACATACCATTTTCCAGCAAATCCTTCACCACAAATTCATTGGCTTGACCTGATATCATAATACAACGACTTTCTGGAAATGCCTCTTTAAATTGTTTTACTAATTCTCCCCCATTCATACCAGGCATTTGGTAATCAGATACCAAAATAATGTCTTTTGGAGTTTGAGGGAAAATTGTTTTCAACTCATCCACAACTGTCTCGGGATGGTCAAAACACTCAACAATATTTTCTTCCTCATTAAGGTTTTTACCCAATTGAAAAGATAGCATTTGAAGTATCAATGGATCATCGTCTACACACACTATGACACGGCTATCAGTTTGCATTGAAGTAAGTAAAGTTTAAATTTGTTTAGTTACCCAAAAATAGTCATTCCATTTCATATGTTAACCAGCTAAACGTTAAATTTAATTGTGAAGATTGTTTTGTTGTTTTCAGACGCTATGCTAATTTTTGCATGATGGATCTCTGCCATTTTCTTCACAATAGATAAACCAAGCCCTGTACCATTCTTGCTCTTTTTCGTCGAATAAAACCGATCAAAAATCCGATGAATATCTTCTGCTGGTATAACTGGACCAGCATTGGCAATCGAAATCGAAAAAGAATCTGAATCACACGATGATGTTATTTCAATTAGTCCATCAACTGGTGATGCTTCAATGGCATTTTTAATCAAATTTGACCACAATTGATACAATTTTATCGGGTCACCCGCAATATATAGTTTTGGATCAACATCAAAATTCAGTGTCAATCCATCCTTGAATAAATGAGAAAAGACATTTAAAACATCTTCAATGTTTTCTCTTATGTTTATTTCTACTGGTTCATGCTCAGTATTTGCTTGTATTTGCTGTCGGATATTCAATACAACATCCCTTGCACGCTCACTGGAGGTTAATACTGTTTTGAGTAAAGAAAATAAATTCTTTGCCTGCCAGATAAGCTGTATGTAATCCAATCTGTTGGGTGCAGCTAAAATATCCTGAATCAATGCTGTTTCTGAAATCTGAATCCGAGCTTTAACCATCGATAAGGCTAATGTTTTTAAATCGTCTTGTTCTATATCCTTATTCAACTCCAATAAATAATTTTCCATTTGTGCCGTTTCTTTGCGAATCTGCAACCCTCCTACAAATAATTCCAATTGACTTTTTTCAGCCAACTGAAAGGACTTTTTAAGTTGTTCCGCTGAACAGCTATCAATGCTATCACCAAAAAGTGATGCCAATAGAGAAAGTACATTTTCAGCACCCGCTTTTATTGCTCCTAAAGGTGTATTGAGATCATGAGCCACACTTGCTGCTATCTCACCTATCACTGCAAACACCTCTTGTGATGCCATTTGGCGTGTTAACTGAGCGTTTTGCTCTGTGAGATCTAGTAAATTGCGTTGCGTTTTATTTCTATCCTTGTAAAGTCGAACAATATAAATGAACAAGCCAATTGTTGCCAATAAACCAAATCCGAGAACAACAGAAATAATTCGTTGATTCTTCGTTTTAGCTGATGCAATTTCCTTTTTTCGCTTTTCAACATTGATCAGGTAGTCTTGGCGCTTTTTAAGGCTAAATTGAATTTCCTTTTGCATCAACCACTTCGATTTAGCCGTTGATTCCATTTGTTTTGAGACCTCAAAATACTTTGTAAAGTAGACCAACGCATGCTTGTAATCCCCCGAAGCATCAAATAGTCTTTTCAGGAGGAAATAGGCGTCAGATTTTAATTGCAGATCATCTACTTCTTCGGCATAAACCTTAGCAGAATCTGCGTATATCAGTGCTACTTTACTATCTCCTTGCTGGTCTTTAATTTGGGCTTGAGTTAAAAAGAAATCACTTTTTTGATTCAATGACAGGTTGCTACGTTCAATCGAAATACTATCCAAATAAGCCTGACTTTTTTTCACATCACCCAACTTTAATTCGCATTTTGCCAAACCAAAGAAAATGGTATTCCTTTCAAGATGCTTACTCTTTAATCGGTTATTCAAGTTTAATGCATGAATAAAATTACGTTGAGCACCGTATACATCATTGTGTTGCAAACGAATTAAACCAATGGATACATATCGACCAATAACACAATCATAATCATTAAACTTCAAGCAAATGGCCATTGATTTCTTTTCAGTTGATATCAATTTAGCATATTCACCCATTGCTCGGTATACGTTATTTAGGTTCAAATAAGAATTTGCAAGGCCTCGCCAATTTTTGTGTTTTCTTCGTATGGTGATGCTCTTGTGCAAATAATCAATGGCCAAATTAAATTGATTTAATTTGGCATAATTCGACCCGACCCAGGATAAACTAGCAGAAAGCCCCTTCAAATCATGTGCTAAACGTTGTATTTTGATAGCACGCTTAAAATACCGATTGGAAGCATTGTAATTATCAAATCGATTTAAGTGAATGGCTTTATAATGCAAGCTCCATCCAAGGTTATATAAATCGTTTTGTGCTTGACCCCGCTTGTAACATATCGTAAAGAGGGAATCAACTTTTTGTTTATCCTTGAAAACTGCAGTATATATTTTAAGTTCGATATTTCGTGCCTTATTTTGATACCGTGGAACCCCATCCAAAACAGGTTGAATTTTTCGTGCTAGTGTTAGCGATTCTTCAAACTTAGATTCAACAAACAACAAATTTGCCGTGTAGGTATCTAAAATTGCTTTTAAACTGGCCGAAGCACGCTTCTTAAGGCGTTTAATCATCCATTTTGCTTCAGTATTATCACCATTGAGCATCAGTCTGTTGAGCTTCTTCAGTTGAGTGCCGAGTTCATGATTTTGCGAAAAGTAGTAATCAATAAGGTATTTATCTTCGCCATCAAAAAAATCCACGAGATGTGGGGTCGCACGAAAAGAAGTCCCCGAAAAAAAGACCCAAAGAATAAGACAGCAAAATAACCGATTAAGTTTCAAGTCAACTGTTTTTATCCAAATTTGTTAATTTCTCTAGCAAGGTTTCTTCATTCCAGGGTTTACTGATAAAAGCATCCAAAAGCTGGTCTTCTAGCAATTGATTTACCACAATTTCATTGTATTGACCAGATAGCATCATACACCTGCTATTCGGAAAATTTGCTTTAATCTGTCTCACCAAATCTGCTCCATTCATTCCCGGCATCTGAAAATCAACAATCATAGTAAAACGTTCATCAGGTTCAATGCTATAACTTTTCAATGTGCTAATAACCTCCGCTGGTTCAGTAAAACATTCAATTAAATACTGTTCAGGATCGAGTCGATTATTCAGTTGAAATGATAACATCTGAAGAATCATCGGGTCGTCATCAACACATACCAAAATCTTATGTAAGGCATCATTCATAGTCGGATAAATTGCCAAGTTTGTAACTACTTGAATTTACATATTTCTTTCAGTAATTAATCCATTTTTTGGAAATTCAATACTAAAAGTTGTTTTGTGCTCATTAGATTCAACATGCACTTGTGCTTGGTGCTCATCAGCCGTACGCTTCACGATGCTTAGACCTAATCCTGTTCCATTTTTTTCTCTTTTAGTCGTGAAGAATTTCTTGAAAATATGCCCCCGAATTTCCTCAGGTATCATGGGCCCCTCGTTCGTAATAGATACTACAATAGACTCCGGTGTTTCTTTCGCTACTACTTCAAGTGTTGTGTGCTGTGGTGCAACATCTATTGCGTTCTTAATCAAATTAGACCACATTTGGTATAAACTCACATCGCGACCAACAATTTCAAAGGACTTATCTACATCAAAGTGAAGTTTGTAATTATGTTTTAACTGATAATTAAAGACATTCAAAACAGTCGAAATGTTTTGATAGAGGTTTAACTTGCTGAAGTTTGTTTTTGTATTTACCTGAATAAACGAACGAATATTTTTAACCACATCGGTAGCACGTTCACCAGAAGTCATTACTGTACCCACCAAATTTCGAATGGTTTGAATATGATACATCAAGTCTAAAAACTCGAATTTATTTTCCGCAGCAAGCACAAGATTGAAGGTGTCTACATCATCAATTGGAACTCGAGCTTTAACAAAGGAACGTGCCAAGCGCAGATTCAGGGCCTGATCAGAATCGTCTTGTTCATCAAGTAAAGCCTTATAACTAGCCGTTTCCTGGCGGGCTTGCATGCCACCAACAAATAACTCAACGGTATTGTTTTCAGCACGCTTACACGCAAAATCTAATTGCTCAGGTTGGCACTGATAAATTAATCGGTGGAATAAATTTTCTAGCGTATTTCTAATATTCTCAGCCCCTGCCTTTATTGCACCTAATGGTGTATTCAAATCATGGGCAACACCAGCCGCCATTTCCCCAATTGAAGCCAACAACTCTTGTTCAGAAAGAATACGCGAAAGTTCTGCATTTTGATTGGTTTGTTTCTCAACCTCTAACTCCAAGTTTTTATTGATTTCCTCAATTTGTTCACGAGATTCATTCAATTTTCGGAGATTACGAACTCTACGAAAGACATTGATCAGTGCTTCACCAAGAAGATTTAATAATCGTTTTTCATCAATGGTATAACCTTGTTTTTCTGAATAGGAATCAAGACCAATGAATCCAATGCATTGTTCGAAATCCATCAGTGGTATAGTCAGCACACTTTTTATACCCTGCAACTTCAACTGCTCTTTGACAATTGAATCAGGCAAATCGTTAATGTTTGAATTTTCAACAGCCTCACCTTTTAAGTGCTTTTCTGTCCAGTTAATTAACGGATCTATCGGTCGTTCAATAAAATCGTGCAATTTATTTGACCCATCCTTAGACCAATGATAATTAGAAGACAATGTTTTTCGATCAAAATGATATTCAAAAATAGAAACACGATCAATACCAATAAAGGACCCAATTTTTTCAAGCGCCTCGTTTATTTTTGCATTCAACTCATCTAAAGGCACATTGATGAACTCAGTCGTAATTGACGTTAAATTGGACAATAAACCGTTGTAATAATCCAATCGTTCGGCTTGTCTTTTCATTAAAGTAATATCTTGACGAACAGACAAGAAACTTCTAACTACGCCTTGATCATCTTTAACGGGATATATTGTTGTATTTACCCAATAATATGACCCGTCTTTGGCTTTGTTTTTAATTTCTCCATTCCAGATTTCACCAATTTTAATGGTTTGCCAAAAATCAGCCCAAAAAGCTTCCGAGTGATGTCCTGAATTAACGATATTATGGTTCTTACCAATCAATTCATTCATGTTATATTGAGATACCCTGCAAAAATTATCATTGACATAGGAAATATTACCCTTTAAGTCTGTCTCAGTAATCAAAGATGTCGAATCAATTGCTGAGTTAATGAGTTCCATGAATCGATTGGTATCCGATAACTTTTTCTCGTAAGCTAAACGCTCCGAAATATCAATACTGGATGCTATAACATAAAATTGACCATTAATACATTTACTGTTCACATTCAATTCTACAGGTATTTTTTTACCTGTTTTTAGATTAATGTGCTCTGTTTTAACCGTAATCTTTTGCTTTTCCTTTAACTCGAGTACGTGATTTTCCCAAGCTCCATCTTGTTTGAAAAAAGGTTGAAAATCGGACAACTTATAATTTGTTGCCTCTTCTTGATTTATCCCTAAACGTTCAGAAGACGTATTATTGACGAACACCAGTCTTCCTTGATCATCAGCAACTTGTAATCCATCGGCACTGCAATTGATGAAGTTTTCTAAAAGATCTAACATTTGCTTCTTGCGCTGTATTTCGAGTTCCTTTTCACGTTGAAGGGTGATGTCCAGCAAGGTCCCCTCTATTCCGCCACCTTGTTCCCGAATTAATGTCGCATTCACCAATGTCCAAATAACCTTACCGCTCTTGAGTACATTACGCATAACGTAGTTCTTCAAGGAACCTGCTTTTCTAAATTCGTCTGACATCATGTTGTAGTCAGTTGGATCAGCAACTAAATCCAAATAACTTTTACCAATTAAATCATCAGCTGTTGCCATGTCAAATATTCTTGCATAGGCATTATTTACCAAGGTAAAGTTGGCATCCATATCACTTTGAAAAATACCAATCAAATTATTATCGAA
>Ga0172373_10003855_pt1 | contig 21504 bp, 19 predicted proteins | sample Lak10m_2_FD_114546 | JGI IMG/M metagenome (GOLD analysis project Ga0172373, IMG submission 114546) | Freshwater microbial communities from Kabuno Bay, South-Kivu, Congo - kab_092012_10m | ecosystem: Environmental > Aquatic > Freshwater > Lake | place: Democratic Republic of the Congo...
GATTTTGAGCTGTTACACAGATTTTTAGAAATAAGTGTGAAAAATTCAATGATATTGTTATGGAATTAGCTTGTTCTTTATGGAATTTTCACTTGGCTTTTTAATCTTAAACAAGTCTAATATAAATATTTTATGAAAAAAAACATAGTTAGGATTTTATTTGTATGATGATTTATTTTTTTATTTTGAATTAGTTTTTCTTGAATTATAAATTTTTGAAACAACAAATTAAATAATCTATGGTTAGTAGAACACAAAGCTAACTTATTATCAAATGTTTATGCTGATGATGAAGGTGAAAAAGATAACAAAAACGAAAAATATGAGGAGAATGAAGATGATTATTACAAAGAAAAATTTAAACCAATTAGAAATGTAGCTGTGGTTTCAGAAGAAAATAGCTATAAATGATTGAATAATAAAGAAATTAAAGATAAAATTCTTACAAACAATAAATTCAATGTATTTTATGAAAAATTGACTCAGACTTATAATGATGAAAAAGATATTTCTGTTATATTAGAAAAGTTATCAGATAGCTTACTTTTAGCTATAAGTAAATTAAATCTTAAATTAGATGGTTCATCAAATGATGATAATATCAAAAATAAATTAAATTCAATAAAAAGTATGAAAGACTTAGTAGATAATAAATTACTTAGTCTTAATTTAAATTTCTATGATGCAGATGAAAATACAGATTTAGATAATATATTAAACAACTCTTTATCTAAAAATAATATTGAAGTAACAAAAACATACAATGCTACAAATTGAAAAATTTACAATATATTTAAAGTTTGAGGAGAATATATATTTAAAAAAGAAGATTGAACATATTCAAAGAATTGATTTAATTCTATAAATGATCTAACTTCATATATAGATAAAAATGCTATCGTAAAAAACACAGAAGAAATTATACCTAAACCAGTTATAGATATTTCCAAGAAAACTACTACCACAAAGACAAAAACCCCAGTAAAAAAAGTAACAGTACAAAAACCAGCTGTTATAAGTGAAACAAAGCCTGTTATTGTAACACCAGTTGTTACTCCAGTAAAAACTGTAGTTAAACCAAAACCTAAGGTTGATACTACAACAAGAGCTAGTTAATTATTAATTTTTAAAATGTATGAAAAATAAGCTATTATTTCTAAATGTTTTATTTATATTTACACTATTTTGATGTAGCATAGATGAACAAATAGAAGGAAAAGATAATAATAGTGTAGATTATGATGATGTGAATATTATAAGTAAAATTTGAGAACAATCCATTGATAAAGCCATTAAAATAGTTAATACAAGAACAAAAGCTAGTTAGAAATTTATGTAGATGTAATTTACTTTCCATAATATAAGGTAAAGAAGTTACCACATGCAAGAGAAAATTATTTTAACAATAAATATATTATAATCCTAATTTTATGAGCAAAAATCTTTTTAGCTTCTTATTATCACTTTTATTTTTACCTCTAATTTATTTTTTTGTTTATATAAATACTGAATATTTATATCAATTTGATTTGTTAAATTCTTTGACTATTACATATATAGTTTATTTTTTAGTATCTATTTATATACTTTTTATCTCAAAAAAATTTAAAAACACAGAAATTAGGTCTGACATTGTTTATTTATGAAAATTTTTCTTATTTTTTCTTATTTTAATTTTACCATGAATTTTTCTAACTCATAGCTTCATAGCTGAAAGAATTTGAGATATAAATCTTTACCTTAGAGCTTATTGAAGAGTAGCATTTTTCTACTTTGCCTTAGCTTTAGTGATATCACCGTTACTAAACTTTGTAAAAAAAGAAAATATTAAAGAAAATTTTATATTGGCAAGAAAAGTTTTTTGAATTCTAGCTTTTTTATTTTTTCTGAAGCATTGACTTGAATATTTTTCTATGGAATTCATTTACCAATATACTTATCATAAAGAACAAAGTTATTTGAAATATACATACGATAATTTACTTATAAGATGGGATGCTTTAAGCTGAGTTTTACCTTGAATTTTGATGATAATTTTATGAATAACATCTAACAAAACATCTCTAAAAATATTTTGATGAAGATTTTGGAAAAGTATTCAATCAATGGTTTACCCAGCATTTATACTTTCAGTTATACATGTTGCATTTACTTCTAGATTTGATAGTTTCTATATTTTCTTAGTTTGATTTGTTGTTACGATTAGATTAATAGCCTATAGTATAGACAAAAGCAAAAAAACTTCTTGAATAACAACAAAGTACAAATGTATCCCTTGTTGATATATTTATGATGAGATAGCATGAGATCCAGATTCTTGAATTAACCCTTGAACTAAATTTGAAGATATTCCAGATAACTGGACTTGTCCAGTTTGTTGAGTTTCAAAAAAAGACTTTGAACCATTTTACGAATGAGAAAATACTGTTTTTGGATGATATATGTGAGAAGTATCTCTGTATAATATGTTAACAGAAGATGTTTTAGAGTTAGAAATAGCTTTAAGCAAAAAAGTAGATGTAATTCCAGGTCAATATGCATCAATCATATTAAATGATTTTGACTGAGATTTTACTAGAAGTTTTTCTGTAGTTGAACAAAATTGAAATAATATTAAGTTTGCAATAAAGTTAAAAATTGATTGAAGAGCTGGAAGAAAATTAAGGTTAATGAAAATATGAGAACATGTAAAAATAAAATGAATTTATGGAAATTTTATTTTAAGAAATACACCAAACCCAAAAGTTTTTATAGCTAGTTGAACTTGATTAGCACCAATGATAAATATGTTTAAAAGTAATAATTTTTCAAATAATAATAAATTATTTTTCTGAGTGAGATCAAAGTCAGATGTTTTTTATGAAGAATTACTTAGATCTTTTGCTAATTTAGAAGTAAATATATTTTTATCAAAAGAAGAAGCAGAATGATATAATTATGGTAGAATGGATTTATCTAAATATGACTTTGACATAAATACTGAATTCTATATATGCTGAAATCCTTCGTTAGTTGCTGAAACATTTAAGTTTCTAGAAGAAAAATGATACAAAAATATTTATAGTGAAAAATTTAATTAATAATCATATATTTTTATGGGTAGAGTTTGAATTATATCGTCTTTAGCAATTATTTCTGTTGTTTTTATTTATTCTATGACTCTTATTTCTGATTTAAACAAATGTAGCTGAGTCAGAGAATATGAATGTAGCAAACAACTAAAACCAATTAATATGAAAGATGAAAAATATAAACAGTTAAATGATGTTTCCAGAATATTTTTAAATCAATGTAAACCAGATATTACAGAAAATAAAGATGATTATTCCATAAATTACAGTAAATGTAATCTAAAAGTTTGAGTTTATAAAGACAAAGACTGGATAAAATCAGTTAATTTAAACTGAAAAGATTTTACAAGAAGTGAAATTGATAGTAGTTTTAAAAAGTACCCCCCCTATCCCCCCAAGGGGGAAAGGAGTAGAACATTATAAATAATTATTTTATTCCCTCTCCCATGGGGGGAGGGCTAGGGAGGGGGATGTTATTTTTCTAATACGAATTATGCTTCATTCAAAACAAGTTCATTTAATGTGAACAGATATAGAAATAACAATTTCTTGTGATAAAAACCCTATAGAATATATAAATAATTCTTTTGGGATATTTTACTCTATGGAACTTGAATTTTCAAGATTTTTAGAAGATTCTACATTATCATTATTAAATAATGAAAAAATTCTAGAAGTAAGCAATATATTTATAGATGTTTTAAATTTATCAAAAGAAATTTTTAGGAAAACAGAATGATTTTTTAATCCTTTAGTTAGCTTATCAAATATTTGATATTCAAATAGTTTTGAAAAAAAAGAGTTTTTGGAAATTTCATCTTGAAATAATCTAGATTTAGAAAATATAAAAATATCTTGAAATACGATTGCTATTTGAAAAGAACAAAAATTAGATTTTTGATGAATAGTAAAGTGATATAGTGTTGATTTAGTTAAAAATTATTTAATTTTAAAATGATTTAATGATTTCATAATAAATGCAGGTTGAGATATTTATCTTTCTTGAAAAAATAACTGAAAAAAATGGATAATCTGAATAGATAACCCATTTAAAAAAGATGAATTGTTTGCTTCTATAGAGTTAGAAAATATGTCAATTTCAACATCTTGAAGTTATAAAAGAAATTGGAAAATTTGAGAAAAAAGTTATCATCATATATTAAACCCTCTAAGTAATTCAAACGAAAATGAAATAATAAGTATAACTATTATAGCCGAAAAAACTTATATTACTGATTGTTATGCCACAGCTTGTTTCAATATGTGAGTAGAAAAAACTATAAAGTTTATGGAACAAAATTTAATTGACTGAGTTATTATATGATCAAACTGAAAAATTTACCATAGTAAATGAATTGAAAAATATAATTTTAAAGTATTTTAATCCACATAAATTCTTGCTAAAAAATAAATATTTATTATATTTAATTTGCAAAATTATTTATTTTTTAAATTATAATTATGTTAAACAAAAAAAATATAGCTCTATTAATTATATTTCTGAATATATTAACTGTTTTTCAAACTAATGCTTACTTAAATTCAGAACTTGAATCAGCAAATTTTTTAGCTGGAAAATGATTTATAAATGATAATTCAAGAAATCCTTCTAATTATAATCTTGATAAAAATGTCTTAAGACAAGAAATAGCAAAAGTTGCTGTTAAAATAGCATGATTAACACCAAAATCTACTTGCGAAAATAAATTTAATGATGTTTCAAAAACTAATCCTAATGATTGGGCTTGTCCATACATAGAAGCATTACTTAATGCTTGAATAATTTCAAAAAATACTAATTTTAACCCTACTAAAGAAATATCTAAAACTGAAGCTTTAAAAATTATGCTAAAAGCAACAGGAAAAGAATATAAAAGTAGTTCAACAAATTGGCAATCTGAAGTAGTCAAATTTGCCTTTACAGCTTGAATAACAAGTAATTTCACAGATTACGATGCAAAAGCAAATAGATGATGGATATTTGAAATATGAAATAATTCTATTAATAATCAAAATCCAATCAAGATTGACAATATTGACGATATAGATTCAATTTTAGAAGAAATAAATCGTATTGACAAAGGATTATAGCTAAAAGTCAAAATACAAATTTTTATTTTACTTTTATAGTTATTTAAGTAAAATAAATTCACATTAATTTTTAATTTTAGGAAAATGCATGCAATTGAATTAAATGAAACAAATTTTGCTGATAGTATTAAGGAAGGTATAGTTCTAGTTGATTTCTGGGCCGAATGGTGTGGTCCTTGCCAAGTTATGCTTCCAATATTATCTGATTTTGCTACTGATATGGAATGAAAAATGAAAGTATGAAAAGTAAATGTTGATGAATCCCCTTCTATAGCTTCTCAATTTAGAGTTATGAGTATACCAACTCTGATAGTTTTTAAAGATGGTAAGGCGGTAGAACAAATGGTTTGAGTTCAACAAAAAGATAAATTAAAAGAAGTTTGTGCTAAATATTTATAAAAAAAACGATTTTTAATCGTTTTTTTTATATTATTCATTTAACAGCTGAAATATTAAAACTATAATTCATTTGCAAACATCAAATTATTCAAATGTATCAAAAAGATCAATCTATCATTACTTGCTTCAAAATTATTGAATAATCTTTTAAGAAAGGTATTATATTTTCTTCTCAGATAAAAACATTTACTCAAGTATTCAAATTTAATCATTGCACAAAGCTTTGAAAACTATATTTGTCTTCAAGTATCTTAACTATTGAAAAGATAGTACTTCAAATTTTTTTCTGATTTTTTTCTAAAAAATCAGAAATTCAAGAATATTCAATAATATGTTTTTCTGGAATTATAAAAAAAGCTATTTCTCATGTATTTTTTCATAGTTCATAGGTTATTTTATGAATATGACTTATTATATTGTCATGATTATCTTTTCAAATATTTAAACTTTTTGACTGTAAAAAATAATCTGGAGTTTGTTCCATTAAATAATTCACAAAAGCTCTAATTCATTTAGAAGTTGGCAACCTTCAAGCAGAATTATAAGGCTGATAAACAAGATCTAGAGTTTCTAAATTTGCCATATCACTTCTAACAGTTGCCGAACTAACTCAAAGGTCATACTTTTTTAGTAGCAATTTACTTCAAATAACTTCTCAAGTTTCAATATATTCATCAACTATTATCTTTAATATTTCTATATTTCTCTTTGTTAAATTTGCCATATTTTTTTATTAAGTAAAATTTAATTAAAACAAGCTGTGTCATTCCTGCGAAGGCAGGAATCTATAAAATATAAATACTTTAAAATTTATATAGTTTCAAAATAAGGAAAAACTTTTTTACTGATTCCTGCCTTCGCAGGAATGACAATATTTTAATCTTAAACAAATTTATTCTATATATCTAATCAAGTTTGAACCATATGCTTTTCCTTTTCTAAATTTTTTCAAATTATTGAATTATTTAAAAACAATTCAATAATTTCTAAATCATATTTAAGATTATGTCAAATTATAAGCAATTCACTATTTAATAATTTAGTTAAAAAACTCTTCAAATCATCATCAAAAATTGATTGTCAAGTATGCATTCTATTTATATAATAAATGTTTTCATCATCCAAATAAATACTTACTCAAACTAGTTCAGCTTTCATAATATCCAAACTTGTAGTTTCTGTATCAAGAACAACTTTTTTATAATTGTTAATTTTAATTTCTAGTTCATCTAATTGTTCTTTTTCTGCAACTATTTTAACATTTAATTTTAAATCTTTCCAAGTTTTTAAATCTTTTTTTTCTTCATTTCAGATTAGACTAAAAAACTCAAGATTTCTAAAATACTCTACTATTTCAGGATTTAAAATATTTTTTGAATTAAATTTATAATTATTTAAGTCAAAATCTTTTAATTCTACATTTTTTTCTAGTGTTGCTAATTTTTTAGATAATAAAGCAATTTCTTTTGATTCTATTAATTTTTCTAGAGTTTTTCATTTTAAAATATTTTCTGAATTTGAATTATTTTTATTTTCAATTTCTTCATAAATATCTTCAACACTTCAAATGTTATTTATTAATTCAACTGCTTTTTTAGGTCAAAATCAAGCTATTCAAGGAATATTATCAGATTTATCTCATACTATAGCCAAATAATCAGTTATCATTTTAGGTTCTACTTCAAACTTCTCTATTGTTTCATCTATTCAAAATATTTTCTTTTTCATCGTATCATAAATTTTTACATTTTCTGTAACAAGACTAAATAAGTCTTTATCTCAAGACAATATAAAAACTTCGTTTTCTTTTTGTTTTCAAAGATTTATTGCCAAAGTTCAAATTACATCATCAGCTTCAAATCAGTCAATTTCTATTATATTTATTCACATTTTGGCTATCATTTCTTCAATATCTTTTATTTGAGTTCTTAAATTATCAGGCATTCTATCTCTTGTAGCTTTGTAATCACTGTATAATTTATGACGAAAATTATCTCATTTAGCATCTTTTATAAAAACCAAATAATCAGGTTTTTCAACACTTAATTGTCAAACAAAAAATTTAGCCATTCAAAAAATAGCATTTACAATTTTTCAATCTTTTGTACTAAATTCTGGAAGAGCAAAGAACATACGGTAAATAAAGCTATTTCAATCTACTAGATATATTTTTTTTGACATAATTTTTTTGAAATTAATAATACTTTGATTATATAAATAATATTATTTTTTTCAAAAAAATTGTTAAAAATACAAAAAAAATAAACAACTTTCGTTATTTATTTGATAGTTACAAATTCACTATTATTTGCCTTATCAAGTAATCAATCTGTAAAATCTCCAAGTTTAGCAAAAATTTTAACAGTTGAAACCCATCAAAATGCACTTACCAAAGTCTTTATAGTATTTCATACATATGGAGTTTTCCAAGGAGTTGGAATTTTACCAATTATATCAGTAAAATCTTGAACAACATTTTCTCAAGATTTATAAATATCTCAAGCAAATTGAAGAGGCTTTGCTATAGTTGCTTTTCAAACTACACTAAGAGCAGTTGTAGCTACTTTTGGTAACAATTTAAGTGTTTGAAATTTTTTATCAACAATTGTATCTCATATATTTAAAGTTTTTTTAAATGATTCTCAAGGAACTAATGGTTCTACAATCTGCATTATTCTGTTTGAAAATTTTTCTATAGGTCATAATAAAGCATCTTGAGGTATCCTTAAAGTATTTTTTAAAATACCTTCTTTTCATGCTTCCCTATCTCAAATAGAAGTTTTTAAAAATCATTTTATATTATTTCAATATCTCATATTTTCATAAGTTTAAAAAATTAAAATTATTTAACATAAATAGATTATAATTATAATTAACTTATTTGTCAAATATTAATAATTATTTTTTTACAATTGACTATTAAAAAAACTTTAAAAAAATAAAGAAATGTATATAATTTAACAAGTTTAGTAATAATTGTAAAAATTATGAACAAAAAATTTTCTATTGTAATTGCTATTGATTCAAAAAATTGAATTTGAAAAAATTGAAACTTAGCTTGGAATTTGCCTAAAGATATGAAGAATTTTAAAAATATTACAACCAAAAATGATGATTTATGAAAAATAAATGCAGTTATTATGTGAAAAAATACTTGGGAAAGTATACCTTCAAAATTCAAGCCACTAAGTAATAGGATAAATTGTATACTCAGTTCTAAAATAAAGCAAAATAGTAAAAATAGCAAATTAGATGATTTTGTTTTATACTTTAATTCTTTAGATAGTTGTCTAAGTGAATTAGAAACTAAAACTAATTTAGACAAAATTTTTATAATAGGTTGATCTATTTTATATAATTCTGTTTTAAATAATCCCTTTTTGGAAAAAATATATATCACAAAAGTAAAATGAGATTTTTGATGTGATGTTTTCTTTAATTGAATTCCAGAATATTTTTATAAAATAGAAGAATCTCAAAATTTAGAAGAAAATTGAATAAACTTTAAGTTTGAAACTTATAGAAGAGTAAAATATCTATAAAAAAAATATTTTATCAAGTATTTTTTTGACTTTTAAAATATATAATGATAGAATTATTTTAGTAAATATTTTACTAATCTTAATTTTTATTTCTAAAAATATGTTTAACTTAATATACTTATATAAATCACTTACTTGATTTATCAGATTTAACCTAAACTGAATTGAAACTTGAGTAAAACAACCTATTAAACCTAAGGAAATTAATACCACAGCTGAGGAAATTATTAAACTAAAAGAAAAGAATTTTTCTGATACAAAAAACTTAAAAGAAAAATTTAAAAACTATATTGAAAATTTAGCAAAAAACAGCAATAAAGATTGAAACAGCCTTAATAAATGAGAATTTATTCTATCAAATAAAGATTTGGTATGAAAAGACAAAGAAGCTATTAATATAATAATTAGTTATATTAACGAACATCAAAAAATCGAAAAAGATAACAAAAATTCAATACAATCGTTAAATTTAGAAATGTGAGAGTTAGTTAGCACTTTTAGATATAAGATTGAAAATATGTCAATCATAAAAAATGAAACTAAGGTTTGATTAAAAGATTTAATGTCAGATTATAAAAGTAAAAAACTAGAAAGTCCTGAAGTTGACTTTAAAGATTATGCATCTTGTGAAACTATCTTTAATTCTCTTTCAGAAGAAGATAAAATATCCATACAAAAAACTATTTGAGCTAACACAGACTGAAATTTTTGAAAGAAAACATACAATAAATTAAAAGTTTTTATATATAAAAATAAAAACATTAAAACATTTTCTGATATTATTGGTAATGATATTAATGTAAATAAAAATTCTGAAGACACTAATGATAAAAAGTTTATAACTAAAAAAGTTGAAGCAACTGCATATTATTGACCCCAAAAATGACAAAGACATTATGCAACTTGAAGTTATAGATGAGATGTAAAACTTCAATGACATTGAAAAAAAACTGCTTCTTGAAAAAAACCAAAGGCATGAATGGTTGCTATGAAAAATGTAGCTTTTTGAACACAAGTTATTTTGCCTGAACAAGTAGCTAAGATGTCTTGAGCAGAAACTCCTATTGTTACGGTAGAAGATAGAGGTTGAGCTATTAAAAATTGAAAAGCAGATATATTTTTTTGACATTGAGAAGATGCATTAAAAAGATCTATAAAATTTTGAAGAAGAAATATAGACATAAAGGTTGCTAAAAATGATATTGATGATAAAACAGAAAGAAAAGGAAAATCTAAAAGTAAAAAGAAAAATACTAAATTAGCATAACTTAATCTATAATTTTGAAATAACACTCTAAGTGTTATTTTTTGCTTTTTATTAAAATTAATGATATTATTATATTGGTAAATATTTTACTAAATTTAATTTTATTTAAAATTATGTTTAACCTAAAAAAAATTTATACTCTTTTTTTCAATTTCATCAAACTTGATTTATGATGATGAGAATTTTCATCGTCTAATGAAAATGAACCAATTGCACCAAAGCCTAGTTCTGAAAGAACTAATAAAATTCCTACTTGTAGTAGTGAATATGTTTTTGATGTTAATGGTTCTATTAGAAATGCACTTGAAAAATTATGAATATGAGATTTATATAATAAACATCAGGATATTAGGTTTGCTTTCGATGAAGTATTTATGAATAAAAACATATTTCTTACTCCTTGAGATGTTTTTAAGTTAGACATAACTAGTTGAAAACCAGTTTCTAATTATAATTTATCTATAATTAGAAATTGAGTTGTTTTACAAAAGTTTGATCTTACAAAGGCAATAAACACAAAAAAAATATCTATAATTTCTGAATGTAGAAGTTGATTAAAAGATTTAGCTTTAAATATTCAACTAGATCAAAAAAATAAAATAAATGAAAAAAAGTGGTTAAGCGAGAAAAAAAATATAATTTCAAAATGTGCTAAAAACCCTGTACAATGAGAGTTTTGTGGTGAAACAAATGCTCCTATTTCTGATACAGTAAAAGTATTAAAAGAATTAAATATAATGGAGTCTATAACTCTTTTAAAGAAAATATTTTGAGAATGACCATGAACAGAGCTTCTTATTAATATAGATAATGGTTCTACATTTGCTATTAAAAGAATGGTAACTCTAGCGGAACATGAATGAAAACTTTTGTTTGGTCGTCAAAATAAAGATCCTCGTAGTTGAAATAATGTTTGAGTTTTTCAAATTTGATGAAAGAATAGCACCCCGAGAAAATCATTAAATAAATATACTAAATGTCTAGATGCTTGAGTAGAACTTGCAAAAGAAAAATGAATAAAAATTGATTATGAGAGTTTGATAAATTCTCCATCTCAAAGAGATCTTATAGCTCATTTATGATATATAAATCTAGAAAGATGATGAGATAAAGTATTAAATGAACTTAGCAACTCTAATCTTTCAAAAAAAGAAACTACACAACTTATGTCTAGGAAAATCCAAGGTTGATCTTCTGCAATATGAAAGAATATTATTACAATGCTTAATACAAAAAGAATAGATATATCTGAAATTAATAGTAGTAAAAAATCAGCTTAAAAATATAAATATACATCTACTCTATGGCAAATTTTATAAATATAGAAAACGAACAAAATAAGATAAAAGTAAAAAACTTTTTTCTTATTTCTTCATGATTTTGATTTATATGGATTCTTTTCCATTTTACTGTTATTTTTTTCTTTTGAATAACTCTACAATCAGTTTTATTAACTTGACTTTTTTTATGATTTTGAAACTTTGTAGCTTTAGTTATGGATATTCCTGTTTGAGTAGCTCTCAAATATATAAAATCAAAAACTATGTTTCTTATAGCTAGTGTTTTACTTCTTTTTGAATGAATTATATTTTTTAAGTTTGTACTTTTTTCAAATTTAAATATTTGAGAAAGCTTTTGAGCTGTTTGAGGTTTATTAGATATTTTTCTAAATAGTGGATTAAACTTAGTTTTACTTATTTTTTGTTCTGCTTTTTACTGAATTATAAAAGAAATATTTGATGTTACAAGCTTATCATATCTTATGAATCATTCTATTTGAGATGAATTTGCAGAAAATTTATCTAAAAATAACACATTTTTTTGATGATGAGCATTAATTTGATTAATATTATCTTGAGTAATATTGTCTTTACAACCTTTTATTTCAGTACTTATTTTAGTAATTTTTATTTTGTCATTTTTTTGTTTTATATTAGTTTTCTTTGACAATCAAGATTATAGTATATCACTACAAAGTATAAGAAACTTTAAATTAAATGAAATTGTAGATTGAGAAAAACAAATTTCTACCATAAATAGAGAAAGATTAAGAGATATATTTACTAAAATATCTAGTTGATCATGAGATGTAAAATCAATTTTTGTGAATCCTATGAAATTAAAAAACAAATTTGAATTTAAAGAATTTATAAATAATAGCTTAAGTGAGTTTTGAGATGTAAAAAAGACTTTTTTTACTAAACCCTTTTTTATACCATTAGTTTGGTTAATTATTGTAATAAACTTTTTTTGATTTTTGGACACTTTTATTGCAGCTTTTCAGGTAGATTTTTTAGAAAAAATTCTTTGAGCAAATTCAGATAGCATAATAGCTAAAATGACAAATGCTTACATATTACTTTGAATACTTGTTATTCCAGTATTTGTTACACAAATATTTTTTATAGAACTTTCAAAAAAACATGGAATTTTAAATATTATACTTTTATGAATAATGACCTCTTGAGTATCTTTAATATGATTTTGATTAACTCAGAATATATTTTTTGTAATGTTATGTTGAGTATGAAATAGCCTTGGTTATGCTGCAACAATGCCTCTTGCTCAATCTAGCTTTTCGGACAAGTATAATGAACATTATGCTCATATAAGAAATTCAAAAGAAATAGACTCAAATGCTTCTGCCGCACCTTTAAAAATCCTTTCTAATTTTGCAAATGTGTTATGACTTATATTTTGATGATTAATAGTTTCAATACTGAACTTTAATTGATTTTTTATAATTTATTGAGTTTTATTATTAATATTACTTTATTTTACAATTAAAAACAAAGATAAAGTTAAAATATAAACTCTAAAAATTAATAAATTAAATTAGTCAACCGTATATTAAAAAAATGTTAAAAACTCAATTTTGTTATCTATACCAAAAGAATAACCTTATTTGTTCACATTGTTTGAACATAAAACCCTGTCAACTCAAAATATAACTTTGACTTATAAATATTTTTAAATAGATTTAATCCATAAAAATAAAACTTAATATAAACTATTAAAAATGGAGAAATATTATAAGCTTAAAAATGTAATATTAAATATAATAAAAGAGGTAAAAAAACAAGATTTTCTAGTATATTTTAGAAAAATATCTATAGTTGAAATAAATAAAGATAAAATTGTTTTCTGATGTGTTTCTACATTTATGAGAGATAATTTAGAAGCTAAGTTTTATAATATTATTTTGGAGGCTACTAAATTAGAAATACCTTGAATTAAAGAAATAAGCCTTGTTATTGATTCTAATATAGATAATCCATCTAATAGTGATGCTATAGATTGTGGTGAATTTTTTAAAGATTTTTCTAAGTTAAAAAAGAAAGATATAAAAAATATTGAAGAAAAAGAAATAAAAACTCAAGAAACGAATCCAAATATTGCAAATAGGTATACTCTTGAAAATTTTATAGTTTGATCTGATAATCAACTTGCTTTTTCTGCTTGTGAAGCCGTATGCAAAAATCCTTGAAAATCTTATAATCCACTGTATATTTATTGAGATGTATGACTTTGAAAAACCCATTTACTTCAAGCAAGTTGAAATACAATAGATAAAAAATATAAATGAAAAAAAATAGTTTATACAACTGCAGATAAATTTACAACAGAATATGTAACTGCAGTAAAAAAAAGGAATATAGATAGACTTAGAGAAAAATATAGAGAAATAGATGTTTTGGTAATAGATGATGTACAATTTCTTGCCAAAAAAGAACAAACACAAAATGAATTATATAATATTTTCAATACTTTGTATGATTCAAATAAACAAATAATTATAAGTTGAGATAGACCTCCAAAGGAATTAACAGAATTAGAACCAAGACTTAGAAGTAGGTTTGAGTGGTGAATAACTGTTGATATTGGTAAGCCAGATTTTGAAACAAGACTTGCTATATTACAAGAAAAAGCAAGAGAGAAAGAATTTATGATTCCTCAGGATATAGCAGAATTTATATCTGCGAATGTTACTGAAAATGTCAGGGAACTAGAAGGATTTCTTAATCATATAATAGCAGAATATGAATTAACTTGAAATATCCCAAATTTAAGTAAAATTGCTGAAAGACTAAAAAAATTAAGCTATACTACAGATTTACTTTGAAGTTCAAAAATAAATACTAATAAAACAACAATCAAGAGTTATGAAGATATTTTAAATTATGTTTCAGAACACTTTTGAATAGAGAAAGAATGAATTCTTTGAGAAAATAGAAAAAAAGAGTTTATGATACCAAGACAAGTTTCTATGTACTTGTTAAAAACAAAAATGCATTATACATATGAAAGAATTTGAAATATATTTTCAGGAAGAAATCATGCAGCAGTGCTATATTCTTGCAATAAATTAGAAAGTTTAATTAAAAAAGATAGTTCACTACTAAATGAATTAAATATTATAAGAGATAGAATGGGGATATAATATTTACAAAAATAAATATGAAATTAAATGATTTATACAACAACTGATTAGAAAAAATTATAGATATAAAAAACATTTATGTTCCCAAAAACATAAATGTTTTTCCTATAAAAAAAAGTAAAATCAAAATAAAATGATTTCATAATAATACTTCTCAAGATTTACAAAATTGACTTCAAGATATTAATTTTAAATCAAAAAATACAATAAAAATTTATAAAAATGTTACAAAAGTTTTTGATAGTGTAAATAAATGTAAAAAAAATAAAGATATAGATTTAAAAGAAGAATTTATAAATAACCCGAACCTAAAAAATGTAGTTTTTATAGAAAAACAGTGATTCAAAATTAGAAGATTGAAGGAATTTGAACTAAAAAATTCATATTTAAATTTTATTAATTATGTTTCTTACAAATTCAATAAAAATTATAAAAATAAATTTGTAATAATAATTTTTACTTTAATAATAATTTTTTTATTAAATACATATTTTGTAGTAAAGATGATAAATCTATGATATACAAAATTGCTTACTATAAAGAATAACTCATGAAATATTGAATTAATAAAAAAGAATGTAAACGATTCTAAATTTGATTTTTTGGTATGATGATTTTTTTTCAAACCATTTTTATTATTTAATCTTGATGTAGTTAATAATGGCTATAATATAATAGAATGATGAAAAGAATTAGCTGATTTATGAGATAATTCAATTAAAACATATTTTAAAATAAAAGATTTAATTAATAAAAAATGAGCAGATAATATAATGCTATCAAATATATTTTTTAATTTAAGAGAAGATTTAATTAATTTAAATATTTCTCTTGAAGTGGCTTATAATTATTATGATAAAATTAAAAATTTATGAAACAAAGACTTAGAGGAAAAATTAAAATTAGGTAAAAAATCATTGCAAATGGCTATTTATTACACAAAAATCATAAACGATAATTTTGATAACATTTTACACATATTATGACATTATGATGATAAAAAATATTTAGTTATTTTTCAAAATTCTGATGAAATAAGGCCTACTGGTTGATTTATGTGAAGTATGTGAATATTGACTTTGTGAAAATGAAAAGTTTTAGATTTTGAGAAAAAAGATGTTTATGCTCACGAATGGGAATTAAAAAAGACAGACTTAAAAAAAGAAAAAGCACCTAAATGACTTGATCAAATAACAAATACTTTTTGACTTAGAGATAGTAATTACTTTATAAATATATCCGAGTCTTCTAATTCTATAAAATGATTTATGGAAAAAGCTTGATACAAAATAGATTGAATAATATATCTAAACCAAAATACTATCCTTGATTTTCTAGCAAAAAATTGAAAAGTAGATTCTAGTAAAATAGGTGAAATAATCTCAGATAAAAACTTTTCTGAGATTATGTCTACACTTGTAGAAGCAAAAATATTTAAAGAATGAGTAGAATGAACTCCAAAGCAAATATTATTTGATTTTATAACTGAATTTACTAGTGAATTAAAGAAAAAATGAGATTATTATAGTTATCTTAAAATAATACTTAGTAATATATCTAAAAAAAATATAATAATTTACTCTTTTGATGAAAAAGAAAACTCATTGTTTAAACAATTATGACTTAATTGAAATATAAATTATTCAAGTACTTTTGACTTTAATTATCCAGTTTTTACTTCAATTTCCTGAAATAAATCAGATAGATATATGGAAAGGTCTTTTGAAAAAAAACTAAAAATTAATAAAGATTGTAGTATAGAAACATCACTAAATATAAAGTCAAAACATAATTTAACAAAAGATAAAGAAAATGAATTAAATATATTAATGGATAATTATAATATACAAGATAAAGAAAATGCTTTAAATATACAATGAACAGGAGATAACAACCAATTTGTAAGATTAGTAATACCAAAAAAAGCTATAATTAAAGCAAACAAAAATATAAATATAGTTGAGTGAGATAAAACTAAAGTATTAGAATTTTTTATAAAAACAAAAAAATTGGAAACTACTAATTTTTTTATAGAATATAATCTACCAAATAAAAATTGTAAAAATTATGATTATACTTTTTATAAACAACCTTGATTAAAAAACTATAATTTTACTTTAGAAAAGGACAATATTAAGTTAGAAAGAAACTGAATAGACTTAGATTTTGTTTATAAGAATTAGGTCAGATTTTGAATTTTTTTTAAAAATTAAAACCATATTCATTATAATCTATTCAGGGAAAAATTCATAAGTCAAATATTTTTGTACTTCATTCTTTTTCAATTGTACTTTTATTTCATATTTTTTTGATTATTCTATAATTCTCAAATTCTTTTATTAAATTGCTAGAACTACTCAATTCAAAATCAGAATATCAACCAAGGTTTTTTATATAAATTATTCAATTATTATATTGACTAGTAAAACTTCAAGTAAAAGCTAAATTACTATCAATTACTCAAGAACTTGTTATACTTCAAGAAAAAGTACTTCAACTAAATCTCAATAAACTATAAAAAATAGGTCATCATTTGTTTATTTTTAAATTAAAGATTACATTTGAAGTATTTTTTATTCTTATTTCTGTATTTTGATTTTGTTTTAAGCTTTTTTTATATATATTACTGTCATCAAAAACTATTTCTTTATCAATTCATATTTTAGTATTAGAAAATTCCTTGTTTTTTATTATTTCATTTAAATTATATTTTTTGTCTTCTGTATTATAATTACTTATAGTTTTGTTTATTTTTGAACTTATACTCAAAAAAGATACAATTATAATTATACTCAGAAACATTGCCCAAATAAGAATATAAGCATTAACTTTGTTATTTATTTGCATAAAATTATAAAAAGTAGTAAAATTATATTGATTATAGAATATAATTAAAAAAACTCAAATATGATTGAAGAAAAAGAAAAAATAGAGATAAAAGAATCTCTAAAAGAACAAATTTTAAAAAAAGAACAAAATAAAATTTATACATCAGAAAAATTTAAAAATATAGAAATTAAAGTAAAAGAATCTTTAAAAATACAAAAAACGGATCAAGCATTAGAAGATATTACTATTTGAGCTTTATTCCTATGAGCCTCAGATATACATTATGAAGTATTTGAGAATTATGTTGATATTAGATTTAGAATTGACTGAGTTTTAGTTGATATTTTTCAAATTAACTTCAAAGAATATAAGTTACTTTTAGAAAGATTAAAATATTCAAGTAATTTGAAGCTTAATATTGCAAATATTCCACAAGATTGAAAATATTCTCTTAATATTAATTGAAACCATAAAATAGATGTTAGAATTTCTACTTTACCTACAAAATATTGAGAAAATGTAGTTTCAAGAATATTAGATAGTCAAAAAAATATTGTTAATTTTGAAGATCTTTGATTTTTTTGGATGTGAAAAAGACTTATAGAAAAAGCAATAAAGAAAAAAAATTGAATGATAATAGTTACAGGACCAACTTGATCGTGAAAAACAACAACTCTATATACTATTTTATCTACTTTAAATACTAGAGATAAAAAAATAATGACCCTAGAAGATCCTATAGAATATGAAATGCCTTGAGTTATACAATCAGAAGTAAATGAAAAAAATTGATTCACTTTTGAAGTATGATTAAAAGCTTTGATGAGACAAGATCCTAATGTAATAATGGTTTGAGAAATAAGAGATTATGAAACAATGAACACTGCAACTTCAGCTTCTCTTACTTGACATTTGGTTTTATCAACTTTGCACACAAAAAGTGCAACAGAAACACTAGATCGTATAATAAATATGTGAATGAGACCTTTTATAGTTGCTTCAGCCGTTGACATTATAATTGCCCAAAGATTAGTTAGAAAAATATGCCCTGACTGTAAAGTAGAAAAAACTAAAACTGTTCAAGAAATAGCCTTAATTAAGACTATGATGGAAGAAATTTGAATGAAATGATTGCCAATAAAAAGTATGAAGCTATATACTTGAACTGGTTGTGATACATGTAATCATAGTTGATATAAATGAAGAATTTGAATTTTTGAAATATTAAATCTTAGTGAAGAGATAAAAGATTTGATAAGAACTTGAACTAGTTCTGAAGAAATATCAAGAGTTGCTAGAAATGGTAGTATGATTACCATGAGAGAAGATTGAATTCTAAAAGCTATTTGAGGCTATATAACTATTGAAGAATTACTTAGAGTATTATAAAAAAATGCAAATGTTAAACATTTGCATTTTTTGTAGGGGACGGTTATTTTTTGTAGGGAATACTGTATTCCCTACTTTTTTAGTAAAGTAAATTTTTTTGTTATTTCATTAGTATTTTCTGAATAAACTCATAATTCCCAATCTATAAAATTACTTCCAGAATTTGTTATATTTCATCTTAATTCATAATCTGTATTATCAAGAGTTATTTTATTTATGGTTCAAGTTAAACATCAATTATTATCGTTTCAAAAATTAAAATTATAACCTGTATTTGTAGAGCTTTTAAAATAATCAAATCAAATATAATCTATACATTGTTCTAAGCTTGAGAAAAGACTTTCTCACTGTTTGAAATTATCAAAATTACTTATAATTTTTGTATTTTCTCATATAAGATTATAAACTCAAAAAACAGAAATAGTTAAGATTGTAGTTGCTATAACTATTTCTATCAGAGTAAATCATTGGATTATTGATTTTTTATTTTTCATAGAATATTAACTTCTTAATTCTTCAATTTTTTCCTCAATTGAACTTAATAATTCTGACTTATTTTTTCAAGTTATTAAAATCTTTTGTCATCTAAAATTTATTTCTACTTCGTTATTTTTAACCCTTTTTAAAATTATTCCATCTTTAAGAACAAAGCTTTTTCATCTTACTTTCATTAAATCAAAGTTTTTTCTTAAGTTGTAATCTATTTTAGATGTTTCTTTTTTACTTAATTTTTTTTGAAAATTATTGTTTATACTATTTTTTCACGAAAATAATTTATTTGCTCACTTTCATAAAATTATCATCATACAAGCTTGTATATACTCCTCCCAAGTAGATCATTGAGTCTTTCAATCTTCAAATATATATTCTGTTATTTGACTAGCTCAAGTTAGAACTCAAGCTCAAGCTAAAACTGTTCAAGTATTCTTTAAAAATCAATCAGGTACTTTCTGACTAAGTCTAGTATTTTTTGTAATTCAACCAAGTTTAGTAATTCATTTAAGTATTCAGAAAAAAGCTATAGATTTAGTAATTTCTTTTGGATTATTCCATCATTCATATGCCTCTTCAAACATAGTATCATGAGTAAACTCATATCATTCATAAAATCAAGCTCATTCTAAGGCAATTCATGAAACTGTTCATGCTAATCTAGATATACTTCATATTTTTCAAGCTTTTACCGCTAAACTGGATAATCTTGTTGCATTGGCTAATCATTTTCAGAATGTAAGTACTCATTTTCAAACTGCAAATCATACTCACATAGGAACTGCTGACATAGCAATAGTAAGTCATATTTCACTATAATATGCTTTGTTTTCATCTGCTAACCATCAATGAGTTATTTCTTTATATTTACTTCATTCAGGGCTTAGAATAGCTTCAGGATTTTTATTAAAATAATTTTCTAGAATAGAGTCTCTTAAATACATTTTAGTTGAAGCTAATGCTCAATCTTTAATTTTCTTATCTACTATTAAAACTATTTCATCATCAGTACTAGTTGCATTATTTTCTCTTACTTCTTTCTCAATATTTACTCTATACTTATTTATGTTTGTTAATTCTTCTTCATACTTTTCTTGAGCTTTTAATAATAATTCCGGAGAAATTAAAGTATTATTTATTTCTCATACTCAAGTTTCTAAATAAATTTTCAAGTCTTCATATTCTAATAATTTTTGAGTTTGTTTAAAAACTTCATCCGTGTTGTCAATTCCTTTTTGTTTTGATAAATCATTCCATAATACTTCTTTTACTCAAGATGAATTTCAACTATCTATAAATCATTCTCTAAATAATTCTAAAACTTTACTTTTTCTTTCATCAATTTTCATATTGCCATTTAAAAATGTTTCTTTCACTTGAGATATATTTGATACACTTGATGTTGTTTTTTCTATATTATCTATTTTTTCAAAGAAATCTGCATAATCTTGTTTAATATTAGTAAAGTCTCCTGAAATAGCTTTTCTTAATATCTCACTATATATTTCTTTTAAACTTGATAATCATGTCTTAACTTTTTCTTCATTATCATTAAACATTCTTAATAAAGTTTGTCATTCAACATTTTTTATTGCTGATTCTTCATAAAGACTTAATATATTAGCAAGTAATGGGAGTTTTTGTATATCATCGTTGTACTTTTCAATATTTTCTCATAGAGATACATTATAATCATTTTCTCATGAAACTTTTTGTTTTTCTTTTGTATTTAGAAAAACTTTTCAATTTCTTAATTTTGATTTATTACTTTCAGAACCAGTTATTATTGTAGGAGGAACTATTTCTTCAGGTTTAGTTTCAGGTTTAGTTTCAGGTTTAGTTTCAGGTTTAGTTTCAGGCTTAGTTTCAGGTTTAGTTTCAGGTTTAGTTTCAGGTTTAGTTTCAGGTTTAGTTTCAGGTTTAGTTTCAGGTTTAGTTTCAGGTTTAGTTTCAGGTTTAGTTTCAGGTTTAGTTTCAGGTTTA
>Ga0172373_10003857_pt1 | contig 21497 bp, 12 predicted proteins | sample Lak10m_2_FD_114546 | JGI IMG/M metagenome (GOLD analysis project Ga0172373, IMG submission 114546) | Freshwater microbial communities from Kabuno Bay, South-Kivu, Congo - kab_092012_10m | ecosystem: Environmental > Aquatic > Freshwater > Lake | place: Democratic Republic of the Congo...
ATCAAACCAACACGAGCACCACCGATTGGACCACGGAAAGGTGTACCAGCGATTGATAATGCAGCTGATGTACCTAACATAGCGGCAATATCAGCATCCATCGTCTTATCAGAAGAAACAACAGTCGCTGTTACTTGGATTTCGTTGAAATAACCTTCTGGGAATAACGGACGAATTGGACGGTCGATTAGACGTGAAATCAAAGTTTCAGCTTCAGATGCACGACCTTCACGTTTACCGTAACCACCTGGAATACGACCCGCTGCATATTGTTTTTCTTGATAGTTAACAGTCAACGGGAAAAAATCTTGACCTGCTTTTGCTTTAGGTTGCGCAACAACCGCAACTAAAACAGTTACACCACCCATAGTGACTAAAACTGTATTTGCTTGACGTGCAACGCGACCCGTTTCTAAAACAACTTGGTGTTGACCAAATTGGAATTCTTTACGAACTATATTAAACATAGACATGTATTGTATTTTCCTAATTTTATTCTAGTGAGACCCCTAAGGTTTGGCATTCAGACCACAACTGCTGTGTAGATAAATGACAAAGCTTAGAAGCCATCGCACTAGATCAAATATTTAAAAAAGTTAAACGCAAAGAAGGAGCGAACAAGCGCCCCTTCTTAAAATCACCTAAAATAAATTAGATGAAACTCTCTTTTCAGCGATAAAGCATAACAACATGCGAAATAGCGAAAACAAAGTAAAATCGAATTAACGACGTAAACCTAATGCGCCGATCAAAGCAACATAACGACCGTGATCTTTACCGTTTAAGTAATCAAGTAATTTACGACGTTGGTTAACCATACGAATCAAACCACGACGGCTGTGGTGGTCATGTTTGTGCTCTTTAAAGTGACCTTGCAAATCATTGATTTGAGCAGTCAACAAAGCAACTTGTACTTCTGGTGAACCAGTGTCATTTTCAGCACGAGCAAATTTAGCGATGATCTCTGCGCGATCAGTATTAGTTAAAGCCATTCGATTTCTCCGAGATGCTTAAAAGTTAAATGATAATGATCAGTTGCGAGCAACCGACTGCCGTGCATCACTACAGCAAGGTGCTATTTTAAGTGATCTATCGTTATATTGCAAAAATGTTTTATGTTTACTGGCAATTCGGCAGCTGACAGCGTTGAACAAAAACGGCACACTAGGATGAATCTGTTTTCAATTTATAACAGAAGTGAAAGAAAACGAAAAAAATTCGAGGGAATCGTGAAAATTTTATCTACCAATACCTGTTATGTTCCAAAAGACCTGAATCAAGTTATTCGCTCCAAAGATGAGGTCGCAGCTGAATTGGGTGGGATGACGGAACGTCAAATCCAAAAAATTTGGAATAGTGTCGAACAACTTTATAAAACAGGTAATTACCCGCTTGTAACCCTGTGCTTACGTCGTAATGGACAGATTCTACTCAACCGAAGTATTGGCTATGCACGGGGAAATGCTCCAGAAGGTTTAGCTGCTGATGCGCAAATCGGAACACCAGATACTCCAATTTGTTTATTTTCAGCATCGAAAATGGTCACAGCGATGCTCATCCATATGTTAGATGAGCGTGGTGATCTAAATTTACTAGATCCAATCAGCTACTATATCCCTGAATATGGTGTCAACGGAAAGCGTCGTGCCACCATTTTTCATTTACTTTCTCACCGTGGTGGAATCCCTCGTATTGATCAAGAAGTAACACCAGAACTTCTGTTCAACCAAGATGAAGTTTTAAAGTTACTTTGTGCTGCTAAACCTGTTTCACCATCAGGTACTCACCTCGCCTATCATGCAGTTACCGCAGGTTATATCTTGGGTGAAATCGTTAAACGTGTAACAGGACAAAATGTTCGTGACTTTTTGGCTGAACAAATCGAAAAACCAATGGGGCTTAACTATTTTAACTACGGTCTCAAACCAGAATATCGTGCCGATGCGGCATTAAACTATGCCACAGGAATCCATCCAAGTTTAGGGACGGATCACTATCTATACCACGTATTAGGTGGTGGACTACAACTTGCAGTTGATGTAACCAATGACAACCGTTTTATGGATACCATCTGTCCAGCGGGAAATATTTACACCAGTGCTGAACAAGCAGGACGTTTCTTTGAAATGTTGTTGAGTGGTGGTGAATATGAAGGCAAACAAATTATGTCGCCACAAACAGTATTCCGTTCAACCCTGCCAACTTCTGGAGTTAGCTTAGATCGTACCTTATTAGCCCCTATGCGCTATGCGTTAGGACCTATGCTTGGAAGCAATCCAATTGGCTTATTTGGTCCAATGACTGGACAAGCATTTGGGCATATCGGGTTCTCAAATATTTTATGTTGGGCAGACCCAGAGCGCGACATCAGTGTTTCTCTACTCACAACGGGCAAATCAGTCGTCGGAACTCATTTACCTGCATTAGCAAAGACCCTCTATCAAATCTCAACCAACTGTCCAAAAATTCCAAAGAATCAGCGACGCTCATTGTTTGCAACTGATCGTACTGAAAATGATAAAGTTTAATCTGAAGCGTTCACGCATAAAAAAGCCCAAGTTAGACTTGGGCTTCTGCGCGTAATTATAGTTATCACTATTCTTCTAATTTTCTTTTCTTGTTTTGCTACATTCAACCCTCTGAACGTATGAGCACATCATTTTCTTGGTGTACTATGCAGTTATTAGAGCTTGTTCCTCTTTATGCTTACTATTCTCTCAGAATCAATTGTGGAGAAAAATAGCATTTTTCTTATCTCTATGTAAGCAAAAACGTACAGGTCTGTATAACATTTAACTTAATAATACAAATTTGTTGTCCTACAATCACTTTTTTAGATTAAATAATAATCTAAATTTTAAAATGACTCAGAGTGAATATTAATGTGTTGCAAGTTAAACAAACTAAATTGCAATTTGATGAAATCAGATAAATAAAAATCAAGAAAATAAAAAAGCCCTGTAGTCTCTCCCAAAACTACAAGGCTTAGCGGCTGTAAGTTTCCTCTTTTATCACTTACTTCACTGTAAGTTCGCTGTCATACCGACTTTATTATTATCTTTGTGCGATTTACCTAGCATTCCTTGCTAGGCTGTTTGTGGTTATATAATCTCAAAAACACGTATTTAGCTCTAGCGACAATATCTCGAATCCGTGTAAGCTTTTGCTTACAAAAACCCTCATTTTAAAGAATAATTTCACAATCAGTCTAAATTAATCTTTTGAACTAAACCACTACGACGAACTGTTCGAATCGTAAGGGCTGCTCCTAATGATTTCTGTGTCGCTAAAATACTCACGACTTTTTTCGCTCTTGTAATTGCTGTATAGATCAATTCCTGACTCAACAATTTTTCTGCATGTGCATCTAAGACAATTGCAGTATGAGAGAATTCAGAACCTTGAGATTTGTGAATGGTCAATGCAAACGCTGTTTGCATATTACGCGGTAGTCGATGTGCTGCAATCCACTTATTTAAACTCGGAAAGTACACTTCAAATTGTTGTGCTTGGCTTCGATGTTTAAAACAAATCCCAATATCACCATTTGAAATCCCTAACTGATAGTCGTTATAGGTCATCATCACAGGGCGTCCAACATACCATTCTGCAACTGCAATTTGTTTAAGCTGCTGATTCACCCAACGTTCAGCATAGCGATTGAGTTGTTCAATCCCCAAAGCACCATGTTTCACTGCCGCTAAAATTCTATAATCATCAAAGACCTGAATAACCTGTTGAATATATGATTCTGGTTGGTCGGCTTCTATATAGTTTTTTAATACGTCGACATAATCTTGAAAGCCATACATTAGTTTTTGTTGATACTGCTCAGCATCTATATCCTGTTGCTCAGGTAAATATTCCAACTGAATAAAATCAGGCATTTCTTTACTGAGTTTAATCTGCTGAAGTGAAGCAGGCTTTACAATTTCACTTTCAAGTTTAGATAAGACTAAATGAGAGTCAGCAGAAGCCGATTGTGCTTGAATAAAACGAGCTAACTGACCAATTTTGGCTTCATCAGAAAAACGGCGACTTTTTTTTAGCTCTACTCGATTATCTGCCAAGCCTTTCACCTGCTGTAAATCTGCTAAAACTGCTCCCACATCGACGGATGCTAATTGATTGGCATCTCCCAATAAAATAATTCGACATGACTCAGGAACCGCTTCAAATAACGCGGTCGCAAGACTCAAATCTAACATCGACGCTTCGTCCACTACGATGACATCATAAGGTAATGGTTGTTTGAGATTGAAGCGTGGAACTTGTCGATTCCCCATTCCTAACAATCGATGCAGTGTTTGGGTACTTTGGTGTCGTAGGTTATCCGTTACTAGCCCAGACTCAAGCAGCTTGGGATCCTTAAATGAGTTTTGCAATGCTTCTTGCATACGTTGCGCTGCCTTACCAGTAGGTGCAGCCATGGCAATCCGAATATCAGGGATTGTTTGATTTAATGCAGCAATAATGCGTGCCAAAGTATAAGTTTTACCTGTACCTGGTCCTCCTGTAATGATGCTGAGCCATTGTTGCAGCACCATACTTAAAGCTTTCTGCTGAAATTCATCACTCAATAAATGTTGATAAACAGAAATATCAATCTCTGGTACCATTTGTCGCTTTAATCGACAAATCTGATGAGCGAGGCGTTGTTCTAATTGCCAATATCGGTATAATGCCAAGCCCTGCTGATCATAGACGCATGGGGCAACCTGAGTCATTGCGATTTCACTGGAAACCGCTAGATCACCTAATGCTTCAAGCTGTATTGCTTCAAAATCAATACAACTGTCGCCTTGTAAACTGGCTTCCATCAATTGCTCTAATATTATCGCAGCATTCGATGGTTGAGCAGATTGAGTGAACGGTGCTTGAGAAAGATAGTGACTCCACACATTCAACCACTGGTTTTGTTCTGGTTGCTGACTGATTCTTTTGTCCACAGAGTTATCCTCAAACTTACCCACACGCTTGTCCACAAGGTTATAGACAGACTTATTCACAAGATAAGCTTTTGTTTAATTTAAAATTACACACTTTATCTACATTATTTTCTGATTTTTATCCTCAGAAAAATATCCCAGTATTGCATCTAATCGTAAAATAAACTCATCATTTGGCTTCCAATAAAAATAGCCTTGCTGAGCCTGTCCATTCATACCACGCAAATACAGATAAGATGCACCACCTAAATGTTCTGCAATATTATAATTTTGCAGTTTAACGCGAAGATAGCGATGCAAAGCGACTAAATATAACCCTGCCTGAAGCCAATAACTGGACAATGACATACTGTCAGCAATCTGTTCAGCACCATAATCTGATTGATCTGCACCTAAATAATTACTTTTATAATCGGCAATATGGTAGCGCTGACCATCAAAATAAACCAAGTCAATAGAACCATTTAGATAACGTGCTGATTTCGCTTCCAATAGTTCAGGCATATAAATGTCATATTCTTCAAACAACTGCTGTATGCGTTGCATTGCTAATACACGATCAGATAAAGACAGATAAAATGGACATTCCGATAGATACTGTCCTGCTATCAACTGCTTTAACTGAAACTCACCATTCAAAGGTGTAGCCAAAACATCTTGTAGCCATTCCGCAATCCATTGATATAACAACTGCTCAGCTTGTGGCTGTTCTGGAAACTGCTGTTGATACAAGCTAAAAAGATCAGACCATAAACTTTGATAAGTATTCTTAAAACGGCGACGAATTTCTTCGACCCAAGTATCAGGTTGTTGAAAATCAATCAGCTCAAAAATCTCATGTAAGAAATTACCTGCCAAAGCACCCTTTGGAAAATTTTGTTTAATCCATGCGATTGGCTGCGAAACCGGTCTCTCATCAATGATGATTTGTGTGAGCTCTAATTCATCTTCAGCCTGTTGTAGATTCTGATCCATATTTGCCAAGCGATCCATACGATTGGCTTTATGTTTTAAATGTTGTGCCAAATAACTAAAGCTAGTTTTGCCGCGTGCATAAAAACGTTGTGTCGGTAAAGGCTGTGCGGCAAGTGTCAAATCTTGAGACATTTTTGCAGTACGAAGAGTTGCAGGACGTTCCTGAAGACACGCCTCATCCGCGCTATAGATATGCTGAAAAACCTCAGCTTGGTTTTTCCAAAAAGCTAAGGCAGATGCTTTGGCTTTATCCCCTTTTTCAGGTTCAAACACAGCATAAACACGATGACTAGCACGCGTTAGTGCGACATACCATAAACGGTTTTGTTCGGCTTGAGCACGTTGTTGATGCTGATTGATTTCTGTATCTTGAAGAAAATTCTTATCGGCGATCGCAACGACACGTTGTGTTCGGATTTGTCCTGTTTCAGGGAGTTGAATTTCTGTAGTGGAAAAGTTTAAAGCTTCTGATTGATTTGAGGGTGATTTATTTGCACCCAATAAAAAGACGATTTTGAACTCCAATCCTTTAGATTGATGAATCGTCATGAGTTGAACACCAGCTTCACTGGATAGTTTATGTTCCAGTTCCCACTCTCGATCACTTGGCGAATTCAGCTGTTTAAGATACCAATGATAGAGATTCTGAGGTCCTTGTACATGTTCGCTATGCTGACTCAAAATATCGGTCAAATGACGTAAATTTACCACGGCACGTTCATTATCTTTACTTTGAGTGATCACCAATTGCTGCCAAATCTCGAATTGATTTAGACATTGTTGCCACGCCACCAAGAAACCTTGGTTAATCCACATTTCACGAAGATCATCAAAGGATTGCATGTACTCACTTAACCCAATTGGGCTCTGCTCGAGTGCTAACAAACGGTTAAGATCAAATCCAAATAAACGGCTAAGTAAGGCTCGTTTCAACTTAGCCTCATCAAAGGGATGAAGTAGAGCCGTCAATAAAGCTGCCACATCTTGTGCGATAGGCGAGTCAAATACGCTGCGTTTTGATGGTCGATTGACACGAATTCCCAAATGCTGCAATGCCTGTTGTACTTCGTCTAGCTGTCTGTGACTACGTGAAAGTACAGCAATATCATCTTCGTCAATTGCTTTCCGAGTTTCACCTTGAAGATACAGTTGATTTAAGTGTGCTTGATTGAGCAAACTTTGAATTTTCCATGCGACCTGAGTCGCTTGTTCTTTTGAGTCCGCAAGCTGTAACCAGCGTAAAGGGGCAGGATTAATTTGATGATCATCGATTAAGACAGGATGTGGTCGCTCTCCTGCTTGAATCGGGTCATAGATCACTTGCTCGCCAAAATCTATTTGTCGTTGAAATAAAGCATCCACCACTTCGACCAATTCTTTGACTGATCGATGGTTATGAATCAATTTATATTCGCGTCCCTGTTTTGCCATAATATCTTGATAGGCATTCAGAAAGGTCAGCATGTCCCCGCCACGGAACCCATAAATCGCCTGTTTACGGTCCCCAACCATAATCATGCAACCCTTTTGATAACGCTGTGGATGCCGCCAAATACTCGCCAACATATCATCCTGATCTTGGTTTGTGTCCTGAAACTCATCTACCAAAATAAGCGGATATCGGGCTTGTACAAAGACTGCAAAACGTTGCCCCTGCTCACCCTTTAAAGCATCTGACAAGGTTTTAATTTGCTGAGCAAAAGTAGTTTCTCCCTTTTGTTGTAATATTTGTGGCAAACGTTTTTTAACCTCAACACATAAATAAGCTTTTAAATAAACTTGTAATTGTTCGAATTGTTGTTGAGTCTGCTGCAGAGATTGAAGTAATCGTTGTAGTTGTAAAAGGGTTGGATGTTGATAAAAACCTTCTGAAATATCAGCTGGACATTTCTTAAATATTTTCTGCTCATTGAGCTTATCTAAAAATTTAAATGCGGCATCACGTTGACTGGAAAAATAAGCATCAAAAACTTGTAAATTCTCCGTCTCAATAAGTGTTTTTAATAGTTGAGGCAGAGACTCACTGAACAGTTTATTAAATGCATGGTTACGAAAAGAAGTTCCATTGATATGTGAATAATGCGCACCATCCAAATTAAAATATTTAGTCAAGCAATTAAGTTCAATTTGCTGCGCTTGTTGCCGCCATTGTTGCAGTTGATCCCATTCAATCTCAGGAAAATTCGGCAACTTAAATTGTGCTGAACTAAAATTTAGTGAACTTTCGACCATACCAATAAAGTAATCGACATTCTTTAATCCGCCCACCATATAAAGTGTATCAATCAACGGTTGGGGCTGGGCTTGAATCCATTCACGCAGTACATCGTGGATCAATTGACGGGTATAGGCTTTTGCATCTTCCGTAATTTGCGCGCGTTCGATCTTGCCACTTTCAAAAGCGAATTCTCGTAATAATTTCTGGCTAAAACTATCTAATGTGCCAACAAATAACTCATCTAACTGATCTATTACTAGCTTTAACCGTTCACAAGCATAGGCAATACGCGGTGCGAAAGTTTGTAAAATATGTTGCTTTAATGGATCATTTTCTTGCAATGCAAACTGATAAATATCCGCTTCCAATACATTTCGAAATGGTTCTAAAAACTGTTGAATCTCAACTAAACGCGCGCGTATCCGCGTTTTTAACTCAGCTGCTGCCGCACGAGTAAATGTTGTTGCAATCACCTGATGTGGCAAATATTTTTCTAAAAATATCCGCACCATGAGACTCGACAAGGTATAAGTCTTACCTGTTCCTGCCGAAGCTTCAATTAAATGTAAACCTTCGAATTGAATATCACGAATCGGTTGGTAAGACACTGGAAATTGTGAATGCATGTCTTACTCCACTCGTAAAAATTCAAAAATTGGTTGATATAAAGCATAAGAATAATGATCACAGGCGAATTGCAACAATGCAGTTGCATCCTGTTCCTGCAAAATAAACTGCCAATCTCGATGCTGTTGATTCGCCTCATCTTGACTGAAATCAACAAAGCCTGTGTTGTAGGTATTTTTCCAGATTTTCAGCAAATCATTTTGGCTCTCTTCACTCAGCGTATGTAGTGCATCCTGTTCAACCCAGTCATATGCTTTCCCTTTTTCCAAAGGTTTCAATAACAATGCAGCAGGCAGCACCACAGGTTGCTGTTGGGCCTGTTGCCAAAGCTGTAACCAATGCTGTAGATAGTGCTTCGCCTGATGTGAACTCACCCCTTCACAAATCACGGTTTGATCACTAAATACCACCACACGACGTTTTTCAGAAGCCGTCTCTTGATCCAAAATGACAAGCCACAGCAAATACTCAAGCCAAACTTTGGCAAAGCGTTTAGCACGTGCACTCGAAGCATCTAAGCTAATCCAGTCTTGCGCGATGTATTTGGGCGTAACGCAACTGATCTGAAGTTGTTTCGATACTCGCCAAACACGTTGCGTGGTTTCTGTTGGGGAAGTTGCATAGTCTTGCAAACGTTCTAACAAACGTTGTTGCTCAATACGACTTTGTTGCCATGCGCTGTGTTGCACTTTTCCGACAGGTAACTGATCTTGTAATAAAGCAGGTGCCGTAGCATCAATGTTTTGTTGTAAAAAATGACGAATCGCGTATTTACCTAGACCATTGAGCATCAGAGGTTCAGTCTGATCCACTACTTCTGTAGCACTTAGATTTTCAATGCCCAGCGTTTTAAGATACAAACGTGCAGGGAAAATCACGTCCTGAATCCATGAATGAGCATCCAGAATGATCATGTCTTGCTGTTCAAGTGGATAACTTGTATTGACCCAAGCCTGACGTTCACCCTTAACCTGCTGCAACTGGGATGCTACCTTAAACCAATGATCTTGATAGCGTATATGTCTTTGCTCAGCGATAAATCCTAATGGATCAAAAGGTTGTAAGCGATGCAAATGATAAAGTGGATAAAGTTTTGAAGGGATTTGCAAAGCTTTATAATCATCCGCGCAAGAAGTTTCTGTATTGGCAAATGAGTCAGCGAGATCTGGCTTTATAATCAGTCCCAAGTGATCTCGAAAACCTTGCAATACACTTGATGGCTCACGTACCTCACCATCATTCACATCAAAACCATTATAGAATAGCCAAAGCTGCTCTTGTGCTAGCAAAACTGCATCCAAAAATGCACCTTGATCATCTTCCAGTCGAGAACGATCACCTAATTGCTGACGAAGAGCATCCATTAAATCAAAGGGGATATGGCTATCTCGATTAGGGAACTTACCCGTATCTAAATTCAAAAGCACAATCAATCGATAAGGAATCGGGCGAATCTGACCAATTTGGCTAAATGTAATTTGCCCAGTCGGTTCGACTTGTGCAGACTGGCTTTCTAAAGCTCGTTGAATTTCATCAACGATATAAGGCAAAGGCAGTGAAATCTGACGTAATTGAGTTTCAGCATCGTCATAATAGCTCGCCAAAGTCAGCATTCGCTCTTGCTTATGGACAATATCGCGTACTGCTTTTAGGGCAACAATATCAGCTTGTTCAAACTCTTGAATGTCTTCCTTTAGCTTTTTCAACCAAGCTTCTACAGTAAAACTCTGCCCTAACTCATGTGCAATCCACCAATCACGTCGTGCCGATAAATCTTGATAAATTTCAATCAACAAACCTATCAACTCAAAGTCACTTGGCTGAACATCTGCATAACTTAAAGTCTGCTGCACCATCAAATGAGCTGGGATGGCAATCCCTAGTGCTAATCGATCTAAAGCAAACTTAAAACTATAGCGATAGTCGTCATCGTTAGCACTTAAGCTTTGCTGTAAATGTGCTGCATCCAAGCCACGCTTGAAGCCTGCATCATTTAACAAAGCTAAAATGCGTTGAGCTTGACTATAATCAAGACCATAACGTTGTTGAGTTGCAGCTAGATTCAACCAATCTGCAAAATCATCCTGAGTAAAACGCCCTTGTGGTAATTGCATCCGACCTAAAACAGCTCGCCATGCATTGAGTGCATCAAGCTGTGCCACTCCAGCAATTTTGACAGGTAAAAACACCTCTTGAGTATGAGCAACCGCAGGGAACACACTGCGAATTAAAGGTTCTAATTCAGTTAGATTAGGCGTTAATACCAATACATCGCTCGGACGGCGCGGTATGTCATCTGCTTCAGATAACCAATGCACCAATTGCTCTTTGAGCACTTCAAGTTGTCTTAAACTGGAATGACATACATGAATCTGAATCGACTGATCATTTTCAACCAACTGATACTGTTCAGCTTTTGGTTCAGCAAGATAGAAAATATCTGACTGCACTTTACCCAATAAAGTTTCTGGAAAATGATCCACAAAGGCATCGACCCACTTCCCTTCCTCACCTGTTGCCAGTTGTGATAAAAGTGAGAAATGATCTCGAGCTTGTTTACCCAATCGAGTCAATAAAGGGTGACGTGACTCACGTGCCTGCGCATTAAAAAACAAAGTGAACTGTTCAAAAAAGGCCGTTATTTCTGCATCTGTCGCCTTTGGATTTTTAAGAATAAAGCGCTCTTTGACACCAAGATCGTAACGCTGCTTCCATTGCGGATCGACACTGTCTGCCCAATACTCTTGTGACGGGTTGAAATGCAAAATCAAGACATCAAGATACTGCCCTAAACGGCGTAAAAACTGTAATTGGCTGGGTGGTAAATCTAATAGAGTAAATACAATAATTTGCTTGGGAAGTTGAGCTAAAGCCTGCGTTCTTGTGTCCTCATTGTCTAAAAGCTTCCAAAAGTCGGTATCAATACGCTGCATTTCCACAAAATCCTCATGGAAATAATGCTGCCACAACCAACGCTGCCAAGCCTCTAACTGTTCAATTTGGTTCAAACTAAACGCAGACGTCTGTTGATCTGTTGTCGAGACTAACTTTTCAATATCGAGGGCTTGATTACGCCCCCATTTAGACAACCAGTTACTCGCACAAGTACAATCCTGTACGCAGCCACGTTGACAACTTCCGCGATAAATCATGTAGTTATTAAAAAGATGGGAGACTTGCTCAGCGACCCAATACAGCATACTTTGTTTTTTTAACTGCTTCTTTGTGCCATCTTGTAATTGGTCGGCACTGTCATAAATACGCTGCACAATCGAATATAAAGGATGATCTTCAAGCAAGCTGATCTGTGCAGACTGAATAAAAGGTTGTAAAGCTTGGTATATACGCCATTTTAAAATCAACCGTGGAATATTGGCTTTACGGACTTGTTCTTTATTTTCGAGCACCTGTTGATAGGCATACCATTGAAAACCACGAATACGCTGGTGAAATTGGTAATTCGCTGACATGCCTTGCTGCTCAGCAATTTTTTGCGTTAGCCATTGTTCTTGAGCAGGGCTAGGAACTATAAAATGCTGCGTTTGAAAAACTTGAAATGGTGACGAACTCGGCTGATTCATCGAGGCCATCACCCCTTGTAATAATACATCTAGGCGCTGACTTTGAATGACATGAATACCCATGTGTTAAAGAAACCTCTTTAATAAATCACCATTCGAATGCACAAATTCGTACACAATCATCACTATACAACTTCAACGAACTATGTCACGTTAATCCAACAATCAAATAAAAAATTTGTTTTGAAATTCATCATTCAATACGATTGAATGTACTATCAAGGGATAGACATTAGGTATAACTTTATGAAAATCGAAAAAATTCCTGATTCAATAGATCCAAGTTTGAACTTGGAGCAAATCCGTGAGGAATGTTTAGAATTAACAAAAAAACGTGCATATTGGTCTGCTGGTGCAGCAATTGTACCGATTCCATTTTTTGATGTTGTTGTCGACTTAGGCATGTTGACGCAAATCATTCCGCATATTAATGCACGCTTTGGTTTAGCCCCTGAACATATTAGTGTTTACGATCCTGAAACCAAGAAAATCCATTGGGACGAATTACGCAAACGTGGTTTTGAGTTCTCTGGTTTCGTTGTCGCACGCACAGCAATGAAAAAATCTTTTAACGGCTTTTTTACCAAAATTGCCACTAAACAAGTGACCAAATTTATCCCTTTGAGTGGTCAACTGATCGCAGCAAGCCTTGGTTATTTTATGATGCGAAAAATCACTGAAGCACATATCCAAGATTGCTATAACTTGGCAAAACGCATTCAGCAAAAAAGTCGCAGCACGATTGTTGCCTAATTTACCTTATAACTAAGGCGGTTAGTCCGCCTTCAGTTGTTTTAGAATCGCCTTCAACACCTCGATCCTTGCTGTATTTTTATCATCCGTCGCAATCACATACCAAGGCGCATAGTCAGTATTCGTTCGCTCAAACATATCTGCCGCTGCGTTTAAGTAATCGTCCCACTTTTCACGATTTCGCCAATCTTCAGGAGTGATCTTAAAACGTTTATGAGGTGTTTCTTCCCTTTCTTTAAATCGAACCGCCTGTTCATCTTTACTGATCGCAAGCCAAATCTTCACCACTATGGTTTGACTATCGACTAAGCTTTGCTCAAAGCGATTAATCTCATCATAAGCACGTTGCCATTCTACAGTAGTTGCATATTCTTCAATTCTTTCGACCAAAACACGCCCATACCATGTGCGATCAAAAATCGTAATTTTCTCCCCATCATTGAGTTTATTCCAAAATCTCCAAAGATAAGGACGACGTAGCTCATACCGTTCTGGAGCTCCTATCGTATGGATTTCATATTCACGAGGGTCTAGCTTCTTCACAATCCGTTTGATTGCTCCGCCTTTGCCTGCGGCATCCATTCCTTCCAATGCAACAATCACTTTACGGTCATCATATCGAAGTGCATCAGCCACCTTTTTGGTCAGTTTACTAAGCTCATCCTTATACTGATCTTTATCCAAAACTTGTTTGGATGGTTCTAATAACTCGTTTGGAACTTTGGCTTGTTGCCACTTCTCAGTGACTTTAGTTTGATGAACAGGGAGCTCTTGTAAAGTCTGCAAAATATATTGAGCAAAACATTGATCACGTCGCTCTGCATCTTCACCATCAATCACATACCAGTCATCCGTAAATCGTTGGCTGAGACTCTGCAATGTATCGTATTGTTTTTTATTACGCCAATCTAAGCCATGCAATTTATGCCAATGCTGCTCAGATGCATCGATTTGGTCTAATCGTTTTTGTAATGATTTCCAAGATAAATCAAACCAGACCTTAATGACATGGACATTATTGTTTTGCAAATCATGTTCAAATGATCGCATCTGCTCAACATAAGCATCAAACAGTGTTTCATCCAAAGGCTTCGCAACATGCATCGCAGTAGATAACAAATCACTATACCAATTACCAAACATCACGACAATTTGCCCTTCAGCAGGAATAAACCGAGTATAGGATTGCCAGAATGTTTCATCGGCACTCAACAACTTAGGCGCATCAGCTTTCACTTTAAGATAACGAGGATCAAGCCATTCACGTAATTGCTTAACTGCTTCGCCCTTACCTGCAAGTTCAATCCCGCTGACAAGGATTAATACGCTTTTGGCATTTTTCTTATCTTGGCTATCTTTTAAAGCATATTGAGCCTCGATCAAATCCAAAGAAAGTTCTTCTTCTGATCGTAGTTCAAATGTCGGTTGTTGTGTGCTCATATTTAATTCTAAATGTTTAATTATTAACAATAAGTATAGTTAAATCTGATAAAAAGGCATCAAATCCCGTGTACAGTTTATGTAGATTAGATTCAGTACATATCTCGACTGACCGATTGTTAAAGATTTTAGGTTTGTGCTGTCATAGTTCTAAGTTATCATCACGCCTATGATTTTAAGGTTTTATTTCTTTTGAGTTCGAACATGTCAAAACTCGCTGCATTTGATCAACTTTTATTACAATACCAAAGCTTAAATTACCATCAAGATCCAGTTCTAGCTCAGCGTTTACATGACGTACAAGCATGGATGAAAGCACGTATTGCTGCCACACACCAAGAGTTTTTTGCCCAACCTGAAAATCAGTTGATGGCACAATACTTTTTAAACCGTTTGTATGGTGGACCAGATTTTGATGCAATGGCACAGCAGATCGAACGTCTATTGAAATATGCACACAAAGCAGAAAGTCTATTGCCAGATAATGCAATTAAAACGGGAACCAAATCGGTTAGCCTAGCTGTCTTAGCAACACGTTTGGATGAGCAAGTTGCTGTACAACTTTTACAAGATTACCCAGCTGAAACTGTATTGACTGATGAGATTATGCGTCAAACGCTCATCAAATTGGATCAAGGCGAAGATCGTTATGAGCAATTACATCTTTTGGATGAGTTAGGTGTCGCATTAGATAAATATATGCGTTCAACCATGATGTACGCTGCATTTAAAATGTGTAAAGGCATTGCCAACAAATATCAATTCGAACGCATGTATGACTTTATTCAAGAAGGTTTTGCAGCGATGAAACCAATGAAATCAGCGGCTAACTTCATCAAAACTTTCACTGACAAAGAGCGTGAAATTATTGAGAAAGTTCATGCAGGTCACCCAGACCCATTTCGCCCTTAAACATCAGCGTCATCTCTGCTAATTTTTATTGAGAGATGACGCATAAGCATTTTTCGATTTGGAAACCCTTTTTAGTCACTGACTTTCTGTATATTATTCATAACAATTACATGCTAAGCCCTGTAAAAAATTACAAAATCTGTCATCATGCATGTTGATTCGTATCGCTAGAACGAGAGTTTAGGAGAAAACAATGTCTAACGAAAACCAACAGCCTACCCCAGAAGTTGAGCAAAAACCGAGTTCAGACAAAGTCAGTCCATTCCTAAGTTCACCGCTTCCGCAAGGTACACCGCAAGGTCAACAACAATCATTACAACAAGGACTTGCATCTACCCCTACAGGTGGCTCTGTACCAAAATACAACTTACCGCGTGGTGCCAATACTGGCAATGTCGGCGCGACCACACACTTTGGCTATCAGACTGTTAGCAGTGATGAGAAAGCTCAAAAAGTTGCTGAAGTCTTCCATTCTGTTGCGAGTAAATACGACATCATGAATGACTTGATGTCATTTGGTATTCACCGTCTATGGAAACGCTTTGCGATCAACATGTCAGGCGTTCGTCGTGGGCAGCATGTTTTAGATATTGCAGGCGGTACAGGTGATTTAGCCAAAGTCTTTAGCCGTGAAGTCGGTCCTCAAGGGCATGTGGTACTTTCAGATATTAATGAATCTATGTTGAATGTTGGTCGTGATCGTTTGATTGATGCCGGCTGCACCAATGTTGATTTCGTACTTGCCAATGCAGAAACATTAGAACCTTTTGCGGATAATAGTTTTGATTTAGTGACGATCAGTTTTGGTTTACGTAACGTGACTGACAAAGATGCGGCTTTACAAGCGATGTATCGCGTACTTAAGCCAGGTGGTCGTTTATTGGTACTTGAGTTCTCAAAACCTGTTTTTGAACCATTTTCAAAACTCTACGATTTTTACTCATTCACCGCACTTCCGATGATGGGTAAATTGGTGGCGAATGATTCTGAAAGTTATAAATACCTTGCCGAATCAATTCGTATGCACCCAGACCAACGTACACTTAAAGGCATGATGGAAAATGCAGGCTTCCAAAGCTGTGATTACCACAACTTAACAGGTGGTATTGTTGCAGTTCACCGTGGATTCAAACTGTAAGGCTTAAGATATGTGGTCGATTTTAGCACTCGGTGCAGTCGAACGTATCATTCATCATGTGATTGATTTGGATGCGATTACGCGTATCCAACTGAATCAATTACAAGGTCAACTATTACGAGTTGTGATCGATAGTCCACAACTCTCAGTTGATGTTTTCTTTGATGAAAATAAAGTTCGTCTAGAACCCACTGTCACTGGACAGAGTCAAACTCCTTCTATTTTTGAGCAGCGCCCTTTCGATCATCAAAATAAGATCACCGATGCCACTGCAACCTTACATGTAGCAAATGTGGTTGAACTGATTCGACTTTTGCTAAGTGATATGGATCAAATCGGTAATATTCCTTTACAGGGTGATTATCATTTATTGCAAGATATCCAGTGCATCATGCAACAGGCAGAACCTGATCTCGCTGCACATTTATCCCCTTGGATTGGTCCACAACTCGCACATGAGTTAGGAAAAATTCAGCTTGCGCCTCAGCAAATAAAGCGCTCGTTGCAAAGTCATTTGTTCTTTGTCGAAGATACACTTAAAGAAGATAGTGGTTTGTTTGCGCCACGTTGGCAAATGGATGATCTGAATCGAGAAACTCGTCAGCTCAATCAAGAAATTGATCGCTTAGAAGCAAAATTTCAGCAATTAAAATCTCAGTTTAATCCCACACAAGACTAGGTAAAATTCCATATGATTCCGCATATTACACGGTTACTCGAACTCTGGCGTATTGCAGCACATTACCGCCTTGACACCTTGTTTCCTGCGGAAGAGTTACCTGTTAAAGCACGTCATGCATTAAATATTATCAAAATACATCCTGCTGCGTGGTCAAGTCGTGAGAAAAAGAATCCACTCAAGTTAAAAGAAGCCCTTGAGGATATGGGTCCTTTAGCCATTAAACTTGGGCAATTGCTTTCGACTCGCCGAGATTTGATCCCGCCAGAAGTGTTATCACAATTGGTTTTATTACAAGATCGTGTAAAACCTTATGACACACAATTGGCGAAACAGCGCATTCAAGACTCATTAAAAGCAGATATTTCAACACTATTTCTACGTTTTGATGAACAACCGCTTGCGGCTGCATCGATTGCACAAGTTCATACTGCGGCTTTGCACGATGGACGTGAGGTAATCGTTAAAGTCACTCGTCCTGATATTCGCAGTCAAATTTTGCAAGACTTTGAGATTTTGGCATGGTTGGGCGATTGGCTAGAAAACCGTTTAGAAGCTGCGCGTGCGCTGCACTTATCTGAAATCATTCAAGATTATCGCCAAATTATCTTAAATGAACTTGATCTAAGTCTAGAAGCAGACAACACTCGCCGCATGCGTCATTACTTTACTGGCTCAAGCATGATGTATGTGCCAGAAGTCTACATGGACAGTAAAGATGTGATGGTCGCAGAACGCATCACTGGTGTTCCAATTTCAGATACCGCAACTTTTGATCGCCTAGGTATGGATCGTGCTGATTTGGCTGAAAAAGGTTTAACGATCTTCTTCACCCAAGTATTCCGTGACAACTTTTTCCACGCTGACATGCATCCTGGTAATGTGTTTGTGGAAACAATTAACCCAAGTAACCCACGCTTTATCGCGTTGGACTGCGCCATTATGGGTGAGTTGTCAAAACATGACCAAATGACCGTAGCGCGTATGTTACTTGCTGTCATGAACAGTAACTTCATGCAACTGATTCAGATCGTACATCAAGCAGGTTGGATTCCACCTGGTACAGACCAAGATGCTTTATCTCGTGAGATGCGCCGCACTGTAGGCCCAATGGTCTCAAAACCAATGGATCAATTAGATTTCGCAGGTATTTTGATTCAAGTCATGGATATTGCGCGTCGATTCCATTTAGAAATCCCACCGCAACTGATGTTGTTGTTGAAAACCTTAGTCCATGTAGAGGGCTTAGGAACTGATCTTTACCCTCAACTTGATATTTGGAAATTGGCAAAACCGATTTTGACTGAATGGGTCAAAGCCAATATGAACCCAGTTAAAAATATCAAAGAAATTGGACAACAAATCCCAGACTTACTTTTGGGTGCTCAGGATTTACCAACTTTACTCATTGATAGTTTGAATGGTTTAAAAAACCAGTCGGCATGGCAAGACAAACAACTGCGCGAAATACAACAAATGCGTTTGCAAATGCAACAGCAACAACGTCGTAGCTGGATGTTTGGCAGCACGATGTTGATTATGTTAACGATCGCAATTATAAGCCCTTGGTTTGTTTCGATCATTCTGATCGTCTTAAGTAGCCTTTTGGCACTGTGGCGGATTGTGAAATAAGTTCCAAAGCCCTTGTACATACAAGGGCTTTTTTATAAGTCAGTTTTTTAATCTTTTTCAAAATATAGATATCAGTTAAGATCAGGACTAGATCAATATACAAATACTTTAAAAGAAAAAATAATGAAAACACCTCATTTTGCAATTATTGGCGCTGGTACTGCAGGACTCGCCACCGCGATTCTACTTGCACGCGAAGGTCATCAAGTCACGATCTTTGAACACGTTGATGAACTCTCTCCTGTAGGTGCTGGTTTACTTTTGCAACCTGCTGGCTTAGCTGTTTTCGAACATCTTGGTGTACTTGATCAAGCATTGAAATTAGGTGCAAAAGTCACGGGATTAGAAGGTCAACTTGCAGATAACCGTCTATTGGTGAATAGTCATTATCACCAAGCTGAGGCTCATCGTTTTGGTCTTGGTATCCATCGTGCCACCTTATGTCACGTCTTAACTGAAAAATTGGCTGAATATTCAAGTCATGTCACTTGGAGAATGGGACATCTTATCGACGGACTTGAGGAACTACAAAGTGAAGTTCGAATCTTTGGCTCATTCAAACACCAATTCTTCGATGATTGTTTTGATGCGGTACTGATTGCCAACGGTGCAAGAAGCCAACTTCGCCCTAAAGCGTGGGTTAAAATCGATCAATCCTACCCTTGGGGAGCTGCATGGACAATCGTGCCTGAATGCTTAAGCTTGAATCCTGAGATTCTGCATCAATTTTATGATCGCTCTAACATCATGATGGGAATATTACAGACAGGAGCTATTCCTGCAGCACCACAACAACGGCTTTCAAGTGTGTTTTGGAGTTTACCAACATCGCAACTGCAATCTTTCTTAAAAGGTGAATCTGCAAAGCAGGAATGGCTAAAACAAGTTTCAGATCGCTGGCCAGATGTGGCTGAATGGTTCAGTCAACTTTTATTAGACCAACAAAATCAACCGCAATGGTTATCAGCTCAATATCGTGATGTGGTGATGTCAAAATTTGGTCAAGGTCGAATCGGGGTCATCGGTGATGCAGCACATGCCATGAGCCCTCAGTTGGGGCAAGGCGCCAATATGGCACTGTTAGATGCATGGGCTTTTTCGCAATCATTGCGCCTCGCTCGGAAGAATCAGCACATTGATTGGTCGATATTATGGCAACACTATCATCAACATCGCCGCTCCTCGACTCAGTTCTATCAATTTCTCAGCCGTTTACTGACACCTCTTTATCAATCCAATCACTGGTGGGCAGGTAGTTTACGTGACTTAATTTTCCCGTGGATGTATCAAATCCCCTATTTTCGTAAAGAAATGGCAATCACCATTTCAGGCTTAAAAAAAGGACCTCTTCAACAAATGAGTTATCAGCAAATTGCTGAGTATCAACACCATGAAAATCGTTTGATTACAAACAATCAATCCTTACCTGAATGTGAATAAAAAAATAAAGAGAGTTAAATTAAATATGAAAATTAGCCATTTAGACCATTTTGTTTTGACCGTTGCTAATATTGAAATCACCTGTCAGTTTTATCAATCAGCCTTGAATTTTGAAGTCATTACTTTTGCCGAAAACCGAAAAGCACTGCAATTCGGCAATCAAAAAATCAATCTACATCAAGCTGGTAAAGAATTTGAACCTAAAGCATATCGTCCAACCGCAGGATCAGCCGATTTATGTTTTATTGCGGAAACACCGCTCCATGAAGTGATTGCGCACCTTCAGGCACAGCACATTAAAATCATTGAAGGTCCAATCGAAAGAACAGGTGCGATGGGAAAAATCCTTTCGATTTATTTTCGTGATCCAGATCAGAACTTGATTGAAATCTCAAACTATCTTTAAAGCCTGATCCATGACTTTTTACCCAACAAGCATAGCCAACCTAAGCCACAAACGCTACACTAACGGCTTTCCACTCAATGGATTTTTCACTCATGTCAAACTGGTTAGATGAAGTTAAATTTGATTCCAATGGTCTTGTTCCTGCCATTGCACAACATCATCAAACTGGTCGAGTGTTAATGGTTGCATGGATGAACCGTGAAGCATTACAACTGACGGCTGAAAAGAATCAAGCGGTGTATTACTCACGTTCACGTCAAAAATTATGGCACAAAGGCGAAGAATCTGGACACTTCCAAACAGTTTATGAAATCCGTCTAGATTGCGATGCTGACGTTATTATTCTACAAATTGAACAACATGGTGGTATTGCTTGTCATACAGGTCGTGAATCTTGTTTCTATCGCAAGCTTACCCCTCAAGGTTGGGAGATTGTAGATGCTCAGTTGAAAGATCCAACGGCGATTTATGGCGCATCAGCAAAAGTAGAAACTCACGAGCATAACCACAGTGAACAAGTCGATGTACTTGCATACTTAGGTCGCTTGATGCAAGAGCGTAAAAATGCTGCCGCAGATAGTTCTTATATTGCGAGCCTCTACAAAAAAGGCATCAATAAAATTCTAGAGAAAGTCGGTGAAGAAAGTGTTGAAAGTATTATTGCAGCCAAAGATTATGCCACACTCGCCTCTCTTGAAAACAAACATGACCTCATTTATGAAGTTGCCGATTTATGGTTCCACAGTA
>Ga0172373_10003858_pt1 | contig 21490 bp, 22 predicted proteins | sample Lak10m_2_FD_114546 | JGI IMG/M metagenome (GOLD analysis project Ga0172373, IMG submission 114546) | Freshwater microbial communities from Kabuno Bay, South-Kivu, Congo - kab_092012_10m | ecosystem: Environmental > Aquatic > Freshwater > Lake | place: Democratic Republic of the Congo...
GCGCGCAGGAGTCTCGCGCCGCTGCTGAACGAAAGAGCGCTCGAGTCGCTGCGCGCCTGGAAGCACTTGAAGCCGCAATGGCATCAACACGTGCGCGCGCTGGTGCAGAACATCTCGCAAGTATCGAGGGCGTTGTTGGTGCGCTGGTTGATCTCGTCTCCATCGACTCAGGATGGGATGCAGCCGTTAAAGCAGCACTTGGTGATTCAGTGGCGGCCGTTGTGGTGGCAAACCCCGCATCAGCACGTCGCGCTGTGCAGCAGCTTCAACAAAGCGAACACAACGGCGCCATCTTGTCTCTTGGCCTGTCTGCGCCGAACTCAACGCCGTTGCCAAATGGTGTTGAATCAGTTCGCTCGCATGTGTCGCCAGCATCGGGTGCACCTGCTGGTTGTAACGAACTTCTTGATGCATTGTTGAATGGAATTGGCTGTGCAAGCGATATCACCGCAGCAATTTCCGTCATCGAATCCAATCCGCAATCAGTTGTTGTCACGCGGCGAGGCGACAAGTTGTCGGCCTCTGGTTGGAGACTCGGCGCCGCTGATGAAGTTGGTTCGATTGAAGTAATTGAGGCCACACGTAAAGAAGTGGAAGCAGCTGAGGCTGAAGTGAAGCGCCTCGATGCAGAGGCAGATCAGCAGCGTCGAATTCTTGTTGACACCCGCTCGCTGTTGGCCGAGTTGCAGAAGAAGTTCGACCAACAGACAAAAGCAGTTGATGCCGCATCTGATCGTCTCACCAACGCCATCAATGATCGTCGCGCCAACGGCGCTGAACGCGAAATGACTTTGAAGTCGCTTGACGACATTCGTGTTCGCATTGATTCGTATCAAAAGCGCGTGTTGGAACTTGAAGCAATCTTGCCAGCACTTGAAGAATCTGAAGCAGCTGAAATTGCTGCGGCGAAGGCGCAAGGCGAAGCGCGTGCGGCAATCGATTCAAAGGCTGCACACCTTGGGATGCGTCGTAAGGATTTGGACATTCGCATTGCCGGATTGCGTGAGCGCGAGCAGTTCTTGAAACAGCGTCTTGAGGAGACAGAGCGTCGGCTTGAAGTTGATACGGCCGCTCGCCAAGAAGCAGGGGTGCGTCGTCAACGTATTGAACAATCGCTGCTGGCCATCGATCGTTTGTCTGCGTTAGTAGAAAAGCACCGCACGGCTGCCGAAGAGCGCCTTGCAGTTCTCTACGAAGCTCGTCGTCGTCAAAGTGACGAAGTGCGCGAAATTAATGCTCGACTTGACGCTGCACGTCGTGGTCGTCAAGAGGCAGAGCAAGAACTTGAAGCATTGCGTGAGCGCGGCCGACGTGTCGATGTTGAAGAAGCAGAAACTCGCATGCGTCTTGAGTCCGCAAGCGAAATGATTCGCCGAGATCTCGAGGTAGAGCCAGAGGTTGCCGAGGCAGCGCCAGTTCCAACAGTTGCAGATGGCGCCTCGCATGACGATCGTGCTCGGGCACTTGAGCGTGACATTCGTTTGATGGGCCCCATCAACCCGCTTGCACTACAAGAGTTCACCGAATTGCAAGAACGTCACACGTTCTTGGAAGAGCAGTTGAACGATGTTCGTAACTCACGACGCGAGTTGGCGCAAGTCATCGCCGCCATTGACGAAGAAATTCAAACTGTGTTTGCCACGGCATTTGAAGACGTCAGCAAGAACTTCACCGATCTCTTTCAGTTGTTGTTCCCTGGCGGTAAGGGAAAGCTTGTTCTCACAAACCCCAGCGACATGTTGAACACTGGTATTGAAGTTGAAGCAACGCCACCAGGTAAGACGTTCAAGAAATTGTCATTGTTGTCTGGTGGAGAGCGATCACTCACCGCATTGGCATACCTGTTCGCCGTGTTCCGCAGCCGTCCGTCTCCGTTCTACGTGATGGACGAAGTGGAGGCAGCTCTTGACGATGTGAACTTGCATCGCTTCTTGGGTCTTGTGAATGAGTTCCGTCGAGATGCGCAGCTCATCATTGTGAGTCACCAAAAGCGCACCATGGAAGCGGCCGACTGTTTGTTGGGTGTGTCCATGCAGCCGGGCGGTTCATCGAAAGTTGTCACCGAGCGGGCCAGCGCTACCGCGGAGAACTAATTGATGCTTGCGTCATCGATTGTCAATTACGGCATCCCCGCCGCCCTCGTCCTCACCCTCGCCCTCTCGATTTTCTTCTATCGCCGTGCGTCCTCGCGCGATTCCGACCCCTCTTCGGCGCCAGACGCGGCTGTAGCGCATTCTTCTTCTACTCCTTCGGCTTCGGCGCCACCGATTGACTCGACTCTTTTCGCACGCTCTAACGAGTCTTCGTCAACAGTGGCGCCCGCCGAAGCTGTCATCGATTTACCGTCGGCGGACGGCGTTGTCGAATCCGGAACGTTCGAGCTCGCGACAAGTGACGGATCGACAATCGGTGACGCAGCCGTTGAGGAAAGAGAAATCGGTGACGCAAAGGTTGGGGAGGGGAAAGAGGAGGTGTCGGTGCGGGAGCGCACGGGCCGCACTCGCTCTCTGTTCTCGCAAGCCTTCGCGTCTATTCGTGGCAAAGGCAAAGTCGATGCATCCACATGGGATGAATTGGAAGAAACACTTCTTCGCGCCGACATTGGAATTGGTCTCACCACAAAGCTGTTGGAACCACTGCGCGCCGCTGCGAAAGCAGGGGACATCAAAACTGCCGACGATGCCATCAACGCATTGCGTTCGCAGATGACACAGAAACTGTCGTCAAATGATCGTTCTCTTCACATGGACGCCGCCTTAAAACCAAATGTCTGGCTGTTTGTTGGAGTGAACGGGGTAGGTAAGACCACCACCATCGGAAAAATTGCGACGGCAGAGATTACTCGCGGAACATCAGTGTTGCTTGCAGCAGGTGACACGTTCCGCGCGGCTGCAGCAGAGCAGTTGCAAGTGTGGGCAGAACGGTCTGGTGCATCGTTTGTTCGTGGTTCAGAAGGTGGTGACCCAGCGTCAGTCATCTTCGACGGCATTCAAAGTGCGCACGCCAAAAACATCGATGTCGTCCTTGGTGACACTGCAGGGCGTTTGCAGAACAAGTCCAACTTGATGGAAGAGTTGAAAAAAGTTCGCCGAGTTGCGGAAAAGGCAGAAGGTACCGTCAACGAAGTACTTCTCGTGATTGATGCAACAACTGGCCAAAATGGCTTGTCGCAAGCGCGCGAATTTGCTGCGGCCACTGATGTCACTGGAGTTGTTCTCACCAAGTTGGATGGATCTGCCAAAGGCGGAATCGTATTTGCCATTGAAACCGAGTTGGGAATTCCTGTGAAACTCGTTGGTCTTGGCGAAGGCGCGCACGACTTGGTGGCATTTAACCCTGAAGAGTACGTGGCGGCACTCTTCGAATAGTCGTACGCTTCAAGGTGCATGAAGCGATCTCGCCAATTCATTCTGTTCGGCATCGTTGCCGCAATTCTTGCGTCGTGTGCCAAGTCGGGCCCCGTCACCTTGTCGCTTGCAACATCACAAAGCCGCACTGGCGAAGCGCGAATGAACTCCGATGCGAGTTTTCAAGAACCCGCAGCACTGCCAGTTGAAGTCGACTATTCCGTTCGTGGCGTCTTGCCGTACCTGGGGGACAAGTTGCTTGCGTGGTCAATCGGTCGACGCACAAAGCCATCTGGTGAATTAGAAAAGCTCGCATTTTCGTTTGGCATTGTCGGCGACATTGAAAAAGTTGACGACAACAGTTATCTCGCGACCGATGCATCCAAGCAGCGTTCCGTGAACCTGTGGGTTGATGATGCTGGTGGTTGGTGGAGTTACCAAGACTTTGCTCACAGTGGCGGCGGAAGCGCATCGTCTCCTGGTTGTGCTCCAGACACCAAGTGTGAGGTTGAACCAGTCGTTCCGACGAAACCGAAAAATCTCATTGCGCCAGGTGATGCGTTGCGTCGTACCAATCAGTACTTGTCGCGTGCCGACATGGTGCCTCTGAACTATCCACTTGAAGCTCGTCAAACGGAGTACTCCACTGAAGTATTCGGTGCACTCACTCTTGGTGGAGTGAAAACAAACATTGGAGTGTCGTTCTCATACGGAGACAATGGCGTTTTGACGTCTGCTTCAGGCCCCATGATCACCATCGCCATGGCCGGTCGGTATCCAATCGTTTCCCCAATGGAAGCGGTGAAGCGATTGTCAGATCCCAAATACGGCGCAATTGGTGCGGCTACACGTCTCGCAGCTGATGTTGCTGTGTCATCGTCACCTACCCCAAGTTCATCGTCATCGTCGCGAATTGACATTGTGATTACGAGTGTTCGTTTGTTGTTGATGGAAGCCCGTTTGTCAAATGGAACACACATGTTGCTTCCGGCGTACACGTTCTCCAATGCCGAAGGCGATGTCGGAACTGTTGTGGCAATCACCGATGAACTTCTTGCATTTAGGCAATCAGTCACCGACACAACAGTCACGTCGTCTCCGCCTCCCGATATTGCTCCGTTGCCCGAGCCTGCTGAGCCTGGCGCTGTGTCGCAAGCAGAAGCAGACGGTCTGATTGGGCTGACGGAACAAGAGGCCATCAAAACCGCAGAGTCGAAAGGTTGGGTTGTTCGAATTGCTGCACGCGACGGTGAATACTTCATGCTCACCAGCGATTACGTCACAAATCGAGTCAATCTCACCGTGAAAAAGACATTGGTGACCTCGGTTGCCATTGGGTAGCCAATCACCGACATCGGTAGCCTTGGCACATCATGTTTGATTCACTCAGTGATCGTTTACAGGGCGTCATTAAGCGCCTCAAGGGCAAAGGTCGTCTCACGGAGGCTGATGTCGATGAGGTGATGGGCGAGATTCGCACCGCGCTTCTTGAAGCTGACGTCAACTTTGGAGTTGTTCGCGATGTTGTCGCGCGAATTCGTGAAGCAGCAATTGGCGCAACAGTGTCGCAAGCGCTCGATCCAAGTCAACAGATCATCAAGATTGTCAACGAAGAACTCGTTGCAATGTTGGGTGGCGAAACGCTGAAGATTTCATATGCAAGCCAACCGCCAACGGTGGTGTTGATGGCGGGTCTGCAAGGTTCAGGTAAGACAACGAGTGCCGCGAAACTTGCGCGTTGGTTCAAGTCGCAAGGTCGTCAGCCTCTCTTGGTTGGTGCTGACTTGCAGCGTCCTGCTGCTGTCGAGCAGTTGCGCACGCTTGGCTCTCAAATTTCTGTTCCTGTGTTTTCAGAATCAGGTAATCCGGTGGACACTGCACGCCGCGGATTAGCTGAAGCAAAGCGCCTTGGCAAAGACGTCGTCATTGTTGACACCGCCGGTCGTTTGGCGATTGACGAAGAGATGATGAAACAAGTGGCAGACATCTCCACCACGGTGTCGCCGAACTACACGTTCCTTGTTGTTGACGCGATGACAGGCCAAGACGCAGTCGGAGTGGCTGAAGCGTTCCACCAACGTTTGTCCATTGATGGTGTGATTCTCAGCAAGTTGGATGGCGATGCGCGCGGTGGTGCCGCACTGTCGGTGAAGACAGTGATTGGTCGCCCCATCGCATTCGCGGCGACGGGCGAGAAGATTGACGCGTTCGAACAGTTCCACCCCGACCGAATGGCGGGTCGAATTCTCGGAATGGGCGACATGCTCACGCTCATTGAGCAAGCTGAGAAAGTCTTCGAACAAGACAAGGCCGAAGAAGCTGCGCAACGAATGTTGGAAGGTCAGTTTACGTTGGACGACTTCCTCGATCAGTTGCAGCAGTTGAAAAAGATGGGGCCACTGTCGAATGTCATGGGCATGTTGCCCGGCATGCCAAAGGAAATGAAGAACGCCCAAGTGGGGGACGACCAGGTCAAAGTCACTGAGGCCATCATTCGTTCCATGACTCGAGAAGAGCGAGCCAACCCCGACATCATCAATGGAAGTCGTCGCACTCGAATCGCCAAAGGCAGCGGAACTCAGGTGGCCGACGTGAATCGCCTCATCAAGCAATTCCTCGAAATGCAGAAAATGATGAAGCGCATGGGTGTCATGGCTAAGCCACAAGGCAAGGCGGGCAAGGGAAAGCCGAAAGCCAACAAGCGCCAGATGATGCGCGAGATTGGCGACATGCTGGGCGGTCAGGGCGGACTTCCGGGTCTCCCAGGTGCCGACGGCAGTCCAGGGTTGCCTCCATTCTTCAAGTAGCCCCGTTTGGGGTTCGGCACTCTCACCGATAGCCTTACCTAGTCCCGAAAAGGGTCCCTTCAGGAGAAATCGCAACATGGCAGTCAAATTGCGCCTCACACGAGTCGGTAAGACCAAGCAACCTCAGTACCGCGTTATCGCAGCCGACTCACGTCGCGCACGCGACGGTCGTTTCATTGAGATCCTCGGTCAGTACAACCCTCGTACAGAGCCATCCACCATCACTATCGACAACGACAAGGCAGTGAAGTGGCTCATGCAAGGTGCGCAGCCAACAGAGCGCGTTCGCAAGCTTCTTGAAATCAGCGGTGCATGGGAACAATTCACTGCTGCTAAGTCAAAGTAGTCCCGTGTCAGAGTTCGACGGCAACACACTCGAGGCACCAATCGCCACTGCAGTGCTCACACACATCGTGCGCAGCATTGTTGACGACGCCGACGCTGTGCACGTCACATCTGGTCCCGGTAAGGGAGACAAGATTCTTCTTGAAGTTCGTGTTGGTCCTGGCGACTTGGGTCGCGTCATCGGACGTCGCGGACGCACTGCACAGAGCATTCGCACCGTTGTTCGCGCTGCCGCAACAAACGACGATGTCGATGTCGACGTCGATTTCATCGACGCGTAATTTCTCTTGAGCACTCAGCAGCCTCCTGATGGCCTGCTTGAAGTAGGGCGAATCGGCAAACCTCACGGTGTGAAGGGCGATGTCTTCATTTCGTTCACATCCGATGTTTCTCAGCGACACGTTGTTGGTGCTGAATTTGTAATCATCACTGCGGGACAGGACAGGCGATTGGTGATTTCTGCCATTCGCCCGCAACAAGATCGTTTCGTGGTGCATTTCGAAGGCATTGACGACAGAAACGATGCGGAGAAACTCACCAACAAGTTTCTGTTTGCTGCACCCATTGAAGATGCCGACGCGTTGTGGGTACACCAACTCATTGGCTCACACGTTGTTGACGTGAATGGAGAGTCGTGGGGTACATGCATCGGCGTACTCAACAATCCTGCGCACGACATCTTGGAAATTGAAGGTGGACTTCTCGTTCCGATTCCTTTTGTTGAATCGTGTGATGGTGTGACAACGGTGATTAATCCACCAGAAGGTCTTCGAGAAGCCCTCACTGGGGAATAGCGTTTCACCTATGCGCATTGACGTCTTTTCGATTTTCCCTGAGATGGTGGATGAGTTCTGCTCTCACAGTCTCTTGGGTCGCGCGCGTGCGAATCAGGCAGTCGACCTTCGCACGCACAACCTTCGTGACTACACCACAGATGTGCATCGAAGTGTGGACGACTCACCATTCGGTGGTGGCGCAGGAATGTTGATGCGTCCTGAGCCGATCTTTTCTGCTGTGGAAGCGGTGGCACCGCCACGGCCGTTGTTGCTGCTGGGGCCAGGTGGCCAACCGTTCACCCAAGACATTGCCCATGCATTGGCGGCAGGCGACGGGTTCAGTTTGTTGTGTGGCCGATATGAAGGGGTCGACCAACGCGTGCGAGAGCACTTGGTGGACCACGAGATTTCGGTGGGAGATGTAGTCCTGGCTGGCGGCGAGGTGGCGGCATGTCTTGTGATTGAGGCTGTCACTCGGCTGATTCCTGGCGTCATGGGCAACGCTGAATCTCCTGTCACCGAGAGTTTTGGCGAATCTGGACTGCTGGAAGAACCTCAATGGACACGGCCAGCCGAGTTCCGCGGATGGGGAGTCCCAGAGATTTTGCGTGGGGGAGACCACGCCAAAATCACCCGCTGGCGCCATGCTCAGGCCCTGTGGCGCACCCTCCAACAGCGTCCCGACCTCATCGAGGCCCGCGGCGGGCTCACAGATGCCGAAAAGGCACTGTTGGAAGGGGTGGACTTCTCCTCGTATCCTTCATTGTTCGCTTCGGATGTGCCCGGGCAGCCATAGCGGCTCCCACATATTCGGTGCACACCACGAATTCATCTCTCAGTCGCCCAAGGAAACACCATGAAGACCACAGACATCGTTGACAATCAGAACAAGCGCGATGACATCCCTGCTCTTCTTCCTGGCGATGAAGTCAAGGTGCACGTACGCGTTGTTGAGTCTGGCAAAGAGCGAATCCAGGTATTCCAAGGAAACGTCATTGCCATCCAGGGTTCTGGCATCGCAGAGACCTACACCGTTCGCAAACTCAGCTACGGCGTAGGTGTGGAGCGCACATTCCCAAAGCACAGCCCATCTGTTGCAAAGCTTGAGGTGCTGAAGCACGGTGATGTTCGCCGCGCAAAGCTGTACTACCTCCGTGATCGCGTTGGTAAGGCTGCAAAGATTCGCGAAAAGCGCGAGTCGTAGGCCCATTCGAATCGGGCACTGGTCGCACCGGTGAACACCGACGATCTCGAAGATTTCGAGGCTGAACGAGAATTCAAACTCGCTCAGGAATACCAAGATGTCGTCGGCATGTTTAAGTACGCCGTCGAAACCGAACGCCGGTTTTACTTGGCTAATGCTGTGTCCGTCAATGTCACGGGCGATAGCGCTCGGCCACTCATTGAAGTGGAGATGACAGACGCATGGGTATGGGACATGTACCGCAAGACCCGATTCATTCCGTCGGTGAAAGTTCTCAGTTTCAAGGACGTGAACGTCGAAGAACTTCCGTCCGAGGACATTCTTCCTCCCGAAGCTCTGTAGCAGCCGCACGTCTTGCGCGTGCACGGTGGGCAGAAGACCTTGTTGCCGCGTGGTATCGCGCGCATGGTTATGACATTCTCGCGCGCAATTGGACCATGCGCGGTGGTGAACTAGATGTTGTCGCGCGACAAGGGTCGTTAATTGTTGTGTGCGAAGTAAAGGCGAGAGCAACTACTCAATTTGGTACGCCAATGGAAGCCATCACGGAATTGAAAGCAATGCGTGTACGACGAGCAGGTCATGCGTTTCTCCGTGAATACCTCGCAACTCATTCAGGACTACGACTACAGATTCGTTTTGACGTTGCCACAGTGCTTGGTACTCAGCTCGACGTTTTTGAGAACTTCTTCTAACTAGCGCTTTTGGGGCTTACGTCGCGTCCAGCACGCATGATGCCAATGTCTGCGCAGGTCAGGTGCATCACGCGGAACCGCAACGACATGTCCCATGCCAACAGGAATTGTTTGATGACAGCCAGGACAGATGTAGTCCTTGCGTGCTTCATACGGTTGTACTCGCCGAACCTCAATGGGGCCGTGCAACTCTCCGTCCCACAGACGACTTGGCATGTCAGCCGAAGAATGCCCACGCAACAAGTGCGAAAGCAACAGTGATTGCGGCAGCAACAAACCAGACGTCGGTGCTGCGGGCTACTCGTTTACGGGTGGGGTTAAATCCCATGTTGTTCAGTATTGCTGCGATTGCGACGAAACAGACGCATGCAAGATGACTAGCGTGGAGAAAGTGCGCCGTGTCAGTGGAATTTTGTTTGTTGCAGCGGTTGCACTCATGTGTGGCTCGCCCGCAATCGTGTCAGGGGCTACTACAACCACGTTGCCTGCCACCACCACAACTATGCCCGTATTGTGTCCGCCGGTATTGGATCCATCGGTTACTACAGTGCCAGTCATCGGCTGCATCGTTGCAACCACCACGACCACAACAACGACAACGACGACAACGTTGCCGGTGGCCGCAACCACAGTTCCAGAAGGTTGTGCATTGCCTCCCGTTGCACAAGCTGTCTTCAAAGGAACAATTACCTCGGTGGATACGGTGAGCGCAGTTTTCACTGTTGACCAACTGCGCGCAGGATCACTTGATGGTTACGCCACGAACAACGAAGTCAACGTGCGCTACGGAAGTGACGCAAAGTATTTGGTGGTTGGTGAGACCTATCTCGTTGGTGTTGCTCAAGACAGCGTTACCTTGCGATTGACATCCACTCTTCGCGATCAACCGGAGTTGTTCGGCGGGGCAGAAGTTGCTGGGTCACAACGTCAATGCCCAGAATTCGAAGCCGCTGCGCGCACCTTGAATGAAGATGGTTCGTCAATCCCTACTGGATTGCTGGACAAGTTGTTTGAACAACCATGGAAGCTCGCAGCAGCACTGTTGTTGCCGCCAGCGTTGGTGTTGTCTGCCTTATTTGCAGCAGTGTGGTTCAGACGAGGACTTAAGCGGTAAACGCTGCGGTTGCTAGCGCACGCAATTCGGTCACTGCGTGCGCGAGTCCTTGTGGGTCGCGATACAGCGCGCTGCCTGCAATCAACACGTTTGCGCCAGCACGTGCTGCGCCAGCGATTGTTGTTGGTGAAATGCCACCGTCAACCTCGAGGTGAACTGAATCGCCCAGGCCGCGTGCTGAAATCATGTTTCGCACTTCACGAATTTTTGGCTCCATGGTGGAGATGTAACTCTGACCGCCAAATCCAGGATTCACTGTCATCACGAGAATCATGTCCACCAAATCAAGAACATGTTCCACCGTGTTGGCCGGAGTGTGCGGGTTCAGTGCGACTGCAGCAGTCGCGCCCATTGACCGAATGTTCTCCAATGTGCGGTGCAAGTGCGTGCATGCCTCGGCATGAACAATGAGTCGCTGACAACCAGCTTCCACGTAGCGCTGTGCCATGACATCAGGGGTATGCACCATGAGGTGGGCCTCAAATGGCTTCGACGTGTATTTGCGAACAGATGCAATGACATCTGGTCCGAACGTGAGGTTCGGGACGAATTGGCCGTCCATGACATCGAACTGAATGATGTCCACGCCTGCCTCGTCAAGAGCGGCAATTTCTTCGCCAAATTTGGAGAAGTCTGCTGGAAGAACGGATGGCGCAATCTGAATAGGCAGTGTCACGCCTCACACCCTAGTCAACGTTGGCTCAATGAGTCCCGAGCGTTTGGAAAGAAGTGTCCTACGCTGACACGGTGACTTCTCGCCATTCTGTTCAAATCGAAAAACTTGTTGCCGGCGGGGACGGATTGGCCCGCATGGACGATGGCCGAGTGGTGTTTGTCCCTGGCGTTCTCACCGATGAGACAGTAGAGATCTCGTTGTCTGAATCGCGATCAGATTTCGGTCGTGGCTCATTGTTGTCGGTGATTGAACCTTCAACGCATCGCCGCGTACCTCCATGTCCGCATGTGGCCGAAGGGTGTGGCGGCTGTAACTGGCAACACATTGAGCGACGCATTCAAGGTCAAGCGAAATTAGCGATTGTGAAAGAGGCGTACACGCGCACGGCGAAGTTGGACGTTGATCCGCAATTGCGTCGACTGACTGAAGATGCGCGACGGACGACTGTGCGAATGGTTAGTTCGCAAGATGGTGTGTTGGGTTTTCGTGCGCACGAGTCTCATGACATCATCCCGGTGTCGAACTGTGGAGTCGCGCATTCACTCATTAATGAATTCATCGCATCTCCTGTGTTGGACGGCGCGGGAGAAGTCACTATTCGAGTTGGTGCACGCACAGGAGATATTGGAGTGTGGGCCCACGATGGAAAACTCGCCCGCACATTGCCTGCAGGATTGAAAACCGGCGAACGCAGCACTATCACAGAACGCGTGGGGGAGCACATGTTCAAAGTGTCCATGGGTTCGTTCTTCCAATCGTCGCCCGAGGCTGCTGAGTTGATTGTTGATTCGGTGTCGCGACGTTTGGACACATTGGGAATTGAAGGCGGACTGATGTGTGATGCCTATGGAGGCGTTGGTTTGTTCAGCCTCGCGTTCTCAGACAGATTCGATGAATTGTTGTTGGTGGAATCGTCTGAGTCGGCGTGCCGCGATGCAGTCCGCAACTTGGCGGAGTGTGCAGCGGTGATTGAGCAAGCAAACATGGACAACTGGGAGTCAGCCGAAGCAGATGTTGTTATTGCAGATCCGTCACGACATGGACTTGGGAAGCACGGTGCTGCAGCAGTGATTGACACAGGCGCACCAACGGTGATTCTGGTGAGTTGTGATCCAGTGGCAGGCGCACGCGACGCACGTTTACTTGTCAACGCGGGTTATGAGATTGGCGAAGTTGAAGTGTTGGACATCTTCCCCGAAACACATCACGTAGAAGTTGTCGCAGCGTTCAGCAGATAGGGAAAAACATGAGTGACTGGCCTCGCCCTGTTGTTTATTTTGAGATTCAAGCGCGTGACGCTGATTCATTGTCCGTGTTCTACAAAGAGCTATTCAACTGGAACATCGGCGATGGATTCATTCGTCAAATTCCCGCCGGAATCGGTGGACCAGAAAATGGAATTGGCGGCCACATGCGAACCGGCAATCAACCTGGCATCACATTGTTTATTCAAGTGAAAGATCTCGAAACGTCACAACAGCGCGCGGTGGAACTTGGGGGAAAGAAGACGTCCGACCGATTTGATATTCCAGGCGGCGCATCGCTTGCAGGTATTGAGGACCCCGAGGGCAATCCCATCACGCTTGTTCAGCAGTAGTTACAGCAAGTCGTAGTCGCACGAGTCAATTGATGTCTCGTCAACAAGTTCTCGCCATGAAACAACAACCGCATCTTGTGAATCAAACCAATTGGTACTTGTCTGAGACGCATCAGCAAAGAGGCGAATGGTGATCCATTTTCCGGATGAATTTCTCGCGGTGGTCCTTCGCGCAATGCCTTCAACATGAAGGTAGGTCCATTCCTGTAAAGCTTCGTCCGCTGCAATGAAATGCTGGGAAGAGACTCCAGGTTTCAGGGAATAAGTGGTTACCTGAATAGTGGCCATGTGGTGCGCCCTCTGGGGCTCGAACCCAGGACCTGCGGATTAAGAGTCCGTTGCTCTACCAACTGAGCTAAAGGCGCAAATATGTGCTGTGTCACTCTATGCGATAGGTGAGGGTGAGCACCAAAGCAACGAGAAGAATCGTGTTACCGGCACCGATTTCTCGGTGCCGGCTCACGAATGGGGTGATCGAGGGGACTTGAACCCCCGACCTCTAGGGCCACAACCTAGCGCTCTAACCGGGCTGAGCTACGACCACCATGTGGGCAATCAGTCTGCCACGCATCACCGACTCTCCCAACCATGAATGCCGTTCTGTTGTGCATCAGCGGGGCATCAGTGAACTCGGGTAGCATGAGATGAAACCGTTAAGCGGGGTGTTATCCATGTCAGCAACGAACAGAACGTTGCACCAAAATTTGGCAGACAGAGCCAAAGAAATCACGCGGCGAGAGCTGCAGAAATATGCCGAGAGAACAACTGGATCTCAAGCGGCAACCGCGAGGGCGAAACAGGTGCTCCCTCTCGGCGTTCCTTCCAGTCTTCAGTACTACGACCCGCATCCCGTTGTGGTTCGTCACGCGGCTGGGGCTCGCATGATTGATGTCGACGGAAATGAGTATGTCGATTACAACATGGGCTTTGGTGCGTTGTTCGCTGGTCATGTGAATCCGTTTGTTCGTGCTGCAATCGAGCGTCAATTGAATGACGGCACGTTGTATGTCACGCCAGCAGAAATCACCGCCGACGTTGGTGAGTTGTTGGCTGCACGTTTTGGATTACCCATGTGGCGTTTCACTAACTCAGGCACCGAAGCAACCATGGATGCAATTCGTGTTGCGCGTGGTGCAACCGGCCGAGACAAGATCGTCAAAGTAGAAGGCGGCTACCACGGCCATCACGACACAGTGATGGTGTCCATGAAGCCACCGCTAGACGCTGCTGGCCCAGCCAATCATCCGCATTCAGTTCCATCCACCGCAGGTGTTGCGAAGTCAGCAATCGCCGACACCATCGTGATTCCCTATAACGATGCACAAGCGTTGGAAGAAGCGTTGGCTGGAAACGACGTAGCCGCATTCATTGTTGAACCAGTAATGGAAAATATTGGTATCTGCATGCCGCAGAATGGTTACTTGGAAGATGTGCGTCGCATCACTCGCGAACACGGCACCATGTTGATTTTCGACGAAGTAAAAACCGGCATCACCGCTGGTTGGGGTGGCGCAACCGGCGTACTCGGTGTTGTTCCCGATTTGGTGTGTCTCGCTAAGAGCATTGGTGGTGGACTGCCACTTGGCGCATTTGGCGGAACTGTTGAATGCATGAGCCACATCTCCAATGGTCGAGTGGTGCATATGGGCACGTACAACGGCAACCCACTTGTCATGGCTGCAGCAGTTGCAGTGTTGTCTGAGGCGTGTACGCCAGATGTGACAAATGCGACTGTCGCACGAAACGCTCAACTCATCGCTGCATGCGACGACGTCATTGCGAGCGCCGGCCTACCTGCACACACTGTTCAATTCGGCGCAAAAGGCTGTATTACATGGGCAGAAGAGCCTATTCGTAACTATCGCGATTACAAGTCCACTGACTTTGACGTTGCGTTCGCACAGTGGATTCATGGAGTCAACAGAGGCATTTTACTTCCACCAGGTCTCGATGAACAATGGCTAATCTCAGTAATGCATTCGGAGGAAGAGGCACTTCGATACGCATCTGTTTTTGGAGAATTTGTTCATGAGCTCATTGCATGATCATCCGCGTCCACCACTAGTCAAAATGTTGTTCCGCGGATTGTTCCGTCGGTGCGCATGGTGTGGCGGAAAGGGCTCGTTCTTTACGTCGTGGTACAAAAAGACTGACAACTGCCAAACATGTGGCATTCAGTGGGAGCGCGGCTACGAGGGATATGAACTTGGCGCGGCAACCATGGGTGTTTTCATCACTTTTGGTTCCATTATTTTCTGGCTCGTCCTTTCCGTGATTATCGGCGTTGATCTTGTGCCGTTGTTGTTGGTTGCTGGTGTTCTGGCGGTGTGTTTGCCCATCTTGGCGTATCCGCTCACCTACACGGTGTGGCAGGGGGTCGACCTCTTTATCCGTGCTCCGTCGGAAGAAGACATCGCAAAGGCCGAGGCCTGGCTGGCTGAGAAGACCCGCTAACCCTTTCATTTCAAGGGAAGGCGGGATTTCCTCCTTCTCTCGTGCCTGGCGCACATCGGGCCACGAAACAATGCTTGACCGAACAGGTGTTCGTAGTTACAGTGTTGTTGTTCGAACACACCCATTGCGTACAGTCCGCTCTTCCCAGAACGTCTGGGAAATACAGAGCGGGAAAACCGAAAGGCACACACCATGACAACACCAAGCCCAGAACGCGACAAGGCACTCGACGCGGCCCTCGCCCAGATTGACAAGCAATACGGAAAAGGCTCCATCATGCGGATGGGCGAGAAGGGTTCCATGGCTATCGAAGCCATCCCCACCGGTGCTCTCCCTCTCGACCTTGCTCTCGGAGTCGGCGGTCTTCCACGTGGTCGTGTGGTGGAAATCTACGGTCCAGAATCATCTGGTAAGTCCACACTCGCCATGCATGTTGTTGCTGAAGCTCAGCGCAACGGCGGCATTTGTGCCTATGTCGATGCCGAGCATGCCATGGACCCCGTCTATGCAAAAGCAATTGGCGTCGACATCGATCAGTTGCTCATCTCGCAGCCAGACACTGGTGAACAAGCGTTGGAAATTGCCGACATGTTGATTCGCTCTGGCGCACTCGATGTTGTTGTTATTGACTCGGTTGCTGCATTGACGCCACGTGCAGAAATTGAAGGCGACATGGGCGATAGCCACGTTGGTTTGCAAGCACGCCTCATGAGCCAGGCATTGCGCAAGCTCACCGCAAACCTCAACAAGTCCAACACCATCTGTATTTTCATCAACCAGTTGCGCGAAAAAATTGGTGTCATGTTCGGATCTCCCGAAACAACACCTGGTGGTCGTGCGTTGAAGTTCTATTCATCGGTGCGTCTCGACATTCGTCGTATTGAAGCCATCAAAGACGGTGCAGAAGTCACCGGTTCGCGCACACGCGTCAAAGTGGTGAAGAACAAAGTTGCACCACCTTTCCGTCAGGCAGAATTCGACATCATGTACGGTCAAGGCATCAGCCGCGAAGGCGCATTGCTAGACCTTGCAGTTGAAATGGCCATCGCCAAGAAGTCGGGCGCATGGTTCACCTACGAAGGTGAGCAGTTGGGTCAAGGTCGTGAGAATGCAAAGAACTTCTTGCGTGAGCATCCAGAGCTCATGGTGGACATGGAGCAAAAGATTCGCAATCTTGCTGGTCTGAATGGCGAAGCCGAAGCTGAGTTTTCTGAACAAGACGAAGAACCCATCGAGCTTGACTAAATAGAAGTCGCTGTGGCGACACAGCACGTCGAGTTGCCACTCGAGTGAAGGCCAGTTCCACTCCCAGGGAACTGGCCTTCTGGCATTCTCTGGGTCAGTTTCCATCAACGGGGCGAAAGCGGCTCGGTAGCCTTGAGTCTGTGAGTGGAAAGACGCCAGAGTCATACATCGTGCGCACCTTTGGGTGCCAGATGAATGAACATGACTCCGAGCGCATCTCAGGTCTGCTGGAGTCCGACGGCATGCGTCGCGCCGAGTCTGACGACGATGCAGATGTTGTGGTTCTGAACACCTGTTGTATTCGTGAGAACGCCGACAACAAGCTGTACGGAACACTTGGCCATTTAAAGACATGGAAAGACGCCAAGGATGGTCGTCGCATTGTGGTGGGCGGATGTCTGTCTCAGAAGGACAAAGACATTGTGCAAACTCGAGCTCCGTGGGTGGACGTTGTCATGGGTACCCACAACGTGCATCGCACCACTGAGTTGTTAGCTCAATCCATCGAGAGTGGTCCGATTACCGAGATTCTTGAAGAAGCAGTCTTGGACGACCATGCATTGTTCCCGAGTGCATTGCCAGCCCGACGCGAAACAACGTTTAATGCATGGGTCACCATTCAGATTGGTTGCGACAACACATGTGCGTATTGCATTGTGCCCGCCGTGCGTGGAAAAGAAATCAGTCGACCATTTACCGACATTGTTGATGAAGTGCGTCAGTTGGCTTCTCAAGGTGTTACCGAAGTGACATTGCTTGGTCAAAACGTCAACAGTTACGGACGTGACCTCTCGTTGGCGGCCCGTCGCGATGGTGAGAATGTGGCGGCTCGTCCGCAGTTCGCAGAATTGTTGCGCAATGTTGGTGCTGTTGAGGGAATTCGTCGCGTTCGATACACAAGTCCCCACCCCAAAGACATGCGTCTTGATGTGTTGCAAGCCATGGCGGAAACGCCAGCGGTGTGTGAACATCTGCATTATCCGCTGCAAGCTGGTTCAGATCGTGTGCTGTCATTAATGCATCGTGGATACACCAGCGAGCGCTACCTAGAGCGTTTGGTAGAGGCTCGACGTCTCATTCCAGACCTTGCAGTCACCACCGACATCATTGTGGGATTTCCTGGTGAAACAGAAGATGATTTTGTTCGCACATTGGAAGTTGCTGCAGAAGCAGATTTCGATTCCACGTTCACGTTTATCTTCTCGCCTCGAGAAGGAACCGAAGCCGCCAAAATGACGGATCACTTTGTTGACACAGCTGTAGTGGCGGATCGTTTCGAGCGCCTGCGTGCTGTGGTGGAACGTTCCGCATGGCTGAAACACCAAGCACGCGAGGGTCGCATTGAAGAGATTGTGGTGGAAGGTCCAAGCCGTCGTGACCCATCGGTGATGAGTGGTCGTACGCGTCAAAATAAGTTGGTGCACTTCACATCTCCGCGCGCGCTTCGACCCGGAACATTCGCCACTGCGGAAATCACACGTGGAGCCCCTCACTTCTTGGAAGGCCGTCTCGTTGAAGTGTTGGCTGAACCAACGCACAAGATTCGCATTCCTGTTGCATCGGTGAACGTGTGACCTTGCCACCAGCATTGGTGATTCTTGGCCCCACCGCGAGTGGAAAAAGCGATGTCGCAATGCACATCGCACGAACGCATGGCGATTTCGAAATAGTTACTGCGGATTCCATGCAGGTCTATCGAGGGATGGACATTGGCACCGCAAAACCAACAGCGCACGATCAGCAACAAATTCCTCATCACGGAATTGACATTGCGGATCCGTGGGATGACTTTTCAGTTGCTCAATTCCTGCACCACATTGAGATGGCACGCGAATCAATGGCGCTTCGCAACGCCCGAGAACTCATTGTGGGTGGCACCGGCTTGTATGTCACCGCATTAGTAGATGGATTGAACATGCCGGGGCAGTGGCCCGAGATTCGTGAAGAACTTGAGAACAACGAGGACACTGCTGCACTGTTTGCTGAACTTCAGTCGCGTGATCCACTTGCTGCAACACGGATGGAGCCAAACAATCGGCGACGCATTATTCGTGCGCTTGAAGTGTGTCGCGGAAGCGGAACAACATTCAGTTCGTTCGGTTCGGGCATCACACAATTTCCCGACACCAGCACGGTGATGGTGGGCATCAAGTGGGATCGAGATGCATTACGGAAGAGAATTGAGCAGCGGGTGTGGGCCATGATGGAAAGCGGACTTCTTGATGAAGTTCGTGCCTTATTAGACGGCCCGCATCCGTTATCAAAGACCGCCTACCAAGCGTTGGGGTACAAAGAAGTCATTGAAGGTCTAGCGGCGGGAGAGTCCGTGGACACCATGGCTGCCACCATCACGTTGCGTACTCAGCAATTCGCTGTTCGCCAAGAACGTTGGTACCGCCGAGACCCACGAATTCACTGGGTGCAGGTACAGAATGACCCAATTTCAGAAGTCACCCCTGTGGTGCAGGCACTCCTCGCATAGTCTCTGTGTCAATGCAGGTCACGCTCACAAAACACCACGGACTGGAGAACGATTTCTTGGTGTACAACCTTGCCCAAGGTGAACCGTCTGCTTCGTGGCCAGATGTTGCTCAACAGTTGTGTCATCGCAGCACGGGCATTGGTGCCGATGGACTGTTGTTGTTGAGCATCGCTGATAACAACAATCTCACCATGCGTTTGTACAACGCAGACGGAAGTATTGCTGAGATGAGTGGTAATGGTATTCGCTGTCTCGTGCAATCTGCACACAATGAATTGGGCAACGATGCGGGAACCACGTATCACGTGCGCACTGATGCCGGCATGCGTGACGTCACGATGGTGACGCAAGAGAACGACAACACCTTGTTGTTGAGTGTTGACATGGGTGTGGTGTCTGCATTGCCAGAACCAGATGGCTGGGCAGCACTGGAATGTGACCCCATGCGTCCCGTCAGTCATGTCTCGTTGGGCAATCCACACTCAGTGGTGGGTGTGGAAGATGTGTCCATGGTGGATCTCAAGCGTTTGGGAGAACTTGTTCCGCACGTGAACTTGGAGATTGTGGAACCAGGTCCAGGAACCAATGCCATCACGATGCGAGTTCATGAACGCGGCGCTGGAATTACTCGCGCATGTGGAACCGGAGCATGTGCCGCAGCAGATGCCGCTTTGAAGTGGGGACTGGTGCCTGCATCGGTGAGAGAAGTGATTGTTCACATGGACGGTGGGCTGGCGCGCGTGCATGTATCGCATGATTCAGTCGCAACATTGACTGGTCCTGCTGTGTTCATCGGATCTGTGACGGTCAACGTGTGAGTAATCCGTATCAGGAGGCCCTTGGCCAGACACTCATCGAGCGTTCGTTTCGCGAACGGATTGTGTTGGTGGGCGTCACTCTTGGTGGACACACCGATGAAGAAACCGAAGAAGGTCTCGACGAGTTGTCGTTGTTGATTGATACCGCTGGTGCCGATGAAGCAGCGCGAGTCACACAACGCAGAGATACTCCCGACCCAGCGTTTTATATTGGCAAAGGCAAAGTTGATGAATTGCGAGAAGTGTGTCTCGCGATTGATGCCGACACCGTGGTGTTTGACAATGAGCTATCACCAGGTCAGCAATACAACTTGGAGAAAGCTCTAGGTCGTACTGCTCTCGACAGAACAGCAGTCATTCTTGACATCTTCGCTCAGAACGCACACACGCAAGAAGGTAAAGCGCAAGTGGAATTGGCCATGTTGCGTTATCGCCTTCCTCGTTTGCGTCGCGGTGCAAAGGCGGGATTGTCGCAGCAGGGTGGTGGCATTGGTACCCGAGGTCCTGGCGAAACTCGGTTGGAAGTCGACCGACGTCGCATCATGCGTCGCATTGAGAAGCTTGAACGAGATCTGAAGGACCTTCAACGCACGCGCCTCACGCAACGTAAAGGACGTAGCCGTAGTGGCCTCGCATCAGTTGTCATTGTTGGCTACACCAACGCTGGAAAATCAACATTGTTAAACGCGCTGACTCGCGCTGGTGTGTTGGCTGAAGATCGACTGTTTGCAACGCTTGACCCCACCACGCGTCGACTCTCATTGCCCGGTGGTGAGCCGGTGTTGTTGACAGACACGGTGGGATTCATTCGTCAACTTCCGCACGGATTGATTGAGTCGTTCAAGAGCACACTTGAGGTTGCATCGGAAGCCGACATGTTGGTGCATGTGGTGGATGGAAGTTCGGCGCATCCAGAACACCAAATCACAGCGGTGCGAGAAGTATTGGCCGAAATCGGTGCAGATTCAGTTCCTGAGTTCATTGTGTTCAACAAAGCAGACATGCTGGATGACCACGGCGCCGCTCTTGTGGAGGAATATCAAGGTGCGGTCGCGGTATCGGCACTCACGCATGAGGGCATCGACGTCTTGTTGCGCAGACTGGCAGATCGCATGCGTGCCATCAGCAGGGTGACAGAGTTGCTTGTGCCGTTTGAACGCGGTGATGTTGTGGCGTCTGTACATCGTGAAGGCGAAGTGGTGTCCATCGAAGAAGCAGAGACAGGACTTCGGATACGTGCTCGTTTGTCAGAGGCATCTGCAGGCCGACTGCGTGAGTTCGTTGTTGGCGTGGCTCATGGTGAAAACTTGGAGAACCATGGCTGACATCAACAGAGATCACGTCGGATTCGTTCCACCTCCGTATCCGTTCGATCGTTTGGATGCGTTTCAAAAAATCGCAGCAGATCATGACGGTGGCATTGTTGACTTGTCCATCGGAACGCCATGTGATCCACCACCAGACGCTGTTGTTGCGGCGCTCAGTCAATCTGGTTCAGAGCGCGGGTATCCAGCATCTATCGGTACAGAAGCCCTGCGACGATCTATCGCTAGGTGGATGGGTCGTCGATTCGCCATTGATGTTCCTATCTCGCGAATTGCAGCCTGTATTGGTACCAAAGAATTCGTCGCAACAACGCCGCAATACATGAAGCTTCGACGCCCGAATCGCGACACCGTCATCTATCCAGCGATTGCGTACCCCACATATGAAATGGGTGCTCAGTTGGCTGGTCTTCGTGCTTTGCCTGTGCCCATGAATGCTGAAGGCCACATGGACTTTGCATCGTTGTCGCAAGACGACATTGATCGTGCGTTGATGGTGTGGGTGAACAGTCCGAGTAACCCCACCGGTGGTTTGGACGATTTGAAGTACGCGGCGCAGTGGGGGAGAAAAAACAACATTCCCATTTTCAGCGACGAGTGCTATA
>Ga0172373_10003859_pt1 | contig 21488 bp, 13 predicted proteins | sample Lak10m_2_FD_114546 | JGI IMG/M metagenome (GOLD analysis project Ga0172373, IMG submission 114546) | Freshwater microbial communities from Kabuno Bay, South-Kivu, Congo - kab_092012_10m | ecosystem: Environmental > Aquatic > Freshwater > Lake | place: Democratic Republic of the Congo...
CGAAGGAGAGGCGCGCGAGGGTGGCGACGCCGGCGCACGCAAGCCCCGCCGCAAGCGCGGCCGGGGGCGCAGGCCGGAAGGCGCGCCCGAGGGTGCTGCCCCTGTGACGACGGAAGGCGGCGAGTAGCGTTCGCGCTGTCGTACGCGACCACGCCACTTTCCCGGGGAAGGGGCGGGGCTGACAGATTTCCAGCACGCAAGACGCACAAAGGGCCCGCGCGGGCCCTTTGTCGTGGCGGGAGTGGGCGCGTGGATTCCGACCTTCTTCCAGCGTGAGAGGGAGACAAGGCATGGCACGGGACGGGTGCTTTCAATTGACGCCAGAGCAGGAGGCGGTGGTGGCCGCCCAGCGCGGACCCGTGCTGGTGCTGGCGCCCGTGGGCAGCGGCAAGACGCGCGTGATGGCGGATCGCCTGGCCCGCGCCGTGCGGGAAGGCATGGCTCCGGCGCGCTGCCTCAGCCTCACATTCACCAACCGGGCGGCACGGGAACTGCGGGAGCGGGTGGCCGGGCTGGACGATCAGGCCGCCACGGCGCCGGTGCTGACCTTTCACGCCTTCTGCGCCCAGCTCCTGCGCGAAGAGTGCGAAGCGGCGGGCCTGCCGGCGGACTTCAGCATCCTCGACGAAGTGGACAGCCTGCAGCAGCTGGAGCGCGCGCGGCCCGGCGCGGTGGATCCCCAGTTGCGGGCGGCGGACTTCCACCAAAGCCTGGGCCGTCGCCTCTCGGCCCTTGCGCCGGAGGCCTGCACCGTGGGCGCCATCTCCGCCGACGCGCTGAAGGGGTTGGACGGCGACCGCCGCGCCTGGCTGGGTGCCTATCTGCTCAGCATGAAACAGAGCGCCTGTCTGGATTTCACCCTGCTGGTGCACCAGGCGCGGGCGCTGCTGGCCCAGGTGCCGGAGGTGCGCGCGCGCTGGTCGGCCCGCTATCACTGGGTGCAGGTGGACGAGGTGCAGGACACGCACCTCTCCGAGTGGAGCCTGATCGAGGTGCTGGTGCGCGACCACGGGAACCTGGCCTTCTTCGGCGATTTGGACCAAACCATCTACGGCTGGCGAGGTTCGCGGCCAGACGGCTTGCTCGAGGCCTTCCGCGCCGCCCTGGGCGAGCCCCTCGTCTTCACCTTGAGCCAGAACCACCGGGGCACGCGGGCCATGCTGGAGCTGGCCGGCCATGTGGCGGCGGGCCTGCCCACGCGTCACACCACTCTCAGCCCTGCCCCGTCCTTGCCCGAGGGCGAGGCCGTGCGCTGGCTGCTGGGGGGAAATCCCGAGAGCGCGGCGCGACTTGTGGCGCGGGATGTGGTGGCCCGGGGTGGTCGGCAGGGCGGCTGCGCCGTGCTGGCCCGGGGCGCGGCCATCTGCCGCCAGGTGGCGGCCGAGCTGGAGAAGGAGGGGCTGACGCCCTTGCTGGAGGAGGATCTGCGCCTGGCCCGCCGCCCGGAGGTGAAAGCCCTGCTGGCGCCGCTGCGTCTCATCGCCAACCGCGAGGATGTGGGCGCTTTGCGCCACTGGCTGGGTTGGGGCGGCCCCCACCACGAGATCATCCGCTGTTTGCGGCGCATTCAGCCCCACGCCAGGGATTGCCACCTGCGCCTGACGGATCTGGTGAGCGGCGATGGCCTGCGCAGGGGCGATCCTTTCGCTGAGCTGCTGGAGGCCTGGGAAGGCAGCCACCATGTGGTGCTGGATGTGGAGACCACGGGCCTGGAGGCCCACCGCGACGAGGTGGTGGAAATCGCCTGCCAGCGCTGGGCGCGCAATGTGGAGCTGGATCGCCTGCACTTGCTGCTGAAACCCACGCGGGCCCTGGGCGAGAGCGCCGCCGTACATGGCCTGGACGAAGCCCTGTTGCGGCGGGAGGGCCGGGAGCCCGCCCTGGCGCTGGCGGAGCTGGCGGAATTCCTGGGAACTTCCCTGGTGGTGGGGCACAATGTGGGTTTCGACCTGGGCATGCTGGCGGCCCACGCCGCCCGCCTGGGAGTGCGCCTGCCCCGGCCCGCCCACGGCGACACCCTGCGTCTGGCGCGTCGCGTGCTGGGCACGGGCTCCCTCAAACTGTCGGATCTGGCCCAGCGCCTGGGCCTGCGCCATCAGCCCACCCACCGCGCCATGGACGATGTCAGCGCCACCCAGGCCTTGCTGGAGCACCTCATGCCGGCCCTGCAGGAGAGCCGGGAGGATCGCCGGGATCTGGTGGCGCTGGCAGAGGAGCCCTTTGCCCCCTGGGCAGCGGCGCTGGACAAATTGCGCACCCTGGCCGACACCCTGCGCCCGGCGGAGCTGATCCTGCTGGCATCACGGGAGGAGTGGTACCTGCGCGGCCTGCGCGGCGACGGTTCTTCCCGCGCCGTGGAGCGTCTGGTGCGCTGGGCGCGGCAGCTGGACGAGCAGGGCCTGGCCGAGCTCCCTCCGCGGGCGGCCCTGGCGGCGATCCTGGAACAGGCGGCGCTGGCACGGCCCACGGATCTGATGGAGGATGGCGCGGTGCCCGTGCTCACCATCCACGCCGCCAAGGGCATGGAATTCGATCAGGTGTGGCTGGCGGGACTTTGCCAGGGCATCCTGCCAGACTTCCGCAACCAGCAGGGCGAGAGCCTGGCCGAGGAGCGCCGCGTGTGCTATGTGGCCCTCACCCGGGCTCGTCGCACCCTGTGCTGCGTGGCCTGGCGGGAGGACGCCCGTGGCCGGCCGGTGGGCTGGAGTGAGTTTGTGAAGGGAGTGGCCCCCGATGCCTCGTGATGCCCAGGTGCTGGTGGTGGGCGCTGGTCCCGCCGGAGCCACCGCCGCCTGCCTTTTGGCGCGGGCGGGCGTGGAGGTGCTCCTGCTTGACAAGCGCGTCTTTCCCCGGGACAAGCTCTGCGGGGGTTTTCTCGCCGCGCGCAGCGTGAACCTGCTGGAAGAGCTGCACGGAGCACGGAACTGCCTTCCCTTGTTTCACACCAGCGAGGATCGCTTCCAGATCTGGCACGGCGGACGGCAGCTGGTGGATCGCCACTTGGGCGACCGCATGGCCTTTGTGCAGCGCCTGGAGATGGATCACTTCCTGGTGAGACAGGCCCAGGCGGCGGGAGTCCGCTTGCTGGAGGGCGCAGAGGCCGTGGAACTTGTGGAGGGCCACAGGCCGGGTGAAGGCGGCGTCAGGGTGCGCCTGCGCGACGGTGGGGAGCTGCGATCCTCCCTCCTGGTGGTGGCGGACGGCGCCCAGTCCCGACTGCTTCGACAGCTCCAGCCTCGGCTCCGACCGGGAGGCGTGGCCATGGAGCTGCACCTTCCCGCCACCGTGGAGGAGCCACCCCGGCTGGATTTCGGCCTCTTCCCCTGGGGCTATGGCTGGCGCTTTCCCAAGCGCGGATGCGAGACGGTGGGCGTGGCCTTGTGGGGACGCCACACCGCTGGATGCCGGAAACATCTGAAGGATTATCTGGCCCTCCTGGGTCTGCCCGAGGCACCGGCCATGGGCTGGTCGCTGCCCGACCGCTGCCTGCCCCGTCTGACCATGGGGCGCGTGCTCTTCGCCGGCGACGCGGCGGGCTTGTGTGAACCCATCTCCGGCGAGGGCATCTACTACGCCCTGCGCTCGGGGGAGCGGGCATCGCAGGCCTTGCTGGAGGCGCCTGACGGTGGGCTGGCCCTGGCCCGCGCCTACCAGCGGGGCACGGCCCACATGCGTTCGCAGATGCGCGCCTCGCGGATCTTTCGCCCCATCTTTCACGCCCGCCCCGTGCAGGAGCGCCTGCTGCGCGCTTTCTGCCAGCTGCCGGAGCTGCGCCAGGTGGAGTGGACGGACATCTTCCGCGTGGCGGCAAGGAACCTGCTGCTGCCGGGATCCTAGTGGACCGCATCCCGTGATCTGACGGATGCCCTTTGCTGACGCTTGGGAGTTCGCGCTGCAGGCGCGCAGTGCGACGCGCCTCCGCGGCGCATCGCATGACTCAGGAGAGCTGGTCCACTGGCTGCTCGCCCTTGCGCGGAGTGAGGATGGGGGGATCGGCCGCGTTCGCCACATCGAAAAAGGGCCGACGCTCTTTTCGAGGCCGGCCCTTGCTTGTGTCGGGATGGATGGGGGAGCCTATTTGCGGGGCAGGCCCCACAGGTGGGTGAGGGTGCGCTCCAGCTCGGCCCCCAGCAGCGCGGGATCATTGGTCTTCTCGGGCATGTTGTCGAAGACCGTGTAGGGCACCTGGAAGTCGCGCACCTGCACATAGCTGGGGTCTGCGGCCTCGATGGCTTCCCAGTCGTTCACCTTGTAGTAGAACTCCATCTTTTCGTCGGGCAGGCTGTGGTAGAGGATGCTGTCCTCCTGCCCCGGCCGGGCGCGACGACGGTTCTTGCGCACGCTCTCCTCGTAGGGGACCTTGATGTACATGATGCGCGAACGACGCAGCACATCGTCGGAGAGGTAGCTGAAGGCTTCGCGGAAGCCGTTCTCGCCGCCCCGGGCGAACTCGATGAGGGCCGTGTGCGTGTCGTGGTAGTTGGGGTTGTAGGCCAGCTTCTTGGCGTACTCCAGGTTGATGCGCTCCAGGAACATGTTCCACACGAAGTGGTCGTTGAAGTAGTAGCGCTCGTCGCTGAACTTGCGCTCCTTGCCGTGCTTGGTGTAGATGTTGTCGATCTCGAAGCACTCCCACACGAAGACGAAGTCGTCGATCTCCTCGAAGGGGCCGATGTGGAAGCGCTCAGCGCGCTCGGCGTCCGGCGTCTTCTTCAGGTAGTCGATGACCTCGCTCTTGCCCGCGGCGGGGCGGCCGATGATGATGAGGTTCTCAAACAGGTTCGCAGCCATCTTTCGCTCCAATTGAACACACACAGCTCCGTGATCACCACGGGGATTACTTCTCTTCGAACAACTAGTGCCCGCCACCACCCTTCTTCGCTCCGGGGTAGGCGTGCCAGACGCGGGTCGCCAGGTAAAGCCCCAGTGCCGCGACGGGAATCATGGCCAGGGGCCAGGGCCGCCAGTTGACGGGATCCGTGGCCGGGCCGATGAGCCGGCCATCGGGATCCAGCTGCTGCTGGGGCAGGATGGCAGCGTAGGTGAAGCTCATCACCGCCGTGCCCAGGTAGACGAAACCGTCGATGATGCCCACCGCCACGCCCACATTGCGCGTGCCGCCGAAATCCATGCTGGCGGTGCCGCTGAGCATGCCGTGCACGCCAATCACCGCCATGGACATGACGATCACCATCAGGCCCACGGCGGGGGAGACATAGAAGAAGCTGAGGGCGGCGGCGCCCGCCAGCATCACGGCGTAGAGCAGCACGGCCACAGGCCCGCGCCGGCTGCCGAAGACATGGTCGGAGATGGTGCCCGCCACCACGCCGCCCAGGATGCCCGCGATGCACAGCAGCAGGCCCCAATTCTCGTAGACGAAGCCGTCCTTCAGGTGCAGCACGCCGTCGGTCTGCTTGGCGAAAGTGCGGAACCACTGCATGATGGCCTGGCGCAGGAAGCCCGAGCAGAACTCGATGACGGCGATGGTCATCACCACCGGGTTGCGCAGCATGAGAGCGAAGACCTGCACGGCGCCCAGGCGCGGGCCCGTGTCGCCGCTGGAGGCGTCGCCCGTGTCGAAATCGCGCTGGCCGGCTTCGCCCGGTGTGTCGCGCACATAGAGGACATCGATGAGCCAGAAGATGCCCAGCAGCACCGCGGGCACGAAGAAGACCCACGCCAGTCCGCGGGTAGGATCCGCCTCCGTGGCAAGCCCCTTGAGGATGAGGGTGCTCCAGTCGAAGGCGAAGTAGATGCCCAGGCTGATGAGGATGCCGAAGATGGCGCCGAAGACGCCGCGCTCGCGCACATGGAACCAGGCGGCGTTCACTTTCACGATGGCCACGGCGCCGAAGCTCTGGAAGTACATGTTGACGCCGTAGAGGGCGGCGAAGAGCGGAATGAAGTTGGCGGCGATCCACTCCCGGCCCGGCCCGTCGTGGAGCAGGCTCAATGTCGCCAGCCCCATGGCCAGGTTGGCGACCAGCGCGCCCAGGGCGCCGGCCAGGATGGAGAAGCGCCCGCCAAGTTTGTCCGTCAAGGGCCCGTTGATGATGAAGGAGAAGCCGTAGACGATGGTGCCCACGCCGAAGATGAAGCCGAAGTCGGCATTGCCCATGAGGGCCTGGCCGCCGGCGCCCACAATGTCACCGAAGGCGTGCTTGCTCACCTCCAGGTTGTAGCGGCCCATGTAGAGGAAGGCGTAGGTGAGGCCCAGGGGCAGCCAGTTCAGCACGCGCCGGCGCCGATAGTCGGCGGAGTGGCCCACCTCGATCTTGGGAAGGCGCATGAAGACCACCACCACGGCGGCGAGCAGCAGGGTGATGGGCAGGAGGTTGGTCAACCAGGCAGGCATGGGACCTCGCGACTTTGGGGAATGATCAGTTCTCGCGCACCTGGCGTCCGCCCGTGGGGACGGTCACCTGGGGATGGGCCTCGATCCAGTCGCACATGGCCTGGAAGAGAGTGCCGCCCCGGCTTTCGTGGGTGGCGGGGGTGAAGCCCATGTACTTTTCCGCCAGGCCCAGCACATAGTCCACCGTGGCCAGTTGGTAGCGGGCGGCGGGGTCGATGGGCCTGCCGTCCACCAGGGCCTCCGTCAGCTCGGCGCCATTGGGCGTGTCGCGGAAGCGGCAGCTGGCGCCGGAGATCTGCAGCACGCCCTGGCTCTCGCGCAGACCGGCCTCGGCGTTGGTGCGCAGCAGGGTGCGCAGCTCCTCGCCCGAGCACTCCACCAACACCACCGTGTTCTGGAAGGGCAGGATCTGCTTGATGTCCAGACGCGTGACGGGCCCGGCGTCCAGGTCCGTGCGCAGGCCGCCGCTGTTCAGCACCGCCACATGGGCACCGGTGAGGCCGCGCAGGGCGTCGCACATCCAGTCGCCCAGCGGACTTTCGTGGAAGTAGTCCCGACCCAGCCGGGCGGGCGCGTCGCCGATGACGCGGGCGTACACCTCGTCGATGCGCGCCTTGTGTTCGGCCACTTGTGTCACCAGTTCCTCGTCGGGGCTCTTCACATCGCGCTCGAAGAGGGAGACGAGGCCCCCTTTGTGGGAAAGCACCCGGTCGTTCTCCACCAGCAGGTCGATGCGCCCCAGGTCCCGGGCGTAGCTGCCGGCCTGGGCGATGATCACGCCGTTCACCACCCGCGGCGTCTTCAGGCGCGAGTGGGAGTGTCCACCGATGATGAGGTCCGCGCCCTCCACCTTCGTGGCCAGCAGACTGTCTTCCTTCCAACCTTGATGGGTGAGGAGGAGAATGACATCCGTCTGCGGATCCAGTTCGGCGATGGCCTGGCGCGCGGTGGCGGCCACGGGCTGCACGGAGAAGCCGTCCATGGTCTCCTTGCTGATCTCCTTGGCCAGATCGTCCAGGATGAGCCCCACCACGCCCACCTTCACGCCACCCTTGTCGAAGATCATCCAGGGCGCGTCGGCCACCAGCTGGTCGTGCTGTCTGAGGTTGGCGCTGAGCACAGGGAAGGTCGCCAGGTCCACCAGGCCGTGCAGGGCCTCCACCCCATTGTCGAAGTCGTGGTTGCCAATGGTGGAGGCGTCGAAGCCCACCTTGTTCATCATGGCCATGAAGGCGCCGCCCATGATGCCTTCTTCCACCACCTCGGACAGCGGCGTGCCCGTGAGCCAGTCGCCAGCGTCCAGCACCAGGGTGGAGGCCGCCTGGGGCGCTTTCTCCCGCGCCACGGCATCCTGCAGGGCCACCATGCCGCCAGTGAGGGGCTTGGGGTCCTCCTTGCTCCACTCCGCCGTCTCCGGCAGGAAGTGGGTGTGGATGTCGTTCACATGAAGGATGGTGAGGGGCTTGGGCTGGGCGCAGGCGGCTTGCAGCAGGGCCATGCCGAGCAGGGCGGAAAGAGTGAAGGGGCGGTGCCGCATGGAAGGGCGCTCCTGACAGTGGATGTTGCCAGCAATATAGGGTGAGGGAGGGCCGGGGCCATGAGGGCCGGGTCAGGCCCGGCGGCTTCAGGGACGCCTGGCCCTGGTTCGGCAGTCCGCTGAGGCAGCACGGGGTCCGCCACCCAGGTGATGTCCTGGGTTTGGGCCACTGGGGCGAAGGCGAGGTCCTGCGCCAGGGCCTCGCGACGGGGCAGGAAGCCCGTCTCCATGCGCGGCTGGGCCAGCATCCCCGCCCATTGCCACCGGCTTTTCACATCACGCCTCCCGCGCCACCGCTCCGCCCATCACCACGGTGCGCGTGGGGAAGGCGAAGCTCAGGCCCTGCTCGGCCGCCAGGCGCAGGAAGGCCATGTTCAGGCGCTGGCGCACCACCAGATGCTCGGGGTAGGCCACGGCCTTGGTGAAGTAGACCACCAGCACATCCAGGCTGCTGTCGCCAAAGTCGGTGAAGGCCACTGTGAGCGTCTCTTGATCCACTTCGGTGTCCGCGGCGAGCAGGGCGCGAATGGACTCCACGAAGGACTCCATGGCGGCCGGCGGCGTGTCGTAGGTCAGCCCCAGGGTCAGTTTCACCCGGCGCCGGTTCATGGCGCTCCAGTTCTCGATCTGGCGCTCCGTTAGCAGTTTGTTGGGCACCACGATGAGGCTGCGCGAGAAGGTGCGGATGCGCGTGGAGCGGAAGCCAATGCTCTCCACCACGCCCTCCTGGCCGTCCACCATCACCCAGTCGCCCACGCGGAAAGGCTGGTCGCTGAGCACCACCACCGTGCCCAGGATGTTGGCCAGCGTGTCCTGGGCCGCAAGCGCCACCGCCAGACCGCCAATGCCCAGGCCCGCCAGCAGGCTGGTCACCTGGTAGCCCATGTTGTGGGCAATGAAGAGTGCCGCCAGGCTGACGGCCATGAAGCGCAGCACGCCGGTGAGAATGGGGGAGAACTGCCGCAGGGCCGTCTCGTCCTGCCCGAAAAGGCGATCCTCCAGCAAGGCGGCCAGCGGCGTCACCAGTCGGTACATGGCCCACACCGAGAGCACGGCCAGCACACCGTGCCAGATTTTCGTCAACCACAGGGGAAGGTCCAGCGGCGCGGTGGGCAGCGGCAGGCTCTCCAGCGCCAGGTAGAGCCCCACCGCCAGCACGGCGGCCATGGCCGGGGGCTTCAGCGCATCCACCACCAGGTCGTCGTGGCGCCAGCTGGTCAGCGAGGTGAGACGCACCACATGGCGCAGCACCACCCGCTCCATGAGCAGGCGCGCCAGGAGCGTGAGCACCACAATGCCGGCGGCGATGAGCAGGCGGGTCAGCAGATCGGTGGACAGGTTCATGCCGGGCTCCCATGGAAAAGTGACTGGAAGATGGTCCGCAAGATAAGGCCCGCCGCAGCAACAGGGCTCCCTTTTCTTGCGCGGGAAGGGACCCATCTGCATATTGCGGGCCGCCGGGTTCTCCGTCCCTGGATTCACCGGCGCCGGAAGTCCGTCACTGGAATCTCCTGGCCTGTCCCACCCTACCCATGAGGCCGATCATGCCACTGCTCCCTCAGTTCTTTGGACGCGCCCTGGGCGCGGTTCTGCTGATCCTGACGCTGGCGGCGTCGCCGCTCTTCGCCCAGACCGGCGGCACCACCGTCACCGTCACGGGCATGGCCCAGATCAGCGGAAACAATCTCCTGGCCGCCCAACAGGCCGCCTTGCGCGACGCCATGCGCAAAGCGGTGGAGACCGGCCTGGGCACGCTGCTGGAAGGCCGCACCACGGTGGAGAACTTCGAGCTGAAGAAGGACGAGATCCTCAGCCGGGCCTCGGGCTTCGTTCGCAGCTACGAGGTGCTGCAGGAGGGCCAGAAGGCCGGTGTCTACGAGATGACCATTCGCGCGGTGGTGGATCAGCAGAGCCTGGGCGACGACGCCCGCGCCCTGGGCATGCTCATGGACCTGGTGGGCAAGCCCAAGTTGATGATCATGGTGGACGAGTACTGGTGGGATGGCGGCCTTCCCAAGGACCAGCAGGAGAAGGTGGACGATCCCGCCAGCGCTGCCCGCGTGGCCGAACTCTTCCTCAACCGGGGCTTTGAACTGGTGGATGCGGAGATGGTGAAGAAACTCCGCGAGGGCGAGATGGCCGCCATGGATGATCTGATGAACGACGGCGCGGCCATCACCCGGCTGGCACAGCAGGCCGCCGCCGATTACGGTGCGGAGGTGCTGGTGCTGGGTGTGAGCAAGATCGAGCCCGCCAGCCTGGTGGGTGGCAAGTACACGGCCAGCGCCACCCTGTCCGCCAAGATCGTCAACGCCTCAACCGGTGCCCTGATGAGCAAGAAGCAGGAATCCCAGAGCGGCGTGGGCATCAGCCCCGAGCAGGCGCGCGCCGCCGCCGGCAGCCGCGTGGGCGATGCCATCAGCCCCGTGCTGATGGAGCAGGTGCTGCAGAAGTGGCAGACCCAGGCCAACAACGGCCAGGACTTCATCGTCAAGCTCTACAATGTGAACTCCTTCGTGCAGCAGGGCATGAAATTCATCACCGGGGTGAAGAACATCTCCGGCGTCAGCCAGGCCAAGAAGCGCGTCTGGGACGAGAAGCTGAAGCGGCTGGAGATCGATGTCACCTACAAGGATGGCGGCGTGGATGAGCTGACCTACGCCATCGTGGAGGCCCTGGCGCCCGCTTTCCCCAACCTGGAACTGCGCGAGGCCAAGGGCAACAACCTCAATTTCTACCTGAAGTAATCGCTGCCCCCATGGGAAATCACCGGAGGTCCGCCATGTCACGAAATGCTCTGCGCGCCTTGATGACGCTGGGTCTGGCCCTGCTCTTTGGCGTCTCTACTGCCACGGCCATTGGGCTTCCCAAGGTGCCGAGTGCGCCCGCTGGCGGAGGGGCACCCGCTGGAGCGGATCCCAAGGCCTGGCTGAACAGGGCCGATGTCTTCCTGGCGCAAGTGGAGGGAGCCACGGCCTGCCTGGAGTCCGGGCGCTCCGCCCTCTTCAGTTTGAGCGCCACGGCAGAGGAGAAGGCGCTGCTGAAGGCCAAGCAGGACGAGGCAAAGGCGGCCGGCCAGGATGTGGTGCTGGCCACGCGCCAGCTGCAGGAGGATGTGCTGAAGAAGGCCGAGGCAGAGAAGCGCCACGAAATGCGCAAGCTCTCCGATCAGCAGAAGGCGAACCTGGCCAAGCTGGGTGGCAATCTGCTGCTGGCGGTGGCCAACGACACCCAGGCCCTGCAGAACGGCAAGGCCTTGCTGGGCGAGGCGGACGACGCGGTGAAGGCCGTCAAGAATCCGCAGGTGGCGCTGGGCCTGGGTGCCGATGCCAAGCGCATCGTGGCGGTGCCGGATAAGCTCAAAAGCGCGCTGGAGGGAATCCCCACGCAACTGGGCGCGCTGGACGCCCTGCTCAAGGCGCTGGACCAGGCTCGGGGCACCGGGGCCCCCGCGCTCAAGGCTTCTGCCTCCTACGAGACCCTTGAGGAGTTTTAAGCCATGTGGGAGCGCCGCGCTGTCATCCCTCACCTCGTCAAAGGCCGCCCTGGGGCGGCCTTTCTCCTTGCCCTGCTCGCCTCGTTGGCGGCAGTGACGCCCAGTGTGCACGCGCAGGAATCCGGGCCGGAAGTGGTGGTGACGGAGATCTTCGTGGACAGCCGTTCCGATGTGGATCCGGACTTCCTGGCCCAGGGCGGCCGCGAGGAAGTGGCGGCGGCAGGCAGTCAGCTGGTGGACTTGCTGGCGGCCCAGCCTGGCTGGCGCGTGCACCCGGACTTCCTTGCCAGTCCGGCCGCGGCCGTGGGCAGCCTGTCACACGCCGGCGAGCGTGTCTATGTGCGCGGGGTGATCACCCGTGCGGACATCCGCCAAACCCGTCTCTTCGCCGGGCTGGAGCTGTGGACCTTCACCGTGGGACTGCGCCTGGAGTGTTTCGACATCCGCAGCGGGCAGGTGTGGTTCGGCCAGGACGCCACCGTGCGGTTGCCGGTGGAATCCGCCGGAGCCCCCGCGCCCGCTGAGCGCCGCCGCTTTTTCAGCGAGGCTTTTCAGGCCGCCCTGGACCATGCGGTGCGGCGCACGGGCGCCAACTATCGTCCAGGCAGCCTGGAGGCGGTGGTGACGGGGAACACGGCGGACAGCCTCTGGGTGCTCGATCGCGGTTCCCGTCACGGATTGGTGCCGGGTGCGGCGGCCCAGCTGGAGCAGAACGACGCCCAGTGGCTGCTGCGCGTGGTGGATGTGCAGGCGGCCTACAGCCTGGCCCGCCTGGTGGCCTCCTCCAGCGTGGCACCGGTGCCCACGGGAGCCGTGATGCGCTTTCCCGGCGTGAACAGCCTGCTGGCGCTGGACGGTCCCCCGGTGGCGGTGGCCGGGGCGGCCCTGCCCAGTGGCGGCCTGGATTCCTCCTTCGATGTGGATGCCGGCACGCTTGGCCAGTGGCTGCACGACGGTCTGGTGGACACGCGGGCCTTCAATCTGCTGCCCCCGCTCCTGTGTGGATCCGACGGAGGAGCTTCCGAACTGGCGGCGGCCTTCTTCCGTGCCCAGGCCGTGTTCTCCGCCACTGGCGATGTGCGGCAGCGCGAGGTGGTGGGTCACCGCAGCCTGCCCCAGGCCCTGGCGCGCCTGTCCCTCACGCACGCCGAAAGGACGCGCTCCACGCGCTTGGGCTACGAAGCCCAGGAATTGCGGCTGGGCCTCTTGCTGGAGATCTACGATCGCCGCACCCACGAAGTGCTGCTCAGCTGCACACACGAGGGCCTGCGGGTGGAAAAGCAGCACGAGCGCTACCGGCAAGTGGACCTGGTGAATGCCTGGCGGGAGCTGGCCCGTGCAACGGTGCAGGAGCTGTCGGCCCAGGCGGCGCGGGAGTGGAAGCCCCAGCCCCGTGAGCTGGTCCTGCGGAAAGTGGAGGCGGGAGGCCTCCTGCGGGTGGATCCGCTCCTGCAGCTTGGCGAACGAGGGGAATTGCTGCGCCCCGTGGAGGCCCTGAAGGACCGTGCCGGCAAGTCGCTTGGGCATCGTCTGCGCCAATACGGGGTGGCCCAGGCGGAGGGGTCGGACGCCGTGCGCGTGATGGTTGGCGATGGTTCCACCCAGCCCGTGGCCGGGGATGTGCTGCGGCTGGCGGGCAGGCCAGGTCGACCCAACGCGCGCATCCGGCGCGTGGAAATTGGCGGCGAAAAAGTCGTGGCGGAGTGGCGGCCAGCTCCCCTGCGCGTCACCCTGTGGACCCAGGAGGCCCTGGGTGCCAGTGGACGCTACAATCTGCTGGCGCCCACGGAGCTGGAAGCGGAAGTGGCGGCGGCGGAGGTGGCCCTGGCGGGGGGAGAGTTCTCCGCAGTGCGACTGGACGAAGTGCTGCTGGCGGATCCTCCCCAGGCCCAGGTGCTGGTGGATGTGCGCGTGGGGCTTGGGCGCTGGGAACGCAAGGCCACGCCATACAAGGCGGAATTGAGCTTCATCACCGGCGTGGAACTGTCATTTTACACGGCACAGGGCGAGGCGCTGGCCCTCTTCACGGATCGCCAGGGCCAGCCCACCCACCAGGTGAGGAAGGCCTGGACGGAGCTGGAGGAGCAGACGCTGGACAATGGGCAGGTGGTGCAGGGCGTGGTGGAGGAAGACTTCCCCAAGCGACTGGACGCCTGCCTGCGCACCTGCCTGCAGCGTGTGGGCGAAGATCTCGCCGCCCAGGGCACTCCCAAATAGGAAGGATTTGTCGTGCTCACCACCCTGACCCTGCACACGGACGAGCAGGTGGCCCTGGTCACCCTCAACCGCCCTCTCCTGCGCAACGCCATTGATGAACGCATGATCGCCGACCTGCACGAGCTGGTGGAGCGACTGGGTGCGGATCCCGGCCTGCGCGCGGTGGTGCTCACCGGCGCGGGCAAGGCCTTCTGCAGCGGCATGGATCTGGATTATGTGGCCCGCTCGGCCCAGGCGCCGGTGGAGGAGTTGCGCCGCGACACGGAGCGTCTGCGTGACCTTTTCCTGGCCATTCGCCGCTGTCGCCTGCCCTGGATCGCCGCCGTGAACGGGCCCGCCGTGGCGGGGGGCGCCGGGCTGGCCACCGTGTGCGACCTCATCCTGGCGGATCGTGTGCACGGCCGCTTCGGCTATCCGGAGGCACAGATCGGTTTCATTCCCGCCCTGGTGGCGGTGCTGCTCAGCGCCCGTGTGGGCGAGACCGCCGCGCGGGACCTTCTGCTCACCGGTCGCGTGGTGAAGGCGGACGCGGCGCAGCGCATGGGCTTGATCAATGAACTGGCGGAGGAGGGGCAGGTGGTGGCCCTGGCCGGCCAGCGCGCCCGCGCAATGGCTCGCCACTGCAGCCCCGGATCCATCGCCGCCACCAAGGCGCTGCTGGAGCGCGTGCGCGGGCTGAGCACGGAGGAGGCCATGGCCCTTGCCGTGGAGGCCAATCTGGAGCGCCGCATGAGCGACGAGTGCCGCCGTGGCGTGCAGGCCTTCCTGGACAAGGAGGAGCTGGACTGGCGGCTGCTGGAGGCATGAGCGGCATTCCGCGCGCTGTCGGCAGCTGGTCGTGACCACCGCCCTGGGTAGTCGCATCGCCGAGTGGGCCCCCTTCCTGTGGGGGGTGGCGGGCCTTTCCCTGCTTCTGGCTCTGGTGACCCTCGTGGCCGTGCCCTTCTGGCTGGTGCGCCTGCCCGCAGACTACTTCGCCGGCGAGAAGCGCCGGCGGGCGGAGTGGGCGGCCCGCCATCCCCTGGAACGCTGGTTGCTGGCCGTGGTGCGCGGCGCGGCGGGCCTCCTGCTGGTGCTGGTGGGGCTGGCCCTGCTCTTTCTGCCGGGACAGGGACTCTTGACCATTTTGTGCGGCCTGATGGTGGCCACCTATCCCGGCAAGTACCGCCTGGAGCGCTGGCTGGTGCGCCGCTCCCAGGTGCGATCCGCCATCGACTGGCTGCGGCGCCGGGCGGGGCGGCCGCCCCTGCTCCTGGAGGCGGGAGCCTCTTCTGAAGGGCTGGGGCAGCAACTGTGACAAGCCTTGACACCCGCCCGGTGCTGGATTTCTCCACCCTTGCGACGATGAATTGACAGAAAATACCCAAGCCTTCAGGAGGAAGGATGTCCAAGATTTCCCGCATGGCGGCTGTGATGTTGCTGGGCATGTCGTCGGCTCTGCCGGCCCTGGCCGGGCAGCTCAGCACCGGCATGGAGGGCTACCTGCGCACGGTGCAGGCCACGGAGGAATTGCGCGTGCTGGTCAGCCTGGAGGTCCAGGCCGATGTGAAAACGCTGGACGCCCGCCTGCGCGCCCAGCGCAGCACCCTGGCTCGTCGTCACCGGGAGGTGCTGGAGCTGCTGCAGTCCACGGCGGCCTCCACCCAGGGGCCGCTCTTGCAGGAACTGGAAGAGCTGAAGTCCCAGGGCAAAGTGCTGGGCTACACGCCCCACTGGCTGGTGAACGCCGTGGTGGTGCGCACCACCGCCGCCGGGGTGCCCGCGCTGGCGTCACTGCCCGGCGTGGATCAGGTGGAGGTGGATCTGGTGCCCGAGCTCATCCAGCCCGTGGCCATCAGCGAGGCGTCACGGGATGACGGCTCCGAGCGCGAGATCGGCATCACGCCCGGCGTGGTGGCCGTGCAGGCGGACCGGGTGTGGTACGAACTGGGCATCACGGGACAGGGCGCCCTGGTGGCCAACATGGACACGGGTGTGAACCGCAACCACGAAGCCCTGAGCGCCCGCTGGCGCGGCAATGTCGCCCCCGCCAGCCAGTGCTGGCAGGACGCCTGGGGCAACTCCACCACGCCCACGGACGGCAACGGCCACGGCTCCCACACCATGGGCACCATCACGGGACTGGCCTCCGGCGACAGCATCGGTGTGTGTCCGGGCGCCATGTGGATCGCCACCAATGTCATCGCGGGAGGCACGGGCAGCACCTTCGACAACGCGGTGATCGCCGGCTTCGAATGGCTGGCCGACCCGGACAACAACCCCGCAACCATCGACGATGTGCCCGATGTGGTGCAAAACAGCTGGGGCGTGAACGAAGGCTTCAGCGGCTACACCGACTGTGACAGCCGCTGGTGGGTGGCTATCGACAATTGCGAGGCGGCCGGCGTGTGCGTCACCTGGTCGGCCGGCAATGAAGGCCCCACCGCCACTTCCATGCGCAGCCCGGGCGACCGCGCCACCACGGCGGTGAACTGCTTCAGCGTGGGCAGCGTGGCCTACAACGCCCCCTACACCATCAGCAGCTTCTCCAGCCGGGGACCCAGCGGGTGCGGCGGCCTCTACGCCATGAAGCCCGAGGTGGTGGCGCCCGGCGCCAACATCTACAGCTGCAGCGGCAGCAACAACACTGCCTATGTCTACATGGACGGCACCTCCATGGCCGGCCCGCATGTGGCGGGCGTGGTGGGACTGATGCGCAGCGCAAATCCCGACCTGGATGTCACCACCATCAAGACCATCCTGATGGAGACGGCCACGCCGCTGGGTGCCGTCGGCGAGGACAACACCTACGGATGGGGTCTGGTGAACGCCTTTGCCGCCGTGCAGCAGAGCATGACGGGTTATGGCACGGTGGAGGGTGTGGTGACGGGGCCCGACGGCGCTCCGCTGGAAGGTGCTCTGGTGGTGGAAGTGGACGGCGAACGCCAGGACGCCACGGACAGCCAGGGCTTCTATTCCCTCATGCTGCCCTCCGGCACCTATCAGCTGCAGGCGTCGTCCTATGGCTTCCTGGCGGCCACCCAGAGCGTGGAAGCGCTGGCGGGTGAAACCGTTGCCCTGAACTTCCAGCTGGCCACGGTGCCCAGCGCCCAGGTGGGCGGTGTGGTGCGCGATGCCAACAACCTGCCCTTGCAGGGGGCGCTGGTGAGCATCAGCGGCGCGGGCATGCCCGTCATGGAGCCCGTGATGACGCCCATCGACGGCAGTTTCGCCTTCACTGTTCCAGTGGGCCAGACCGTCACCGTCACCAGCCAGGGAAGTCCGGCGGCGGAAGCGCGGGCCTTGGGGCCGGATGCCCACGGCTATCGCGCCTATGACCTGGCGGACGGCGACTACGACCAGGAGAGCCTCACCGTGGCGGAGGGCGGCCACATGCTCACGCTGAAGGGCGAGCATCGCGTGGCCTACGACTGGACCACCCTTGATCCCGACGCGGGCGGGCCGGGCACGGCCCTGGCATTCACGGCCGACGACCAGACTTTCACCGTGGCCCTGCCCTTCACCTTCCGCTACTACGGCCAGGATTATGGCGCGGTCAGCGTGTGCGGCAACGGCTGGGTGGCGCTGGGCAGCGAGAGCAGCACGGACTACAGCAACTCGGCCATTCCCAACGCCGACGGCCCGGCGGCCATGCTGGCCCCGGCTTGGGAGGACTACAGCCCGCAACAGGCGGTGAGCGGCAACATCTCCACCTGGCACGACACGGACGCGGGGCGCTTCATCGTCGAATTCAACCACATCCGCCAGTTCAACCCCTCCTCGGCCTTCGAGAGCTTTCAGGTGGTGCTGCTGGATCCTTCCCTTCATCCCACGGCGACGGGAGACGGCGCCATCCTCTTCCAGTACGCGGAGCTGACCAACATTGAGAGCACCACGGTGGGCATCGAGAGTCCCAGCCAGACCGATGGTTTGCAGTACTACATCGCATCGGAGGGCGACGCCACTTATGGTGCGGGCTGCCAGGCCCTGGAAGCAGGGCTGGCCGTGCTCTTCACCACGGGCCTTCAACCCACCACCATCGTGCTGCCGGTGGCGGACCTGAGCATCCAAAGCCTCCCCAGTCTGCAGAACCGCTTGAGTTGGACGCCCCGCCAGGGTGCCATTTCCTATCGCGTGGAGCGTGCGGGAGCGGATGGCCAGTGGCAGGTGCTGGGCGAAACCAGCCAGGCGGAGTGGCTGGATGCCTTCGCGATGGGCGTGCGCGTGTATCGCGTGGTGGCCATCTACCCCGAGTGATGCGCCGGTGATCCAAAGCGTGAAAGGCCCGGCATCAGCCGGGCCTTTTTGTTGGTGGAGGTGGGGTCGCTTCAGCGCGGGATGTGCCGTGTCACGCGGCTGGAGCGCGCATCGGGCAGGACGGCCCGCACGCGGTAAAAGGCGCGGGGACGGGCCAGGGCGTTCGCGTCCAGGCAACTCGTCGCCGGGCCATCCCACAACAGCTCGGTGGATGCGGAAGGGAAGGCGGCGTCCTCGCTGCGCTCCACGCGATAGCTGAGGGCTTCCGGCAGCGCCGTCCAGCTCAGGCGCGCATGGGCGCCCTCCCGCGCAAGCGCGAGCGCGGGGCGCGGAGCCTCCGGCGAGCGCAGCCAGAGGCGCAGGGTGTCGCAGACTTCGCCACCCGCCGGAAGTGCGGCGCGCAGCACGAGAGTGAGCAGGCTGTCTCCGCTGAGGGGCGGTGTCCAGCGCAGGCTGTCCCCCAACCACTGGGTCTGGCCCGGCCCCTCCAGGCTGAAACCCAGGCCGGCCTGGGGCCGGAAGTGGGAGGCCGGGTGCAGCATCAGCACCTCGTCGCGCAGCAGGGCGGCCCAGCCCAGGCTTGGACGCAGCAGGGGCTGGCGGGGCTCTTCGTCCAGAAGGGGCGCGGTGTGCACGGCCCCAAAGGCACCATCGGCGTCGTCGTGGATGTGCAGCTCCACCGATGCGCTGTCACCCGTTCCCCACCAGTTGCCCCGGGCCTGTACGGCACCCGTGCTGTTGTGGTAGAAATCCCACACCTGGCCGCCGTTGCCGTTGCCGTGGAGGCGATTGGCGCCCGGTTGGGCGCTGCTGCCGAAGTCCGGCGCGCAGGCGCTGGTAAGGGTGACGCCCCAGTCGTTGTCCTCAATGCAGACACCCCGGAAGAGAGGCACGGCGCTGGTGTTCACATTCACGCCGCTGCCACCTTGCACGGGGTTGCTGTAGCGGTTGGCGTGCACCCAGCACTGGTTCAGCAGTCCCTGGGCGCCGCTACCCTGGATGACCACGCCGCTGCGGAACTGGGTGATCTCGCAGTTGTGCAGCTGGGGATTGCCGCTCATCCACAGACTGAAACCGCTGGCCGGATTGGCTGGGCCCAGGCCCTCCAGACGGCAGGAGCGCAGCACGGGGCTGTTGCTGCCCTGAATACCCACGCTCAGCGCGTTGCGCGGCGTGGCGGCCTCGCTGTTGTTGGCGCGGATCAGGCAGTGCTCCAGCACGGGGCTGCAGCCCCCGGTCACTTCCACGCCGTAGCGCGAATTGCCCTGGATCCGGCAATGGCGCAGCACGGGGTTGGCGTCCAGGAAGCAGCTGAGACCGCTGCTGAAGTTGCCCTCCAGCGTGCAGGCCTCCACCAGGGGCGAGCTGCCCAGGCAGTTCAACCCGTCGTCGCCGTGCGAGAGGGTGACACAGCGCAAGTGGCTGGCGGAATCCGCCCCGTCCAGGATCAGGCCGCTCCAGCTGTCGGGCAGGGCGCTGGCGGAGCGCAGCACAATGGGCTCCCAGGGCGTGCCCAGGGCCGTGCACAGGCCTTGCACGCGCAGCTCCACATCGGCGGCCACCGTCCACTGCGTGCCGGCGGGCAGGCGCAACTCGTCCCCGGCGGCGATGGCGAGGGACTGGTGCTGGGTGTAGACAGGCCAGGCCCCCGTCAGGGCACCACCGCTCTGGGCCACCAGCACATCCGGCGTGCAGACCAGCCCCGTGCCCGGGCTGGTCCAGCCGTGGGCCAGGCTCGTCAGCGCCGCCACGAGCGCCGTGCGCCACGCCATCGCTTGCATGTCCCCCTCCAAGAAAAACCCGCCGCCCATGGGATCGGCGGGGAGCGTGAATGCCAGCTGGCAACGCCGCCAGTCTACCGCACCAGCGCGAGCTTCGCTACCGCCGTGCATCCCTCCGCCTCCAGCCGTGCCAGGTAGAGGCCGCTGGCCAGCGCGCGGGCGTCGAAAGCGATCTGGTGGGCCCCGGCGGCGAATTCGCCCTCAGCGGGAAGGGCCAGCTCCCGTCCCAGCAGATCGAAAATGGCCAGCCGCACAGGGCCGGGCCGTGTCAACGAGAAGCTCAGCCGCGTGAGCGGATTGAAGGGATTTGGGGCGGCGCTGAGGGACAGGGCGGTGGGCCGCATGGCTGGTGTCTCCACCTGCAGGATGCTGTTGTCCTGATAGCAGCGCAAGCCCTCGCCGGCGTCGTGGACAACGACCCAACCCGCCTGGGCCTCTTCCCGGGAAAGGCGGAAATCCGGCACCTTGCGCCCCTCGAAGTTCACATTGACCGTGCGCTGCAGGGACCCACCCACCACATCGAAGAGGTCCAGGTGCAGCCGGTCGTAGGGATCCCAGCCCGGCCAATAGTCGCGAATGAGGAGCCCCAGACGGGATGCCCCGCCACGCATGGTGCAGGAAGCCACGCTGTAGATGGTCTGTTCGCCGATCTGGAAGGCCTGCTGGGCATCGGCCACCTGCCAGAGCTGGAGGTGCAGGATCGGATTCACCCAAGGGTCCGTGATGTGGCCGGTGACCAGGATGGAATCCACCATGGCCAGCACGCTGTAAGCGATGGCGAGCGTGTCGGCTGGTTCCACACCATCTGGAGTGGCCTGGAAGAGCCGCAGGTTGCCGCTGCTTCCCGCCACCACCACGGTTCCCAGGCCGTCCAGCGTGGTGAGGCCGGGGCAGGAGAAGCGGGCAATCTCCCTGGCTTGGGATGGCGTGCGCAGGTCGAAGAAGTACAGCGAGTCCCCGGCCTGGCAGACGGCCACTTGATCCACCAGCAGAAGGCGGCCCACAGGGGAGGGCGTGGGCACCAGTGTCAGCTCCGGTTGCGGCGAGGCCAGATCCACCACTCCCAGGCCACCGGGGCAGTCCACCACCGCCAATTGGCCCTGGGCGGAGAGCAGGTTGCCGGGTCCGACAGACAGGAGGGCTTCCCGTCGCCAGCCGTCTGCGACAGGTTCCAGCACGGCCAATTGTTCCGCCCGTGCCAACAGGCGCCCGCCGGCCCATGCCTGGCCGCGGATGGTGCCAAGGGCGCTCAGGCTTCTTTCCAGCTGCATCTGGGCAGGATCTGTCATGGATACCCAGTGGGTGCTTTCGTCCGACACCAGCAGGGCGTGGTTGTCCATCAGGCGCACCTGTTGCGTGGCGTGGATGGCCAATGTGTCCAGCACTTGCAGGTGAGGCGTGTCCTGGGCGGAGAGGTGCAAGGAGTAGGTGCCCGAGGGGTCGGAGGCCAGCATCAGCGGGCCTTCCTGGTGGCTGGCCAGGATGATGTTCTCAGGTGATTCCTGCATGGGGATGGTCTGATCCAGGGTCATGGTGGCGGGGTCCAGCACTTGCAGGCCGCTGTAGGTGCTGACAAGCAGATGATGATCCGCGGCGGCCAGCCGATTGCCCATGCTCCAGTGCAGCCCCGTGATCCAGCCCACCGATTGCGCGGGGTCTTGCGGCACCTCGTCTCCCAGTTCCAGCCAGCGTCTGTCAGCCACCACATCCCAGCTGGATCCACAGCAGTCGAGGTAATCCCCCAGCAAGGTGTCGCCCACAAAGGCGGCGTTGTAGCCCCCGAAGTTTTCATTCCACCCACCAAGGGGGTGTTGTGCCAGCACGGGTTGCCGGGGGTCCTCCAGATCCAGCAGGGGCATTATGGGC